>Ga0307469_10000496_pt1 | contig 14481 bp, 9 predicted proteins | sample atmos_gasesAM2C__FD_203084 | JGI IMG/M metagenome (GOLD analysis project Ga0307469, IMG submission 203084) | Hardwood forest soil microbial communities from Morgan-Monroe State Forest, Indiana, United States - atmos_gasesAM2C_515 | ecosystem: Environmental > Terrestrial > Soil > Temperate forest...
CAGCCTTGGCAGCCCATCTTGGCGGGGTCGCCAGCCTTCTCCAGAGTGGTCTTCCAGTGCGGGGACTTCTCCCATCCCGTGTACAGTTCCTCGTGGCAGGTCTTGCAAGCGTCTGCGGGTGCATACTTGTGGGCGCTTCCTGACGTCACAGCAGTATTACCCTGGGGATGCGCCGATGTCAGGCTGGCGATCCCTAAGGCCGTCAGCAGGCAAACCAGGTTGATCTCAAACCTTATGCCACGCATCATAGGATGACGCTTCTTACCCACTCTCGTAGCCACCACTGATCGCTCAGACAAATTCTCGACGTGATGCTAGACGGCTGTCGGGATGTAGTCGGCGTACCGAAGTCTTCCGGTACTGCAAGGAGTTCGCCCAAAAATTCTGCCAACTCCTCGAAATCAACAACTGTCAATTCTGACAGGTTCCGCCCCACCGGCCCGATCCCGCTTCCAGCGCCGCGCGTTGGGGACGCCAGTCAGGCTACGTAGTGTTCGCCGGACACAACGTAGCGATCCCGCACCCGCGAGTGCGCACGCGAGAGGACGAACTAACGTTCACGTGACGTTCAAAAGCTCCGACCCGATCGCGGCCTCCCTCGTAGGGAAGCAGTTTCCCTACTCTCTGTGCGACGCTGGCCTGGAAATGAGCTTGCCTTGAAGCAAAAACCATATAGTGTTTGCGAGTCCTGCGGGATCCAAATTTTCATTCGCGGGGAAGAAGGAATTCTTCGTTTGCGCGAGATTTTCCGCTCCAGGCTTTGATTATCGCCCAAGGTTCCAGAGCGGATTTTTGGCGGTAGGAGAAGCTTTTGTTGTGCGGGAATGGAATATCCTTCGCGTTCCTGATCTTTGCCGGAAACACGGAGTAGCAGACAGACAGCGGGTTTCATATGAATTTTCTCCGGATTCAAATCGTTCGGGAATTCGTGGACGTAGAAACAGCGAAAGTGACAGGCCGGAAGCAATTTGGAGAGATGAAGCAGCCAGCTGCGGAAGAATGGGACCTGTCAAAAGTAACAGTTCCGGTCGCGGGCCGTCCTTCCTAGCATCGCCTAGACCGAGTCGTTCCTGGTGGCAAGATGAGGATGCCCGATGGAGATGCCTCCCAAAGAGAGAAATGAAAATGTTCCGCCTATCCAATCGGATAGAAGGCCAAGCGCACACAGTATGACCGCGGTAAGCCGCAGAGACTGGATGAAAACGAGCGTCGGCGGTGCGATGGGTCTCGCGGTCGGCGGGCTTATTGACGTCGCGGCGGTAAGAGCGGCAACAAAAGAGTTAAAGCTTTCGAAAGTAAGCGAGTTTACGACTTCTTGCAATTTCTGTTCCTGCGGATGCGGGATGATCGCCGCCGTACGCGAAGGCAAACTGATCACCATGGAAGGCGATTACGATCACATTGTGAATCGCGGATCTTTGTGCGTAAAAGGCATCTCGATGTTTGCGACCCACACTTCGCCGCAGCGCCTCACGGCCCCGCGCTACCGCGCGCCGGGCAGCGACCACTGGGAAGAGATCAGTTGGCAGGATGCTGCCGAACGCGTGGCGCGCAAGATCAAGAAAGTTCGTGACGAGACTTGGGTGGCAACTGAGAAGCTGGGCGATCGAGAGGTTCCGGTCAACCGGACAGATGCAATTGCCTTCCTGGGCGGCGCACAGAACACCAACGAAGAGTGCTACCTCTTTCAAAAGGCTGCGCGGCTTCTAGGAATGCCTTTCGTCGAGCACCAGGCGCGACTTTGACACAGCCCAACGGTCCCCGGTCTGGGGGCCACCTTCGGGCGTGGAGCGATGACCAATCATTGGATCGATATGCAGCATGCCAAGATGGTGTTGGTGGAAGGCAGCAACGTCGCCGAAAACCATCCTATGGCGTTTAAGTGGATCCGGAAAGCGCAAGAGAACGGGGCAAAAATCATCCACGTCGATCCCCGCTTCACCCGGACGTCAGCGACCGCGGACATGTACGCTCGAATCCGGCCCGGTACTGACGCCGCCTTCCTGAACACAATGATCAACCACATCCTCGCAAACAAGCTGTACGACGAAGACTTCGTAAAGATTCACACGAACGCACTGTTTCTGGGCGCCGTGGAGTTCGATTTCAAGGATGGACTCTTCTCCGGTTTCGACGAGCAGAAACACTCCTACGACACGAAGAGCTGGGGCTACCAGCTGGGTCCGAACGGCAAGCCGCGCATCGCCACGAGCCTAGATGACCCGCACTGTGTTTTTACACGCCTGAAAACCTTCGTCTCCCGATACACACTCGAGATGGGTGAACGCATCACGGGAATCCCCGCAACGCAAATCCGGGAAATTGCAGAAACGATGGCCAAGAACCGGCCCGGGACCATCCTGTACGCTCTCGGAATGACTCAACATACGACGGGTGTGCAGGGCATCCGCGCGTTCACCATCCTGCAGCTCCTCCTTGGCAACATGGGCAAGCCGGGGAGCGGCGTCAACGCGCTGCGCGGTGAGCCAAACGTTCAAGGGGCTTGCGACATGGGGGTGCTCAACAACTATTTGCCCGGCTACCTGGATTACCCGGCGCATACAGAACCCACACTCGCGGCCTATACACAAAAGAACGGAACAGGCGACCGCCGATTCCTGATCAACACGCTTAAGGCGTTTTTCGGGGATGCGGCGACGCCAGATAACGACTTCGCCTACGCCTGGCTGCCGAAGAGAAGCGCTTCGAGGAGCTACAACACGCTCGACATCTTCGAGAGCGCTCTGGCAGGAACCCTCAAGATGTTGTGGATTGTCGGCCAGAACCCCGCCGTCACGACCCCGAATCTGAACTTGACCTTTGAAGGGATGGGGAAACTCGAGACGCTCGTGGTCCAAGAGATCTGGGAGACGGAGACAGCAGCGTTCTGGAAGCGGCCTGGTGTCGATCCAAAATCGATCTCGACCGAAGTCTTCTTGCTGCCCGCCGCCTTTTTCATGGAGAAGAATGGCACGATCACCAACTCGGGCGGTCTCGTGCAATGGCGAAATGCCGCAGTCAAACCGCCGGGACAGGCCAAACCCGACGGCGAAATCGTTGACTACATTTTCCGACGCGTACGCGACTTGGTGCACGACACCAAGGATCCTAAGGACGAGATCGTGAGAAAGGCCTTCTGGACCTATCTCTCCGCCGAAGACGTGCTGCGCGAGATGAACGGCTATGCGCTGCGTGATAATTCGGCTTCCGGCCTGAAGGCTGGCGACCTCGTCACAAAGGTGGCGGACCTACAAGCCGACGGTTCGACGTCTTCCGGAGCCTGGATCTATGCGGGGATCTTTGCGGGCGGGACTAACTTCTCCAAGCGGCGCGACTCGCAAACCGATCCGGGAGGACTTGGACTCTATCCTAACTTCGCTTGGACCTGGCCGAATAATATGCGCGTCCTCTATAACCGCGCCTCCTGCGACCGTAACGGAAAGCCCTATCCGGGATCGAAGCCGATCATCTGGTGGGACGAGAAGGCCGGGCGGTGGACGGGATACGACGTGCCCGATGTCCCGAATCCAACCCAAGGGCCCGATACTCCCAACGGCCAGCGAGCCTTCCATATGAATCCGGAAGGTGTCGGCCGCTTGTTTGCAGCGGTTTACAAGGATCCGGACCCCTCGGTCGACACGGACACGAAGGACCGAGATAGCCCAGTTCCTCGCGACGTGGGCTACGTGCCCAAGGACGGTCCACTACCGGAAATGTACGAGCCGGTCGAGAGCCCCGTCGACAATGTCCTGCACCCCAAGGTAAAGCACAACCCAGCGCTCAAATATCCGCGGGTGAAGAGCCACCAACCGATCGGCACCGTCGAAGAATTCCCGTACATCCTCATGACTTCGACAGTCGCCGAGCACTGGTGTGGCGGCTCCTCAACGCGGAATATCCCGTGGCTGAACGAACTTGTGCCCGAGCCTGTGGTTGAAATGCCCGAAGGTCTTGCCAAGAAACTCTCGGTCAAAACAGGAGATTGGGTGAAAGTTACTTCGGCGCGCGGCGAGATCCAAGTGAAAGCGCTGGTCACGCCTCGAATGCAACCGCTCAAAGTGGATGGGCGAGAGGTCACGGTCGTTTGGATGCCTTACAACTGGGGCTTCAAGGGGCTGTCGAAGGGCTCCAGCGTAAATCACGTCACGATTGATGCTGTCGATCCTGGTGCGGGTACTCAAGAGACGAAAGCTTGCTTGGTTAACGTAGTTAAGATGGATCAGAAAGCCGCAAAGGCGTCCGGGGTGGGAGAGCTGAGGTCATGACTCCGTCAGCGAGTTCGACCTTCATCAAGACGACGCTGGTCGATACTACCAAGTGCATCGGCTGCCGCGCGTGTCAAGTTGCCTGCAAGCAATGGAACGATCGCGAGGGGGAACAGACACGATTGCAGCTTGGTGGGCTCGATTTTCAGAACCCCGCTACGCTCAGCTCCAACACTTACACGCTCATTTCGTTCCATGAGCTTATCAATGAGAATGCGCCTGGTGGTCTGAATTACGTTTTCACGATGCGGCGTTGTTTGCATTGCCTGGAGCCCGCCTGCGCCTCAGCATGTCCGACAACCGCGCTGGCGAGGCTGTCAGACGGGCCCGTCGGCTACGATGCCGACAAATGCATCGGCTGCCGCTATTGCGAGTGGGCCTGCCCATGGGGTGTTCCCACGGCAGAATGGGACTCGCTGGCCCCCAAGATCCAGAAGTGTACTCACTGCACCGATCGGTCCGACCAGCCGCTGCCCTTAGCCCGCAACGGGCAGGCGCTCAGCGAGGAAGAGAGCAAGCGTTATCGCGCGAACATTGTCGTCCCGGCCTGCGTTAAGGCTTGCCCGGCTGATGCACTGCGCTTCGGAGATCGCGAAGAGATTCTTAGCGAGGCGCGGGGCCGTATTTCCAAGAACCCCGAAAAGTATGTGGACCACATCTACGGAGAGAAGGAGGCAGGCGGTACGACCGTCTTGTATCTGTCTTCCGTTCCTTTTGAAAAGATCGGATTTCCGGACGTCGGCAAAAAGGCGTATCCGGGCTTTTCCCGTCTGGCGCTCCACGCCGTTCCCCCGGCGGTAATGGCGGTCGGAGCGTTGTTGGGTGGCATCTACGCTTTCTTGAAGCGTAGAGCATCCATTCGGGCCAACCAGCAGGTGGAGACATCCCCTGCTTTGGGCCATCCCGAGTTCGCTCCGATCCAGACTAAGCTCTTCACCCCGTTCAATTGGGCGCTCTTGGCACTCATGGTCTTCGGGGCCATTTCACTCGTCGCCCGGTTCGCGTTGGGTTTGGGTGGAAGCACTCACCTATCCGACACCTACGCCTGGGGGCTTTGGATTGTGTTTGACCTAGTGTGGATTGCGGTAGCAGCCGGAGCATTTGCGACAGCCGGAGTGATCTATGTCTTCCAACGCAAGGATCTTTATTCCATGGGCCGATCCGCCGTGCTCATGGGGTTACTGAGCTACTCCTTCGTCATGATTACGCTGGTCGCCGACCTTGGCTTGCCGTGGCACTTCTATCAGCTGGGCTTGCAGGCACCGGAGCAATCAGCCATGTTCGAGGTCTCCTGGTGCGTCGGACTCTATGTGACGGTCCTGCTGATGGAATTCTTGCCGGTTCCACTTGAGCGATGGGGCCTTAAGAGGGCCATGGAAATCTGGCAGCGTTGGTCCGGTGCCTATGTGGCTCTGGTATCAACTTTGTTCGTTTACTTGCTCTCGCGCAAAATGATTTACGCTGCGATGGCGGCGGTGTTGTTTTCATTTCTCGCGTGGATCTTTCGCGCCAAGGGAAAGAAGTCTGAGCCAATCATGCTGGCAATTGCTGCGGTAGCGCTCTCCACGATGCACCAGAGCTCGCTCGGTTCCTTGTTTCTGCTCATGCCCGATAAGCTTGGCCCGCAGTGGTGGTCTCCTGTAATGCCGATTTCTTTCTTTCTTTCCTCCATTGCGGCCGGCACCGCCCTGATCGTTGTTGTCGAAATGTGGATCGCGAAGGCGTGGCGTAGGCAGCTGCGGCTAACTCAACTTGCAGCGATGGGAGAGATCACCTTTTGGTCGCTCCTGGTTTATCTGGTCTTCCGTCTAGGTGACATGGTTGTTCGAGGCCGGTTCGCTGACGCGTTTTCTGGAGACCATGGCATGCTATTCGCAGCCGAGATCATCCTGGGCGGCGTTCTACCTATTGCTCTCCTTGCGCGCGCTTCACTGCGCAGCCGGCCAACGGTGCTGTTCCTCGGAGCGCTTCTGACCGTGGCCGGTGTAGTTCTCAACCGTGTAGACGTGGTGCTTCTCGCCATGAACTTGAAAGGCCCCATGCCTCAGATTGCGCCGGCCAGCTATTCCCCAACGGTTTTCGAATGGGGCGTATCCGTGGGCCTCATTGCAGCGAGCATCTTCCTGTTCGGGCTCGGCGTTCGACTCATGCCGATCCTTCCGAAGGAAAAATTGGCAGAGGAATATTGATCGCATGACTCAAGATGTTTGGCTGAGGGAGCACCCATACTTAGGATCTCTCGCGGCGATTTACGAGCAAGTCGAGAAGGCTGCAGCCGGGAGCCTCATTCCCACTTCTTCCGTTCCAGACTTTAACGATTACATAGGCGATTTCGCTGGCGGCGTTCCACTTTTGCTGAGCTCGAGCGCTGCAATCATCCTTAAGTTAGCGGAGCCGGCCGTCTTATCGCTAGTCAACTCCTTGATCACAAAATCTCTGCCGGACAAGCTGATGGGGGAGTGCCGAGCCTTGGCCGCAGAACTGCATCGGGATGCGCATGCTCCACAACGTGCGGTCGCCTGGTTGCTAAAGAACGAGGCATTGACACCTAAGTATACGGGACTTCTGCGATACTTGGGCTGGACAGCGCTGGCTCGGTACCTCTTTCCAGTGGTCGTTGCGTTCGGAAATTGGCGGGACGAGGAACGCTGGCTTCGCCGATATTGCCCCACCTGTGGCTCCCTGCCCGCGATGGCCCAGTTGGTCGGCAACGACCCCGGACGGCTGCGGTTCCTCTCTTGCGGTTGTTGTGGCACACAATGGCGCTTTCAGCGAACCGGATGCCCTTTCTGCGAGAACAAAGACGATCACCGGCTTGCGGTATTGAGTATCGAAGGGGAGGGCGGGCTGCGCCTCGACTACTGTGAGCACTGCGATGGTTATCTCAAGACGTATAGTGGAATGGGGAACGAGACTTTGTTGATGGCAGACTGGACTTCACTTCACCTCGACATTCTCGCTGGCGATCGGGGTCTGAAACGCCTAGCCGCATCGCTGTACGAGCTGTAGCTCTGGACTCAGACTTCGGGTCGTTATCTCGTTCCGCGCCCTGCTCGCAGCAGTACAATCAGAACCCGTATTCAAGGACCCGAATTCGAAACGGACAAATGCACATATCAATAATTGCGATCACGCGCGGGAACCGCTCGCTAGCGCGACGCAAAAGAATTAGCTCTGCCTTGGAATCTCTTCATGTGCGCAGCCATTGGCACGCGGGCGCGGATTCGAGTGTCGCGTGACAGTTCCGATTCGACGATTTGGTAGTCCGCCACAGCCGCAGACATTCAATTAATCCAAAACCCGTCTTTGTCTCGGTTGCCTCCGGATCGATCCGGTCCCGTTTTCAGAAATGCAGAGTTCGATTCGATCTTCATGATGACGACGTCCGAGGTCGCCTCGGCAGCACCGCTGCGCTTGACGCTTTCAACCGCTCCCGTGTGATTCAGCTTACCAAGAGAGCCTTGCGACCGTATTTAGTGTATCTGTAACGAATGGAATGTGGTCGAATTAGGCCAGGTGCAACGCAGTACGCAGATTATATAACATCGACATCCACCGGTGCTGATAAAGCCGATAAATATGAGGCGAAGCGATCTGCGGCGAAGGGAATTTGGGGTGGCTCAGCGTGAGTTGCGGGTTCACGCAGGCTGGCTTTGGGCAACCTCCCGCCTGTAAGTTTTGACAGTGGACCATCTCGCATCCGGTGTCAGACTTGCGTCGGGTGAGTCCAAGCAGCGGCGCAGACGGCCCGCCTCAAGGTTACAACGGGCCGAACGGACGAGAGCTTTTGACGGTAGTGATCTCCACTCGTGTCACGGTGAAAAGCGGACTAATTTCAGCACAGACGAGAGGTCACGTTTAGTTCTGTGGCTCAAGCGTCTAGAAATCGCAGCGCAGAGACAAGTGGAGTTCAACAATCATTCAAGAATCGAACGGGATCCATCTGGCACCGAGCGCGGCAGATCTTTTAAAGATTCGGACTAGGCCGCGAGTGGAATCTCGGATTGCGAGGGCGAAACGATATGAAACCACTGAACCGAGTGTTCCTAATAAACCTCTTCGTCCTGCCTATATTGGTAGCATCTCCAGGCTGGGCCCAGAGCCAGAGTCAGGCTCAAAAACCCGACCAAAAGACAGCTGCCACGCCTGGCGCGAGTGCGAAGGAGAGAAACATTCAGGAATACATTGAACTCCTGCGTGCTGATGTGCGCCAGCAAAAGTCCGAAATGATGGGAGCCGTGATGCTCTTGAGCGCGGAGGATGCTGTAAGGTTCTGGCCTATTTACAGCGAATATGATGCAGAGCTGGCCCGGCTAAACGACCAGAGAGTCGCAAACATCGAGGAATACGCCCGCACTTACAATCAGATGACGGACGAAAAAGCGGATGAACTGATTCACAGCGCATTCGCGTATCAAAAGCAGCGCTCGGAGCTTCTGGCGAAAGCCTACGAGCGTGTCAAGGACGTATTGGGTGCGACCACAGCGGCGCGGTTCGCCCAGGTCGAACACCAACTGTTGCTGATCATCGATTTGCAAATCGCTTCTTCATTGCCCATCGTCGGGCAAGGGTCGTGAATTTTCAAGAACAGGAGAATTTTCAGATGCGAAAGTTATTCGCTTGCGTGGCGACCTTGCTGGTCGGGATGACGATTGCGATGCCGAATTCAGGAGCTATGATTCGGATTGCAACGTTCTCTGCGCACTTGGGATCGCCCGTTCATTTTCCTTCACAAAGTCAGAGGAAGGTTACCGTGCCTGCCGGAACGCGGATCCTCATCCGGATGATTGATTCCATTGACACGACCAAACAGAAAACGGGTTACCGCTTCACGGCCAGCCTGGAGACGAACCTGCAGGCTGATAACACCGTTGTTGCCGCAAGAGGTACAACCGTTTATGGACAGTTGGCGCAGGCTTCTTCGGCAGGCCGAATGTCGGGAAGCTCGCAAATAGTCTTGGAACTGACAGATATCGTTATTAATGGCACGGCCTACGCGATGCTGACTAGCACGTATGAAGTCAAGGGGAAAGGGGAAGGTTCGAAGACAGCCAAGAAAGTGTTCGGAGGTGCAGGATTGGGCGCGTTGATTGGCGGAATTGCAGGCGGAGGAACAGGAGCTGCGATAGGCGTCCTCGCGGGCGCTGCGGGTGGAACCGCAATCGCGGCAAGCAAGAAGGGCGAGCAGCTTTCTATCCCGAGCGAATCTTTGCTCGAATTCCGACTCGAGCAACCCCTAATGATTCCTGTGGTGAGGTAGTTCAGGTTCGACTGAACGTCACAATAGTCAACGTACTGAACATCAAAATATATCAACGATTAAACGCTTCAGTTAGCAGTCCACCTGGTTTTGGTTGTCTTCTTACACTCATCTCTGTGGTCATTCGCGCTACGATTCCTATCCCAGCATTTTGGGGATTCATTCCCCCTTCAGGTCCTCCCAACAGAATTTTGTCAACTCGGGGCCGTAGCACCTGTCAGATTTAACAGTTTTACGTCGTCGGCTCCTCGCCTACCTTTCGTTTGCTAAAGCAGAGTGAAACACAAATGTGTTCCGCTCAGGGGGAAACCCGAGCAAAGAGATGGAGGAGATCATGAGCACGCCGGGAAGGGTACAGACGGCCCGAGTGGATCAATTCTTCACGGGAACGGAGGCGAGATTCGATCGGTGGCGAGCACTCTTGCAGGCAGGGCGGGCCTGGGAAAGTTCCGCAAATCAGGAGCAACCGAACCGAAGGGCACTGCAAGAGGTTGTGTCGAGTTCATTTCAGGAACTCTTGCAATGGGAAGATTTCTTTGCTTATCCGGGACATGCGTTGCTGAGAGCACTGCAAGAGCGCATCGATTCAGGCGATGCTACGGGCACGGTTCGTTTGGCACAATCGATAAGCGCTGCTCTGCTGACTCATTCATATCGCACGAATCTCTCCGATTGGGAAAGTGAAGAGCAATCGTCAATCAATTTCGGAGAACGAATTGCAGGCACGGGTGAAGAAGCCGCACCCCACCGCCCTTATTTTGAAGTGTTGTTTGTGAGCCCCGCCCGGCCATCTTCATGGCCTGAGCTGGCAGAGGAACTGCGAAAACTTCGGAGGCCTCAGGACAGGTTCGTGTACGAGCCGGTGTTTGTCGGCAGTTTTGAGGATGCCGTGCTTGGGGGAATCTTGAATGGCAGTTTTGAAGCGGTGATTATTTACGAAGGAATTTCGTTCGCCTCGAATCGGAACAGCCCGATACTGCGCGATTTTCTCACCAGCCGCCTTGGCGCGCATGAAGTTGGCATGGATGCAGGGCAGCTCAGCCTTAGGCTAGCTCAAGGCCTCAAGCAATTGCGTCCTGAACTGGACATTTATTTCCTGAGTGATCGTCAGGTAGAGAAGATGGCGGGAAACCTTGGTGCCGAGTCCATCCGACGAATTTTTTATCAAGTCGAGGAACCTCTGGAATTGCACCTTAGCATTCTGGACGGTATCGCTGACCGATACGATACCCCGTATTTCGACAACCTGCAGAAGTATGCTCAACGGCCCATCGGCACGTTTCACGCGTTGCCAGTCGCGAGAGGCAAATCCATTTTTAAGTCGAATTGGATTCGCGACATGGGTAAGTTTTATGGCCTAAATCTATTTCTCGCAGAGTCTTCTGCCACGACCGGAGGGCTGGATAGCCTGTTGGAACCGACTGGGAACATCAAGGTCGCGCAAGACAAGGCGGCACGCGCGTTCGGAGCAGATCGTGTTTTCTTCGTGACAAATGGGACGTCAACATCGAACAAGATGGTCGAGCAGGCTCTGCTTGCTCCTGGCGATATCATGCTGGTCGACCGGAACTGTCACAAGTCGCATCACTACGGCGCAGTTATTGTCGGGGCCTTTCCTCTTTATGTGGAAGCTTATCCGCTTACCGCTTACTCGATGTATGGCGCGGTGCCCCTGCGTACGATCAAAAAGGCGCTACTCGACTTGAAAGCAGAAGGGAAGCTGGACCGCGCCCGGCTTGTTGTACTAACCAATTGCACATTTGACGGTCATATTTATAACGTCGAGCGAGTGATGGAAGAATGTCTGGCTATCAAGCCCGACCTCATATTCCTGTGGGATGAGGCATGGTTCGGATTCGCTCGGTGGAGTCCGTTTTACCGGCGGCGTACGGCAATGGGAGCCGCCACAATACTGGAACGCAAGTTTAAAGATCCCGCCTATCTCGAAGCCTACAAGGAACAACAGAAGAAGTTGGGTTCGAACCCAAACGAGAAAACCCTCCTCGAAACTCGGTTGTTGGCCAATCCAGAAAAAGTACGGTTGCGGGTTTATCAAACCAATTCCACGCACAAATCGATGTCGTGCTTGCGGCAGGGTTCCATGGTTCTGGTCAAGGATTGTGACTATCACACGGTCGAGGAACAGTTCCATGAGGCAGTCTTCACGCACGCCTCGACTTCACCGAACTTGCAAATCATTGCTTCCTTGGATGTCGCGCGGCGCCAGATGGAGTTTGAAGGATATGAAATGGTGAATCGGGCTATTCAGCTGGCGTTGGACATCCGACGAGAGGTGAACTCGCACCCGCTCATTTCCAAGTACTTCAGGGTATTGGGCGCGGACGAAATGATTCCAGCAGAGTTTCGCAACTCCGGGTTTGTGGACTACCTGAGACCCGGCGTGAATTGGGCGACAGCGGTGAAGGCGTTGACGGAGGACGAATTCGCGCTCGATGTGACGCGGCTAACGTTGGTCTGCGGCTCAGCGGGATTTGACGGCACCCAGTTCAAGAATCTGCTCGCTGCTGACTATGACATTCAACTCAACAAGACATCGCGGAACAGCGTGCTTCTACAAACCAACATAAACAACACGCGCAGCGACATCGCTCACTTGATCAAAGTTCTGGTTGACATTTCAAGGGGCATTGACAAAAAGCTGGAAGAAGGCGGTGATTCGGCAAAGCAAGCCCTTGCGGCCCGCGTCAAAGTCCTGATGACCGACGTTCCAGACCTACCGAATTTCAGTTGCTTCTTTGAAACGTTCCGGGAAAACCCATCGAGCAAGACGAGTGAAGGAGATATGCGTTCGGCGTTCTTTGGTGCGTATCGCGAGCAGCAATGTGAGCACTTGAAGCTATTTAGCCCCGAAATCGACAAGAGGCTTAAAGACGGGCCTGAGTTGGTCTCAGCGAATTTCGTGATTCCGTATCCGCCGGGCTTTCCTATCATGGTTCCCGGGCAGGTGATTGACCGCGGCACGATCGAGTTTATGCGGAAGTTAGACGTCAGGGAAATTCACGGATTCAACTCTTCGCTCGGTTTGAAACTCTTAAATCCCTCTTTCCTTCATGCGGCGACAAGGCCGGGCCATGTTGCCAGGGATCAAGCGCGCAACGCCAAACGGAAGCCAGCACGTGCGGGGGCGTGATATCTGAAGGCCTTGAACCGCAAGCCTTTCGAGAAGCATCGGGCAACAGCAAGATTCGGTTTTTTCGCTTGTTGCGAAAAAGACTTAGATAGTTGTCATCAACCTCGGTGCGCTAAGGAGGAAAGCCATGGCAAGTGGCGCTGTACGTCACCTTTCGGTGACCCTGGAACAACAAAAGGAGCTCGAGAAGCTTAGTCCATTCGAGCTAAAGGACAAACTGATCCAACTGGCGGGCGAAGCCTCTCGTCAGAGCGCTCAAACCATGCTAAACGCAGGCCGCGGCAACCCGAACTGGATTGCAACTACACCTCGTAACGCGTTCTTCGCTCTCGGTTCGTTTGCGGTCGAGGAATCAAAGCGTGTATGGGATCAGCCCGACCTGGGCGGCATGCCTCAAAAGGCTGGAATCTCAAAACGGCTAGCGGATTTCTTGGCTAAGAATTCGAGCGCCCCTGGAGCGAGTATGCTTGGCGCTGCTGTCGACTACGCAGTAAGAGAATTCAAATTCAATCCAGATGCGTTTGTGCACGAGTTGGTTGACGGCATCATAGGCGACCAATACCCATCCCCCGATCGCATATTGGTCCACACCGAACGCGTAGCGCAGGAGTATCTGGCGAAAGAAATGTGCGCAGGGGAGGGACCAGCGACGCGGTTTGATATTTTCGCAGTCGAAGGCGGAACCGCGGCGATGTGCTACATCTTTGATTCACTTGTGGTGAACCGCTTGTTGCACAGGGGAGACAAGGTGGCGCTGGCAGTGCCGACGTTCACTCCATATATCGAAATCTGCCATCTCGACCGGTTCAATTTTAATGTTGTTGAGATCAACGCGGACGAAGTTTCGCCGAGCGATAGCCGACACACTTGGCAGTATCCGGATGGCGAGATTGACAAGCTCACCGACCCGTCGATCAAGGCGCTGTTCTTTGTAAACCCGAGCAACCCTCCATCCGTGGCCATGCGCCCGAGTTCCATGAAGCGACTCGCCTCCCTGATTCAGAACAAACGTCCCGACCTTATCGTCGTCACGGATGACGTGTACGGGACTTTTGTCCCGGAATTCCGTTCCCTGATGGCAGAGGTTCCACAGAACACGATAGGTGTGTACTCGTTCTCGAAATACTTCGGCTGCACCGGATGGCGCCTCGGGGTCGTAGCCATTCACCAGGATAATATTTTTGATAAGAAGATCGCGAATCTCCCCGAGGCGACTCGCCGCGAATTGAACACTCGTTACGGTTCTTTGACTCTCCACCCCGAAAAGCTCAAGTTTATCGACCGCATGGTAGCGGATAGCCGTTGCGTGGCTCTCAATCACACAGCTGGCCTCTCTCTGCCACAGCAAGTGCAGATGACCCTGTTCTCCCTTTTTGCTCTTTTGGACAAAGACGATCACTACAAAAAGCTTACAAAGGAGATTGTGCAACGCCGAATGAAAGCTTTGTGGAATGGGATGAATCTGCCGCTTCCTGCGGATCCCATGCGCGCCGACTACTATGCGACCCTCGACATCATGGTATGGGCCGAAAAGACTCATGGTCCACGATTTGTCGAATTCTTGCAGAAGAACTATCACCCCTTTGATGTTCTCTTCGCCCTTGCAGAGAAGTTCTCCACAGTTCTCCTCAACGGAAGCGGCTTTGCGGGACCGGATTGGTCGGTCCGAGTTTCTCTCGCCAATCTGCCAGACGAGGCGTACTCCAAGATTGGCGAACAGCTCGCGACCGTTGTGCAAGTGGCAGTCAACGCTTGGAAAGCACAGGGAGCCGCGTGATCACGCCGGTCAACGTTGAGTCCGGATT
>Ga0307469_10000497_pt1 | contig 14478 bp, 12 predicted proteins | sample atmos_gasesAM2C__FD_203084 | JGI IMG/M metagenome (GOLD analysis project Ga0307469, IMG submission 203084) | Hardwood forest soil microbial communities from Morgan-Monroe State Forest, Indiana, United States - atmos_gasesAM2C_515 | ecosystem: Environmental > Terrestrial > Soil > Temperate...
GATCAACGAAGATAACGGGGTCCTCTACAACGGCGTCCATACCCACTTCGTTCACTGGAAATCGGCGACGTCGTTCGACATCTTCGGGCTTCCGTCCACCTCCCACACCGTCCGCTTCGTGCTAGCTAATCAGAGCCACAATGAACTGGCAAACAGCGAGGCGACGAAGACGCTCAACTTCTCCGTCAGCCAGCCGCCGACAGGGGATTTACGCCTGCAGTCCGTCCTCCCGGGGCTGAACTTCCCCGTGGGATTGGCCTTGGCTCCGGATGGGCGGGTGTTCTTCAACGAACGGCTTACCGGCAACATTCGCATCATCAATCAACAATGGCAGCTGGTGAGCACCCCATTCTGCCAGATCTCTGTGGCGACCAGTGGAGAACAGGGGCTGCTCGGCCTGGCACTCGACCCCAACTTCGCCCAGAACCATTTCGTCTACGTCTACTACACGGAGGCCGGCGGCGCGCGTAATCGTGTCGTGCGCTATACCGAGGTGAGTGGGGCGTGTACCGGCCAAACGACGATCCTCGACACCTTGCCGGTAAACAGTTTCCACAATGGCGGCATCATTCAGTTCGGTCCCGATGGGAAGCTCTACGTCGTTATCGGCGATGCGGGAAATATGGCGGACGCGCAGAATCTCACGTCGCTGGCCGGCAAGATTCTGCGCGTCAATCCGGACGGCAGCACACCCCCGGACAATCCGTTCATCAACAATGCGAATGTCAATGCGAAGAAGGTGTTCAGCTTCGGTCACCGCAATAGCTATGGCTTTACCTTCCATCCGCACACCAACCAACTCTGGGAAACAGAAAACGGGCCCAACGATAGTGACGAGATCAATCGTGTGATCGCGGGAGGAAATTACGCCTGGGACGCCAATCAACGGCGTGGCATTCTGAACGATCCTTGCTGCGTGGATCCAATTGCGGTGTTCTTTGCCCCCCCCTGTGGAGCTACTGGGCAGCCTCCCTGTACGATCGCACCGACCGGCATCATCGCCATTCCGGAACACTCTACCGCCTATCCAGTGGCCTACCGCAACAACCTGTTGTTCGTGGACTTCAACTTCGGCCTGATTCGCCGGCTGGTTCTGACGGGGGTCAATCTCACCCAACTGGGAACCCAGAGCATTGCCTACAACGGCGGCCAAGGCGGTCTGCTCAGTCTGATGCTCGGCGCGGACGGTTTCGTGTACGTGTCCAATGCGAGCGGCATATTCAAAGTTGTTCCGCAGTAAAACCCCGGGTCTTTCCTTTTCATCCGTCTGCCGAAACTACCCGCACTGTCAGCCGATCCCCGTAAAACACCTTGCAGACCCCCTCACTGTCTGTTGTAGAGTGACAGCTTCCGTCTGAGCGTGGAAGGCGGAAAGACCGGACGAAATTATGGCAAAAGGAAGCGGAGAATCGAAGATCGCCCTGGTAGGGGTAGTCACCCTTGCAGTCGCGCTTGCCGGCGTGCTGTTGGTGAAAGAGCCCTTGCGCAGCTCGCGGCCGGTAGGGACCGGGTTGGATGTCAACCAGACCACCGGTGAGGAATCGGTCCGCGCGCGGCTGTGGGAAGATCCCGTGGCTGCGGTGCAGCGGGGTCTGCGAGGAACTCGGCCACCAACAGCCGGGTCGTCCAAACCCGGCCAGTCGGTTGAGTCGTCCCTCTTTCAGCGTCTGAGCCCACTGCGGCAGGCGATTGCCGATCGAGTCAAAAAAGATGAGCGGATCACAGTCCTATTGGTGACCCTGAGCGGCGATCCCTATACAGAGAGTACGGAGTCCCGCATTCGAGATCGCTATGCGGTCGGCACCGCGCTGGGCGTGGCCTGCTATGTCCCGGAAGACGAAGGACATCTCTCGTTCATCGAAGGGGACAATCAGGGCGCCGGTCATGCGTTGCCGTACGAGTGGTTTCGGCTCCGCAAGACACGAGTCTGCGGCGAAGAGCAGGGTCGAATCCAGAGCACGCTCGTAGTCTGGATCCCCGACGACGCCCTCAGTCTAGGATACTTGGCCACCCTGACCTCGTTGTCGCAGGCCATGGTGTGTCAAGAGTCGAAACAGAAGAACGAATGCGTTCTGACTGACGACCGGCGCAAACTGGTCCGCCTGAATCCGACGTTGCAACAGGCCGTCACCTTCAAACTCGTGGGACCCCGCAGTTCCTCCGCCCTGCGCGCGATCCTGGAAGAGGCTGGAAGCTTGTATGGCGAGCCCCATGAAGCGGGCAGGGTCTGGCCGAACGCGAACGGGACCATAGAACTCTATTCGCCATGGGCCAGTGCGATGAAAGGGCTCTTGGCCTATGGGCTCAAGAAGGAAGGGGGAAAGGGTTCCGCGTGTCAGAAATATGAAGTCTGTGAGCAGGAGTTTTTTTATCGGCTGGCGGCCGCGGATGTGCGGCTTGTCTATGAGACCGGAACCGACGACCGGCTTTTCGACACGCTCATAGAAGAATTGGACCGTCGCCAGGTACGGCTCGGTTGGGACGCCGTGATCCTCATCGGGGAGTGGGATTCGTTGTATGGTCGAGCGCTGCCCATCGAGTTCCGTGCGGCAGCTTGTGCGAAAGTGGCGACCTTCACGGAGGCCGAGCTAAAGCAGATCCAGGTGCCGACAACGATCAAGGCTTGGTGTCCGACAGTCCCACGTGCCATTGATCTGCAGATCCAGCGCACGGCGGACTACGAGTCCCTGACCTTGAACGTCTTCCGGTATAGCTATCTGAGCGGTCTCGACGGTGAAGTGCCGGGCGACGACAGCGCGAAAGCTGCACGTGTAGAGAAACCAAAAAATACTGAGGCGGCGAAGGATGCGCTGGCCGGTGGGCTGAAGGAACGGCCCGAGGGCACCAGTCAGCTTGATTATGTGCGCGCCTTGGCCACGCGGATTCAAGAGGAAGGGGAAGGCGCGAAAGCGATCGGCATCCTGGGCTCGGACCCCTACGATGCGCTGCTCATTATGAAAGCGCTGCGACCGGCTTTCCCGTACGCGATCTTCTTCACCGTCGATCTCGATGCACGCCACCTTCACGCGAGCGAATATACATGGACCAGGAACATGGTCATCGCCTCGCCGTTCGGCTTGCAACTGGACGGAGGCTTGCAACGCGATGTCCCGCCGTTCCGGAGCAGTGATCAAACGGCCGCATACTTTGCCGTGCTCCGCGCGGTGAATCACGTGACCTGTCGCGCAGCGGCCGATCGGCAGAACCCGGCGGCCCTCTGTCCTGGGGGATATCACGTGGCTCAGACCCCGGAAGACCGAATCTACGACGCGGCTGAACATCCTCGAATCTTCGAAGTGGGACGAGACGGCGCCGTGGACCTTAGCGTCGTCGATGTCGAAGGCGTGAGAACGATTCACCCCTTACGGGCGGACCTCGAGCATGCAGACAATCTGGGACAGTTGAAGCAGGGCATCGGTCCCGGCAGCGCTACTGCGATGGCGCTGGTCGTGATCGGCCTGCTCGTCGGGACGGTACTCGCCTGGACCAATCAGCGAGTCTGGCTCCGGGTCTCTCGCTCATGGCGTCTGTTTGCCGTGGTCGGCCTCATCATCTTCGGCGGGACGGCGGCCTTTTGGACCATGGGTGGCGGGACGGCTCTCATGACCCATCACGATGAAGGCGAACCCTTTTCATGGACTGCGGGCGTCAGCATTTGGCCCGGGGAGTTGCTCCGGCTTCTCGCGGGGATCTTGTGCGTCGTCTTCCTGGTCAAAGGATCGCGTGATCTAGTCAAGAACAGCGACGATCTCACCGAGGCCTTCCAGTTCCGGATCGATCAAGGCCATCGCTCCCGACTCACCGTGAGGACGTTCTGGACGAATCTGCAACGGGTCTATCATTCGGCCGCCACCAGAACGGCCACGACGGTTGATCAAGCCTGGGCCTGGTACCTCGATGCAGCAGAGCCGTTGCAACGGACCGCGCGCATCCTGGTCCTGTTCCTCCTTTACGGCGCCGTCATGATTTCCCTGGGTCACTGGGTCGTTGACGAAGAGATGATCCATCCCTGTCGGGGGTGGCTGAGCTGTCGAGTGGACGTGATCATGACGCTGGTCAGCGTAGGCCTCGTGGTATTGCTGAACCTGGCGGTGTTCGATGAGGTCATGTTGTGCCGTCGATGGATCAGTTGGGTGAGCCTCTCGAGCGGCGGGTGGTCGGAGCAGGTGCAGCAGGAATATTTGCGCGAATATGGATTGAGCCAAAGCCACAAGACCGAGTTTGAAAAGCTCAAGTATTTAGCCGGCATCGACCTAATCAGCCGACGGACGGAAACGGTCAATCGACTCATCCGATATCCCTTCATCGCCTTGCTGATCATGATCGCCGCGCGCAACGACTACTTCGATATCTGGAATTACCCACTGCTGCTGCTGCTGTCCTGGGCCGTGAATGTCGTCCTGGCCCTAAGTGGAGCGTTATTGCTCTATCAAGCTGCCGACCGGGCGAAGCAAGCGGTCTTGGCGGGACTGAGCAAGCAAATGATCCAAGCTCTTGGGCTCGGCAAAGACTACGAAATCCGTGCAAAACAGGTCCAATATATCATCGGCGAGGTCGAGGCCAACCAGAAGGGCGCGTTCGTTCCCTTCTACCAGCAACCCGTCGTTGAATCGTCGCTCTACGGCGTCGTCGCGTTGCTGCAATATTTGTATATGAGATAACGGATTGCTCATGCGCGAAGAACAATTTGGCGGACTGCATACGAGAGTTACCGGCGGCACAGATGGAAAGGGTGGCGGCACCGGCCCGGTTGTGATCTTGCTCCATGGCTTCGGCGCGCCGGGGGACGATCTCGTGTCGCTGGCGAATGTCTTGAACGTGCCGACCGGTACGAGGTGTGTGTTTCCCGAAGGCCCGCTCTCATTGAGTTTTGGGCCGAGCAATGCGCGCGCCTGGTGGTTCATCGACATGGCGCGTCTTGCAGCGGATCAAGCGGCAGGGCGGATACGAGATCTCTCACAAGACATTCCCAAAGGCCTCGCGCCAGCGCGAGAGAAGATGCTGGCATTTCTGAAAGAAGTCGAACAGCAGTTCGGGGCAGATCCACGCAAGACTGTTCTCGGAGGGTTTTCCCAGGGCGCAATGCTGACGTGCGACGTGATGCTCAGAACGACGCAGCCCTATGCCGGACTGGTCCAACTGTCCGGAACGCTCCTTGCTGCACAGGAATGGACCCCGCTGCTCCAGAAACGCAAAGGGCTGCCGGTCTTTCAAAGCCATGGAACGCAGGACGAGCTCCTGCCGTATGTCGGAGCGGAGCGACTGCGCGACGTACTGAGGAAGTCCGGCCTCGCAGTCGAATGGCATAGTTTCCGCGGCGGGCACGAAATTTCAGAATCAGTCCTCCAACGGCTCGGTGTCTTTCTCATGAAGGTGCTGAAGAAACCATGAGCGCGTTCGAACCGTTTTTTCTCACCGGGCCCGATGGCAAGCGCGTTCGTGGAGATCGCGCCCTGGGAAAAGATCGCCAGATTCTCTTCATCACAGGGTTCTTGTCCAAACGTTGGGGCAATAAGAGCAAAGCACTCGCGCAGTGGTGTGAAGAGCAAGGCTGGGGGTTCTGTTGTTACGATGTGCGCGGATTCGGGGAGTCAGAAGGGACATTTACTGACTACACGCTGTCCGATTGGATCGCCGATGCACGGCTTGTGCTGAATATGCTGAAAGATGGACCGCATCTCACCCACCCATCCCAGGCGTTATCTCACCCGCCCACCCCCAGCCTGTAGAGCCAGGCTCCTTACCCGAGCGACGCGCCTCCTCCCAAAATCACCATAGTCGGCAATTCATTCGGTGGCTGGATCGCCTGGATGATGGCCCAGGAATGCTCGGCAGTTGAAAAGCTCATTCTCATCGCCCCGGCATTCGATGCGATTGGCGTCAGAGCCCGGGAGATTTCGGCCGATCGGCGAAAACGATGGCATGCTACCGGCTGGATGCCATGGGACGATGACCCCGTCCACAAGGATTGGCCGTTGTCGTGGAAATGGGTCGAAGAAAGCGCCGCCTATTGGGAAACCAGCTTCGATCAACTCAGACCAGTGAACACGACGATCCTCCATGGTCTGCAAGATACAGTGATTCTGCCGAGCGTGAGCCGTGAGTTCGTCGAGCAACTCCTTGCGCGCGACCCCGCATTCCCGGTCGAACTCCAGCTGATTCCGGGCGATCATCGATTGAGTAGTGATGAGCAGGTTGAACGGATTCGTCGGCTTGTCCTTGAAACCCCATGAGGCGCAACGATGCTGACGTTGATTCATAAAGAATGCGGTGGGCCTGCCCTGGACGAATCACTGGTCGGGGAAGTCTGCGCCATCCCCATCGACCGGTTTCCTTTTACCTGCTTCAGTTGCCTTGAAGAAATTGACGACGAATCGGAAGTCAGACTCTCAGAGGAATTGGGTATGTGATGGGCCGCGCCCCCTCACGCTCAGCCTCCACCCCGCCGGTTGTGCAACAGGATTAGCTTTTGTTATCGTGGCCACTCCCTTGTCACCCACTTCAAGAATCAGAGTACTACATGGCGACTACGAACGACAAGCAAGTCATTTTCTCACTCGTCAATGTCGGCAAGGTCTATCCGCCAAAGCGGCAGGTGCTGCGCGAGATCTATCTCGGGTTCTATTATGGCGCGAAGATCGGCGTGTTGGGTCTCAATGGATCGGGGAAAAGTTCGCTGCTCAGGATCATTGCCGGAGTCGATCAGAATTACACCGGCGAGATCACCCGCTCGAAAGGCTACAGCGTCGGTCTGCTTGAACAGGAGCCGCAGCTCGATTCGGACAAGACGGTGAAAGAAATCGTCGAAGAGGGCAAGAAGGAACTCGTGGCCATGCTGCACGAATACGACACGGTCAGCAACAAGATGGGCGAGGCGACTCCCGATGAATTGGAAAAGCTTCTCGAGAAACAGGCTCAGCTGCAAGAAAAGATCGAGGCGGCGAATGGGTGGGAATTGGAAAACGTGCTCGAACTCGCCATGGATGCGCTCCGTTGTCCGCCATCGGACACGAAGGTCGGCGTGCTCTCGGGTGGCGAGAAACGCCGGGTGGCTCTTTGTCGCCTCATGATCCAGGAGCCGGATATTTTGTTGCTCGACGAGCCGACAAACCATCTGGATGCCGAGTCCGTGCAATGGCTTGAGCAGCATCTACAACAATACAAGGGCACGGTCATCGCCGTCACGCACGACCGGTATTTCCTCGACAACGTCGCCGGCTGGATTCTCGAACTCGATCGCGGTCATGGCATACCCTTCCAAGGGAACTACACATCCTGGTTGGAACAAAAGCAGGTGCGGCTGGAAAAAGAAGAAAAAGCTGAATCGAAGCGCCGCAAGACTTTGGAACATGAGTTGGAATGGATCCGCATGTCGCCAAAAGCCCGGCAGTCGAAGGGCAAGGCGCGACTCAATCGCTATGAGGAATTGGTCAATCAGAAACAGGATCAGCAGGCCGCAGATTTGGAAATCTACATCCCACCGGGCCCCCGGCTGGGCGATGTGGTCGTCGAATGCAAGGGTGTCAGCAAAGCCTATGGGGACAAGGTCCTCTACGAAAATGTGAACTTCAGTCTTCCCAAGGGCGGCATTGTCGGTGTGATCGGTCCGAACGGAGCCGGCAAGACGACGATGTTCCGCATGATCATCGGGAAAGAGAAACCGGATGCGGGAACGATCAAGATCGGCGAGACGGTCAAGCTGGGCTATGTGGACCAGGATCGCAGCTTGGATCCGACGAAATCCGTCTACGACATTATCTCTGAGGGCCACGAGACCATCATGCTCGGCAAGGTCGAAGTCAATGCCAGGGCCTACTGCGCTCGGTTCAATTTTGCCGGCACCGATCAGCAGAAGAAGGTGAAGGATATATCCGGCGGCGAACGTAACCGGGTACACTTGGCTCGTATGTTGAAAGAAGGGGCGAACCTCGTTATCCTCGACGAGCCGACCAACGATCTCGACATCAATACCTTGCGCGCACTTGAAGAAGGATTAGAAAGTTTCGCCGGTTGCGCCGTCATCAGCAGTCACGACCGCTGGTTTCTGGACCGGATCGCGACCCACATGATGGCGTTCGAAGGCGACAGCAAAGTGGTCTGGTTCGAAGGGAACTACAGCGAGTACGAAGCGGATCGGAAAAAGCGGTTGGGCAAGGAAGCCGATCAACCGCACCGCATTCGCTACCGCAAACTGACACGTCAGTAGCTCCACTACCATGGCACCTCGCGCGATCATCACCGGGGCGGCGGGATTGATCGGACAGTACCTTGTGAAGACCGCCCCACGATGGGCTCCCGGTTGGGATGTAACGGGACTATCCCGTGCGGAGCTTGAACTGACCGAGACGTTGAGTGTAGACGCGCGAATTCGTGCGCTAAAGCCAGATCTCCTCATCCATTGTGCCGCTCTCAGCCGAACCAAAGACTGCGAGCAACACCCTGATCAAGCCTACCGCACCAACGTGGAGGCCACTGCGCATCTCGCGCAGTTGTCCAAGAACATTCCCTTTATCTTCCTGTCCAGTGGGGAGGTCTTCGACGGGAAGACCGGCTGGTATAGCGAGACGGATGAACCGAGCCCGATCAACGCGTATGGTCAAACGAAGCTGGAAGCCGAGCAGACCGTCTTGCAGAACCCCGGACATACGGTTGTTCGGATTGTCCTGACCGCCGGAACTTCGGAGACCGGCGACAGGAGTTTTGTCGAGGATATGTGTCGGACTGCTAGGGCCGGTAAGGACGTGACGCTCTATGCCGACGAGTTCCGTTGCCCGCTTCCTGCAGGCGTCATCGCCCGAACCATCTGGGAATTAGTCGATCGCAAGCAGCCCGGCCTCTATCACCTGGGCGGGAGCGAGCGTCTCTCGCGCTGGGAAATCGGAGCAGCCTTGCTGCCTTGGTACCCGGAACTGAAAGGCCGCGTGGTGGCAGGATCCTCACGGAACCACGTTGGGAGCTTCCGGCCCGCCGACCTCTCGCTCTGCTGCGAGAGGATCCAGCGCCTCCTGTCGTTTCGCATTCCAGGATTTCGTGAATGGCTCGTCGGACGTTCACGTCGAGGTGCAGACTTGTGGGATTACCTCGACGGAAGTCCGTGAAGCGCAGGATCCTGGGCCTCGGAGGACACGATGATGGAATCGAATCCTTTGTCTCTCGTCCTCACTGCGTATCTGGCCATGGCTGTCGTCATGGTGGGCCTATGGGTCTTGCAACTGCGCGTACGCAATGCCTCGATCGCAGACGTTGGCTGGTGTGCGGGTCTCATCGCAGTCGTGTTGTGGTACGCCACACAGACCATCGGCGAAACAGAGCGAAAAATGCTGGTGGCTGCCTTGGCCGTGCTCTATGCAGGTAGGCTGGGATTCTACATCCTCTTCAATCGGGTGGTCGGTAAAACAGAGGACGCTCGCTATCACCGCCTGCGCGAGCGATGGGGCGCATCAGAACGGCTCAAGATGTTCGGGTACTTTCAACTGCAAGCGCTGGCTGTGGCTGTTTTTTCCCTCCCATTCTTGGTTCTGATCCACAACCCACGACACCCGTTCGCGCTGATCGAGCTCGTCGGGTTGCTGGTCTGGATCGTCGCGGTTTCCGGGGAGGCTATTGCGGACTGGCAGCTCGCACAATTCCGATCCAAGCCGGGGAATCGCGACAGGGTCTGTTGCACCGGACTGTGGCGCTATTCACGCCACCCGAATTATTTCTTTGAATGGGTGCACTGGTGGGCCTACGTGATCATCGGAGTGAACACGCCTGGATGGATCTTGACCTGGATTGGCCCGATGGGCATGGGGTGGGCACTGCTGAAAGTCACGGGCATTCCTTGGACGGAGCGACAAGCCCTCGCGAGCCGGGGAGAGGACTATCGAGCCTATCAACGGAGGACGAACGTCTTCCTCCCTTGGTTTCCTCGGGACTCGCAGTGAATGGAGAATAAAGTATGTTATCGAGATTTTGCCTCAACCAACTAGTTTGGACTACTCAGTCCCCACCCGATCTAGAAAACGTTTCAGCCTAGCCAGCGCAGTCGGGTCTATCGATTGGATTTTCCACCCAGCATCGCGTCCATTCGCCCATTGGACGATAGCGGAGTCGATCAACAAATACTTGGACTCTCCACCATCGGCAAGTTCGAGGTAGACCGGCATACTCATGCCCGGTGTGACCGGGTGGTCTCCTGTGGCTCGCCAGCCGAATGTCGACAGATTCCAGAGCTGCCCTTTTCCGTGGAATCCCTCTCCGTGGTACAGAAAGGGACAACGGATCGAAACGCGATGCCCTGCTCGAACGGCATAGTTCTTGGACACCGTACCCTCCCTGGTGATCGTCCTTTCTTGTATGGTGTCTACTTAAGTATAGCAGGCTTGCGCGTAAGCGCCAGGGTTCGTGATGGGGGACGGTAGGCTTGAGAGGGAAGTCCTGCCGCAGTGCGATCGGAAGAAGTGAATGCGAGCAGGGCCAGAGAATGGGCCAGGCAGGGTGAGCTACTGGCTATGCTTGAGAGCGGCGAGACGCGTCCGGGCCGTGGCCGCTTCTTTGCTGGTTGGATAGTGACGGATCACATCTTCGTACAATTGCTTCGCGTGGGGCAGGTTCATCTGGCGTTCTTCGAACTCAGCGATCTCGAGCAGTTCCTTCGGCTTGTCTGCGCTGCAGGCGGCTAGCACAATACAGAACGCAACAGCCCCTATGTGGATCCATTGTCTCATTGAGACTCCGGTCGCTCTCGCAGTGGCTGCCACCGGTGGTGGTCGCGTCCGATCAAGAGCCTTCCCACCAAGGTTTTCTATTCTACCCCAACATACACTGGCGAGGGCCCAAAGAAAATGCAAAACGTATCAGGCGGAGAGTTAAACTACGGTGCAGATAGATCGATGCCGTAGCGGGGCGCCGCGATGGCTTCGCTTCGACAGAGCGGGCAGCGGCCTGGGCTCGTCAGACGGCTGCGGTCACGAAAGACAAAGTCACAGTCCTGACAGCGTGCCGGGTCCAGAACAAATCGCTTTGTTTTGTCTCGTGCAACGGTTTTCACGACGTGGGTCAGATGCGCCTCGACCTGTCGCTCGGGAATGCCCAGCATCTGTGCCAACTGGTAAGACGATCGCCTGGTGCCCGTGATCAAGTCGATGATTCGCTGACGCGGCGTCTGCTCGGGCGGCAGCATAACGCGACATCGTAGGGAATCGTCTGAGAAAAACCAAGCGATGAGTTGAACGGCGCCGGTGCGTCTGGCAGGATACAGACACCATGCCCGAATATCCGAATCCTCATCAGGACGAACTCGCCGAACTCGCGTTGAAACGCGTGGTGGCTTCCGGGGCCGAGTATGGCGATATCCGTCTGCTCGACAGCACGACCCAGACCATTCGAGGCGAAGACCGCCGCATTGCTTCCATTCGAGAAGCACAGGACAGCGGGTTCGGGATTCGCGTCCTCTATCACGGCGCCTGGGGATTTGCCGCCAGTTCGGTGCTGTCGCTGGAGGAAGCCCCCCGTGTCGCTGAATTGGCGATCGAGATTGCCAAAGGCTCTGCGTCTCTCGCGAGTGAAAAGGTGAAACTTGCGGACGAGCCGGTCCATCGAGACCGGGTCGTCACGGCGCGGCGGATCGATCCGTTCGCCGTCGCCCTCGAAAACAAATCAGCACTGCTCCTGGACACAATGGAGTACGTTCATCGGCAGCCGGGTATCGTGCGGAGCAGTGCGAGCCTCTGGGCTCGTCGGGACCGCAAGCTTTTTGTGTCGACCGAGGGGTCGCGCCTGGAATTCGATCTCATAGCCCTGAGCGGTGATTTCGATGCGACGGCGGTTCATGACGGGAGATTCGCCTCGCGGAGCTTCAATACGCCGCATCTTCGGATGGGCTACGAATTGATCGAGGACGCTCGTTTCCTGGCCGAGGCTCCGCGCGTCGCGTCTGAGGCCGTCGAGAAAGTGAAGGCGCCCACCACCGAGCCAGGTCTGTACGATCTCGTCCTCGATCCTGAACATCTGTCACTCACGATGCATGAGTCCTGCGGCCATCCGAGCGAGCTCGACCGCGCGCTTGGGTACGAAGCCAACTACGCCGGCACCAGCTTTCTCACGACTGAAAAACGAGGAACCTTTCGATACGGCTCGCCGCACGTCAGTCTCGTGGCCGACAACTGCGAGCCGGGGACCCTCGCCGCAACCGGCTACGACGACGATGGTGTGGCCTGCCAGCAATGGGACATTGTTCGCGACGGCATCTTTGTCGGGTATTGCACGAACCGCGAGGTCGCGCAAAAAATCGGCGCAATCCGCTCGCATGGCTCCAATCGGGCAGACAGCTGGGGCAGCGTCCCGATCGTCCGCATCGCCAACATCGGATTAGAGCCGGGCGCTGCGACGCTCGACGGGCTGTTCGCCGATGTGAGAAGGGGCATCTACATCGAAGGCCACGGATCCTACAGCATCGATCAACGACGATATAATTTTCAGTTCGGCGGAGACGCATTTTGGCTGATTGAGAACGGCAAGCGAACCCACATGGTTCGTGATGTCGTCTACCACGGAATCACGCCGGAGTTCTGGGGGAGCTGCGACGGGGTCGCCGATCGGTCGCACCGGCGGCGATATGGGTTCATCACGTGCGGCAAGGGTCAGCCGAGCCAGTCCGGTTGGATGACCCACGCGGCATCCCATGCGCGGTTCCGCAGCGTCAACGTCATCGGAGGGCAGGCCGGATCATGAGTACAACCGGCCACAAGACCTGGCCAAAGCTGGCGAGCCCGGATGAGTTCCGGTTTCTTGCGGATCTGGTTCTGAAACATTCGACCGGCGACCACACGCTTGTGTCGTTGCACGATCAGCAGAGCGGGACGACGCGGTTTGCGAACAATCAGATTGTCCAGAACGTCGATACGAGACGCGGGTCTTTGAGCGTGACGGTGGCGTTCGGACGGCGTCATGGTACCGCCGCCACGACGGACTTTACCGCGGGGGCGGTCCAAGAGACGGTGACCAGAGCCACGCAAATCGCGCACCTGTCACCGGAAGATCCTGAATACCTCCCCCCGGTGGAGCCACAGCCATATCTGACTCTCCCTACGACGCGCGCCGAAACTTCCGCGGCCGGGCCGGCCCGTAGATTGGAGTATACGAACGAGGCGATCGGGCAATGCCGGATGGAAAATCTTGGCGCGGCCGGGATTGTGTCTTCGTCGATCGCAACGGTCGGAGTGTCCGCAAGCACGGGACTCTTCGCCCACGAAGAACGGACCGATGCACGATTCAGCCTCACGGCTCAGGCGGGCGAGGCTACTGGGTGGAGTGCTGCGGCCCATCGGTCCATCGATCATCTGAGGGTTCAGGAGCGGACACTCGCCGCAATCGATAAAGCCAAGCGGGGCCTGGAGGTGCGCGAACTTCCGCCAGGGCCCTATACCGTGATTCTTGAACCGGCTGCGGTCGCGGGGCTGTGGTCTTCACTACTCTGGACGCTCGATGCGAAGTCCTACGAGAAAGGCACAAGTGCCTTCTCAGGTAAATTGGGCCAGTCGATCGTCGATAAGCGATTGACGCTTCGCAATCTGCCGGCGCACGAAGATCTCTTGGGCATCGGGTTTACCACGGATGGACTGCCGACCATGGCATCCGACTGGATTACGGAGGGGAGGCTCACACAGCTTGCATACGATCGGTTCACCGCGAAGGAGCGAGGGATCGACAAGATTCCCACACTCGACGCTCCCTGCCTCTCAGGAAAAGGACCGTCCTTGCCGACGTTACAGGAACTCATCAAGAGCACGGAGCGCGCCATCCTCGTGACGAACTTCTGGTACATTCGAACGGTCAATCCGACCGATCTCACCTTGACCGGCATGACGAGAGACGGCACGTTTCTCGTCGAGAATGGAGCGATCGTCTCAGCGGTGAAGAACTTTCGGTTTCATGAGAGCCCTCTGCAGGTCTTCAACCGGATCGCGGCATTCACGAATCCGGTTGAAGCGATCACGTCCGAAACCGGCAAGCTTCTCGTGCCGGCGATGATGCTCCACGACTTCCACTTTTCCAGTGTCACCCGGTTCTGAGGTTCGTCCCATTGATCATGACGAGTGATCGCGGTAGACCAAGATCGCATTGGGTTTGGACTGAGTAACACGTTCATGTGGGTGAGGGGAGGATTGATGTTCGCGACACTATTCGTTGTAGTTATATCGAGTTGGCTTGCGATGTTCTCACCGGCGGCAGCCGCGACTGCCGAGCAGACAGATGCTCCGCCTCTCTTCGACAATCTAGGCTCTCTCCACCACCCCATCACCACCACATCGGAACAGGCCCAACGGTATTTTGATCAGGGGCTCCGATTCGTCTATGCGTTCAACCACGAAGAAGCGATCCGATCGTTTGAAGCTGCTGCAGACTGGGATCCGGAGGCGCCTATGCCCTATTGGGGAATTGCGCTCGCGCTCGGCCCCAACATCAATAGTGCGATGGAGAGGAAGGACGAACGTC
>Ga0307469_10000498_pt1 | contig 14462 bp, 12 predicted proteins | sample atmos_gasesAM2C__FD_203084 | JGI IMG/M metagenome (GOLD analysis project Ga0307469, IMG submission 203084) | Hardwood forest soil microbial communities from Morgan-Monroe State Forest, Indiana, United States - atmos_gasesAM2C_515 | ecosystem: Environmental > Terrestrial > Soil > Temperate...
GCGCCAGATGCGTCAGCCTGATACTCGCGCTGGCGGGAAATGCCGAGCTGCAGGAGCACCGCGGCGATCGGCGCCAGAATCAGCATGAGGAGAGCCGTCAGGCCGCTGCCGCGCTCGCGCTCTTCGCCACCGCCACCGAACCAGAAACCCATTCGGGCAATCCACGTGATGGCGCCGGCGATGGTTGCGGCGATGGAAGAAGTCAGTATGTCGTAATTACGGACGTGAGAAAGCTCGTGTGCAATTACGCCTTCGAGTTCGTCATCGTTCATCAGCTCAAGCAGCCCTTGCGTGACGGCAACCGAAGCGTGGCTCGGGTTGCGGCCGGTGGCGAAGGCGTTCGGCGCAGCCTGTGGAATCGAGTACAACTTGGGCATGGGCAAATTTGCTTTTGCCGCGAGCCGCTCCATCACGGCGTAAAGCCGCGGCGCTTCCTCGCGGCTGATCGGGACGGAGCCGCTCGAAGCCAGGGCAATCTTGTCCGAGAAAAAATAAGCTGTTCCGTTCATCAGGACTGCAAAAACCAGCGCGACGGTCATGCCTCGCTGGCCCCCGAACGCTTGTCCGAGGCCCAGAAATAACAACGTCAAAGCTGTGAGTAAAAATGTGGTTTTAAGAGTTTTCATTATTCCCTATCCGGGCGCCGAATCAGGCAGCGCCCGCCTTTGCCTTATCGGTTTTGAATTTCATTTCATCGCCCTTCAGGTCTGCGTCCACTACCACGACATTGCCCGGATGCACTTCGCCATCGAGAATCTTCAATGCCAGCGGATTCTGGATCAGCCGCTGGATGGCGCGCCGCAACGGACGCGCGCCGTAGGCCGGGTCGTAGCCCTCGCGGAAGAGCAGCGCCCTTGCCGCCGGGGTCAGCTTCAGCGTGAGCTGGCGTTCGGCGAGCTTCTCCGTGAGGTGGCGAATCTGCATGTCGATGATGCGATCGATCTGATCCTTGCCCAGCGGCCGGAACAGCACGATGTCATCAATGCGGTTCAGGAACTCCGGGCGGAAGATTTCCCGCAGCGCGGCCATGGCTAGCTCGCGCGCCTTTTTGAAATCCTTTTCTGCCAGCTCGAAGATCGCCGTCGAGCCGACGTTCGATGTCATGATGATCACGGCATTGCGGAAATCAACCGTGCGGCCCTGGCCATCGGTCAGGCGGCCGTCCTCGAGGATTTGGAGCAGTACATTGAAAACGTCCGGATGCGCTTTCTCGATTTCATCGAGCAGCACAACAGAGTACGGGCGGCGGCGAACCTGCTCGGTCAATTGACCGCCCTCTTCGTATCCCACGTAGCCCGGAGGCGCGCCGATCATCCGTGCCACAGAGTGCTTCTCCATGTATTCCGACATGTCGAGGCGCACGATGGCGCGTTCATCGTCGAACAAGAATTCTGCCAGAGCGCGGGCCAGCTCCGTCTTGCCTACGCCGGTTGGTCCGAGGAACAGGAATGAGCCGATTGGCCGGTTTGGATCGCTTAGCCCCGACCGGCTGCGGCGAATGGCATTTGCAACGCTTTGGAGTGCCGCGTCCTGGCCCACCACGCGCATGCGCAGCCGCTCCTCCATGTGCACCAGTTTCTGCACTTCGCCTTCGAGCAAGCGCCCCACGGGAATGCCCGTCCACTTGGCTACGATTCTTGCGATCTCTTCTTCGCCCACTTCTTCCTTGAGGATCGGATGGTCCTTCTGCAGCTCCGCCAGGCGATCCTGCGCGGCCTTCAATTCTTTTTCGGCGGCGGCCAGCTTGCCATAGCGGATTTCCGCCACGCGCGAAAGATCGCCGGCACGCTCGTACCGCTGCTCTTCAGTCTTGAGCGCCTCGATCTGTTCCTTTAACTTGCGGATGCGGCCAATGGCGTCTTTTTCAGTTTGCCAGCGGGCTTTCAATCCGTTCGACTGCTCGCGCAGCGTGCTCAGTTCCTTCTCAATCTGGCCGAGACGTTCGCGCGAATGCGCGTCCGTTTCTTTCTTCAGCGCCTGGCGCTCGATTTCAAGCTGCATGATGCGGCGCTCGATGACATCGATTTCGGCAGGCAGAGAATCAATTTCCATACGCAGCCCGGCAGCGGCTTCATCAATCAGGTCAATCGCTTTGTCCGGCAGGAAACGGTCGGTAATATAGCGCTGCGAAAGTACAGCGGCAGCGACGATCGCAGCATCCTTGATGCGCACGCCGTGATGTACTTCGTAGCGCTCTTTCAAGCCGCGTAGAATCGCGATGGTGTCTTCCACAGACGGCTCGCCCACTAGAACGGGCTGGAAGCGGCGCTCGAGCGCAGGGTCTTTTTCGATGTGTTTGCGGTACTCGTTCAAAGTGGTCGCGCCAATCGCGCGCAGCTCGCCACGCGCCAACGCCGGCTTCAGCATATTCGAAGCATCCATGGCGCCTTCGGCCGCGCCTGCGCCCACCAGCGTGTGCAGCTCGTCGATGAACAGGATCACCTGGCCTTCCGATTCCGTCACTTCCTTTAGCAGCGCCTTCAGGCGGTCTTCAAACTCGCCGCGATATTTTGCGCCCGCTACCAGCGCCGCCAAATCCAGCGCCACAATGCGCTTGGGCTTGAGCACCTCGGGGACATCACCTGCGATGATGCGCTGGGCAAGACCTTCGACGATTGCGGTCTTGCCGACCCCGGGCTCACCAATCAGCACGGGATTGTTTTTCGTGCGGCGCGCAAGAATCTGCATCACGCGGCGAATTTCTTCGTCGCGGCCGATCACCGGATCGAGTTTTCCCCGGCGCGCTAGGTCAGTAAGGTCGCGCCCGTACTGTTCGAGCGCGCGATAGGTGGCTTCGGGATTTTGCGATGTGACCCGATGGCTGCCGCGGATGCTGGCCATAGCCTGTAAAATCGCGTCGTGGCTCGCGCCATTGCGCGCAAGCAATTGCCCCGCGGGATCGCGGTCGGTCGCAGCGATGCCCAGCAGTATGTGCTCCGTCGAGACATACTCGTCCTTCAGCCGCTGAGCTTCGTCGAAGGCGCGCTCGAGCACGGCGTTGGACGCCTTGCTTAGATATTGCTCCGCGACTCCGGAAACTTTCGGCAGGCGCTCGATCTGTTTTTCCACTTCACCCGCCAGGCGCGCCGGGGCGGCGCCCAGCTTTTCAAGCAGCGGCGGGACCACGCCGTCGCCCTGCGCGATCAACGCCCAGAGTAGATGCAGCGGCTCTACCTGCTGCTGGCCCTGGCGCGCGGCGATTTCCTGGGCCTCTTGCAGCGCTTCCTGCGCCTTTACGGTTAGTTTGTCCATTCGCAGCATGATGTGATTCTCCTACTTTCGCTCCCGCTCCACAAAGCGGCTGACGGTATCTCCAGTCCCGCTGGATGAGCGACTCTTACAGAAAATTCTCCCTCATCAGTGCATGGAAATAATAAAATATGCGCGTGTCATTGTCAAGTGTGTGTCTAATGTCTTATTTTGTTATACTTACGGCAAATACTGTATCATAACACCCTGACTATCAAGCACTTAAGATAATGCGTTTCCGGCATGGTCAGCAGGATCGGATGATCCTGTGACTGCGTTCTCCGCTCGGCCACTACGATGGTTTTGCGGGCGTCATTCGCAGCTTCGGCCAGGATATGCAGGAACAGGGCCTCGGTAATGTGGTAGGAGCAGGAGCAGGTCAGCAGGTACCCACCCGGCTGAAGGATTTTCATGGCGCGGAGATTGATTTCTTTGTAACCGCGGTGCGCCGCCGGAATGCTGTCGCGATTCTTCGCAAACGCGGGCGGGTCGAGAATCACCATCTGGAACTGCCGGCCTACTTCGTCGTACTCCTTCAGCAGGTCGAAGGAATTTCCTTCGCGGAATGTGACATTCGAAATCGAGTTCAATTTCTGGTTTCGCCGCGCCGCCTCGACAGCCGCGGGAGCCATGTCAATACCTTCCACGTGCTCGCACTTGTCCGCGATCGTAAGCGCGAATCCGCCCTGGTAACTGAAGCAGTCGAGGACCTCGCCCGAAGCATAGCGGCGCGCGGCCCAGTGGTTTTCGCGCTGGTCGAGAAACGATCCCGTTTTCTGGCCCTTGTGCAGATCGTAGGCAAACGTCACGCCATTCTCTTTGGCCAGGATTTCCTGAGGAATTTCGCCATGCAGCACGCCGACGCGCTGTTCAAGCCCTTCCAGCAGCCGAACCTTGGGATCGTTGCGTTCGAGGACGCCTTTGGGCGAGAAAAGCTCAACCAGGATTTCGACGAAGAGACTCTTGTTGCGCTCGGTGGCCTGGCTCAGCGTCTGCATCACAAAGTAATCGCCGTAGCGGTCCACGATGAGTGACGGCAACTGATCCGCCTCGCCGCACACGAGCCGGTACGCTTCAGTGTTTTCAAGGACGGTGCGGCGGTATTCGGCGGCGCCTCGCAGGCGCTCGGTGAAGAACGCGCGATCCACCGGCCGGTCGTCGTGCGTCAAGAGCCGAACGGCAATCTGAGATTTGTCACTGTAGAATGCACGGCCGTGGAAACGCCCGCGCTCGTCGCTGATTCGGACGATCGCACCTGCTTCCGCAGGCGCTGTGCGAACATCACTGCGATACACCCACAAGTGACCGGACCGCAGCCGCTCCACACCACGCGAGCTGATCACGACAGTGCCTTCCGCCACAGTTCCTTCCCCGGTGAGTGAACGGGCCGGTGGGTTCGCTACAATAGCTCCGGGACCTTCGAACAGTTGAGCCGGTCCGGAAGGAGCAAGAATGGCAGCGCGACGCCCGGTGCGTGCTCTCTTAGCACACTTGCGCAGGTTGTGCCAATTGCATTCGACCTGCCGCCAGCGTATCCCGCTCCCAGCAGCGCCCCCTGCCCGCTTGCAAGATCATTCATGAATCTCAGCGACTTTGATTACGTGCTGCCGCCCGAGCGGATCGCTCAGTCACCTCTGCCGGACCGCGATGCTTCGCGCATGCTGCTGCTTGATCGCGCGACCGGCGCCGTGGAAGACCGACAATTCCGCGAGTTCGTTGAGCTGCTGCGGGGCGACGAACTCGTCGTCCTCAACAACGTGCGCGTCCTGCCTGCGCGCCTATTTGGCCACCGCGTCGGCGCACGCGCCCAGCCGCCCGGCGCGAACAATCCGGCGCGCAAGGAATTCTTGCGGACGCAGATCGAAGTCCTGCTCGTGCGGCGGCTGGATGCCGACACCTGGGAGGTGCTCGTGCGCCCGGGGCGGAAGATTCCGGTCGGCGAGCGAATCGTTTTCGGCGAAGGCGAACTCGAGGCTCGCGTGCAAAGCCGCGGCGAGTATGGCCTGCGAGTGCTGCACTTCAGTGCGAAGGACGGTTTCCACGAAGCGCTCAATCGTCTCGGCCACATCCCATTGCCGCCATATATCAAGCGCGCAGACGTTCAGAGCGACCGCGAGCGATATCAAACCGTGTATGCAAGCCAGGGCGCCGCGGTTGCCGCTCCCACCGCGGGGTTGCACTTCACATCCGAAATTCTGGTACGCCTGGGAGACCGCGGCATCGAGCTCGCGGAAATCACGCTGGAGGTCGGCCTGGGAACATTCGAGCCGCTCCGCACCGAACGCGTAGAGGACCACAAGATTCACGAAGAATCCTATGAGATTTCTGAAGCGGCAGCCGCGGTCATTGAGCGCGCGCGGCGAGAAAATCGGCCAGTGCTTGCCGTCGGGACGACCGTCGTGCGCGCCCTGGAAGATGCAGCCGAGAAACAATCCTCGCGGGGAGGTGTAATCGCGCCCGGGAAAGCCCAGGCGGATATTTTTCTTTATCCCGGCAAGCCGTTTCGCGTCGTCCAGCAGTTGCTTACAAATTTTCACTTACCGAAATCGAGCCTGCTCGCTTTGGTAGCTGCGTTTGCGGGACGCGACCACGTCTTGCAGGCCTATCGCCACGCTGTCGAGGCTGGCTACCGCTTCTACAGTTACGGCGATTGCATGTTGATCCGCTGAAGCCGAACAGCCCTCCGATTCGCGCTCTCGATCTCGCGCCGTTCGTGCAACGCGGGGCGGCTTCGACTATAATCCGCATCCTAATAACGGGGACGTTCTGAATGCGGTACCTGATTCTGAGTGATATCCACGCGAACGCCACAGCGCTGGACGCTGCGCTGGAGGCGGCCAAGGACCATTGGGAGAAGGTTGTCTGCCTGGGTGACGTGGTGGGCTACGGGCCCGATCCCAACGAAGTGATCGACCGCGTTCGGGCCCTCGGAGCCGTCACGATTCGCGGCAATCACGACAAAGCGGGCAGCGGCGTCGCAAATCCCGACGATTTCAATCCGGTGGCGCGCAATGCGGCCCTCTGGACGCGCGAACAACTGCGGCCGGAAAATCGCGAGTGGCTGGAGAAATTGCCGGTCGGGCCGATGACCATCAACGGTTTTTCGATTGTTCATGGAGCATTCCGCGACGAGGATGAATATGTGTTCGCGCCGGCGCAAGCGCTCACCAGCCTGCTCGACGCCCCTTCTGCTGTCAACTTTTTTGGCCACACGCATTTGCAGGGAGGCTTCACGCTACGCGACACGGTTGGCGTTCTTCACTTCAAGCCTCCGGCCGACAGTCCATTCGCCCCGCTCATGATCGAGGAAGACACCACCTATCTGTTGAATCCCGGCTCGATCGGCCAGCCCCGCGACGGCGATACACGAGCCGCCTTTGCGATTGCGGACTTAGAGAGAAATTCAGTGGAATTCTGGCGCGTCCCCTACGATATCGAAGCGGTGCAGAAGCGCATGGCGGCGGTGGGCCTGCCGGAGCCGCTAATTCTGCGCCTCTCCTTCGGCCGGTGAGGCAAACGGAAAACCCATGGACCCGGGAGAAAACACCGACCGCGAAGACGGAAGCCGGCTTCCCATTGCGCTCGCGGCGGGAGCGGGAGTTGTTCTGCTGCTCCTGGGTGGGCTGACCCTCTTGACGCGCATGGCGCGCACGCACGGGCCAAATGCCTCCGAGTCGCTCCCGTTTGGCGCCACCGAGCAGGCCTACGCGCAACGAATCCATTTCACGAACATGCAGATGGCGCGCGCCACAAATTTTCTAAATCAGGAATTCACTTATATTGCAGGAACGATTTCGAACAACGGAACGCGATCCTTGCAGCGCCTGCAAGTCACGCTCGAATTCCATGACCCGCTGAACCAGGTGGTTCTGCGCGAGATGCAGTTGTTGATCACGAGTCCCGCGCGCCCTCTCTATGGCGGGCAGCGGCGCGATTTCCAAGTCACGCTCGATCACGTACCGGCTACATGGGATCAGCAGTATCCATCCATACGGGTCAGCGGTATTGTCCTGGGAGAGTAATGAACGGCAGTGAGAAGTATGCAGTCTGTATCTAAACGATTTGCGGAGTATCTATGAACGCGCCCGCGGACGATTGGGCTGAACTCGATCGGGCCCTCGGCGAAATGGCAGCGTCCGGCAGCGTGGAAGTTCGCGAGGATGGCGAATGGCTCGCGGAACTCGCCGGGCTGCATTGCGAGCTTCGCCGCCAGGGCAAGAATTCACTTGTCCATCTTTGGTCCGACGAGCGGAATTTGACGCGCCGCGTCCTACGCGTGAAAGAGCACTCCGAAAATCAGATCATCCTGGAAGTCCAGCGATTCGGGCGCGCAAAACCGGGCCGGCTCGAATTTCTGCGCAAGGGTTCGCGCCGCTCGCCTGAGCGCATCACTCGTGAGCAGTTTCGCGCGCGATTTCGTCGCCTGCTTGCCGAGCGTTTTCCTGACGCCGTCGTCGAATTACTAACCGCCGCGCCGGACCTCGAACATTCCTTCTCGGGCCTCTACGTCCGCGGGCAAGTGCACGAAGGGTCGCGCGCGTGGGCCCTCATAGCCGTTTCAGCTTCCGAAGATGCCACAGCAATCGAGGGCATTCTTGCGTTCGGGCTTCTTTGGCTCGATTGGACGCGCGGCCACGCGGCCCGCCGGGCGGTTGAAGGATTGCGATTTTTTGTCCCCGAAGGTGCGAGCCGGTCACTGCGGGAACGCATTCTGGCACTTTCGCCCTCCGCACGAACCGAAATCTACGAATTCAACGAGCCGGACGCCCGCATGCAGAAAGTGGATTCCGCCGACGCGGGAAACCTCGAGAGCTGGCTGGTTTCGCGACGGGAGGGCGAATCTGCGCTGACCGGCGCGCGCGATGCGATCGCCCGCGTTCGCGGCATCGTTCCCGGCACGGCCGAGGCCATCGAAGCGCGAGTCCCTGCAGGAACCAAAGAAGTGACACTCTGTTTTCGCGGGCTCGAATTTGCGCGCTGGACTAAGGACGGCCTGTTTTTCGGGCTGGGTGACGCGCGCGAACCAGTTTCTGCGGCCACCGAGCCTGCTCTTGAGCGCCTGATCCGCCAACTCGATCTCCATCGCAGCTCGGTCGCGGAAGAGGCGAATCATCCGCTTTATCGTGCGGCACCCGAGCGCTGGCTCGAGGCGCTGGCGCTCGTAGACGCCACACGCCTGGACGCACAACTCAATCCCGCTCATCTCTACTCGCAGGTGCCCGCACTTGCTGCGGGCGATCGTGGTGTGCTGGATTTGCTCGGGGTGACGTGGCGTGGCCGCCTCGTGGTGATTGAGCTCAAGGCGTCCGAAGATATTCAGTTGCCGATTCAGGCAGTGGACTACTGGCTGCGCGTCCGCCGTCACCAGCGCGAAGGCGATTTCGAGAAGTTCGGCTATTTCACTGGCGTGAAGCTCGACCCGCAGCCTCCGCTCCTCTGGCTGGTGGCCCCGGGATTGCGCTTCCACTCTGCCACAGACACGCTGCTGAAATATCTCTCGCCGGAGATCCAAGTTACACGTATCGGCGTCAATGAGAGTTGGCGAAGCGGCATGAAAATCGTCTTCCGCCAGTAAGCCGGATTTTTATTCAGGCAAAAAAGAAGGGAAGCGGTCTGGATTGAACCAGCGCCACTTCCCGGGGTGTGTCCTAGAAGTGATTTGAAGGATTAGATGCGCGAGATTTGAAAAGGTTGCAGTCCGCGAAAAGATCAGTAAAAAAGATACTTCCGCCATTTCTCGTCGCGGTGCCCGATCAGGCGCATCAACTGGCGCGAGGTATGCAGTGTGAAAGGCCGCGGACGCCGCTGCAGCTTCAGCCCCGCTTCTTCGGGTGTGCGGTCGCCCTTGCGGTTGTTGCAGGCATAGCAGCACGCCACCAGATTCTCCCACGAGGAGCGTCCGCCGCGCGAACGTGGCATCACGTGGTCGAGAGTCAGCTCCGAAGCAGGAAACGCCGCAGCGCAAAACTGGCAGGTATTGCGGTCACGCAGCAGAATATTTTTCCGCGAGAGCGCGCGGCTCTGCTGCGGAATGTGCCGGTAAGTCAGCAGCCGGATCACCGACGGCACCTTGATGGCTTTCGAAGTGGAGTGCACCTCGTGGTGATTGGTTTCTTCCGCCTGGGCCACGCCTTTCAGCATTAGCACCAGCGCGCGCCGCACGGCCGTGACATTGATGGGTTCAAACGTCGCGTTCAGCACCAGCACCGGTGCCTGCATCACTGAGGGTCGGCTGGCTGGCGAAACCAACGACCTGGGCGCAGCTGGTTCCGGCACAACTCCGCTGAGCCCGATTTTGGGCCGAGGCCGCAAGCCGATCTTAAGCCGGTTGTTCATTTGCGCCGCCCTGGCGTCGCTCGACGGTTCTCCTTACCTATCAAGGATGCTCGCCGCACCCTGCTGGTTTCCCTCACCTGAGTCGATTACCCGCCGTTGCGGGGGACCCGAAAGTGCCCAGCCGGAAACAACCCGCGCCACCGTGACGCCAAGTACTGTCGCCGCGCCTGCATCGAGCAAGGCGCGCGAACAGGCATCAAGCGTCGCGCCAGTCGTCAATACATCATCTACCAGCAGAACGCGCAACTTGTCAACTCGCACTCCCGCTCGTATGGCGTAGGCGCCACGTACGGACTCCCAACGTTGCCTGCGCGACAGCAATAGTTGGGCCGGGCGGGGCTTTGTTCGCACCAGCAGGTAAGGCCCGAGCTTCAGGCCCAGGCGGCGCGCCAGGGGCCGTGCAATCAGCTCGGCCTGATTGTAACCCCGCTCGCGCTGCCGGGCGGGGTGCAGGGGGACCGGCACAACCACATCCGCGCGGAAATGATTTCCTGCCTTGGCCGCCACGCCGGCCAGCCGAGCGGCAAACCAGTCCCCCAGCCGCGTCACCTGTTCGTACTTGAGCAGCGTGATGGCACTCACGAGCGGGTCGTTGTAGATCGCGTAGCTGCGCGCGCGCTCGAACGCATATTCCTCCGCGCGGCATAGCCGGCAAAGAGGCTGGATCGCTTGTGCCGCCACCGGAGAAATAAACGGGCGGCCACAGCACTGGCACATCGGCTCGGCGATTTCGATGAACGATGCGAGGCAAGCTTCGCAAATAGGAACCCGGCTCGCATTCGTCAGCGTCGCGCCACAGACGCGGCACGGCGCCGGGAAGACAATCGCGGCCAATGCGTCGAGCGCTCGTTGCAGAATCGCCATGTTGTTGGTAACCGAGAGGGAGCGGACCAACGCTACCGCAATCGTCTGGCGATCGAAATCCGCATTAGTACCTATGCCAGCAGCTTCTCAGCGGCATACACACCGCCGCCCAATTAGGCTCATCTCACAAATGGCTCTCGTCAGGGCACGGCTTTAGCCGTGCCGAAAAATGCGGAGAAGTATGGGGCTTTAGCCCCTGAGGTTCGCCGTGCGGCATCACACAGGATCAATAAGAACGCTTCGAGAGGCAGCAGGGCACACCCGTGCCTAGGGCATCCACAACCGCAGAGAGGAGAAGCGAAGGCCTAGAGCAGTCCCTGTTCCGTCTTTTCCTGGCAGGAGATGCAGTACCGTGTCCACGGCACCGCTTCCAGGCGCTTCTGCTGCAGCTCCTGGTGGCAGGAAATGCATTCGCCGAACGAGCTTTCCTTGATGCGCGCCAGCGCGTCGTCCACCAGTTGCAGCAGCGAACGGTCGTTGTGCGTTTGTCCGAACAGAAATTCCTTTGTGTAGGAGTTGGCAGCCTTGTCCGCGAGGTCCACTGTCGGATCTTCATCCGCCTCGCGGCCTTCCTGCTCGGTGCGTGCGATGCCGCGCAGAAGTTCCTCGCGCCGGGTCACCAACTTCCTTTTGTAATACTCCAACCGCTTCTTGTCCATTCTACCGGTCCCATGGTGAGGAAAAACCCCTCACTCAAATCCGACAATTTTAACGATACGCGGACTCGTTGTCAAATGAGTGACGAGATCTGGATTTCCTTGAGGGGGGCTATGCGCGGCCTTCGCGCTTCTGTGCCACCACCAGACCGCGCGGCGTAGGGAGGAAAACGACCGAGAGCAGGCCTTCGCGCTCGAGATTCCGCGCTCCTTCGCGCACCGTTTTCAAGGCCGAGCTCGCGTCGTGCATCAAGATCAGTCCGTCCGGGTTTACTTGCGGAAGAAATCGGCGTACTTCCTGTTCGCGCAGCGGCAGATCGCTATCGCAATAGAGCAGGTCAATCCGCCCTTCGACTTTCATTTCCAAGCTGGATTCGTTGCGCAGGTCAATCCATTCGGCCAGACCGGAAGCGAGGAAGCGCTTCCTGGCCTCTTCAAATACTTTCGGGTCGGTCTCGCACGTGATCACCCGGCCAAAGCCGTTTTCTTTCAGCCCCTCGGCGATGCGCAGCGTGCTCGAGCCGAGAAACGTGCCCGTCTCGACCACCAGTTCCGGCTTGATCGTGGTCACGAGCGTCTTCAAGAACTCCAGCACTTCCACCTCGGCGGCCATCGCGTCATACATTCGCCAGCGCTCCGGATGCGGGCACTCCGGCGTCGCGCGGGTGTACTCTTGCTGCATCACATCGCCGCGTTCCGCGACATGTTGCAGGATGCGATGTTCCCTCGCGACGTTGTGATATCGCGCAAGAATCCACCACAGCAGGATTGCCCCAGCCAAAAACGTGGCCATACTTGCGATTTGATCGCTCGACAGGTCTAGGAAATCCTTCGGGCTCGTCTTCTTCAACTCAAACACGAACCGTGCCGCACTGATAAGCAAGAGGTAGAAACAGAAAATTTCTCCCGCCGCCTTGGGGCCCAGTGCTGCCTTCTTGCCCATTCGCCAGAGAGAAGCCGCGATCGCCCCACAGACGATAACCCTAAAGAATGGAGAGAGGAGAATGCCTATGTTTTCGTGCGCCCTTTGCTGAACGGCAAAGTAAATGAAATGAGCTAACTGACGTACTGTATAACCTGCGGCAGCAGCAGGCGAATATGCGTCGAGAAATTCCAGGACTGAAATCTTTTTGAGCCACGCCAGGATGACGAGCACGAGGATTTCACTAGGTAATACAGCGGACCACGCCATCGTTCCGTAAGGCACGACGGAAAGGAATGCTATCCTCCCACAGATTGCGATGGCGATAACAATATAGGCGTTGGCACGGATCTTGCGCCGCCGCAGGTCCCGTTGAAATATCCACGCGGTGACTAATAAACTGGCAAGGGACGACAGCACTAAGAACCAGTCTGCAGTATTCAGGTTAATTGTCATGGACGCGAGACATCATCATTCGCCAGCAGACTGTATATTCGGATTCTTTCAGAAACGACCAGCACCCTTGGTGCCCCGCGACTTCTTCGAAATCTCCCATGCCTTGGCGTATTTCCAGCTTACGTAGGCGGCATGATTCAAATGCACCAGCAGACCCTCGCGGCCGTCGAGAAATCCCAGGCGAAAAAAATAGCGGTAGATAAATGCTCCCAGCGGCCGCACCACAATATTCGCAACGCTGAAACCAACTTTGCGGTCGCTCGCCTCCATCTCGCCACCCAGCGAAGAATAGCGGTTGGCATGTTCGATGAAGCTTTCGAGTGTTGCATAGGCGTGGTGGATCAGGTCTCCTTCCAGGCGTCCAATTTTTCCGGTCGTGTGCATGCTTTCATGGACCGCGCGATCCTCGAATTCTCCCATCCCGCGGCGTACCAGTCGGAGTTTGCGGTCGGGATAGTAGCCACTGCGCTTAAGCCAGCGCTTTAGGTACAGATTCTTCCGTCCCATCACGTACGCATCGCACTCCGGCGCGGGACGACCTGATTTCAGGAGTTTCTTAATACTCGCTGCCAGTTCCGGGCTTACTTCTTCGTCCGCGTCGAGCGACAAACTCCAATCGCCGCTGGCTTTGGCCATCGCGGCATTTTTTTGCCTGGAAAATCCTCTCCACTCCTCGACGAAAACTTTCGCGCCGCGCGAACGGGCCAATTCAACCGTCTTGTCCGTGCTGCCGGAATCCAGGATAATCATTTCATCCGCAATGCCCTTCACGCTATCGAGCGTGCGCGCGATATTGGCCTCTTCGTTGTGAGTGATGATGCACACAGACAACACCACGTGGGATTGCCTCCCTGCAAAATCGCCGGTCATTTGCCGTGCTGGCGCCGCAAAATATATCACCGAAGCAAGCGCACGACGGCGCAATTGCTCATTCCCCGCGCCCAGCCGTTTGACAGGACTTTCATAGCCGCCTATTCTGCGCCTCGTTGTTGCCAGCTATCCTCGGAGACTACTTGAGAGCACTTCGAAAACTACTCCGGCGCACTCCCTGGTACGGCCTATTCAAACGCCTCGGCCATTATCCCGACTATTGGTATTGGCAGCTCCGCGGCAAGCCCATACGCTCGCCTCACCTGCTCAAGCAGCGAACGGTGCGCGAGTATGGCGAGAAGTACGGCTTGCGAATCCTGGTTGAAACCGGCACCTACTACGGGGAAATGATTTCGGCAGCAAAAAGCTCGTTCGATCGGATCTATTCCGTGGAAAATGATCCGGCGCTGGCCCAGCGAGCGGTTCGAATCTTCGCGCGCGATCCCAAAGTCCAAATCCTCGAGGGCGATAGCCAGCAGGTGCTGCCCGCGCTCTTGAAATCGCTCGCGCAGCCCGCGCTCTTCTGGCTCGACGCAGGCTATTACGGCTGGGCCGGCCTCGAATCCGATAAGCACAGGCTGTCGGTGGAACTCGAATCCATTCTCCGCCATCCGGTGAAGGGCCACGTGATCCTGATGGACGACGCGCACGGCCTCGACGGCAAGAAAGGCGCGCTCACCGTGCCTGAATTAAAATCTCGGATTGAATCTGAATTCCCCGGCCACAAAGCGGAAGTGGATTACGACATCCTGCGGATCACGCCGTCATCATAGCCGCGGGACTGCTGGATCATCCAGCGTTGCTGGCTTGGCGGCCTGCTCCTTCGCCGGAAACATGAAATGAATGGCCACGGCCGCGAGGATCAACACGAGGAACACAAGATAGCTTCCTTCCGGGCCCACGCTTCCCCCGGTCAACCACACTGGCCCGTGGAACGAGGAATTTAGCAAGTGTCCTTGCGCCAGCAGGCCGCTGTCGGGCGCGCCGTAGAAGTAAGTCTCGGTCCAGTCGAACGCCGCGTGCACCCCCACCGCAAACCACAAGCTCCCGGTGCGGCGCAGCGAGAACAATGCCAGCAAGCCGAAGCTCCCAGCCATGAACGCGCCGAT
>Ga0307469_10000499_pt1 | contig 14448 bp, 12 predicted proteins | sample atmos_gasesAM2C__FD_203084 | JGI IMG/M metagenome (GOLD analysis project Ga0307469, IMG submission 203084) | Hardwood forest soil microbial communities from Morgan-Monroe State Forest, Indiana, United States - atmos_gasesAM2C_515 | ecosystem: Environmental > Terrestrial > Soil > Temperate...
TTCTCGCCGAGGAGGGACGTCGAGCGCACGACGGCCTGCGTCCCCTGGGGCACATGCGCTTCGGGCTTCAAGTGCATCGTCACCTTCGCGAGCCACGAGTCCTTGGTCTGGACGAGCTGGATGCTCGCGATGGTGCCGACGACGGCGTCCGATTGCTGGACATTCGCGCGTCCGACGAGGTCTCCGACGTCGGCGAACTCCGCGACGAGCGTGCGCCCGCCGGACGAACACGACGAGAACGCGAGGACGAGCGCGAAGATCGGCAGCAGCGTGCTGAATCGCCTCATGGCTTCACCGGCATCAGATAGTCGCGGACGAGCAGACGGTGGTTCGTCGCGTCGTAGCCGCCGCTGATGCCCTTGCCGAGCACCGGCAGCCACATGATCTGCATGAGGACGCGATCACGCTGGCGGTACAGGACGTCCGAGACCGATGCCAGCGTCGACAGGTCGGCTTCGAGATCCGTTCGGTGCGCGCGAACGAGCTGTCCGAGTTGCGCGACGGCTTGCGCCAGATCGCCGGTGCCGTTCTGCAGCGCCGTCTGCTCTTGCGACAGTGCGGTGAAGACGGTATCGAGACCACGATTCGTCGCTTCGAGCGCGGTGTCGTGCGCCGAGAGTTGTGTGAAGAGATGGTCGAGCGCGACGATCGTCGCGTCGACGCTCGACGTGTTCCGTCCGAGCGTGTCGAGGATCGTCGCGAGCGCGTCGATGGTCGTCCCCAGCTGCTGGCCCTTGCCCGCGAGCGCTTTGTCCGCGTTCTGGATGAGACGTCCGAGTGCGCCGGGCGCGTTCGCGCTTCCCGGCTCGAGCGCTTGCAAGAACTTCTTGAGCGTCGCGAGCAGGTCGTCCAGCTCCGCCGGTGCGACGCCGCGCTCGAGCGGGATCTCGCCGCCGGGCTGCAGGCTCGGGCCGCCGCGATAGACAGGCGAGAGCTGGACGTACCGGTCCGAGATCAGCGAGATCGGCACGATGATCGCGCTCGCGTCCGCGGGGATCTTCACACCGTCCTGGACGTTCATCGACACGCGCACGCGGTCACCCGCAGGGTCGACCTCCGTTACGCGTCCGACCTCGACGCCGAGGACTCGGACCGTCGATCGCGGGAACAGACCGATCGCACGCGGGAAGTACGCGGTGAGTTGGTAGGTGCCGGGCCCGCCGCGCGCGACGAGGCCGATCGTGCCGGCGATCGCGAGCGCAACGGCAACGAGGCCCGCGCCGATCACCTTCGGCTGCTTGAGTCGCGCGCTCATCGCGCCGCCTCCGTGAGCACGGATGAAAGGGAGTTCGTCGTCCGGGCGCTCGCCGGCGCCGGGAACCCGCCGGCGGGAAGGAGCGGCGGGATCGGGACGCTCAGCACCGTCTGCAGCCAGATGTCACCCCAGTGTCCCTGGGTGAACGCGCTGCCGAAGCTCTTCGCGTCCGGGCCGAGGACCTTGAGCGCGGACTCGAGGGGGCCGATGTCCTTCGCCACCACCTGGAGCGCCGTGTGCAGGTCGCGCAATGCGGGATCGAGGTTCGTCCGGTTGTTCTGCAGCAGGCTCGTGACCTGCTTCGCGAGCGCATCGGTGCCCGTCACGAATCGTTGCAACGCATCGGATCGGTTCCCGAGCGCCGTTAGGAGCTGCGACCCGGAGTCGAGGATCTGTCCGAGTTCGGCGGAGCGCGAGTCGAGGAGCTGCAGGATGTTCGCACCACTCTGGAGCAGCTGCTGCAGCTGCGCGTCGCGATCCTTGATGCCTTCGGTCGCCTTCGCGAGGCCGTCGAGCGCGCGCCCGAGGTTGCCGCGCGGGTCGTCGAACAGGGTGCCGAGCTCGCGCAGCGCGTCGTTCAACGCCTTCGCGTCGATGTTCCCGATCGTCTGCACGCTCTTGTTCGTCACCTCGTAGATCTCGAACGGGATGTGCGTGCGGTCGAGCGGGATGAGCCCGCCTGCTTCCACGAAGGGGGCCGTCCCCTTCGGCGTGATGTCGACGAACTTCGCGCCGAGGAGCGTCTTGAGCTTGATCTCGGCTTCGGAGAGACCGCCGAGCTTGATGCCCGACTTGATCTCCATCGTCACGCGGACGCGGTCGGAGTACCCGCTGATCGGTGGCGCGAGCTTGATCGAGTCGACCTTGCCGACCTTGAGACCGGCAACGCGTACCTCGTTATCCGCCGTGAGACCGGACGCATCCGCGAAGTCGGCCTTCACGGTGTAGACGCCGCGCAGGAATGTGAAGCGATTGAGCGACAGCGCGAAGAGCATCGCCGCAAGCAGGACGGCCACGCTGATCACGCCGACGAGGATCGGGTTGCGTTCGCGGAAGGGCTTCACTTCTGGACCCCCGCGGCCTGCATCCACACGGAATCGATCGACGCCGCCTTCGAGGTGAATCCGGAGCCGCAGATGGCGTTGACGCAGACGCCGTTGAGGTTGACCCACTTGCCGTACGTCGTCGCGCGGTTGAGCGCATCAGTCGTCTTCGGCAGGGTCTGCAGCGCCGCGTCCAGCTCGGCCTTCCGCTGTGCGACAACGTTGAGGATCGCGCGGAGCTGCGTGATCATGTTGTCGAGGCCCGGACGGTTGTCGGCGAGGACCTTCGCCGTCCCCGCACTCGCGACGCCGAGGTTGTCGATGGCGTCCGTGAGATCGTTCGAGCGGTTCCCGAGCGTGGTCAGGATCTTGTCGAGCGAATCGATGATGGAACGGAGCTCGTCGTCGTGTGATGCGATGTCGTCGGCGACGCCGGACAGGTTCCCGATCAGGTCGGAGATGACCGGCCCGCGGGCGCCGATCGACTGCGTGATGTCGGCGAGGTCGGAGACCATGCCCTGCACGGTCGCCTCACGTCCGCCGAACACCTTCACGAGCGCGTTCGAGACCGTGTTGACATCCTTCGCGCTGAGTTGGTTCAGGACGGGACGCAGGTTGTTGAACACGATCCCGAGATCGAACGCGGGAGAGGTGTGGCTGAGACGGATGACGGCCTTGCCCGACTTCGGCAGCAGCGGTGCGTCCGGCTGGATCGCGTCGCGCGTGATCACGACCATGCGCTGGCCGAGCAGGTTGCGGAACCGGATCGCCGCGTGTGCGTTGGCCGGGATGTCGACGTCCTTGCGGATCGCCATCGTGACGTCGGCGTGCGCCTCGCCCGTCTGCGGATCGATGACGACGTTCGCGCCGGATATCTTCCCGACGGTGACGCCCGCGATCTTCACGACGTCGGTGTTGAGGAGGCCGGTTGCGTCCGAGAACTCGCCTTTGACGGTGTAGAAACGCGTGAACGGCTGGACGTTCCCGATCACAGCAGCGAGGAGCCCCGTGAGGGAGAGCGTGATGGCCGCGAAGAGCGCGAGTTTGATGATCACGGAGCGGAGCGAGCCGGTCACTTGTGCACCCCGAGTTGTCCGACGAGCTTCTGGATGCCCTGCGTCGGCACGGGTGCGAGCAAGGTGTCGATGAGCGTGTGGCGCGGGCCTTGCTTGGCGCCGGCGACGGCGTCGACCGCGTCGGCGCGCGGCTGCGGCTGCGTCCCCACCGAGTACGGCTGCCCCATGAGGAGCACGGGGTTCACGACGTAGATCCGCCAGTACGGACCGTCGGCGAGATCGGCGGCCCAGACACCGAGGAACCCGTCGAGCGAACTTGCGATGTGCGGGAGCTTGTTCGCGCGGTCGGCGACGGTACGCAGCACGGGCGCGCCCTGTCCGGCGATGTCGGAGAGGTCCCGCTCGTGCGAGCTCACGATGTCGCCGAGCGTGCTGCTGACGTCGCTCAGGTTGGCGAGCGTCGCGCGGAACGCGTCCGGATGGTCGCGGATCGCCGTACCAACTTGATCGAGGCCGTTGAGCGCCTGCAGCAGCGAGGTGTCCGTCGAGTGCAGCGCGGACGCGAAGTGCTGGAGGTGGACGAGGTTCCGCTCGAGGTTCGGGAGCGTCCGCTCCGTCGTGGTCAGCAGGTGCTCGCTCTGCAGCGTCGCGTTGCGCAGAGCCTGCGTGTTGCCGACGAGGCCTTCGGCGAACGCATGGAGCGCGGCGCCGAATTGCTCAGGATCGACCGCGTCGAGGATCGGGACGGCCTTCTCGAGGATCGTCTCCACCTCGAAGGGTCCGACCGTCCGGCTTTCGGGGATATCGGAGCCGTTCCGCAGGTTGTCCAGCGCCATCTTGGGCGGGATCTCGAGCTCGATGAACTTCTCACCGAAGAGTGTCTTCGCGCGGATAGCCGCACCGACGTTGCTCGGGATCTCCTCGTCCGGGAAGAGCCGCATGCGGATGCGTGCGGTTCCCTGCGGATCGACCTGGATGTGGCTGACCTCGCCCACAAGGACGCCACGCAGCTTCACGTCGCTGCCGTCGCGGAGGAGCTGTCCGGCGCGCGAGAACGTCGCCGTCACCTGGAAGCCGGACTTGAAGCCACCGCCGAGGAACAGCGACAGCGCATAGCCGAAGGCGAGGATGATCGCGAGCGCGATCGTCCCGATCACAGCATTTGTTCTTCTGTTCAAGGCTTAGCCGGCGATGCGCACGGTCTCACCGGCGCCCCAGAAGATCGCGGACATGATGAGGTTGACGATGTTGATCGCGACGATCGACGTCCGGATCGCGCGTCCCACGGCAACGCCCACTCCTGCCGGGCCTCCCTCGGCGTAGTAGCCGTAGTAGCAGTGGATCAGGACGACGATGATCGCGAAGATCAACGCCTTCACGAGTGAGTAGATGACGTCGGTCGCCGGCAGGAACAGCGTGAAGTAGTGCGTGTACGTCCCGCCGGACAGACCGAGGTAGTTCACGACCATGAACCTCGTCGCGATGTACGACGAGAAGAGCGAGATGAGGTATAGCGGGATCACCGCGACGATCGCGCCGACCATCCGCGTCGAGACGAGATACGGGATCGGACGAACCGCGATCACCTCAGTCGCGTCGATTTCCTCCGAGATACGCATGGCGCCGAGCTCGGCCGTGAACCCTGCGCCGACCTGTGCGGCGAGCGTGATGCCCGCGATCAGGGGCGTGATCTCGCGCGTGTTGGCGAACGCCGACACGAACCCCGTGAACGCCTCGGCGCCGATCAGCTGGAGGCCTTTGAATCCCTCGAGGCCGACCTGCGTGCCGGTGAAGAAGGCCATGAAGAAGATGACGCCGGCCGTCCCGGCCCCCGCGATGAGCGCGCCGGCACCGATGGTGATGTCCGAGATGTGGCGGAAGATCTCACCGCGTCGCTTGAGGGCCGCCGGGATGTCGGCGATCGCGCGTGCGTAGAAGTTGAGGTGCGCTCCGAGCGCACCGACGCCGCGAAGGAGTGCGTCACCGATCCCGCGTGCGGCACGTCCCGGAAGAGATTCGGAGATCGCGCTCATGCGAACTTTGCCGGGATCAGGGCGAAGTAGATCGCCGTCATCACGAAGTTGGCCACGAAGATCAAGAGGAAGGACACCACGACGGCGCGGTTCACAGCTTCTCCGACCCCTTTCGGTCCGGCCTTGCAGTACATCCCGAAGTACGCCGCGACCATCGCAACGATCAGTCCGAACACACCGGCTTTCATCAATGCGACGTAGAGGTCCGCCGGCTGCGCGAGGAGCGAGAACGACGCGAGGTACGCGCCCGGCGTGCCGCCCTGGACGAGCACGTTGAAGACGTACCCGCCCGCGACACCGGCCACGGAGACGAACCCGTTCAGCAAGATCGCGACCGTTACCGCCGCGAGGATCCTCGGGACGATCAGACGATGCACCGGATCGACTGCAAGCACTTCCATCGCGGAGATCTCGTCGCGGATGCGCCGGGAGCCGAGGTCCGCCGTCATCGCCGATCCGCCGGCGCCCGAGATCAGCAGCGCGGTCGCGATCGGTGCGGCCTCGCGGACGACGGCGAGCACCATCGCGGCCCCCGTCTGCGACTGTGCGCCGAGCTGCCGTGACACGTTCCCGACCTGGAGCGCGATCGTCGCGCCGAACGCCACGGATACGAGGATCACCGGCACGATCGAGACGCTGACGATGAACCATGAGACCGTGAGGTACTCACGCAACGGCCACGGACGGCGGAAGAACACGCGGAACGCGTCGAGCGTGAGGGCGAACATGTTTCCCGCGGGGACGAGGACCGCCTCGCGGAAACGTTCGATCATCGGCGGGCTTTCGCCTTCGGTCGCGAGCGCTTCCGCGCGGGCTTGCGTGCCGGCTTGTGCACCGGCTTGCGTGCGGGCTTACGTGCCGGCTTGCGCGCGATCACCTGGGTTTCGTCGCCACCGCTGTCACGCGAGGCCAACAGCGCCGCGCCCGCTGCGTCGCCGGCGTCCTTCTCCTCGGACATCCCGATCGGTCCGTCCACCGATCCGGTCAGGAACTGCTGGATCACGCGCTCCTTCGAGTTGAGCATGTTCTCGCGGGTGTCGAACCCGACGAGGTGGCGCGCGAAGATGAGCCCGATGTAATCGGGGATCGTCCGGGCCGTGTCGATGTGGTGCGTGACGATGATGATCGTCGGACCGAGGCGCTTCTTCAGGTCGACGGTGAGCAGGTTGAGGAACGCGGTCCGTACCGGATCGAGGCCCGAGTCGGGCTCGTCGAAGAGCAGGATCTCCGGCTCGAGGACGAGCGCACGCGCGAGGCCGGCGCGCTTCTTCATCCCGCCGGAGATCTCGGCCGGGAACTTCTTCTCGGCCCCCGAAAGGCCGACGATCTCGAGCTTCTCGGACACGAGGCCGCGGATCGTCCCTTCCGACAGGTCGGTGTGTTCGCGAAGCGGAAATGCGACGTTGTCCTCGATCGTCATCGAACCGAAGAGCGCACCGTCCTGGAACAGGACGCCGAACTTCTTGCGCACCTCGAACAACTCCTTCTCTTTGAGCGTCGGGATGTCCTTGCCGTCGACGTAGACGTGTCCGCGTGTCGGTTTGAGCAGACCGACGAAATGCTTGAGGAGGACGGACTTCCCCGTACCGGACGGACCGAGGATGACGGAGATCTGACCCTTCGGAACATCGAAGGTGACGTCCTCCCAGATCGTCTGGGACCCGAACTTCTTCGTCAGGCCGACGACGGAGATGGCAACGTCATCTGAGTTCAACAGGTGTCCCTCCGGAGCCGGATACTACGTCACAGACCAGACACGTAGCGTCGTAATGGTCGGGGTAGACCTGAACCTTCAGGCGGCGTCCGCAGCGCTTGCAGTAGCGAACGGGATCGAGGCTGCAGCGCGAGTGGTCGTGCGTGAGGGGACGTCCGCAGTGCTCGCAAAACAGGATGCGCCGAGAAGGCGCCCCTCCAGAAGGGGCAGCTAGATCTCGAGGCTCCGTAGTGGCATCTCCAGATCGGCGAGCATCGCCAGGTCTTCGTCCGGGGAACGTCCGAGCGTCGTCAGGTAGTTCCCGATGATGATCCCGTTGATGCCCGCGAGCATCCCCATCGACTGCAGCTCGCCGAGCGTCACCTCGCGGCCTCCCGCGTAACGGAGGACGACATCAGGGAACATCAGCCTCAGGAGTGCGATCGTCCGGATCGCGTCGAGCGGTTCGACGAGTGTGTTGGCCTCAAGGGGCGTCCCGGGACGAGGGTTCAGGAAGTTCACCGGGATCTCGCGGGGGCCGAGCTCCTTCAACTGGAAGGCGAACTCAACGCGCTGCTCCTTCGTCTCGCCCATCCCGAAGATGCCGCCGCTGCAAAGCTCCATCCCGAGGTCCTGGACGAGGCGGCACGTCTCGTAGCGCTCCTCCCACGTGTGGGTCGTGCAGATCTCCGGGAAGAAGGAACGCGCCGTCTCGAGATTGTGGTTGTAGCGCCGCACGCCGGCCTCGTGCAGCTGCCGCGCCTGGTCCGCGGTGAGGATCCCGAGCGAGCACGCGACGTGGACATCGGTGTTGGCGTGCAGCGCGTCGACCGCTCGCAGGACCTGACGCATGATCTTGTCGTCCGGCCCCCGGACGGCGAGAACGATGCAGAACTCCGTCGCGCCCTTGACCTGCGAACGCTTGGCGGCCTCGACGAGCGCATCGACGTCGATGAAGGGCTCGGGACGAACCGGCGTCGGCCAATGGCGCGACTGCGAGCAGAAATGGCAATCCTCGGGGCAGCCGCCTGTCTTCGCCGAGATGATCGACTCCACCTCGACCTCGGGCCCGGCGAACGCGAGGCGCGTCTGGTGCGCGCGCTCCACGAGGGACGGGACGTCGGCGTCGGGAAGCTCGAGGATGGCGAGGGCTTCGTCCGGCGTCAGTGCTCCGACCTCGACCATCGACATGGGGGCCGAGGCTAACCCCTTACGGGCAGTACGGGCTATTCACGAGCTGCCAGCCGGTGGCCGTCATCTGCGAGATGCGCGTGCCTTCGACGAACGCGCCGGGGTGGTCGGTGTACACGACGAGGTCCGTGAGGTTCCCCGCGGCCGCGAGGCTCGATGTGTGCACGCCGCTCCCCGAGTCTCCGGGCGCCGCGGGACTGTCCCACCAGTACGTGATGGCGTCCCAGTAGATCGACACGCCGGAACGCGGTGTGCCGCCCGTGCCGATGCCCAAGCCGTGTCCGTAGTGGAAGAGCACTTCAGGTTCGACGTGACTCTCTTGACCTTTGATCACCGTCGGCACCGGGACCGACGTGAGCCCGTTGCCGGTATACGCGCCGCACGGACCGAGTACCTGCGCCTGTGTCGGGAACACCCACGGATAGAACTTCGGATCGATCGCGATGATCGAAAAGTCGGGTGCGAGCTTGTTCGGATCGAAGCGGCGCACAACCACCTTGCCGACGTCCACGATCACGGGGATCTTCGAATCGGGTTCGAGCGTGAGAAGCGTCACGGTCTGACCGAGGTGATCGGTGCAGTGTCCGGCCGTGCCGATCGCGAATGCTCCGCTCTTCTTGAAGATGTAGTTCATCGTGCAGCCGTACGGCGCGATCTCTTCGGACCCCGGACGGATCCCGATGTATCCCGAACCTGGGATGTCCGGTGCCGCGGAGGCCGGAGCGCGACGGGGTCCGCTCTGCGCAGCGCGCAACATGGTCGGCGTCAGCCAGTTCGGCGACGACGTCCGGAGCATGAGTGCGCGCCTGCCATCCGGGAGCGTCCGCCAATCCGATCCGGACGAAGCTACCGCGGGTTGCAACAGACTGCCCGCCACGACCAGGCACCCGAGACCGAGCACGAGCTTGCGCACGTGCTCGCGGTACCCGCCGGTCGCGTCGGCAAACCCTGCGATGATGCGCCCGTGCCTTCCCTGCCCCTCGTCGGGATCGCCGGAGCCGCGATCGGCCTGCTCACGGGCCTGTTCGGCGTCGGGGGGTCGTCGATCGCCACGCCGGTCCTCTCGGTCCTCGGCGCCGCGCCACTCGCCGCGATCGCCTCTCCCCTGCCGGCGACGATCCCCGCCGCGATCGCCGCGGCCGTTCCGTATGTGCGCAAGAGAGAGAACCGTCCGCGCGCGGCGATCTTCACGCTGATCGGCGGCGTCCCCGGAACGATCGCCGGCGCGCTCCTCAGTCACGTCGTCGCCGGACAGGCACTTCTCATCGGGTCCGGTCTCGTGCTCGTCGTGCTCGGTGCGCGCATCGGACGTCCCATCGAGCAGTCCACGCGCGATGCGGGAACCCGCCGCCGGACGAACCGCCCGATCCTCGTCACCGCGTCGTTCGGCGTGGGCCTGTTCACGGGACTCCTCGCGAACGGCGGTGGCTTCCTGCTCGTCCCGATGTACGTGCTCGTGTTCGGACTGCGGATGCGGCAGGCTGTCGCGACGTCACTCACGGTGATCGCCGTGCTCGCGGTCCCGACGCTCATCACGCATTGGGCGCTCGGACACATCGACTGGCGGGTAGCCGCGGCGTTCGCCGTCGGCGCTATCCCCGCGGCGCTCGTCGGCGGACGCTTCGCCCAGCGCTTCGAAGGCCCGCAGATCCGACGCGCGTTCGGCTGGTTCCTGATGGCCTCGGGAGTCGCCTTCGTGGTGTACCGCTTGTTCTGATCGTCGTGCGAGAATCACGCGGGATGGAGCGGCACGGCATCGACACGAAGGCGTTCAGCCGATCGCTCTATCGGCGGCTCTTCGGCTCGAACCTCATCAGCGCGGGGATCCTGGGCATCGCGTTCTTCCTGACGCCGAAGCTGTGGGGTCCGATCTCGATCGGCCGCTTCCTTCTGTGGAACGTTGTGGGGTTCAGCGCTTACACCGTCTTCGGGTCTGGGGTCGCGGTGGTGATCAACCGACGGCTCTTCTCACCGACCCGCCGTTGGATCGAGCGCGGAACGCCCGACGAGCCTGCGAGCTACGAGCGCGTGTTCCGCCTGCCGTTCCTTTACGCGATCTGGAGCCTCGTCTTCTGGTCGGGCTCGCTCATCTGGATCCCTCTCGTCGACGTCGACCGGCTGTTCGCGCCAGGCCACTTCCCGTTCGTTCGCTTGAGTGTCTCGCTCGCGCTCGGCGGCTTTCTCGCGTTCTTCTACTGCTTCCTGCTCATCGATCTGAAGCTGCGACCTTTGTACGCACTCGCGCCGGCGCTCCTCGAGCGCGGGGTTCCGACCGCGCACCGTCTCTCGACGCGCCTCATCCTCCTCTGGATCGCGAGCGGCGGTTCGATCGCGATCTCTGTGTCGCTGATCTTGATCGGCCTCAGTCCGGCGCGGGCATACACCGCTCGCGGTGTCATCTGGGCCCTCTGCGCCCTGGCGGCAACGGTCGGCCCCGTCGTCTTCTTCATCGCCGCACGAACGATCACGAGCACCGTCGGCGACGTGCAACGCGCGTTCCGCGCGGTTGCCGACGGGGACCTCAACACCGAACTCCTCGTCGACAACCCAACGGAACTCGGACATCTGCAAGCCGGCTTCAACACCATGGTCGCGGGACTGCGCGAACGTCGCACGCTCGAGGATCTGTTCGGGCGCCATGTCGGCACCGAGGTTGCGCGCTACGCACTCGCGCAGGGGACGGAACTCCGCGGCGAAATGAGACTGGTATCCGTCCTCTTCGTCGACATCATCGGCAGCTCACGGCTCGCGCAGGCGATCCCGCCGACCGAGGTGGTCGACCTCCTCAACCGGTTCTTCGCCACCGTTGTCCGCGTGCTCGCATCGAACGGTGGTTGGGTCAACAAGTTCGAGGGTGACGGCGCGCTTGCGATCTTCGGTGCGCCGGCCGACCAACCCGACCACGCAGCACGAGCGCTCCGCGCGGCCCGCGAGATGCGCGTCGAGCTCGACGCGCTCGAGCGCGATCACCCACAGTTGCGGGCGGCGATCGGAGTTTCGTCCGGAGAAGTGGTTGCGGGAAACGTCGGCGCGGCCGAACGCTACGAATACGCCGTGATCGGCGATGCAGTCAACGAAGCGTCACGCGTCACGGACGAAGCGAAGACCCGCGCGATCAAACTTCTCGCGACGTCGTCCGCCGTCGCATCGGCCCACGAGGAGAGCGACCATTGGCGACCCGCCGGCGAGGTCGAGCTTCGGGGGCGCGAGGGAGCGACGGAGCTCTACGAGCTCTACGCGTAACGCGGGTCGACCGTCTCCGCGTCGATGCCGGCCGCTTCGAGCGCGTCGCGCGCACGTTCCGGCTTCATCTCGCTCGCGAGCGCCAGCGCGTGCAGCGCCGCCGCGGTGATGTGGGAGGCATCGATCTCGAAGTGTGAACGGAGGTCTTCGCGCGTGTCGCTTCGTCCGAACCCGTCGGTGCCCAGCGACACGTACGGGCCCGGCAGCCAGCGCGCGATCTGGTCGGGGACCGCTTTCAGGTAATCGCTCACCGCGACGACGGGACCCTCTTCGAGCTTCTGTGCAACGTACGGGACGCGGGCCGGTTCGGTCGGGTGCAGCATGTTCCACCGCTCGCTTTCGAGCGCGTCGTTGCGCAGCTGCTGGTAGGACGTCGCGCTCCACAGATCTGCCGCGACACCGTGCTCCTTCAGCGCCGCCTGCGCCTCCATCGCGATGCGGATCATCGGTCCGGAAGCGAGGAGATTGATGCGCGTCCCGTTACGGGCTTGTCCCTTCTTGAAGAGATACAGCCCCCGGACGATGCCCTCTTCGGCCCCCTTCGGCATCTTCGCCTGCACGTAGGCCTCGTTGTACAGCGTGAGGTAGTAGAAGACGTCCTCGCCGTCCTCATACATGCGCTTGAGACCCTCGCGCACGATCGTGACGAGTTCGTACGCGAACGCCGGATCGTAGATCCGGACGTTCGGGATCGCGCTGATCACGAGCGGGCTGTGGCCGTCCTGATGCTGGAGACCTTCACCGAGGAGCGTGGTTCGTCCGGCTGTGGCGCCGCAGAGGAAGCCGCGCCCGCGCGCGTCGCCGAACGCCCACATGAGATCGCCCATCCGCTGGAATCCGAACATCGAGTAGTAGATGAAGAACGGGATCATCAGCTCGCCGTGTGTCGCGTACGACGTGCCGGCGGCGGTGAACGCGGCCATCGAACCGGCTTCGGTGATGCCTTCTTCGAGGATCTGCCCGTCCGTCGCTTCGACGTAGGGCATGAGCGTCTCGACGTCGACGGGCTCGTAGTGCTGTCCGGCCGGGTTGTAGATCTTCAGCTGCTTGAAGAGCGACTCCATGCCGAAGGTGCGTGCTTCGTCCGGGATGATCGGGACGATGCGCTTGCCGATCGCCTTGTCTTTGAGCAGCACGCGCAACATACGGACGAAGGCCTGCGTCGTCGACGCCTCCTGCTTGCGCTCTTCCGTGCCTTGCAGGAACTCCTCGAACGCCTTCTTGTCCGGCAGTTTCGGTGCCGCGTAGCTCACACGCCGCTCCGGGAGTACACCGCCGAGCTCGTTCCGGCGCCACAGGGCGTACTCGATGGTCGACGTGTGGCGTGGCGGACGGTAGTACGGCGGCAGGTCGTCGTCGAGGTCCTTGTCCGACAACGGAAGGCCGAGCCGGTCGCGGAACGCCTTGAGGTCGGTCACCGTCATCTTCTTGCTCTGGTGCGTGACGTTGCGTGCTTCGATCGACTCACCGAGGGCCCAGCCCTTCACTGTCTTCGCGAGGATCACGACGGGCGCGCCCTGCAGTTCCGTCGCGACCTTGTACGCGGCGTAGAGCTTGCGGTAGTCGTGACCGCCGCGGCGCAGCCGCTGCAGGTCGGAATCGGACAGGTTCTGCACGATCTTCTTCAGCCGTGGGTCGGGACCGAAGAAGTGCTCGCGGATGTAGGCGCCGTCGGCAACGGCGTAGCGCTGGAACTCACCGTCCGGCGTCGTGTCCATCTTTCCCACGAGCGCGCCGTCGGCGTCGCGGGCGAGCAGCGGATCCCATTCGCGTCCCCACACGACCTTGATCACATGCCAGCCGGCGCCGCGGAACAGTGACTCGAACTCCTGGATGACTTTGCCGTTGCCCCGGACGGGTCCGTCCAGGCGCTGCAGGTTGCAATTGACGACGAAGATCAGGTTGTCGAGCTTCTCGCGTGACGCGAGCGTGAGCGCGGCCGTCGACTCGGGTTCGTCCATCTCGCCGTCGCCGACGAACGCCCAGATGCGCTGCTGCGACGTGTCCTTGATCCCGCGCGCGTACAGGTAGCGGTTGAAGCGCGCCTGATAGATCGCGTTGAGCGGACCGAGTCCCATCGACACCGTCGGGAACTCCCAGTAGCCCGGCATGAGACGCGGATGCGGATAGGACGAAAGCCCGATCTTCGCGCCCGACTCACGGCGGAAGTTGTCGAGGCGGTCCTCGTCGAAACGGAACTCGAGGTACGAACGCGCGTAGATCCCGGGCGTCGCGTGTCCCTGATAGAAGATCTGGTCGCCGCCGCCTTCGTGATCCTTCCCGCGGAAGAAATGGTTGAAGCCGACCTCGTAGAGCGATGCCGCCGACGCGTAGGTCGAGAGGTGCCCACCGAGCCCTGCGGACCGGATGTTCGCGCGCAGCACCATGACCGCCGCGTTCCACCGGATGAGGCGGCGGATGCGAGCCTCCATGTCCTCGTCGCCGGGGAACGGCGGTTCGTCCTCTGGAGCGATCGTATTGACGTAATGCGTCGAGACCATCGGCGGGACGCCGATCTGGAGGCGGTGCGCCTCCGCGAGGAGGCGACGCAGGACGTAGGACGCGCGCGGGTTCCCCTTGTCTTCGGCGAGGGCCCGGAGCGAATCGAGCCACTCGCCCGTCTCGGACGGATCGGTGTCCGGAAGCTGGTCGTGGAACTCGTCGAACGCCATCTACCTACGACGGTACCCCTCGGGAATCAGCAGGGTGACGTCGGGGCGCACCGCCACGCTTGACAAAGACCCGCGTTCGGAAATGCTGGTACGGCCGTCGACTACTGGGAGGTCGTTCGCATGCCGGCCCGCCGATCCAAGCTGCTCCTCTTCGCCGGTGTCGCCCTACTTGCCCTGCTCGCCACCGCATGCGAGCCGACGCAGAACGCCTTGACGCAGCTCAAGAGCGTCATGGCATGCATCGCGGAATCGACCTACGGCGGCCAGTGCCGGAGCGGCCCGTGGATCGACCAGACCTCATC
>Ga0307469_10000500_pt1 | contig 14434 bp, 13 predicted proteins | sample atmos_gasesAM2C__FD_203084 | JGI IMG/M metagenome (GOLD analysis project Ga0307469, IMG submission 203084) | Hardwood forest soil microbial communities from Morgan-Monroe State Forest, Indiana, United States - atmos_gasesAM2C_515 | ecosystem: Environmental > Terrestrial > Soil > Temperate...
TCAGGACGACCGTCAGTGCGGACCATCTTGCTCAGAGCATTTGATAATTCTGGATTAGTGTTCTACACCAACTACTCCGGGAGGAAAGCCAAGGAATTGGCCGAGAATCCTCAGGCAGCGCTAGTCCTCTACTGGCCTCGGCTAGGCCGACAGATTCGGGTAGAAGGAAGAGTGTCGAAGATTTCTGTGAGAAAATCTGACAATTACTTCAGCACTCGTCCGCGAGACAGCCAACTGTCAGCGTGGGCTTCTCAACAGAGCCGGGTTGTGCACGATCGAGAGTTTCTGGAGGACAGGGTGATGCGGTATGCGCGGAAATATCCTGGTCGAGTCCCGCGCCCACCAAACTGGGGAGGCTATCGGCTTCGGCCGAGCGTCTTCGAGTTTTGGAAGGAACGGCCTGGTAGATTACACGATCGATTGCGTTACAGACGCTTGAAGGGACGATGGGTAGTAGAGCGACTGGCACCATAGCCAAAGCTGGCTTGCGAATCCAAATGCCTTGAAGTTCTACTTTGTCTGTTTCAATGATAGTGTCTGGAAATCCTTCGGCACTATAGTCTGTTTGAAGATCCTCCGAGCCTCCTTCAATAGTACCGAATCGTCCCTTGTCACAGCGCTGATGTGAACAACCGCTAGACGTTTCGCCTTTGCCGCCTTTGCCAGCTGCGCGGCTTCGCGAGCAGTTGAGTGGTAATATTCTTGGGCTTTGGGACGTCTCTCTTCAGCAAAGCCTCCGTCGTGCATTAGCAGGTCAGCCCCTTTTGCCAGTCGTTTCACTGAATCTGCGGGTCGCGTATCTATCGCGTAGACGATCTTAAGCCCGGGCCTTGACGGTTCGACTACGTCGCTTGGGCGAATTTCCCTCCCCTCTCCCTTGACCGGATTTCCATGCTGTAGCTCACCCCATAGTGGACCCTCCGGCACTCCTAGTCGTTTTGCCTTTTCTGGATGAAAACGGCCGGGACGTTCTTTCTCTTCGATTGAATAAGCGATGCAGGGAATGTCGTGCTTCGCGAGGGTTGTCCGGATTAGATACTCGCCCCTATCAACCTCGTCTCCGGGACTGAGTTCTTTCGGTCTGACTTTGAAGTTGGCCGGATACCCTAGTGGTTTGTAGATCAAGTTCAGAAATTTCATCAAACCTTTGGGTCCGTACAGGTCCAAGGGCTTGTCTCTTGCAAGAGAGGACATTGTCTGAAGGAGCCCGGGCAGTCCGAGAATATGATCACCGTGAAGATGCGAAATCAGGATTAACGTGGGTCTATTGAATCCCAGCCCCGCATGCATCATCTGCCGTTGAGTACCTTCGCCACAGTCGAGTAGAATGAGCTCTCCGTCTCTACGTAGCGCCACGCTCGGCAATCCTCTTTCTTTGGTGGGAAGGCTCCCGCCTGTCCCCAGGAAAACGACGTCGATTCCTCCTGACATCAGTTCGCCTCCAGCACCAGTATTTCGCGAGTCAGACTTCGGTGCACATAGACCTCGTGACGATCTACGACCTTGAATCCAGCGGATTCGGCAACTTCAGGTGTTCTCGTACCGACAGGCGACGCAACTACTGTCCTGCACCCTCTGGACAAGATGGAATGTGCGTCAGGCAGAAAATCCTTGAGAATATTCCGTGTCGTTGACTTCAGGGTAGACGCTCCAGTACCGTATGGAGGATCCGTTGCAATAGCGTCGACTTTTCTAATTGGAAGATGGCGGGCATCTCCTCTAACCAATCCTAGCGGGTCCATTCTAAAGTGCTTGAGGTTTCTCCTGGACCCTCTGGTCATTCTTCTGAGAGCATCAACCCCCACGACCTGACATCCCAAGAGACTTGCCTCCAGAAGAATGCCGCCTACGCCGCAGAACGGGTCCAAGAAAGTTGACCCGGGCACTGCATAGGACATGTTCACCATTGAACGCGCGAGCTTAGGGACCATTGTGCTGGGATGGAAAGACGGTCTCATCCTCGGCCTACGATCAGCCACAAACACGTCTGGACGCCGATGCGCAATCAGGCCTAGATGAAAATAGGGTCCGGCGAGAAGACCGCGGAATTGGCGTTGAGGATTCTCCAAGTCCACCTTGGCATTGGTGACCTTGTTAATCAGCCATCCCAAGTGTCCCTCCAGCTTGACCCTCGGTGTTTCCTTTGAGACCCCTCCAAAACGAAGAACTCGAACGCTGAAACTCTCATCGGGTTGAAGAAAACGCGGGAGGTCCGAGGACTTCACAGCATCATCGATTTCTTCCAACGTAGGGCCTGAATGAACGATTTCTTCACCGACTTCGTCCATGAACGCGCCTCGATCCGCGATCGTTTTCACGGCCTGAATGTCTGCATCAATTTCGACAAGCTTGAAGAATGATCCTGCGATCTTGAATGGGATCCGGTTCGCGTCAAGGATCGCACTCATCTCTGCGAGCGGGAGTGTTGGATGTTCGCCCGACAAAATTACAAAGACTCTTGTCGGGTCGTTCATGTCGGTTGGCGAGAGTGAACAAGTATATACGGAACCGCTTAGCCGGATTCCATTTCTAGCCAGGGAAGAGTAGGATGAAGCGGTCCAAAGGAATTCGAAATAGGAACAGGACCCTTCTTCGCAGAAAGCCCCGAGATAAGGGAAAGAATCCTCTGGGAAGACTTCTCATCCCGTACACTCCTGGACAGATGGTCACGATCTCGATCAACCCCTCAATACAGAAGGGTATGCCCCATCGGAGATATCACGGCCGGGTAGGCACGATAGCGGAAAAACGAGGTAGAGCATACGTCATCGAAGTTGCCTCGGGCAAATTCCCTCGACTCATAATCGCAAGACCTGAACATATCCTTCCGATGAAGGAGACTCAGTAATGGCTAGGAAGATCGTCGAAGAGAAGCTCATCTCCAACTCCGAAGCCAAGGCCGTCTTGGAGAAGGTCAAAGAAGAGGAGCTCGGCGAGTTTCAGCGCCGGACCCTCGACTTTACCCGCAGGTTCACCAAGCTGCCCGCAGAGAGAGCCTCCAAACTAGTCGAAGAGCTATCGTCCAAGCTTCAGCTCGAAAGAAATGACGCGATTCAGATAGTAAACACTCTCCCCCAGAGCGTCGAGGAACTTAGAGCCGTTCTTACCGTAAAGGGTCGTTTCGTCAGTACCGAACAGCTGAACGGTATTCTTGAGATAATGAAGCGGTACGCCTAGTCGGCTACCGAAATCAAATTAAGCAGATACCGTGTCATTTTGAATGACTAGAGTTGGCTCTCCGCTCCCTCAGACGCCACGCGTATGGAATCGAGAGACTAGTTTGTAGAATCTTCTAACAAGGAGCCGGGAGAAGAGCCATTCTTGGCAATCCATGAGGACGAGTACATACAAAGAAGGCACGTCTACGAAGAGTATGCCTACGTCCTAGACTATCTCCCATACGGAAGATCCTCTGACAAGTCGCGACACTTGGTCGTCCCGACTGTCCAGATAATGGGAGAACAATTCTTCACACTACTAGAAGCAGAACTAAAAGTCGGAGCAACTGTAACAGTTGAAGAACGCATCTACATTGGCAGAGATCGAAGGGAGAAAGTTGACAGAATCATAAGCAGAGTAAACTACGACCAACTGACCGCCAACGCAAAGGCCGAGGTATCCCCGCTCATCGACGGACTGGTAAAGAAGCAGGAGAAGCGCTTTGTCGATTTCTTCAACAACTCCCAACCAGTAACTCCGAGAATGCACTCGTTAGAATCGCTACCAGGGATCGGAAAAAAGTCGATGTGGACCATAATCAACGCGCGAGAGAAGAAGCCCTTCACCGGCTACAAGGAGATCCAGGACCGAACAGGTTTAACGGACGTGCAGAAGATCATAACGAAACGCATCCTCGAAGAGCTAAGCACTGAAACCAAGTATCGCCTCTTCACAAGGACCGCATGATATTGTGGCGTCGCACCATTTCCACCGACCTTCGAAGAGACTAGGGCAGAATTTTCTCCTCGACCAAAGCATCGCATCTGACATCATCTCGAGCATCAATCCAACAGAGTCGGACACAATTCTGGAGCCTGGACCCGGACACGGCACACTGACCCGATTGCTCCAGAAGAAAGTTGGAAAGGTGATTGCAGTCGAGAAAGATCCCGTTCTGGCACGAGAACTAGCTGAGACTTTCCAAGGTTATCCCAACGTTCTAATAATTGAAGGTGACATCCTCAAGACCAATCCGCTGCCTAATTTCAACAAGATAGTCAGTACGCCACCTTACTACTTGTCCTCAAAACTCGCCCTCTTCCTGTCAAAGACCAAGTTCGACATGGCTGGGGTTGTCTTCCAGAAGGAATTCGGCGAGAGACTACTAGCAGAACCCGGGACCCGGGAATATGGAAGGCTAACCGTCTCAGTTCGAAGAAGATTGAAGATCGAGAAGATCAGAGAAATCTCGCGGACAGGATTTCGGCCCAGACCGAAGGTCGATTCAATTCTCTTGAGAATGATTCCCCTTCAAACCCTTAGACAATTGGATGAGCCGTTATTCGAGGAAGTCGTTAGAGAGGTCTTCACTCAACGTCGAAGGCTGATTCGTAGTGCACTGGCTCATTTCCTAACGAAGAAGCTAGGACGAGAAAGTGCAAGGAAGATAATTAGCGAGATCGCGCTCCCTGATGCGAGGGTCTTCCAGCTTTCCATAGCTCAGTTTGAAGAACTGAGCGAGAAGCTGGCGCCAAGACTAGGCGGCAGAATCACCTCCGAAATGCAGAATGATGAATAGTCAACAGCAATCATATATCACAGCGAGAACGAACGACTGGTAAGTGATATCGCTTGCCCATTACCGACGCTATGAAGAAGCAGCTGGCTCAGAAGCACAGGCTGTTTTTCAAGATATGTCGGACATGTGGGTCTAGGAACTCTCCCAACGCATACAGATGCCGACGATGCAGGGGGGACAATCTCCGCTGGAAGAAACGAGAACTCGGCGCCAAGTAGCATCGCCGTAGAGCCCGTGAGAATTCCGATTTGTGACTCTATTCCCCCACCCGGCAACAAGGCGTTCGTCCATGTTTATTTGGCCGTTCACTTCCAGGTTATACCATGAAGCTTCAGGTGCTCATCTTTGGCATCATAATTCTTCTCATCGGTGGGATCACCGAAGCAATTGGAGTTTCAGAATTTTTTTCGTGCAGCAGCAACTTCTTCTTCTCGACCTTCTCGACTTGTAATGTGGGTCAACCCACCGCGCTACTAGTTTTCGGTGGAGTGCTGTTTTTCATTGGAATAGTAGTCACGATTCTCGGAGCATGGCTTGGTGTGGCTCCCCAGCTGAAGGGGCTAGGTCAACCCACTGTCTTTAATCCGATAGTAACGGAGAAGGAAACTGTCGTGACAAGAGAAGTTCTAATTCAATGCCGTAATTGCGGTGCCCGCTACCCTTAGGAAACGTTGAAGCGTCTCACTTGCGGAGCTAACCTCTAACCCTTGCTGAATTTCTCATTGGACCCGAATCTCGGCACTCTGCCGTTGGAGTAATTTCGGCAGCTCGGATGGGACCTCAGCGACCAGAACTCCCACTTCTCTGAACCTTTTCATCTTTGCATCAGCCGTACCCTCCGTGCCAGTTATGATTGCACCAGCGTGGCCCATTCTCTTTCCGGGGGGAGCTGCTCTCCCAGCTACGTACGCCGCAACAGGCTTAGGATAGTGTGTCTCCGCGATGTAGTTGGCAGCGTCTTCCTCTGCGGATCCTCCGATCTCGCCTATCAAAACGACAGCATTGGTCGACTTGTCGTCCCTGAACATCTTGAGAACATCCACGAAGTTCAGTCCCGTAATTGGGTCTCCTCCGATTCCTAAACAGGTGGACTGTCCGATACCAGCGTGAGTCAGGTATGATGCGATTTCATAGGTCAGCGTTCCGCTCCTTGAGGCAAGCCCTATGCCTCCGGGCGCGAACACGTCGCCGGGCATAATCCCCAGCTTCGCTTCGCCGGGGGTTATTACGCCGGGTGTATTGGGTCCGACGATTGTCGCTCCGTGCTCTTTCGCGTAAGCCATCAGCACCATGCTATCGCGAGCGGGAATCATCTCAGTAATTATCACGACCGGGTTCAGACCTGCGTCAATTGCCTCCATTCCCGCTTCCTTGGCGAAAGGAGCTGGGACAAAGATGATGGACGCGTTTGCATCGGTCTTTTCCAGAGCAGATGCGACTGTGTCGAACACTGGAACTCCTTGAGAGACCGTCCCGCCTTTCCCAGGAGTTACTCCTGCAACGATTTGTGTTCCATAATCTAGCATGAGTCGAGTATGGAAAGCACCCTGGTTACCAGTGATGCCTTGGACGATTGCTCGAGTGTGTTTTCCAACGAGGAGGGTCATTTTCTCACGCCACCTTCGAGGCGACAACTAGCTGTGCAGCCTCGTCCATCTTTTCGAGTGTAGTTATTCCGATAGAGTTCAGGATTTTCTTTCCTTCTTCAAAATTTGTGCCCTGCATCCTTACGACCAGGGGTTTCTTTAGTCCCACGACTTTCTTCACGTCCACGATTCCCTTGGCTACTTCATCACACCTGGTGATTCCCGCCAGGATATTGACGAATATTCTGTTAACCTTCTGGTCTCCTTGGATTATCTGTAATGCAGTCGCGACATGTTCTGCATTCGCTCCGCCACCTACATCACAAAAGTTGGCAGGTTTTCCTCCGTAATGATTCACCATGTCGAGAGTCGCCATCACAAGGCCCGCACCGTTTCCCATTATTCCGATATCACCATCAAGCTCGACAAAGGCTAATCCGTTCTCACGAGCCTTCGCCTCCAGAGGCGTCACCTCGCTGCTAACTTCTTTCGCACGCTCCTGAAATTCCGGGTGACGAAAGAGACTGTTATCATCTACTATTAGGCGAAGGTCCGCGGTGACAAATTTCCCCTCATTAGTCTCGACCAGAGGATTACTCTCGACCAGTTCAGCGTCGTAGATGACCGACAAACGATACAGGTTCGAGAGAAGATCGGTTAAGGAGTTCAGCCGCTGACCAGTGTAGCCAAGCTTCAGACCAACCTGTCTCGCATCATATCCCCGCATGCCGAAAACGGGGTCAATGCGATGATGCAGAATCTTTTCAGGACTCTGCTTCGCCACATCTTCAATATCGATTCCACCTTGATCAGATGCAAGAACCGTCTGACATTTGTTCGCACGGTCTAGAACGATGCTGCCGAACAGTTCTTTCTTGATGTTCAGCTTCTGTTCGATCAGGACCTTCTTCACCTTCTCCCCTTTGATGGTCATGCTGAGAATCTCGCTTGCCCGGTCACGCGTCTCCTCGGGCTTGCTGCCGAACTTGATACCCCCAGCTTTTCCTCTGCCTGCGACCAAGACCTGGGCTTTGATGACAACTTCCCCACCAATCCGCTTGTGAATATCTCTGGCTTCATCAGGCGTCGAGGCGAGCCCTCCTCTAGGAGTGTTGATCCCGAGGTTTTGAGCGAGAGACTTTGATTCGTACTCGAATAATTTCATGAGTTTCCCGTATGATTTGCAACCCGGACTAGCAGAGTATTTGGCTATTACCCCAGAGTTACCGTAACCCATTTATTATCCGGGAAGCACCTGAGGCTAAGCTGTCGGTCGGCCGACAGGATCAGAATCGTTTGGATAATAACACAGTTTCGAGAAAGCGACAAACCAGAAGACTACAGTCTCTGCCGACGCTCGCGAGGACAGGGCTGAGGAAGCCTTGGTGAAAACTATCCTTGACAACTTTTGCGTAAAGAGCGGCATTTTCTGCTCAAGATGCGAAGAGAAACTCAAGAAAGGCCAGATCACAGACCTCGACGTTAAGGTAATCCGAACAATAACCGAGCTGGAGAAGGAGAACCCGACCCTCCAAGACGTCACCTTCCACAAGGCCGTGGAAGCCGGCGACATCATGGCCCTCATGGTTGACCGTAGAGGAATGGACACTTTCCTCTCCTCAGGAGCCAAACTCGCCAAGTCCCTCGGCGACCGTGTCGGAAAGAGAGTAAGAGTCCTCAACTTCGGAGGAGACGAACGCGGATTCCTTGAAGACCTGTTCAACCCCTTCTCGATCCTAACAATCAACACCATCTGGCTCCCGGATGGAAGCAGAGAGACCAAGGTCATACTGAACGGGCGCAGACCCCGGCGAAACCCTCTCGATTTTGAGGTAGTCAAGAAGCTCGCCCATGAACTCAAGGGTCTTACGCTACGAATAGAGTTCGAAGACTACTGACAGCTCCTTGGAACATCACACTCACGACAGTCAAGTTATCGTAGTTGGAGCAGGCATAGCTGGCTGCCAAGCCGCCTATGAAGCATCAAAGAATGATGCGAAGGTAGTTCTTCTAGAGGAACATCCTCAGGTCGGAGTCCCCAGCCACTGCTCGGGAGTCGTCAGCCTAAACGGACTATCACTATTGGGACTAGAGTCGAACTCGATCTTCACACAGCGCGTGATACAGGGAGCCGTCTTCAACCCGCCGAGAGGCGAGCCTTTCGAAGTTCGGACAAAGAACCCGGTTGCAGTCATTATCAACCGAACGCGATTCGACCAGTATCTAGCGAAGAGAGCTGTCGCCGCCGGAGTATCTCTCCACACGAAGACTAGAGTCTCCAAGCTCGAACACTACCCCGGTGGTGGTGTCGGGCTCCAAGTTCAAGACGGGCCACGGTTCAAAGGAGAAGTCGTCGTCGACGCCAGTGGGGCAGGCAGCCGACTCCCGGAACAAGCGGGATTGCGCACCCCTGACTGGAACCAGCTACTACCTGGATTACAATACGAGCTCAATGAGACGAAACAACAGGGAGATATGGTGGAGCTCTTTTTCGGAAATCATCGTGCTCCAGGATTCTTCGCTTGGAGCATTCCCACTGGCGACGACAGCGCCCGTGTAGGCCTTGCCTGCCGAAAGGGTAACGTCAAGAAGTTGCTTGACGAGCTAGTCAAGGATTATTGGCCAAAATCCACACTTGATGCTACGAAGTCTGGGTCCGTCCTTGTCTCGGGCCCTGTCGATAAGTGCTGGTCGGAAAACTTCCTCGTCACGGGAGACGCGGCTGGACAGGTCAAGCAGACTACCGGTGGAGGCATTGTCATTGGCGGGTATTCTGGGATGCTGGCTGGGAAAGCGGCCGCAAACGCCGCCAAGTTGCCCCAGGATCAGCGCTGGAAGATTCTCATGCAGTACGACCAAGACTGGAGGGACAAGTTCGCATCGGATCTGAAACGAATGGGCATCGCCCATCGAATCTTCGCTGGACTTTCGGATGAGACACTGAGCCGACTCTTCGAGGCGGTCAGAGACTACCTCCCGGAGATACAGGAGTACGCTGACATGGACTTTCAAGGCAAGATCATATCGCATATGCTCCGCAAGAGAAAGTTCGCGGCCCTTCTTCCTCGGGTCGCATTCGACAGTGTGAAGTCAATTTTCTCCTAGTCAAGAGACTCGCGTCGAACTCACAATTGGTTTAAGGAGCGGGCAATAAGCCGGCGCGCTGACAAAGATTGAAGGTTCTCGTTGTAGGGTCTGGGAAAGTCGGGTCAGAAATCGCCAGGGACCTAGCTCGATCCTCAGAGGTTGATTCTGTAGTCGTCGCTGATGCTCAGCCAAAGAATCTGAAGAACGTTCGAGGATACGAAAAGATCAAGGCCCGTCGCCTTGACATTTCTCAACGAAAGCCTCTCCTTGATACGATGCGTCAAGTTGACCTGATTTGTGGAGCCCTTCCGGGAAGGCTGGGATTCCAACTAATGACCTATGCGGTAGAAGCTCATCGAGACCTCGTCGACATTTCATACACTCCAGAAAACCCGTTCAAACTTCACAGCAAAGCCCGGGACCAAGAAAACATCGTAGTTCCACAATGTGGAGTCGCTCCAGGATTCACCAACATGTGTGTTGGCGACGCTTCCCGTAGACTCGGGACCATGACCAAGGTTCGGGTCTTTGTCGGGGGACTCCCGCAAAAGCCGACTCCGCCACTGAACTATAGAATCGTGTTCTCGCTCGAAGACGTGATCAACGAATACTCACGGCGAGCAAGAATCATAGAAAATGGCAAGAAGAGGATGGTCGAAGCGCTGTCTGGACGCGGCTTCCTCAATTTTCCGAGAGTCGGCAGACTGGAGTATTTCATCACTGATGGACTCGGATCTCTTCCTAGAAGCTTTCCGAAAGTCCGTGAGATGTTCGAATACACTATGAGGTATCCTGGGCACGCTGAAATGATGAACACCCTCCGAGTTCTGGGATTCTTCGACCGAAAGGAGGTTCCAGTCAACGGATCCACTGTAGTCCCCCGGAAACTCTCCATCGCACTATTGAGGGGTGCGATGTCCTTGGGTCGACCTGAGGATCTGCTGGCGTTGAGGGTCGAAGTTGAAGGATCCGGTGGAAAGGGATCCTTGCTCAGTTATCGGATACTGGACTACTTCAGCTCGAAAAGCAAGGTCTCCGCGATGGCGAGGACAACAGCTTACCCGTGCACATCAATAGCGCTTCTTGTTGGCCAGAAGAAATTGAGGAGTGTCGGGGTTGTCCCGCCGGAGAAGATCGCGAAGGACCCTTCACATTTCGGCTTCGTCTTATCGAGACTGAGGTCTAGGGGTGTGAAGGTCGTCATGCCTTCTGCATGAGGCAATCTTCCGTTGCCAAACTGCTAATGATCACCATCTCTCATTGGCACTCTCTGCTTACAATAATCTGTTAATTTCCTGCGACTGTCCCGCGGTAGATTGATTGAATAGCTCCTATTCAGGGTCAGAAAACAAGTGACAACAACCGATACCATATCAGTGGTAATGTCGCTAGTATTCATATAGTAACAGACGAAAATCGTCGATTTCTCACCATCCGGTCTATCCTCCCCGTCTTAATCGGGCACCGCGAAGCTCGTACATTGTCTGGTTCTTGTGAAACATTCTCTTAGTAATCATGCCGAATCAAATGAAGCTACTTTGATCATAAGCGTTCTGAACAACAAAGGCGGAACTGGAAAAACAACCACAGCAGTCAACGTTGCAGCCGGGCTCGCCGCAGAGAACAAGAAAGTTCTCCTCATAGACCTCGATCCTCAAGGAAACGCGACCACGGGCATAGGCTTCGAGAAGGCAACTCTATCGAGCACAGTCTACAACCTACTCGCGCAGACAAAGAGAGCCAACGAAACAATCCTCTCCACAAAATTCCCGAACCTGTTCCTCCTCCCGAGCAACCTCGATCTTGCCAGCGCTGAAGTCGAACTCTCAAGCACTCCCGGACGAGAATACGTTCTACGAGAAGCCCTCGCCCCAATCAAAGGACAGTTCAACACGATCGTAATCGACTGTCCACCAAACATTGGCCTCCTTACACTCAACGCACTCGTAACCTCGGACCTAATCTTGATCCCAGTCCAGTGCGAGTTCTTCCCGATGGAAGGACTGCCAACACTCATCAAAGTCATGGACCTCGTCAAGTCAAGACTCAGAGCATCCTTCGACTTCCGAATCGTACTGACAATGTATGATGGCAGAACAGCACTCTCGCGAAGAGTTCAGTCCCAAGTCTGGAACAACTTCGGCGAGCGAGCTCTGAAGACAGTGATCCCACGGTCCGTCAGAATGGCGGAGGCCCCGAGCAAGGGTTTGCCCGGGATACTCTATCGTCCTAAGAACCCCGCATCAGAACAATACAGAGCATTGACCAGAGAGCTGCTACGGATTCAAGTGCCCGTAGAAGCTTAGCGACGCATCAGAATACAATCCTGATCCTACTGGGTCAGGCTCCTTTCTTTCTTGTCTCCGTAACACGTTTTTACGTTTGGAAATTCGACTCGATTGGGATTTTCTTGCCCGTCGCGACTTAGGATGCGAGCTTCGCGACGACCGTGTCTGCCAGAGTACTCTCCAGCATGTCCTTGGCCAGCCTCTGATACTCCTGAGAGGCTCTGTTCATTGGACTGTAGATGATTCCTGGGACTCCTCTGCTCGGTGCTTCTGCCATCTTGATGGACCTAGGAATTACCGCCTTGACAACATTGTCCCCAAACTTCTCTCTCAACTCTTTCTGGACCCTCTTGGCGAGTGCGGTTCTTCCATCGTACATTGTCAGAAGGACCTGAAAATCGAAGTCCGTCTTCACTCGCGATTTTACCATTCTGATGAAGCCAAGCAGTGTGGGGAATCCGTCCATTGAGTAGTACTCGCACTGGACCGGGACCATTAACAAATCACAGGCGACAATGGCGTTTACGGTAAGGATTCCAATGTTTGGTGGACAGTCAACCAAGATAACGTCGAACCTTCTCTTCGCAGCAGCCAGAGCTTCGCGGAGGACGAATTCCCGTCCTCGAATAGTTGCTAGCTCAACTTCGGCGCCTGCGAGATCCAGATTGCTCGGCACAACCGTGACATTTCTGACCTTTGTCTCAAGCATCACCAGTTCGATCTTTCTAGACTGCGTGAGAACATCATAGATCGTGTAGAGGAGTTTCGATTTCTCGAAGCCGAAGCTGACCGTCGCGCTTCCCTGAGGGTCAAGATCCACCAGAAGCACACGTTTGCCGGCTGCAGCAAGAGCCGTTCCCAAGTTTACGGCGGTGGTAGTCTTCCCCGTCCCGCCTTTGTTGTTGGCAATGCTGATTATCAAGGTCGAACACTAATCGCCTCTCGTCGCTGACCTTCACACTCATTGTAGCATAGGTTGACAAGTAACAAAGAATTGAGAGACGACTTGGCAGGAAAGTGGTTGCGGCTGGTCGATTTCTTCGCCACGGTCTTTACGCTATATTAGCCTCGGCGCACACGCGAGACTTCGCACTTTTGAAGGTCTATGACCGAATTGATCGATTCATCGACCGAGGCTATCACACAAGAGTCAATACAAGCTCAGCTTCGATCCTCACTTTTACATATCTAGGCTAGGTCCGCAAGCCTAGAGAATCCTTAGAGGATCGCGGCCGACACTCTCTTCTTATCTTGCCGCGAACTCTCGCAGTCGCTCTTCGAATATTGTCCGGGCGGGAAAGCCCATGGAACACGCGTACGTGTTGAAGTCTACGAGGTTCTTCCCGTTCCGCTTAGCCTTGTTCTGGATCTCCCGAATACTCTCGCCAACTATGGCATAGGTGGACGCGTATCCGGGACCGTACCCCTGGTGGGCTGGAAACAATTGATGGTATACGGTGCTCTTCGCCAGGCCTGTCCTCTTGTGCGCCCACTCGATAAAGTCCCTCAAGGACTGTTTTCCGGAGTTAATGCGCGCGTCGCCGATGACCCTTAGGAATCGTACTATTCTCCACATCCAAGTGTAGAACTCGTATTCTTCAGCCCAGACCTCCAGTCCGCCTCGTTTCTCGAAAAACTGAGCTAGGGCCTTCTCGTCCTTGCTGAGCTTCTTGCCTTCCTTCAGCTTGTCCATGACCTCTTGGAACTCGATCTCCCGCTGGAAAGAGATTCCTTCGGACAATGCTCCTGCTAACGGAGTGAACAAGATCTCAGTCAGGGTCGGTTTTGCAGCGTAGGCCGTTGCGGTATTGGACGCATGGACGCAGTGGCCGTACTCTTCGTGGATCAGCCCGTTGAGCAATTCTCCTGGCACGGTGCTCGGGTCTCTTCTGGGGTCGGTTGTAATCATGAAGATCTCCTTGGGATTGTTTGTGAAGCTGTCGTAGAAGAACGCGCCCGCGCTTGGAAATATCGCGGACAGGAACAACGGTGTCTCGATAACTTTGGTCTCGTACTTCGGATTTATCCCCACAATGTCCTTGTTCACAACCCGTTGTGTTCGTTTCCGGAGATCTCCCAAGAAGGAAAGAATCTCGGTCTGCTTAACCGACCTCTTCGCGGTAATCGCTTTGGAGACATCTTCTGCCTTCGCCGCGACACCGTACTTCTTTGCGAGCCTCTCAGTAATTCGTTTGAATCTTGGAAACTCTCTTTCCAAGAACTTGAGACCCTTTGCCTCCACCTCGTCAGGTGATTCTGAATAGTCCCATAGGCGTCGGAGGGCCTGGGCATAGATCTTTTCTCGACCCAGATCAGCACCTTCTTTTCTGATTATCTTGTAGACTTCGTCAAACCCTTGGTTCTTGAATCCCTTAACTCTGAAGATGGACGCGTACTTTCTCGTAGTCTCCGCAAGATCATCCAAGAGCTCTTTCAGCTGCTTGTCGGTCGTCTCCTTCTTGATCGTTTTGATAATCTCGAGAATACCATCGCAACGAATTAGCGTCAACAATCGGAGCCCGGTGGGCCATTTCTTCTGGGAAGTCTCCCGTGTTGCTGCTTGAAGTGCTCTGACCGCGTTTCTTGTGAGTGGTTTCAGATGGCTCGGGACGATTCCTTCCTTGATCAGATATCCGAAGAACGCGGACAGGACCCCATCGGGATAAGTCTGAGGCTCTTGAAGGGCGAAACCAGCCGACAGAGAATCCAGGACTTTCAGTTGTAATTCGTTCTCG
>Ga0307469_10000501_pt1 | contig 14424 bp, 9 predicted proteins | sample atmos_gasesAM2C__FD_203084 | JGI IMG/M metagenome (GOLD analysis project Ga0307469, IMG submission 203084) | Hardwood forest soil microbial communities from Morgan-Monroe State Forest, Indiana, United States - atmos_gasesAM2C_515 | ecosystem: Environmental > Terrestrial > Soil > Temperate forest...
GATTGAGCCGCTTGGCGAGCAATATGTGATCGCAGGTACCGAGCGAGCCGCGGAGCAAGCGCGCGCTTTCGGCCATGATGAGGCGCACATTTTCCAAACCTCCGGCATGATCCTGCGGCCGGATTTTTATTTGCCAGATAACTCCGATCCCTTGGTCTTGCGGAGCGAAATGGGTTTGCTCCCGAATTTGCCGACAGGAATTGTCCTGTTCGGAGGTCACGGCTCAAAAGAAATGTACCGGATCACGGAACGGCTGGACGCGGCGAATCTGCGGGTTCAAATGATCTTGATCTGCGGAAAGAACGAAGAGTTAGCAGCAAAACTGCGTGCTCGAAAGTGGGACATGCCAGTACACGTGATCGGGTTCACCAAAGAAGTGCACAAGGTGATGCGCGCGGCGGACTTTCTGATCGGCAAACCAGGTCCCGGCAGCATCGCGGAAGCCATGGTGCGCGGCCTGCCGGTGTTGATTGAATGCAATGCCTGGACTTTGCCGCAGGAGCGATACAACGCCGAATGGGTGAAGGAAAAGTGTGTCGGCATTGTGCTGAAAAGTTTTCAAGACGTAGCTGCGGGGGTGCGAGAAATGGTGGAACCCGCAAGGTTGCGGGAGTTTCGGAAAAACGTCGCGATGCTTGAGAATCGTGCCATTTTCGAGATCCCGGAAATTCTGGCTGGGTTGCTGGGTGAATCTGCGATTCATTTCAAACCGTCTAGCCAAGAGGTTTCCAAACTTTCCGTTCCAGTGAAAGCTTGAAGGGCAGAGAAAAGCCATAAACAGTCCCGATTCCCGATTCGGGTTCGAAATAGTTCCAAATTGAATTTACTGGCCAGTCTTGTCGTTGCGATTTGAAGTAGTGGTCCAGTTAAGTAATTGAACTTCAAAGACTTGGAGCAAATGGGTTACGAAACCACTATCGGTGCGCCTCGTGCAATAGCAAGTAGCGTGGGCGCGTTTCAAATGACGAGATGTGAAGAGAGGCGAGCGAGGGGGAAGGGGCTTGCTCGTCACTTTTTACAGATCGTTCCCACCTGCCTCTGAGAGGGAAGCTAGGATGGATGACCCCACGCGCCGGTGTGAAAACGACACTGGCATCGAAACGCGCCTTCAGGGGCCCCCGATCCCAAGCGGGGGTCCCACCTTTTTCCAGTCGAATTCCATCTCGTAGATCCCGAATTCAGAAGCTTCAATCCGAGCAAACATTCAAAACTAGTCCACACACTTGCCTATCGGCCGGAGAAGACTCAGCCAAAACTCGTTCGAAATTTGACTAATTGACTTTGCGCGTGACGGAAATGCTGGCTTGGCCGAGCACATGCGTCACTTGCGTTTCGCGAAGGCGGGATGCGTCGTATTCAAACGACAAGTGTTTGTTGTCTTCGTCCACGCGGAACTTTCGCAGGCCATAGGTATTCGCAAACTCGCCGAGGCGGCGGAGTTGCTCCTGATTCAGGGGAGATTGCAGTTCGTAAGTAATTTCCACGAGTGTCATGGCTGCATTATAACAGCTCTCAGGCCGCACAGTAATTTCTGCGGGCGCCGGGCCGAAACTTGCCATGTGAATTCACGGCAGGGACGCTACAGGCCATGGTTGGTCAGGCTTGACATTAGATAGGGTATAGGGGTATATATAGACCCTGGGGGTATATAGAATGCAGAACAAAAATGCTTCGAGCGTGAAAAACCCTGCAAGGCGGGAATCCCCGGCGGCGAATTGTGCCTGCGAATCCGGCAATGGACGCAAAGCGGCCGGCGTCTATCCGGAGATCAAACAAGCCAACCAGAACAGGCTACGCCGGATCGAGGGCCAGATCCGCGGACTCCAGAAGATGGTCGAACAAGATCGCTATTGCGCCGACGTCATCACCCAGATCGCCTCGGTGCAGGAGGCGCTGAGAGGGGTCGCGAGGAATTTGATGCGCAACCATTTGCAGCATTGCGCCGCGAAAGCACTGCGGAGCGGAAAAAAAGAAGAAACGGAAACTATGTATAACGAGCTCCTGGAGCTCATCTATACCCATCTCCGCTGAGAAAAAAGCAAACAAAGAGGCAGAAAGCAAGGAGCAAACCATTGGTAAGAGATCCTATCTGTGGCATGAGCGTCGACCCATTGAAGGCAGCGGCGGAAATTCAACACGCCAGCAAGACCTACTATTTTTGTTCCGCCGGCTGCGCGAAGCGATTTTCTAAGGAGCCGCAGAAATTCCTGGCGACCCCTGGCGCCGCGGGCATGAAGAATGGCCACTCCCTCGTCAAGCTCTCGTCACAGCAAGAATCAACCGCACCTATAACGCCTTCGCCTATTCCAGCAAGCAAAAACGCGCGCTACACCTGCCCAATGCATCCGGAAATTGTGCAGATCGGGCCAGGCGTCTGTCCGAAATGCGGAATGGCGCTCGAACCGGTGGATGTTTTCACGGAAGTGGAGGCTGATCCAGAGTACGACTCCATGCGGCGGCGATTCTGGGTGAGTGCGGCGCTCTCGCTACCCGTCCTCCTGCTATCCATGTCTGGGGAAACTCTCGGATTACATTTGGCGCCGGGCCTCAAAAATGTAATCGAGTTTTTCCTGGCGACGCCGGTTGTGATTTGGGGCGGCTGGCCGTTTTTCGAACGCTTCTGGAAATCGCTCCTCAATCGCAGCCCGAACATGTTTACGCTGATCGGTTTGGGAACTGGCGCGGCCTACTTGGATAGTGTTACGGGAACATTTTTCCCAAACCTGTTTCCCACATCTTTCAAAGCAGTGGGCGGCGCCGTGCCGGTCTATTTCGAAGCGGCAGCGGTCATCACCACGCTCGTGCTTCTCGGCCAGGTGCTTGAGTTGCGCGCCCGTCAGCGCACCAGCGGAGCCATCCGCGCACTCCTCAATCTAGCCCCGCAGCAAACGCATCTCATCACGGCCGACGGAACGGAAAAAGATGTCGCGCTCGATCAGGTCAAGCCGGGCGACAAGTTGCGCGTGCGGCCCGGTGAACGCGTGCCGACAGACGGCCTCATTCGCGAAGGCGCCAGCGCCGTGGACGAATCCATGGTTACTGGCGAGCCGATGCCTGTGGATAAAGCAGCAGGTGATAAAGTGACCGGCGGAACACTCAACACCAATGGCAGCTTCGTAATGCAAGCCGAACGCGTTGGCAGCGAAACGCTTTTGGCACAACTCGTGAAGCTGGTGAGCGAAGCACAGCGCAGCCGCGCGCCCATGCAGCGCTTGGCCGACAAAGTATCGGGTTATTTTGTACCCGCGGTTGTGGCGGCTGCATTGCTGACTTTTGCAGCTTGGTCGCTATTTGGCCCCGAGCCGCGGCTCGCTCACGCGCTCGTGAATGCCGTAGCCGTTCTGATCATCGCGTGTCCCTGCGCGCTCGGCCTGGCCACGCCGATGTCCATCATGGTCGGCGTGGGCCGCGGCGCCCAAATGGGTGTTTTGATCCGCAACGCCGAAGCTTTGGAGGCTCTTGCCAAGGTGGACACGCTTGTAATCGATAAGACCGGCACATTGACGGAAGGGAAGCCCCAAGTAGGGAAGATCGAGCTATTCGAAGGAGCCGGACTCTCCAACGACGGACTCCTCTCGTTGGCAGCAAGCCTGGAGTGGGCGAGCGAGCATCCTCTGGCCCGTGCCATAGTTCGCGCAGCAGAACAGCAAGGCGTGCCGCTTGCGACTGTGGAAGGATTCCACTCCACCTCCGGAGGAGGTGTCGAAGGGCGTGTGCAAGGAAGAAATGTCCTGGTGGGAACCGCGAATTTTCTCCACACCCGGGGAATTCAAGTTCCGGCGACCGAACAAGCAGCAGTTGTAAACGCAGTATCGTCTTCTGCCTCGATCGTGTACGTAGCCATCGATGCACAGGCAATCGGAGCCATTCTGCTCGTGGATAAAATCAAGACCTCCACTCTGGAGGCGATTCGCGCCTTGCAGCAGGACGCCGTACGCGTGGTCATGGTGACCGGCGACCGGCTCGCGACGGCCACGACTGTCGCGCGGGAGCTCGGAATTGAAGAAGTCGAAGCCGAGGTCCACCCGGAGCACAAAAGTGAAGTGGTAAAGAGGCTGCGCGATCAGGGGCGAATCGTCGCAATGGCGGGTGATGGCATCAACGATGCGCCGGCGCTGGCCGCGGCGCATGTGGGCATTGCCATGGGCACGGGCACGGATATCGCCATCGAAAGCGCCGGCATCACTTTGCTCAAGGGCGATCTGCGGGGAATTGTCCGCGCCCGCAAGCTCAGCCGCGCAACGATTCGCAACATTCGGCAGAACCTTGTTTTTGCTTTTCTCTACAACCTTCTGGGAATTCCAATCGCTGCGGGCGTGTTCTATCCCATCTTGGGCTTGCTGCTCAGCCCCATGATTGCCAGCGCAGCCATGAGCTTCAGTTCCGTTTCCGTGATTGCCAACGCCTTGCGCCTGCGAAATGCCAAACTGTGATTAGGCTCCGGAAGGAGATACTTCTCTCAAAGGAGGGAGGTCAGGGCGGAGAATAAGACGGACTTTACGTCTGGGCCTGTCGCCGGACAGAATACTTATGTTTGACGGTGCAACCAGCTCCTAGAAGTTTATTGTTCGCGAGCAGAAGGTCCGTGTTCCCATCTCGATGCGCCTCAAAGGCTTAGCTCCCGGAGCGGTCAAGAATCTCCCGCGCGATGGGTATTTGTTATTTCTCACGCGATTTCTGCGTCTATTTGCCTACGGGTCGTTATCCGTAGTTCTGGTTTTTTACCTGGTAGCTTTGGGGCTTAGTGAGTCGCAAACGGGAATAGTTCTCAGCCTCACACTCGCCGGCGATGTTGTAGTTTCTCTCTATCTCACGACTCGTGCGGACCGGCTTGGCCGGCGGCGCATGCTGATTGTAGGGGCCATTCTGATGGCAGCCGCTGGCCTCGCCTTCGCCTGTACCAAGAATCTCCTGCTGCTGATTATTGCCGGCATGATCGGCGTCATCAGTCCCAGCGGGAACGAGGTAGGGCCATTTCTGTCGATCGAACAGGCCGCGCTTTCTCACGTGGTTTCGCACGGCACCAGGACTGAAGTATTCGCCTGGTACACGCTAACGGGATCGGTGGCGACCGCGCTGGGCGCATTATTCGGGGGGACGGTTACGCATGCGCTACAAAGAACCGCCATGTCGGCTGTGGGAACCTACCGCGTAGTCGTGGTCCTGTATGCGGCCCTGGGTGTACTCTTGGCGTACTCGTTTACACGTCTCTCGCCTTCAGCGGAGATAAGTTCGCCGCAAGAGGGCTCGGCCTTGCCCGGGACGATTGGGAACTTCTTTGGGATCGGCCATTCCCACCGAGTGGTTTGGAAACTTTCGAGTTTGTTCGCCCTGGACGCTTTCGCCGGTGGTTTTGTGGTGCAGAGCCTGGCGGCGTATTGGTTCTACCTGCGATTTGGTGTGAACCCTGGAACGCTCGGTGTCATTTTCTTCTGGGCGAATATCTTTGCAGGAATTTCAGCGTTATTGGCCTCCCGGCTGGCCTCGCGCTTCGGCCTCGTCAACACTATGGTGGCCACGCATCTCCCTTCCAACATTCTGCTTATTCTTGTGCCGCTGATGCCGAATCTTTCGCTGGCGGTTCTGGTTCTTCTAGTGCGATTTAGCATCAGCCAAATGGACGTTCCGACGAGGCAGTCCTACACCATGGCCGTTGTGCGCCCGGAGGAACGCTCGGCGGCTGCCGGAATCACCGGCGTCGCGCGAACTATGGGCGCTGCGATCAGCCCCGTCTTTGTGGGATTTATGTTTGCCCGGCCTTCATGGATCAATGCGCCGTTCTTCATCGCAGGAAGTTTGAAAATCGTCTACGATCTGCTGCTCTACTTACAATTTGTGGCTGTTCGGCCGCCAGAAGAAAGGTAGTCAAAACGTTGACCGGAATGAGTTAGAGGTACTCACAATCGAAATGTAGCTGAATTGGGTTTATGGCTTCACCCGGAAGCCGAAGACATCCGGGTTGGAGTTGGTTTGGATTTGAAACGTATTGAAGAAGCCAGGATTGGCGCCGGTGGCGTCGCTGGTCACGGTGTCGTAGTCGCCCATGTAGCTAGGATTGATGATGGCGTCGGTGAACTCCGTCGGGGTCCAGCTCGAAGGAGTTTCCCGTACGTCGGTGAAACTTTTCCCCTGATCATGAGAGATCGAACAGAAGTGGTCGACGAGGAAGTTATTGGGGTCATTGCGGCGGTCGGAGTAGCAGACAGCTAAAACGCCGTGCGAATCCACTGCAACACCGGCCATGAATTGGTCACGACCTGCTCCCGTGAACGTGGAGGGAGTGGGACTAACCACATTGGGCGCCGACCAGGTATTTCCCCCATCAGTTGAAGCGCTGAGAACAATGTCACCGAAAGAGAATCCGTCGCCGAATCCTAGGAAATCGGAGAAGAGGTCGGGAATATTATTTCGGCTGGCATCGGTCCAGGCCAGATAAAGAGTTCCCCGCGATGGGCTATTAGAATGATCCACCGCCAAGGAAGGGAATTGGTTGGTCCGGAAATTGCCCTGCAAGTGGTCGAATCCCAAAGAGGAAGGGGCCGTAGCTTCCGCAACGACAACCTCGGGTCCGAAGGAGAGGCCGCCGTCATCGGAGCGGCGGAATCGTATTTCGGCATTGTCGCCATCGATGGCGGTATACGCGACATAAACTTGGCCTTGTGCGCCGACCACGACCTGAGTGCCGGAAAGATTCTGCACCAGATTGAGAGAGCACTGGCGTCCAAACCTTACGGGGGAATTCCAGGTCCGGCCACCATCTCTTGAAGAGACGAGCTCGAGTGCTACGTCTGGTCCAGGTTCAATGCCGATGGTTCCGCCGATGCAATCGGATTCCGTTCCATGATTCTGAAAATCGGTGTAGGACACATACAGGTTATTGGGATTGCGCGGGTCAACGGCCAGCCACTCCTTGTCAAGGAAATGAGAGTTCAGATCCTTCTTGACGACGGGGATGGGATCGTCCCAAGTGAGACCGCCATCAGACGAACGGTTGACGCCCATTTCTGTGAAGGAAGCGACGACGTTTCCCTGTGCGTCCACGGGAATCTGAATCATGATGGAGGAATAGGCGAAATGCAGCGGATCGCTGCACACCACGACGGGGTCACCCGATATTTCCGTATCAAAGAAAGGCGAGCCGGGATTGAGTGGAGAGCCCGGATTCAAGAAGGGGAAGCCGACGAAAGTTTTTCCGCGATTGTGAGAAACGGCGACGCCGCTAAGGGAGATGCTTTGCGCTTCATGCAAAAGCACGGTGTGAGCCCAGGCGCTCGAATCATTGAATCCCACAACGATGTTGTTCCCGCACCAGGCGCTGGAGGTTTCGCTTTGCGTGAAACCCGTAAAGCGAGTGGCGGCATAATCAAAGTTTGGGTCATTCGTGGGGACGGCAGCGTTCGGGCCGCCTTCGGCACCCATCGCACCGAGGCCCATGGCGAGCAATTTGGCGCGGGAACTGGCCAGGGCATCGGCTGCGCCGACATGAGATTTCGGCACAGCCGATGCGCGCTGGAGCGCAGGAGTTGAAAGCATTTTCGCGGCGTGGAATACATTGGCGCCGCCGCTGGAAAGTTTGGACGAAAACCGTGGGCCGAACTTTTTCTCGATTTCCTGGAGATGGGACCAGGCGTCGCGGGCTTGTGCGCCGGACTGGTTTTGCGCGCTGACACTTGGAGCACATGAGGCAAAAGCGAAAAGCGCGAGCGTGAAGGAAGCGAGCTCTGCAAGAAAAACAGTTTTGTTATTCACGATTGATGCTCCTTCCAAAAACTCCGGTCAAGCTGTCGGCGCTGATCTGGAAACTGCCAAAGATCCCGCCTCCTCCGCCATCGAGGAAGGGCGGGGCGATCGTGTCGTAGTCACCGAGCCAGAACTCAAATAAGTCCCAGTTTTCGGCGGGAACCCAGTTCTTGGCCGTCTGGCGGATATCGTGAAAATTCTGCCCGCGGTCGAGGGAAATGGAGCAATAACGATCTATGGCGTTATTCTGCGGATCGTTTCGGCGGTCGTAATAGCAAACTGCGAGAGTACCTTCACGATCGACGGCGATGGCCGGAAGAAACTGGTCGCGCCCTGGGCCGGCGAAATCGCGCGGCGTGGGACTGACGGTGCGAGGGGCCGACCAGGTGGAACCGCCATCGGTAGACTTGCTGAGCACAACGTCGGCGAAGTTGTAGGTTCCAAAAGCGGCAGCCAGGTCCGGCTGGGGATTATCCCGCCCATCGTTCCAAGCGATATAGAGTGTTGATTTCCCTCCGTGTTTCACGGGATCCGCAGCGAGAACGGGAATCGTGGGTGTTAAAAAGAATCCTTGTATGGCGGGGCGGAAAGAATGGCTCCCATCGCCTATCTGTACAAGATCGGAAACCTTGACTTCAGGGCCGAACGACCGGCCATGATCGGCAGACTGACGGAAATTCACCTGGATTTTGAAGTCCACCACGGTGGTGCCGTCAGAACCGAAAATCGGGACAAACAAAACATATGCGGCGGAGAGCTTTCCATCCGCTCCCACGGCAATGCGGGTAGAAGCAACATGAAATCCCTGGGGAGTGAGAAAGGGATCGGAAGCGAGGCAATCCTCGCGGATGATCGCGGGCGTGCTCCAAGTGCGGCCTCCGTCGCCCGACGTGACCAGCTCGGACCCGATGCGAAGAGCATTCGGACAGCGCGGCGTCTCGGGCACTATTAAAAATAGGCCGGAGAAGTCGAAATCAAGATAAGAAACGTAGAGCCGGTTGGGATCGTGTGGATCAACGGCCAGCCAGGCAGAGTCCAGAAGGTGGTTTTCATTTTTGTAGATAACCGGAGCCGGATCGGCCCAATGCTCGCCGCCGTCGGAAGAGATGCTGATTCCAACCCCATTTAAAAACTCAAGATTCTGAATCGGATTGCCGTCCAAACCCGTGGTAGTCGTAAGGTCGGCTCTCGTGAAGGGAGAATTGATTGCGTAAAACCGCTGAGGGCTCGAGCAGCCCACGGAGGTATTGCCACCCACGTTGAAATTGAAGGTGGAAAGGGCGCTGGGATCTGCGGGCGGGCCGGCGTTCAGAAACGGGAGTTCGGTGAATGTCTCACCACCGTCATTCGAAAAGGCCACGCCAACCGAACTCACCGACGGAAACAGACTCGGGTCTGCCAGGAAAGGAACCACTGCAGATAGGGCGCTAGCGGGCCCGCTAAAATATCCGGTCACGATCGTTTGGCCGCAACTGGCGCTGGAAGAACCGAATTGGCTGAAGCCGCCCCAGCGTGAGAGTTGGAGGCCCACCTCGGGATGAGAAATTTTCGTAATGCCCGAACTTCTGTCCACATTCGTTCCGCCATGACCAGGGGCCGCCGGCGAAATCGAAAACTGGGGGCTGGCTACTGCCCGGGATTTCACAGAGGATTGCGTGCCCACCCGCAATCCAGTTTGCAGGCCTCCGTCATCATCCCCCGACAGCGATTTGGGATCAAAAAGCTGATGCGCGAGTGCGAGTGCGGAGCGCACGGAACCCGAGAAAAGGGTCCGCTGTTCGGGATTCAACGCGCTTTCATACTTCAACAGGAGCTTCAATCGCGCTTCCGTAGTCGGCGGAAGCTTTTGCGCGGACGCGATCGAAGCGCAGGAGAAAAAAGAAAACACAAAACAAAAAAGCGCGGCGAATATTTTTATTTTCACGATGTGAATTCCCCCTGTGTATGTCTCGAGAACGGAAGCGAAATGGATTCCTGATTTTGCCTTTGGTGCGGCCAGATGCGGATGGGTGTGGATTCGTCGAGGCGCTGAAGATTTCTTCCAGGCAGCGGTTCTCAAGGCCGCATTGGAGGGACGAGCGGACAAAGCGTCTTGAGCGATCACGGTCGCGGGAAATGCGCTGCAAGCGCCGTAAGAGCACATGCCAGGCCTCCGGGTTGTGGGTCCACGGACCGTTCGAGCATTACCCTTTGCGGGACAAGCTCAGGGTAAACCGGTGGGACTTTGTGACGAAATTCGCCGTCGAACGATAAACGGTGCGGGGAACATAGCAAGAGCCCAGAGTAATTGTCAAGAAAGTAGTTTAAAAAAACTTTCTACAACAAAGAATCTGGCCAAGCCCCGAACAATCGAAATGAATTGCGGCTAGGGGTTGAACAGGCCCGGGAGGACGCGGAAGCCGGGATCGCGCAGGGGATCGAAACGCAGGGCGGCGCGATCCAGGATCTTTCCATTGAAAATAACGGTTTCGATTTTGCGCGAGTCGCTTATTTTTTCTGCGGGATGCCCCGCGACAATGAGTACGTTAGCCCGGCGCCCCGCAATGAGGCTGCCCCAGTCATTTTCCGCTTTCATGATTCGCGCGGCATCATAGGTGGCCAACCGGAGAGCCTGGAGCGGCGTCAAACCGGCTTCGACCAGCAATTCCAGTTCGTGGTGGACCCCTTCGCCCTGAAAGACTCCGGGATACGGCGCATCGGTTCCGGCGGCTAGGGGAATACCCGCGTCAAAGAATTTCTTCACGTTGCGTTTGGATTCTTCAAACTCCGAGACGGCTGCAACGGTGGCCTTTTTTTCGTCATCGGTTTGCGGCTTGTTAATGAACTCACGAAGTTCGGTGAGGAACCACGGAGGAGTGGTGTCGGCAATGAGCGAGTCATCGAGGAAATGGCTATCGTGAAAGCGCGTGCGCGCGAATGATTCATGGACCACGAGAGTGGTAATGACAAAAAGATTGCGGTCCTTGATGAGCTGAACGTCATCGGCGGACATTTTGCGCGTGGCGGCGTGAGCATACCCCGAAATGCCGGAGGCGCTGAGGTCAGGTGAACCGTTGCGGTCCCATTGATCGATGACGACGCGGAGGCCTGCTTTTGCAGCTTCTTCCGCAAGGCGGCGCAAAAGGCGGTCGGAAAGATTGGCGTAGGCCTTGATCATGTCGACGTGAGCTTGCTTGTCGCGTTCGACGAACATGGGAATCTGATAGCGCGATGTGAGAGCGTATGCGAGGTCGGGCCAGGCGGGATCGGTGCCGTCGATCATAGCCCCCACGCAGTAGATGCGCGGGGCGAGGAGACGGCCGGCGGCTTGCTCCTGGCGAAGCTGCAAAACCCAGGGTTGGTAATTGCCGGTGTCTAAAATAGTCGTGACGCCGGCATAGAGAAGAGAGTTGAAGTAGCGCTGGTAGCCAAGGAGGTCAACGGCAATGCCGTCCCACGCGCCTTGCAGGTGGACGTGGAGATCAGTCAGGCCGGGCATTACCGTGCGGCCTTTCGCGTCGATAATGCGCGCATCGGAAGGGACGGAGGCGCCCCGCGCCGGGCCCGCGTACTCGATTGTGGCGCCGCGAAGGATGACGGTGGCGTCGTCGACGGGTGGACCACCGAGGCCGTCAATGAGCGTGCCGTGAACGATCGCGATGGTTTTGTTGTCGGCGGCCAGGAGAAACGGCGCGGCGAGGAGGAGAAGTCCCAGAAAAGCAGCGAGAAGGAGATGAAACTTCCAACTGTTTCGGTGTGAGGCAGACATGCAAGACTCCTTGAGATTGCGAGGAAGATTGGCGGGCGTAACTATACAACACGGAGCCCAACTATCGCTGGAAAGGCTCAAAAAATCGAGAGCAAGCGGAGAATGCCTTCGGCGAATTCGTGTTCCGGGGTGATGAGGCTCGCAATCAAGTAGCCATCGGAAGGGAAGTCGTAAAAATGGCCGGGATGGACGTAAACATTCTTCGCGGTGAGCAGCTCGATGGCGAGATCTTCATCGGAGCGCGTGGTGGAGACGCGCAGGACGGCGTACCAGCCGCCTTCGAAGTGTAAGCGACTGCAAACTTTTTGCTGCGCGATGCAGCGGTCAAGCTCAACAAGATTCTTGCGGACGCGCGCGAGCACGTGTCGTTGAAAGGCATCACGTTGTTCGAGGAAAGCGGGAAGCGCCAACTGAACCGGTGCATTCATGGAGAGATAGGTGTCGGCAATGACTTCGAGGCGCGCGAGAGCTTGCTGTTTCGGGGATTCGGGGCCGCTGATAACGAGCCATGCGGCTTTCATTTGGGGTAGGCCGGAGATTTTCGAGAGGCCGCTTAGAGTAAACGTGAGAGCCCTGCGATTTCCGGCAAAGCTTGGCGGAGGAGTTTCACCGAGAGCAAAATCCAAAAAGACTTCATCGGCAATGATGGCCATTTGTCGGGAGGAGCAGATTTCATTGAGCCGGATGAATTGGTCGGGCTTGGCGAAGTGTCCCGTTGGATTGTTTGGATGCACGACGATCACGCCTCGTGAGCGGGGAGTGATTGCCCGTTCAAGAGTGTGAAAATCGATTTGCCAGCCGTGGTCGTAGAGGAGAGGATAGCGTACGAGTTTCACATCCTGGAGGTCGGCGAGAAAAGCGAAAAGCGGATAGCAGGGTTCAGGAATGAGAAGCTCGTCGCCGGGATCGCACAGCGCGCGAAAAACGAAGGAATAGGCTTCGCTGGTGCTGGTGGTGAGAAGAATGTCTTCTGCTGAGATTTGCGTGTTTCGTGCGGCATAATAAGCAGAGACAGCACGGCGGGCTGATTCAAGACCTTTGGGGCAAGGTTCGTAGGAGAGAGCTGCTGGATTCGAGAGCGCGCGTAGAATGGCTTCGCGATCGTAGAGGAAGCCGCAGGAAGTGGGATTTGAAGCGGTTAGATCAAAGAGGGGCTTAGCGGCGGCCCGGTGGCGAGCGAGAGCTTCGCTTAAGCGGTTCGGAGTGAGATTCCAGTTGGTGCGGCCTGCAAACATTTTTATGAGTCGCGCCTTGCTACAGTCCAGGTGCCAACGCGGAAATGCGCGATAATTGGAACATGGATCGCTTCGAAAGAGAAAGTAAAGTGCGGCGGTCGAAGCAACCATCGTGACGTGGAAGCGTTCCTAACTGAAGGGCCGGCGATTGCAGACGATTAGAAAATTGAAGGCAAGTGGAGGCAGAAGCGATGCAAGAGACAAATGGGGAGTGGATGAGGGGCCAAGCGAGGACAGTAACAAGAATGGTGACGTTGTTGTCAGGCGCGTTAGTTCTCGCATGGCCGACTGCGGCGCAGCAGCCGGGACCGTTGCCGCCGCCACCTGCCGGATCGACTCCACCCCCGGTCGTCGCGCCACGCAAGGACGTTGCGCCACCGGTTGCGCAACGGGATGCCTCATCGGAAATCTCCACCGCGCCGCCCAAAGTCCCGGTGGAACAAATCATTCAGCAGTTTGCCGCGCGGGAAGAAGAATTCCGCAAGGAACGAGATCACTATACTTATACGCAGACGTTTTCCATCCAGACGATCGACGAAAACGGAATGCCGGACGGCGAGTACCGGATGACGAGCGACATTCTGTTTACTCCGGACGGAAAGCGTTTCGAGAAGGTGACAGATGCGCCCGCGCCGACACTGCAAAGGATTTCCCTGTCGCAGCAGGATCTCGACGACCTCGAACACGTCCAGCCATTTGTGCTGACGACGACGGAACTGCCGAAATACAACGTCACCTACGTTGGGCATCAGCAACTAGATGAACTAGGGACTTACATTTTCGATGTGGCGCCAAAAACGATTGAGAAAAATCAACGGTATTTTCAGGGGCGCGTCTGGGTGGAAGACAGGGATCTGGAAATTGTGAAGACGGACGGAAAAGCGGTGCCGGACATCAAGAAAAAAGGCAGCGAAAACGTGTTTCCGCGCTTTGAAACCTTCCGGGAGAATATCGAGGGCCACTATTGGTTCCCGACCTACACACGTTCGAACGATACGCTGCATTTCAGCACTGGGGACGTGGCGATTCGAATGATGGTGCGCTACGCGAATTACAAGCGGTTCGGCGTGACCATCAAGCTGGGGACGGCGACCGAGGTCAAGCCGGACAAGCCATAGGCGAAGCTTACGCGAGGGACGCAGCGGCGGAGGAATCAATTTCTTCCAGGCTGCGTCTCTTGGGTTCGATGCCGAAGAGAACAACCGCGACGATCTGAACTACAAGAAGCCCAATCATCAAGCTGAGAACGCCACGGATGCCGTAAGAACGGAGCAACGCGACAACCACGAACGGCGAGACGATCGTCGAGCCACGTCCAAATGTATTGCAGATTCCCGTAGCGCGCAGCCGCACTTCGGTAGGGAAGAGCTCGGGAACGTAAATCGCAAACAGCAGGGTGACCTGGACGTAAATCGGAATCATCAGCAAAAATCCCGCGACCGACAACAGAACGGGATCCTTGACGAAGGGATAGATGCCGCCAAGCACGATGGTCAGCAGTGATGCGCCAATGATCGCCGGCTTCCGTCCCCAGGAGTCCGCCGTAAACGCGCCAATTGCCGAGCCGAGCGGCGCACCGATAGACATCACTAGCGAATACCCAAATGAAGCAGCGATACTGCGTCCTTCCGCAACGAAAAACGTCGGTAGCCAGGTAACGAAACCGTAGATGAGAGTGTTGGCGACAATGAGCGTGACTAT
>Ga0307469_10000502_pt1 | contig 14409 bp, 14 predicted proteins | sample atmos_gasesAM2C__FD_203084 | JGI IMG/M metagenome (GOLD analysis project Ga0307469, IMG submission 203084) | Hardwood forest soil microbial communities from Morgan-Monroe State Forest, Indiana, United States - atmos_gasesAM2C_515 | ecosystem: Environmental > Terrestrial > Soil > Temperate...
ATAGCTCACCAGCGGCTGCAGCCTCTCGGTGTGCGCGCGGATCTCCTCGGCGAGCGCATCGCGGCTCGCGAGCAGTCGCTGTCCGCGCCCGATCTGCCCCATCAGCAGGACGCATTCCTTCGGGTTTCCGTAGACATCTGCCGCCGCGCGCCGCCCGGTCGCCTCGCGCGCCATCTGCAGCAGCGGCTTCTCGATCACCTTGAGGCGCTCGCACAGCACCTCGGCGTAGGCAATCGCCGCGACATTGATGGCACGGCGCGTATCGAGCGACAGGCCCGGAAACTCCGGCGGCGTTTCCTGCTTGACCGCGTCGAGCTCCGCCTGCGCCTGCGTGAGTGCGCCGCTCGCGGCCGCGGCGCCGGTCACCGCGCCGTTGATGCGGTGCCCGAGAGCCTTGCGCTTGAAGTAGTGCCAGAAGCGCGTGAGCCTCGCGAGCTCGCCCCCGAGCTGCGCGACGAGCGCGGCAGCTTCATCGCTCACGCCCCGCGCCGCGGCCACGTTACCCTCGGCGACCTGCCGGCGCGCGAACTGCTCGCGGTTGTAGTGCGCGAGATGGAGCTTGCGCTCGCGCTCATCCTGCTGGCGCGCCAGGTCGGCGACGAACTGCTGGATCAGCTCGCGCCCGTCCTGCCACAGGCGGCGCAGCTGATAGAAGGCGAGCGTCGAATAGGCGGTCTCGTTGGCGCTCAGGCGGGCCTCGAGCTCGTTCAGCATGTCCTGGACGCGCTGCGTGGCGGCCTCCTGCTGCTTGACGAGGTCCTTGAGCCGGTAGGTCTCCTCCTGCAGCCCGCCGTATTGCTTCTTCAGCTCGGCGCGGTTGCGGAAAAGCTCGATGACCCGATGCTCTTCAGCATCGGCACCGCGCTCGGGGCGCAGGTTGAGCTTGAGGAATCCGAGTTGCCGCAAAGCGCTCATGAGAAGTTGGGCGGGCGACCGCCCCTTCTCATGCGCCGGCGGTGAGCCTTGTGCGGGATGAGAAGCGATGACCTCGCTCCACGCAGTATTCCAGCCACTTGTTTAACATCACATTGCGTGCCCAGCGCTGATCCAGTTCACGCTCCGCGCGGCTGCGCAGCGCCTTGAGCAGCGGCTGCGTGTGAACCGCGGCCCATTGCTGGGCCTCGACCAGATGTGCGTCGTGGTAGATGCGCAGCCGCATGTCGGGGTAACGGCTGGCGCCCTCGGGCTCGGGCAGCAGATAGCTCAGCGCGACCGTGCTCGTATACGGCGAGCGCTCCGATACCGTGAGAACGAGATCACAGTCTCCGGCGACCGTGGAGCGGTGGCTGCCCGCGAGCGCCCCGAGGCTCCCGGCGAGCCAGCCGAGGCGGATGAAGTTGCTCTCATAGAGCCCCATGAGCGCGACGAAGCTGCGCGGCCGGGCACGCCAGGAAACGCGAGTCAGTGTGTCGTTTGCGAGCACGCGCCGACTATAGCGCTTAAGGCCCGCTGCGCAAGCCGACGAGTGCGCGTTTTGTCGGAGCTCGCCGGCTTCCGGCGCTTGCAAAATTCGTGCGACTTGCGCAGTCGGCGCACTTAAGGGCGCAAACGCCGCTCGATTCCGGTAGTGTTGAGAATCCGGCTGGCGATTTCCTCGATCGAGCACTCGGTCGTTTCGAGCGACGGGATCGCGTAACGCGCGTACAGCGCCTCGGCGGCGCGCAGCTCGTACTGCACCTGCGCCCGCGAGGCGTAGCGGCTCTCGGGTCGCCGCTCCGCGCGGATCTGCTGCAGCCGTTCCGGCTTGATGGTGAGCGCGTAGAGCTTGGCGCGGCACGGCTCGAGCCGCGCAGGCAGCTTGCCGCTCTCGAGATCATCCTCGGTGAGCGGATAGTTGGCCGCGAACACTCCGTACTGCAGCGCCATGTACACGCAGGTCGGCGTCTTGCCGACGCGCGATACGCCGATCAGCACCACGTCGGCGTGCGCATAGTCGCCGCCGGTGCCGTCGTCGTTGGCGAGCGCGAAGTTGGTGGCATTGATGCGCGTGGTGTAGGCGGCGAGATCGGCGATGCCGTGCGCGCGCCCGGCGCTGTGCGAGGAGTGCATGGCGAGCTCGCGCTCCAGCGGGCCGACGAAGGCGGCGAAGAAATCGAGAAACAGCCCGTTGGCGCCGGCGACGATGTCACGCAGGTCGTCCTGCACCAGAGTGCTGAAGACGATCGGCTTGAGCCCCTCCTCATCGGCCGCGCGGTTGATGCGCCGGACCACCTCCTGCGCCTTGTCAATGCTCGACACAAATGGCAAAGTCACCGCGCGAAATTCCACCCCCTCGAACTGGGTCATGAGACTGTGACCCATCGTTTCCGCGGTCACGCCGGTCTGGTCCGAGACGAAGAAAATGGTTCGGCGGCTCATCGTCCCAGTGTTTCACCGCACGCCGACTGGAGCAAGCGACCCTTGACCCCCTACGTGATTCCGTTCGAGCGCCTGGGGATGCGCGACGTCGAGACCGTCGGGGGCAAGAACGCCTCGCTCGGGGAGATGATCGGCGCGTTGGCCGGACTCGGCGTGCGCGTGCCGGGGGGCTTCGCCACCACCAGCCACGCCTATCGCGAGTTCCTCTCCCAGGGCGGGCTCGAGGCGCGCATCCGCGCCGAGCTCGCCGCCCTCGACGTCGACGACGTGGTGAAGCTCGCCGCGAGCGGTGCGCGCATCCGCCAGTGGATCCTGGCGACGCCGTTCAGCGCCGCGCTCACCCAGGCGGTGAGCGCGGAGCTCGCCCGCATGGGCGGCGGCGCCGACATCGCGGTCGCGGTGCGCTCCTCGGCCACCGCCGAGGATCTGCCGGAAGCCTCCTTCGCCGGGCAGCAGGAGACCTTCCTCAACGTGCGCGGCGAGGCCGCGGTGCTCGAAGCGATGCACCTGGTGTTCGCATCGCTGTTCAACGACCGCGCCATCTCCTACCGCGTGCATCAGGGCTTCGATCACGGCGCCGTGGCGCTCTCCGCCGGCGTGCAGCACATGGTGCGCAGCGACCTCGGCGCGAGCGGCGTCATGTTCACCCTCGATACCGATTCGGGCTTCAGGGACGTGGTGTTCATCACCGGCGCGTGGGGCCTGGGCGAGACCGTGGTGCAGGGGGCGGTCAACCCGGACGAGTTCTACGTCTACAAGCCCGCGCTGCGCGCGAACCGCTACGCCGTCGTGCGGCGCAATCTCGGCGGCAAGGCGGTGAAGATGGTGTACGCGCCGGCCGGGAGCGAGGCGCGCGTCGCGACCGTGGAGGTGCCGGAGGCCGAGCGGCGGCGCTTCTGCTTGAGCGACGCCGACCTCGAGACGCTCGCGCGCCAGGCGCTCGTCATCGAGGAGCACTACGGCCGGCCGATGGACATCGAATGGGGCAAGGACGGCTCGAGCGGCGAGATCTTCATCCTGCAGGCGCGACCCGAGACGGTGCAGAGCCGCGCCGGCCGCATCATCCAGCGCTACACGCTCAAGACCCGCTCGCGCGTGCTCGCCAGCGGCCGCAGTATCGGCCAGCGCATCGGCGCAGGGCCTGCGCGCGTCATCCGCGACGTGAGCGAGATCGCGCGCGTGCAGTCCGGCGACGTGCTGGTCGCGGACATCACCGATCCGGACTGGGAGCCGGTCATGAAGCGCGCCGCGGCGATCATCACCAACCGCGGCGGCCGCACCTGTCACGCAGCCATCATCGCCCGCGAGCTGGGAATCCCGGCGGTGGTCGGCTGCGGCGATGCGACCCAGCGCATCCGTGACGGCCAGCCGGTCACGGTGTCGTGCGCCGAGGGCGACACCGGCCACGTATACGACGGGGTGCTCGAGTTCGAGCGCAGGCAGATCGAGCTCGACGCGCTGCCGAAGATCCCGGTCAAGATCATGATGAACGTCGGCAATCCCGACCGCGCCTTCGATTTCGCCGGCATCCCGAACCACGGCGTCGGGCTCGCGCGCCTCGAGTTCATCATCAACCGCATGATCGGCGTGCACCCGCGCGCGCTGCTCGAGTTCGAGCGGCTCGACGGCGAGCTGCAGCAGCAGATCCGAGTGCAGATGGCGGGCTACTCCGACCCGGTCGGCTTTTACGTCGAGAAGCTCGCCGAAGGCATCGCGCAGATCGCCGCGGCATTCGCGCCCGAGCAGGTCATCGTGCGCCTCTCCGACTTCAAGTCGAACGAGTACGCCAATCTCATCGGTGGCGAGCGCTACGAGCCGCACGAGGAGAACCCGATGCTGGGTTTCCGCGGCGCCTCACGCTACACCGACGAGAATTTCCGCCCCTGCTTCGAGCTCGAGTGTCGCGCGCTGCGGCGGGTGCGCGAGACCATGGGGCTCACGAACGTCGAGGTCATGGTGCCGTTCGTCAGGAGCGTCGCCGAGGCGCGCGAGGTCACCGGGCTCCTCGCCGCCAACGGCCTGAAGCGCGGCGTCGATGGCCTCAAGGTCATCATGATGTGCGAGCTGCCGACCAACGCGCTGCTCGCCGAGGAGTATCTCGATCACTTCGACGGCATGTCGATCGGCTCGAACGACATGACACAGCTCACGCTCGGGGTCGATCGCGACTCGGCGATCGTGGCCCGGCTGTTCGACGAGCGCGACCCCGCGGTGAAGCGGCTGCTCGCCATGGCGATCTCCGCCTGCCGCAAGCGCGGCAAGTACGTCGGCATATGCGGCCAGGGACCGTCGGATTACCCGGAGCTGGCGCGCTGGTTGGTCGATCAGGGAATCGAGAGCATGTCGCTCAATCCCGATACCGTGGTCGAGACCTGGCTGTTTCTGGCGCAGCAGGGCAAGCCCGGCTAACGACTGCGCTCGCGGATGCGCTCCTCGGCGACCTCGCGCTCGCCGTCATCGAACGCCTCGACCTCGATGTGCTCGATCGTCGCGGGATCGAGGCAGCGGGCATTGACGCTGTAGCCGTCGGGATTCGAGCGCGGCACGTAGAACGACTTCACACCGCAGTGCCGGCAGAACAGGTGCCGCGCGACGCCGCTGTTGAAGCGGTACTCGATGAGGCTGTCCGCGCCCTTCAGGAGCCGGAAGCGTGCCCGCGGCACGATGAGGTGCTGGTGGCCGCTCATGCGGCAGATCGAGCAGTTGCAGTCGCTCACCGTCAGGCGCGCCGGCGCCTCCACCTCGAAGGCCACCGCACCGCAGTGGCAGCGGCCCCGATGCGTCACGAGACTCACGTGGCGGGCGTGCCCTGCCACGCCGGCGCGATGAGGCGCGCGCGGTAGTGGCGCAGCTCGCGGATCGACTCGTGGATGTCGGCGTGCGCGAGGTGCGTGCCCTGCTTGACGAAGGTGTCGGCGACCGCCGGCGCCCAGCGGCGCGCCAGCTCCTTGAGCGTGCTCACGTCGAGATTCCGGTAGTGGAAAAAGCGCTCGAGCTCGGGCATGCAGCGCGCCAGGAAGCGACGGTCCTGGCAGATGCTGTTGCCGCACATCGGCGAGCTGCCGGCGGTAACGAGCGGCGCGAGGAACTCTAGGGTGCGCTGCTCGGCCTCGGCGACGGTCACGCGGCTCGCGCGTACCCGCGCCAGCAGGCCCGAGGAGCCGTGCTGGCGCTGGTTCCAGTCATCCATGCGCGCGAGCGCCTCCTCCGGCTGATGAATGGCGATTACCGGCCCGTCGGCCAGCACCGTCAGCTCCTTGTCGGTGACCACGGTGGCGATCTCGATGATCGAGTCCGAGTCGGGCTTCAGCCCGGTCATCTCGAGATCGATCCAGATCAGGTAGTCGGCGCTCGGCATGTGCGCGTCGGAGGTGTTAGCGTGTCGCTTCGGTGCACGACCAATCCAAGCCAAGTGTAGCAGACGCCTCGCGGCGGCCTCCCGCGGGCGAGGCGTTCGCGGCGCGCGTGGTCGCCACTTTCGGGCGCCACATGACGGTGCGTGATGCCGCCGGCCGGCGGCTGCCGGCCCGCCCCTTCGGCCGCGCCCTCGCCATCGTGTGCGGCGATGAGGTGCTGTGCCGCCCCGATCCGCTGCACGACGAGCTGCACGTCGTCGAGGTGCTGCCGAGGCGCAGCGCGCTGTACCGCGCGAATCTGCGCGGCCGCGCTGAGCCGGTGGTCGCGAACCTCACGCGGCTGCTGGTGGTGCTGGCGCCGCTGCCGGTGCCCGACCTCTTCGTCGTGGACCGCTACCTCGCAGCGGCCGAGTCGGCGCACGTCGGAGCGACGCTGGTGGTCAACAAGGAGGAGCTCGGCGTCGGTGACGCCCTCGCTGCCGAGCTCGCGGCCTGGGCGCAGGCGGGCTACGGGGCCGTGCGCTGCTCGGCGCGAACCGGAAGCGGAACGCAGGCGTTGCTCGAGGCGCTCCCCGCCGGCGCGATAGCCGCGCTCGTCGGTCAGTCCGGCGTCGGCAAGTCGTCGCTCATCGCGCGGGTCCTGCCGCAGGAGCGCCTCGCGATCGGCGAGCTGGTGCGAGACGAGGAAGGACGGCACACGACGACCGCCGCGCGCCTCTTCGACCTGCCGCAGCAGCGTGCGCTCATCGACTCCCCCGGCGTGCGCGACTTCGCTCCCGCCATCGACAGTCTCGATGCCCGCAGCCTCGGCTTCGTGGAGGTCGAGCGGCTCTCTCCCGGGTGCCGCTTCCTCGACTGCCGCCACATGCGCGAGCCCGGTTGCGCGGTGCGCGCGGCGCTCGAGGCCGGCACTTTGCACCCGCGCCGCTACGAGAGCTACCGGCGGCTGCGCCGGCTGAGTGAGGACTTGAGCGCCGCCCGCCGTCCCGAGCGCAAGCGCTGATCGGGGAGGCGAGGCACAGTGGCGCGCGCCGCCGCGCTAAACCGACTGCCGCCCGGCGAGCGCATGCGCGAGCGTGCCGCCGTCGACGTACTCGAGCTCGCCGCCGACCGGCACGCCGTAGGCGATGCGGCTGGCGCGAATGCCGCGCCGCCCGGCGAGCTCGCCCAGGTAATGGGCGGTCGCCTCGCCCTCGACGGTCGAGCTGGTGGCGAGAATGAGCTCGCGCACGCCGCCCTCGTCGAGGATCGCCTCGAGCTCGCGCAGGCCCAGTTGCTCGGGGCCGATGCCGTCGAGCGGCGAAAGGTGGCCCATCAGAACGAAGTAGCGTCCGCGGTAGCTGCCCGACGACTCGATCGCCACGACGTCCGCCGGAGATTCCACCGCGCACAGCAGCGCCGCCTCGCGCTGCGTGGCGGAGCAGATCGAGCAAAGCTCGCTTTCCGTGAGCATGCGGCAGCGCCGGCAGCGCACCACCGACTCGAGCGCCGCGTCGAGTGCGTCGGCGAGCGCGCGCGCCCCCGGGCGCCCCTCCTGCAGCAGTTGGAACGCCATGCGCTGGGCGGTCTTCGGCCCCACCCCCGGCAGGGTACGGAGCGCATCGATCAGCTGTGCGAGATGGGGCGAGTGCTTCACGCTAGAACGGCAGTTTCATTCCCGGCGGCAGGCTCAGGCCCGCGGTCAGATGGCCCATCTTCTCCTGCACGCGCGCCTCCACCTTGTGGACGGCGTCGTTGGCCGCGGCCGCGATCAGATCCTCGAGCATCTCGCGGTCCTCACCGGCGACCGCCGCTTCGATCTGCACGCGCTTGACCTCGTGCCGGCCGTTCATGGTGATCTTCACCATGCCGCCGCCGGCTTCGCCGATCACTTCGAGGCTGGCGATCTCGGCCTGGGCCTTCTGCATGTTGGCCTGCATCGCCTGCACCTGCTTCATCATGTTGTTGAAATTGCCACGCATGGGTTGAGCCCGTCAGGCGCCGCGCGCCTCGTCAGGGAGAGTGGTCATTTTACCGGCCGTACCGTGTCCGGCAGTACGGTCGCGCCGAAACGCTCGCGCAGTCCCTGCACCCCGGGGTCCGCCTCGAAGGCCCGCCGCGCCTCGCTGAGCTCCTGCTGCGAGGCGCGCTGCGCCAGCAGCGCCGGGCTCTCGCCGCCTGCACCGGTCTGCTGGAACTCCAGCCGCACGGGCTCGCCGAAGTGGCGCGACAGCGCCTGCGCGAGTTTCTCCTCCTGCGCCGGGGTGCGCAGCTGCTGGTTGTGCGGATCGAGCGCGAGGCGCACCACGGCCCCGTTTCGCGCGATCATCACCGAGTGGCTGGCGAGCTGCCGGGCCGCGCCGGTGAGCTCGAGGGAGCTCACGATCGCCGCCCAGGACGGGTGAGCGGAGCCGAGCGCGCCTTGCCCCGAGCCGGGCTCCGCGGGAGCGGACGCCGCGGCGCCGGAACCCCCGGCCGCGGAAGCGCCGGCAGCCGGGGCGGTCCGTGCCGGACCGGTGGTGTCGGCGGCGCCGGCCGGGCGGAACGCGACCATGCGCAGCAGCGTCATCTCGAAGCCGGTGCGCGGATCCGGCGCGAGCGGCAGATCGCGCTTGCCGGTGACTGCCGTCTGGTAGAAGAGCTGGACATCTTCGGGGCTGAGCGCGCGCGCGAGCCGCTCGATCACCTCCGGGGCGAACACCTCGTCGCCCTCGTAGTCGCTCACCGCCTGGCGCAGCCCGACCCGCACCAGAAGGCCCGCGAGCTCGTCGAGCAGCTGCGCGTAGTCGGGCGCGAACTGCTCGAGCGCCTGCGCTCCCTTCATGAGCGCCCCGGGGTCGAGCGCCGCGAGCAGCTCGGCGATCCGCACCACGTGATCACGCGCCACGGTGCCGAGCATGGCGCGGGCCTCGGCCTCCCCCGCCTTGCCCCCGCCGAAGGCGATCAGCTGATCGAGGAGCGAGAGCGCATCGCGCATGCTGCCGTCGGCCGCCTGCGCCACGAGCCTGAGGCCCGCCGCATCGTAAGGGATCGTCTCCTGGTCGAGGATGTGGCGCATGTGCGTGGCGATCTCGGCGGCGGGCAGGCGTTTCAGGTTGAACTGCAGGCAGCGCGACAGCACCGTCATCGGCAGCTTCTGCGGATCGGTGGTCGCCAGCAGGAACTTCACGTGCGGCGGCGGCTCCTCGAGCGTCTTCAGCAGCGCGTTGAATGAATGTGCCGACAGCATGTGCACTTCGTCGATCAGATACACCTTGAAGCGGCCGCGCGCCGGGGTGTACTGGACGTTGTCGAGCAGCTCGCGCGTGTCGTCGACTTTAGTGCGCGAGGCGGCATCGACCTCGATCAGGTCGAGGAAGCGCCCGGCGTCGATCTCGCGGCACGCCGCGCACGCGCCGTCCGGCTCGGCGGTGACGCCCTTCTCGCAGTTGAGGCACTTGGCGAAGATGCGCGCGATGGTGGTCTTGCCCACACCGCGGGTCCCGGTGAAGAGAAACGCGTGGTGGATGCGCCCGGTATCGAGCGCGTTCACGAGCGCGCGCCGCACGTGCTCCTGGCCGATGAGCTCGGAGAACTTCTTCGGACGCCATTTGCGCGCGAGCGCGGTGTAGCTCATTCCATATCCTGAGATTCAGGTGGAGGCGGCCCGCACCAGCTTAGCCTCCGGCACCCGACATCGCCGCTGCCGCTGCTGCCTTCCGGCCCTGACGGGATTCACGACTGGTCGTCGCGGAGAAACCGATGCGGGCCACCACATTCAGCCGAATGTCGGTTGGGGCCATCTGGCGGAGAGGGTGGGATTCGAACCCACGAACACCGGTGAAGATGTTACTGGAATTCCAGTCCAGCGCCTTCGACCGCTCGGCCACCTCTCCGATCAATGGCTTACAGGGTACGTCCCCCAAATGGGCGGCGAATCATAATGCAAGAGCCGTGGAGAGCGCATCCCGCGGGGCGCCTCGCCCCAATAGCCGCAGCTCTAAGCCTGCGGGGGCTTCGCCACCTTGTAGGGTGGCGGCTCGTCGAGGCACGGCTCCTGGCCCCTGCGCGCCGGCGGCGCTGGCTCGTTGAGCGCCGGCAGACGCAGCGCATTGGTGGTGTCGGGCGCATCGAGCCCCGGCGGAACCTGCAGCGACGGGATGCTGGTTGCCTCCATGTAGGCCTGCTTCTTGTGACAGGCGTAGGTGAAGTGCCGGAACGGATGACAGCCGGTCAGCAGCAGCGGCAGCGGCACGAGCCACAGGAGTGATCTCGCCGCTTTCATTCGGAACATCTCATCTTCTGTTTCAACCTCGTCTCCGATAAGCCCTGTGCCGCTTCAGGTCAGTGCGCCCGCGGCGTGAGCGGCGGCCCGCACCGTAGCGTGATGAGCCTCCGACAGCGGCGTGAGCGGTAATCTTAACCCAGTCCCGATGAGTCCCATCTGGCCGAGCACCCATTTGACCGGAATCGGGTTCGTCTCGACGAACAGATCGCGATGGAGCCCGGCGAGCGGCGCGTCCAGCTCACGCGCCCTGGTCCCGTCGCCCGCGAGCGCCGCGGCCACCATCTCCGACATCGCACGGGGAGCAACGTTCGCCGTCACCGAGATCACCCCGCGCGCTCCGCAGGCGATCGCCTCGCGCGCCGTCGCATCATCGCCGCTCAGCACCACGAAGTCCCCCGCGGCCGCGGCGACCAGCTCGCGCACACGGCCCATCTCCGGTACGGCCTCCTTCACGCCTGCGATGCGCGCGGCGTGCGCCAGCCGCGCCACGGTCGCCGGCTTCAGGTCGACCGCCGTGCGGGTCGGAACGTTGTAGAGCAGGATCGGCTTGGCCGAGGCGGCGGCGGCCGCAGCGAAGTGCTGGAACAGCCCCTCCTGCGTCGGGCGATTGTAGGCGGGCGTGACCAGCAGGAATCCGTCTACGGCCAGCTCCGAGAGCCACCGGACGCGCTCCACCGTCGTCGAGGTGCTGCTGGTTCCCGCCCCCACGATCACCGCGAGCTTCCCGTGGACGCGCTCGCACGCCCGCAGCGTCAGCTCGCGCAGCTCCGACTCGCGCAGCGTCGCCGACTCGCCGCTGGTGCCGCCGACGACGACGCCGCTGGTGCCGTTCGCGAGGTGGAAATCGAGCAGCCGCATCCAGGCTTGCAGGTCGACGGCACCATCGGGCCGCATGGGAGTGACGATGGCAACCAGGCTGCCGGAGAACGACATAGGCTTTGGGTACCTGCGGGGGAGCCGCCGGATGTTAAGAGCGGGGCTCCCGCGGAGGCAAGCCTCGATGCGTGCGCCAGAGCGGAATGGTCGCAACCGGCCCCTGCTCCCGGTACACTCGGAAACCGCAGGCCGGCAAGAAGCACACGCCACCGACAGATGAAGCAGCACCTGGCCGTTTCGGCGATCGGCAGCGACCGAACGGGGATGGTCCACGAGCTGACCCGCGTCATCAGCGAGTCCGGCGGCAATATAAGTGAAAGCCGCATGGCGAATCTCGGCACCGAGTTCGCGATGCTGCTGCTGGTCTCGGGCAACTGGCACGCGCTCGCCAAGCTCGAAACCGAGCTCAAGCGCCTCGCCGAGACCGGCAACCTCAGCATTCACCTGCGGCGCACCGAGCCGCACGCGCCGCGCACCGACATGCTGCCCTACTCGATCGACGTCGTGTGCCTCGATCAGTCCGGAATCGTGTCGGGGCTGGCGGGGTTCTTCGCGACCCGCGGCATCGACATCGCCGAGGCCTCGACCCGCACCTACCCGGCGGCCCACACCGGCGCGCCGATGTTCGCCGTGCAGATGATCGTCAACGTACCGAGCCGCATCCACGTCGCGCACCTGCGCGAGGAGTTCATGGAGTTCTGTGACTCGCTCAACCTCGACGCCATTCTCGAGCCAGTCAAATCCTGAAAGAGATGCCAGCGATCAAGACGGGGAATAAGGTGCCGGCATTTTCCCTGCCCACGACGGGCGGCGGCACGTGGAGACTCAAGGACGCGGCCGGCAGGAAGCTGGTGATCTACTTCTACCCGCGCGATATGACCTCGGGCTGCACGCGCGAAGCGCAGGACTTTCGCGACCTCTACGGCGCCTTCGGCCAGGCGGGCGCCGAGGTCGTGGGCGTCTCGCGCGACAGCGTCGCCTCGCACGGCAAGTTCGCCGCAAAAGAGACGCTGCCGTTCCCGCTGCTCGCCGACACCGACGAGCGTGTCTGCCGGCTGTTCGACGTCATAAAACCGAAAAGCCTCTACGGCAGAAAGTATCTCGGAATCGAGCGCAGCACCTTCCTGCTCGACGGCAGCGGACGGCTGCGGCAGGAGTGGCGCAAGGTAAAGGTTCCCGGTCACGCGGAGGCAGTGCTTGAAGCAGCGCGGAGTCTATGAACCCGGTCCCCCGGCCGCCTCGGGCGAGGCGCGCGCGGTGAAAGGCAGGGCACGCGGCGGGCGGCGCCTGTTCGTGCTCGACACGAACGTGCTCATCCACGACCCCACGGCGATCTTCCGCTTCGAGGAGCACGACGTTTACCTGCCGATGATCGTGCTCGAGGAGCTCGACGCGCACAAGAAGGGCCTGTCGGAGGCCTCGCGCAACGTGCGCCAGGTGAGCCGCTTCCTCGACGACATGATGCGCGACGTCAGCAACGAGCAGATCGGCCAGGGGCTCAAGCTCCCGAGCGGCTACTCCGGCAACCACGGCAAGCGCCCGTCCAGCGGACGCCTGTTCTTCCAGACGCGCCAGCTGACCAGCGCGCTTCCCGAGAGCCTCCCCGGCCAGGGTGGCGACAACGCGATCCTGGCGCAGACGCTGGCGCTGCAGAACGAGCACAAGGAAGCGCGGGTGATCCTGGTCTCCAAGGACATCAACCTGCGCATCAAGGCCGCGGTCCTCGGCGTGCACGCCGAGGATTACTACAGCGACAAGACCCTCGAGGACTCCGACGTCCTCTACACGGGCATGACGGCGCTCCCCAACGATTTCTGGGAGCAGCACGGCTCTGGACTGCGCTCCTGGAAGGAAGGCGACCGCACCTTCTACGAGATCACCGGACCCGCGGTGCGCGCCTGGCACCCCAACCAGGGCGTGTTCGAGGACACTCCGGAGGGCATCGAGGGCATCGCGCGCAAGATCAGCGGCGATACCGCCACTATCGAGCTCACCCGCGATTACCGCAACGAGCGCCACAACGTCTGGGGGGTCACCGCGCGCAACCGCGAGCAGAACTTCGCGCTGAATCTGCTCATGGACCCGGAGATCGATTTCGTGACGGTGCTCGGGCCCGCCGGCACCGGCAAGACGCTGCTGGCTCTCGCCGCCGGCCTCATGCAGACGCTCGAGACCAATCGCTTCGTCGAGATCATCATGACGCGCGTCACCATCCCGCTCGGTGAAGACATCGGCTTCCTGCCGGGAACCGAGGAAGAGAAGATGGAGCCGTGGATGGGCGCGCTGATGGACAACCTCGAGGTGCTCACCGGCTCGCAGGAAGGCGGCAACTGGGGCCGGGCGGCGACCAACGACCTGCTGCGCAACCGCATCAAGATCCGCTCGCTGAACTTCATGCGCGGCCGCACCTTCCTCAACCGCTTCCTGATCCTCGATGAGGCGCAGAACCTGACGCCGAAGCAGATGAAGGCGCTGATCACGCGCGCCGGCCCCGGCACCAAGCTCGCCTGTCTCGGCAACATCGCCCAGATCGACACGCCCTATCTCACCGAGATGACCTCGGGGCTGACCTATGCGGTGAACCGCTTCCGCGGCTGGGCCCATTCAGGACACGTGACGCTGGTGCGCGGAGAGCGCTCGCGCCTCGCCGATTACGCCTCGGACATCCTCTGAAGCACGCCGGGGGCGCGCCACTGTCAAAGTCGGCCCCAGGGGGGCGGATTCGGTGTACCCTTGGCGCGGCATCGGCGTGCGGGCCCTGAGTTGGCGTCGAGCCCTTTGTAAGCGTCTGTAATTACGAGGAAACTCGCCCGCCCGGATCGCGGTCAAACGCACCTATGCGCCCTCTTCTGATCGTCCTGCTGAGCGCAATCCTCACCGCGGCAACCGTGGCCTTCGCCGGCGAGCCGCCGGCGCCGGGCAACGCCATCCTGAGCGGACCGGCGCCGGGCTCGAACCTTCCGGACCTCGGCAGCCCCGCCGAGACGTATCTGTCGAAGAGCGACGAGTTCCGCCTCGGTGCGATGGTGGCCAAGGAGCTGCGCGACCAGAACCTCCTCGTCGAGGACCCGGAAGTCAGCGAGTACATCAACGACATCGGCAAGCGCCTCGCGTCGCAGAGCGAGATGGGCGGTGAGTACTTCCACTACTTCGTGATCAAGGACAACACGATCAACGCTTTCGCCGTGACCGGCGGCTACGTGTTCTTCAACGCCGGGCTGGTGCTTGCCTCGGAGAACGAGTCGGAGCTCGCGGGCGTGATCGCGCACGAGACCGCACACATCACTCAGCACCACATCGCCCGCATGCTCGCCGACCAGTCGCGGCAGAGCCTGGCCACCGCGGCCGCGATGATCGGGGCGATCCTCCTCGGTGCGCTCGCCGGCGGTTACAACAGCGGCAACGCGATCGAGGGCGGAATCGCCGCGGCGCAGGGCATGGCCGTGCAGCACCAGATCAATTTCACGCGCGACAACGAGTGGGAAGCCGACCGCGTCGGCATCGGCTACCTCGCCGGCGCGGGCTTCGATCCCTACGGCATGGGCCAGATGTTCGAGGCCATGTCGCACCACT
>Ga0307469_10000503_pt1 | contig 14395 bp, 14 predicted proteins | sample atmos_gasesAM2C__FD_203084 | JGI IMG/M metagenome (GOLD analysis project Ga0307469, IMG submission 203084) | Hardwood forest soil microbial communities from Morgan-Monroe State Forest, Indiana, United States - atmos_gasesAM2C_515 | ecosystem: Environmental > Terrestrial > Soil > Temperate...
TTCCCGGCGATCCGTTCGTTCAGCATCTGCGCCGTGACACCGTGCGCCGAGGCCTGGATCTCGGGGCGCTCGGCGAGCGCGCTGGTGAGCGTCTCATCGAGGTCGACGGTGACGTCCTCGGGTGCGGCCTCCTCTACGGGCTCCAGCGTGCGCGGGATGAATGTCGCGTCGGGACGGTAGAAGGCGATCTGCGCCAGCTGCTGGCGCGCGACGGCGAGCGTGTTCTCGGCGATGATCACCTGCTCCTCCCGGCTGGCAGCGTCGGCCTGCGCCTCGAGGACCGCGACCGGAGGCAGGAGCCCGACCCTCACGCGGGCTTCGTTCTCCTGCGTGGTGCGGTCGGCGAGCGCCTTCGACTCGCGCTGCACGGCGAGATTCTCCCGCGCACCCACGATGTTCCAGTACGCCTCGATCACCAGCTCGACGAAGTCGGTGAGCTGCGCCTTGTAGGTGTAGAAGGAAGCCTCGGCGGTCTGCTCCGCCACCCGAACGACGAGGTACGAGAAGTCCCAGCCGAAGTTCTGCAGCAGGGGCTGGACGACGGACAGGTTGAACACCGGCTTGTACTGCGGACGGAGCTGCTGGAAGGTGGCACTGTCCTCGAGACGATCGTTCAGGAAGTCGAGGTTTGCCGACGTCCCGGTGCGGAAGGTCTTGAAGAGATGGAAGTTGGCGAAGCGGTCGTCGATGTTGAGAGTGCGTGTCCCCGATAACGAGCTGGCGTTGGGCGTGATGCTCTCGGCTTTCTGTACCTCGGCCGAGGCGATCGGATCGTACTGGGCCTGGCTCCGCAGGATGCCCTCGCCCTGGCGGGTTGGCTCCAGCCGCTGCGCCGCGATGCCCGGGTTGTTCTCGAGGGCGAGGGCGATCGTATCCTTGAGCGTCACCGATTCCACGTGCTCATCCTGGGTGATCGGCAAGGGGACCGTGAGTGCGGGGCTCGGCGGGATCTGGCGTTGCCACTGCCGTGAGATCTCCGATGCTCCCCACCACGTGGACGATGACGGCGGGGGAGGGGCAGTCCATGCAGCGCTTCCGAACGCTGCCAGGAGCACCGTCGCTACGAGCGTGCGAGCCGCCGACATGGCATGCGGCTAACGGATAACGAGAAATCAGTCAACGCACTGGTCTGCCTTGACATGCCGTTCGGCGCGCGGCTAAAGAGGGAGCCACAATCGATCGCCGCACGACTGGCGTTCACGTGGAATCGACCACGGGGGAGTGCTGAGCGACCAGTGGGCCGAACGCCTGGGCCCCTGCTGCCACTGTTGATGGTGTGGTCCAGGGTTCACCGTGATTAAGTCGTACTTGCTCGCCCCCGGCCCCACGCCGGTACCGCCTGAGGTGAGGGCGGCGCTCGGACAACCGGTCATCCATCATCGTACGCCGCAGTTCTCGGCGGTGCTCGACGAGGTGCAGACGGGGCTGCGCGAGCTCTTCGGCACCGCTCACGAGGTGCTCGTCCTGGCGGCCTCGGGTACCGGCGCCATGGAGGGAGCGGTCACGAACCTGCTCTCCCCGGGCGACGAAGCGATCGTCGTGAACGGTGGCAAGTTCGGTGAGCGCTGGACGAAGATCTGCCAGGCGTACGGCGTGCGGCCGCACGAGGTCGTGGTGGAGTGGGGGCGGGCGGTGCGCCCCGAGATGGTCGCCGAGGCGCTGGAGGCGACACCGGCCGCGCGGGCGGTCTTCGTCCAGGCGAGCGAGACGTCGACCTGCGCGCTGCACCCCGTGCCCGCGCTCGCGGAGATCTGCCGGCGCCGGGACACGCTTCTCGTCGTCGACGGGATCACGGCCGTCGGGGTCATCGATCTGCCCATGGATCGGCTGGGTATCGACGTCCTCATCACCGGGTCGCAGAAGGCCTTGATGCTGCCTCCCGGCCTGGCCTTCGTGGCTCTCTCACCGCGCGCCTGGGCGGCGACGGAGCAGTCCCGGCTGCCGCGCTTCTACTTCGACTTCCGTCGCGAGCGGAAGGGCATCGCCGAGCGCTCCACGGCGTGGACGCCGGCCATCTCGCTGATCAATGGGCTCCGTGTCGCGCTGGGCATGATGCGGAGCGAGGGCTGGTCCAACATCCACGCGCGCCACGACCGGCTCGCGCGCGCGACGCGGGCCGCCGCCTCGGCGCTGGGGCTTCGCCTGCTCGCCCCTGAAGCGCCGAGCCCGGCCGCGACGGCCGTCATGCTGCCCGAAACGGTCGATGGCAGCGCGCTCTTCCGCTACCTCCGCGATCGCATGGGGGTCACGTTCGCGGGCGGACAGGATCGCCTCAAGGGCAAGATCATCCGGCTCGCGCACCTCGGCTACGTCGACGCCTTCGACGTCGTGACGGGCGTGGCGGCCCTCGAGCTGGCGCTGCATCACTTCGGGGCGCGGGTCGAGCTCGGGCGCGGCGTCGGGGCGGCGGAGGCGGTGCTCGCCGAGGGGCTGCCCCCGCGCACCTGATGGCCTACCGCGTTCTCCTGACCGACCCGCTCGGCCCCGAGGGCCTGGCGCGCCTGCGCGAGCAGCCCGATCTCGAGATCGTCGCCCGTCCGGGTCTCGCGCCGGCCGAACTGCGTGCGGCGATGCGGGGCTTTCACGCCCTCATCGTCCGCAGCGGAACGAAGGTGACGGCGGACGCCCTCGCCGAGGCGGACACGCTCCGCGTGATCGGGCGAGCCGGCATCGGCGTCGATAACATCGACGTAGACGCGGCCACCAAGAAGGGCATCGTGGTCATGAACACGCCCGGCGGCAGCAACGTGACCACCGCCGAGCACGCGATCACCCTGCTGCTCGCCTTGGCACGCAACGTCCCCCAGGCCGCGGCCGCGACCCGCGCCGGCCGCTGGGAGCGGAACCGTCGGCTCGGTGCCGAGGTCTGCAACAAGGTCCTCGGCATCATCGGGCTCGGCAACATCGGGACGATCGTCGCCGAGCGCGCTCTCGGGCTGCGCATGAAGGTGATCGCCGCGGATCCCTTCGTGACCGCCGAGACGGCCGCACGTCTGCGTGTCGAGCAGGTCACGCTCGACGAGCTCTATGCCCGCTCCGACTTCATCACCATCCACACCCCCCTCACGGCCGAGACGCGGAACCTCATCAACAGCGACACGATCGCCCGCATGAAGCGGGGCGTACGGATCATCAACTGCGCACGGGGCGGGATCGTCGACGAGGTCGCCCTGGCGGAAGCGATCCGGAGCGGACAGGTGGCGGGGGCAGCCCTCGACGTGCTCGCCCAGGAGCCGCCGCCCCCGGATCATCCCCTGCTGGCAATGGAGGAGGTGATCTGCACGCCGCACCTGGGGGCCGCCACCGAAGAGGCGCAGATGAACGTGGCGGTGGCGATCGCGCAACAGGTCGCCGACTTCCTCTGCCGCGACATCATCCAGAACGCGGTCAACGTGCCGTCGCTGTCACCCGAGGTGCTGAAGGTTCTCCGCCCGTACCTCCTGCTCGCCGAGAAGCTCGGTGCGCTGCAGGCGCAGCTGATCGCCGAGCCACCCCTCGAGGTGGCCGTCCAGGTGAGCGGCGAGGGTGCCGAGCGGGAGACCCGCTCGCTCACCGCCGCGGTGCTGCGCGGGCTCCTCGGCCACCGCCTCGAGTCGGGCGTCAACTACGTCAACGCACCGGCCATCGCACGCGAGCGGCGGATCCGGGTCATCGAATCGCGTGCGCTTGAGGCGAGCGACTACGTGAACGCGCTCTCCGTGCAGGTGCGGACGGGGTCGCGCACGACGGTGGTCGAGGGGGCCGTGTTCGGCGCCAGCCTGGTCCGGCTCACGAAGGTGGACGGGTTCCGCATGGAGGCGGTCCCCGAGGGCCACATCCTCATGCTGCACAACCGGGACGTTCCGGGCGTCGTCGGTCGGGTCGGCACGCTTCTCGGCGAGCGCGGCATCAACATCGCCGGCATCGAGCTCGGCCGCGAGAAGGTGGGCGGCATGGCGATCTCGCTGATCCACGTCGACGAGACCGTATCGCCCGACGTGCTCGCCGAGCTGCGCCGGCTCCCCCAGATCGTGTCCGCGGCGCTCCTCCACCTCTGAGCGAGAGGCGTATGCCGGCCACGGTGGTCATCGGCACGCAGTGGGGGGACGAGGGCAAGGGCAAGATCGTCGACATCCTCGCCGCCGACGTCGACATCGTGGTGCGCTTCCACGGGGGCAACAACGCCGGACACACCGTGGTCGTGAAGGGCGAGAAGACGATTCTCAATCTGATCCCGGCCGGCGTCCTCCACCCCGGACGGATCTGCATGATGGGACCCGGACTGGTGATCGACCCGGAGGTCCTGACGGGGGAGATCAACACGCTCCGCGCGCGGGGCTATCTCGCCAGCGACGCGTGGCTCCGGATCAGCGAGCAGGCGCACCTCATCATGCCCTACCACCGCGCCATCGATCGGGCGCGCGAGCGGCTGCGGGGGGCTGGGAAGATCGGCACCACCGGACGCGGCATCGGCCCCGCCTACGAGGACAAGATGGCGCGCACCGGGATCCGCGTCGGGGATCTGTTCGACGAGACCGGCTTCCGCGAGGCGCTCGGGCGAAGTGTGCGCGAGAAGAACGGCTACCTGCAGGCCATCCTCGGCGAGGCCCCGCTCTCCTTCGACGACATCTATGCCAGCTACACGGGATATCGCGACCTGCTGCGGCCGTTCGTGAGCGACACCGGCGCCGAGCTGCGCGCGGCGCTGGCCACAGGCGGACGCGTGCTGCTCGAGGGGGCGCACGGCACGATGCTCGACGTCGACCACGGGACCTATCCCTTCGTCACGTCCTCGAGCGTCGTGGCGGGGGCGGCGGCCGCTGGGGCCGGACTTCCGCCGCACGCGATCGGGCGGGTCATCGGGATCGCCAAGGCCTACACCACGCGCGTCGGTGGAGGTCCGTTCCCGACCGAGCTCACCGACGCGCTCGGGGAGCGCCTCCGGGCGGACGGCGACGAATATGGCTCGACGACCGGTCGTCCCCGGCGCTGCGGATGGTTCGATGCGGTCGTGGTACGCCAGGCGGTGGTGCTCTCCGGCGTCGACAGCCTCGCGCTCACCAAGCTCGACGTCCTGACCGGCATCGATCCCCTGCGGGTGTGCGTTGCCTACGAGCTGGGCGGCCGCCGGCTCGTGTCGCCCCCGACGACCGGAACGGCGTGGGAGCGTCTCACGCCCGTGTACGAGGACCTGCCGGGCTGGCGGGAACCCCTCAGCCGCGCGCGTGCGCTGGGCGATCTCCCCGTCAACGCGCGCCGGTACGTCGAGCGGCTGGTCGCGCTGGTCGGCGCCCGCGTCGCGCTGCTCTCGATCGGCGCCCAGCGCGAGCAGACCATTCGCCTCGATTGATCCGGGCCGGCGGGGCGCGTGCCACGGGAGTCTCTCCTACGGGCGGATGCCGAGTCGGGGGTGGTGGCGCCAGAACATCGCCGTCATCGTGGCGGCGGCGAGCAGGTTGCCGACCAGTACCTCGGGCCAGGCGAGCGCGTGCAGGACCGGCTCGGCGAATACCATGGTGACCAGGACGAACGCGCACTCGAAGAAGACGAAGAGCAGGACGATGCCGAAGCCGAAGCTCGGGTTCCGCTCCGCGAGCGCGATGAGTCGCGATGCCGCGACGCCGATCAGGAGAAACGCGAGGACGTGCACCCAGGTGAAGCTCATCACCGTCTCGAACGACGTGGGGAGCGTGTCCGGGCTCTCGAGCCCGGAGCCGCCATGGAAGAGTGCGGTCCCGAGCACCGTGGGCGTGTAGAACGGGCGCCCCCTGAGGGTGTCGAGGATCAGGAACCAGAGCGCGATGGTGGCCGCGCCTCCGAGACCCGCCAGCAGGCCCTCGGTGTGTACCCCCGAGACCTCCGACGCCTGACTCGCGAGCACATCGGGTTTGGTGGCCATGAGGCCCTCCTCCCTCGGCTCGCGCGGCGACCGCGAGCCAGGGTTGACGCTATGCCCGCGGGCGGAAACCGTCAAGGCCGTTCGACGACCTCCCCACCTCCGTCTTTGCGTAGGTCGCCCGCTGCCACGGGGGTTCCGTCTGCCCGGAGTCCCACGGCCGACGCCGCTCCCAGGCCGGGCTGCTCGATGATGCGGTGCCCCAGCCGGCCGAGCGCTGCGCGCGCCACGGGATCGACGCCGGCCTCGACTGCCAGCATCGGGGGCACGCCCTGATCGTGAACTCGGGGTGCCCGTACCGCGTCGGTCAGATCCCACCCGTATGCGACCACGTCGATGACGACCTGTGCCACTGACGAGATGATGAGCGGTCCGCCCGAGCCGCCGACGACGAGCTCGGGGCGCGTGCCGGCGAGGACGATCGTGGGAGCCATGCTCGACTGGGGCCGCTTACCGGGCGCGAGTGCGTTCGCCTCGCTGCCCACCAGGCCGTAGACGTTGGGCACGCCGGGCGCGAGCGCGAAGTCGTCGAGCTCGTTGTTCAGGATGATGCCGGTCCCCGGAACGAGGATGCCGGCGCCGAAGGCGGTGTTGATGGTGGTGGTGATGGCGGCGGCGTTTCCCTCGCCGTCGACGACCGAGACGTTGGCCGTGCCGGCGTCGGGGGTGAGCGTGGCGCGCGGGGTCGGCACGCGCACGGCGCTGAGGCCCTGGCGAAGCGCGCGCAGGCGAGGCGGGGCGAGGAGCCCTTCGACCGGGACCGACGCGAAGGCCGGATCGCCGTACCAGCGCGCGCGGTCCGCGAAGGCCTGCGCCATGGCGGCGGCCAGGAGGTGGAGCGTGGTCGCGCTGCCGGGCTCGAGGGCGGGAAGATCGTCGCGCCCGAGGAGGCCGAGCACCTCGAGCACCACACCGCCCGACCCGGGTGGCGGGAACGTCACGATGCGGCGGCCTCGGAATGTGCCGTGGAGCGGCTTCCTCCAGATGGGGCGATAGCCGGCCAGATCGGCGGTCGACAGGACGCCGCCGCGCGCCTGCACGGTGCGGGCGATCGCCTCGGGCAGCGGGCCTTGCTGGAACGCCTGGGCGCCGTGACGTGCGACCGACGCGAGGGTGCGTGCGAGGTCCGCCTGCACAACGCGGAAGCCCGTTCCGGGCAGGCTGCCATCGGGGGCGAGAAAGATGCTCTTGAGCCCCGGATCGGCGGCGAGCAACCCGCTGCTCCGCTCGATCTCGCGACGAAGATGTGGCGTCGCGTCGAGCGAGAACCCGTCACGAGCGAGGCGGATCGCCGGGTCGAGCACGCGCACGAGCGGCAGCCGACCGAACCGGCGATGGAGCGCCGCGATGCCCGCGGCCTCGCCCGGGACGCCGACCGCGAGTCCCCCCGTGCGGAGGAGCGCGGGCTCGGGGTGTCCGTTCGGCGCGAAGCGATCGGGTCGTGCGGCGGCCGGTGCCTGCTCACGGTAGTCGAGCGCGAAGTCGGAGCCGTCGGCACGATGAACGAGCGCGAAGCCGCCGCCCCCGATCCCGCACGAGGAGGGATGCACCACGCAGATCGCCGCCGCCGCCGCGATCGCCGCGTCGACCACCGAGCCGCCCGCGCGCAGGACCTCGGCGCCCGCTGCGGCCGCCAGGGGGTGCTCGGTGGCCACCGCGCCGCCGGGGGGGCCCGCCGCCAGCGCGGGGGCGGTGAGGAGCGCGAACCAGAGGAGGAGGGAGACCACCGCGGCGCGGCTTACCCGCGCCGTCGCGCCCAGGCAAGAGCCGCTGGGGGCGCGCGACGGCCTGTGCTAGGGTCCCCCCGCATGCCGCGCAGCGCACGCCTCCGCTCCGCCACCGAGCCATTCGTCGAGAAGGATTTCTACCTGGAGCAGTTTCGCGGGCGCACCGTGCTGATCGCGGTGGCGCCCGCGGCGGCGGCAGGTCGCCCGGACGTTCGTCGGCTCGCCGGGGCGGTCGCCGACCTCAACCGGAACGAGACGCGCACGCTGGTCTGGTGGCCGGGGGTGGGGCAGCCGGGAGAGCGGCGACTCCTGGCAGCCCTCGGCCGGACCCGGAGCGGGCGCCGGCGCCGGGCGACTCCTCCCGTCCTTCGGCTCCTGTCCCAGGTCGGGGCCGACGGGATACGGGCGGCCCTCTGGCGGATGACGCGCCACGAGCGGCTCTGCGTCCTCCTGCCCACCGCGGCCGAGCGGGAGAGCGACTTCCCGCGGCCGGTGGTGGCGCTCGCCGCCGAGCTCCGGGTCTCGAAGCTCGTGCTCCTCCACCCCGGAGGTGGTCTGCTCGCGGCGGGGCGCGCGCCGCTCTCGTTCGTGGACGAGAACGTGCTCGAGACCCTCCTTCGCCAGGGTGAAGCCGAGTGGTCTGGTCTGGGCGACCGGCGGCCGCTCCTGATCGCGGTACGGGAGGCGCTCCAGAGCGGGGTGGAGTCGGTCAACGTGTGCGCCCCGGAAGGCATCGCCGACGAGCTCTTCACCTACGCGGGGTCGGGCACGCTCTTCACGCGCGGCGACTACTGCCATGTCGCTCCGCTCGGGATCGACGACTTCGCCCAGGCGGAGCGACTGCTCGAGCGCGGTCAACGCGAGGGCCTGCTCAAGCACCGCAGTCCCGAGGAGATCGCCCAAGTGCTGGCCGAGGGGGTGGGTGCCAGCCTCACGGGACACCACCTGGCGGGCGTGGCAGGGCTCGTGACCGCGCCCTACGTGGCGGAGCGCTGCGGCGAGATCGTCGGCCTCTACACGATCACCCGCTTCAAGGGCGAGGGGATCGGTGAGCGGCTGGTCAACCACCTGGTGGCTGACGCCGAGCGCCAGGGGCTCGACTACGTCTTCGCCTGCACGGTGGACAGCCGGGCACAGCAGTTCTTCGAGCGTCTCGGATTCGATCAGGTCGGAGCGAGTGATGTGCCGGCCAGCAAGTGGTGCGGATACGATCCTCGACGGCGCGCCCGCGTCGTCGTCCTGCGGCGCCGGCTCGGCGTCAGCGCCACCGCGGTGCTCTGATGGCGAGCATGTTGCGTGCCCTGGGCGCGGTGGTCCTGCTCCTCGGACTCGGCGTGGCGGCAGTGGCCGCGTGGAGCGTCATGGGTGACGACCACTTCCAGGAAGTGGCCCTCGCCTACGCGCGGCATCCGGATCACACGCTCTTCCAGGCCGAGTACTGGACCGCGGCCGTACGTCACTACGCGCTCCTCGCCACCGCGATCGGCGGGACGCTCGGTGGCCTGATCGCGGGCGCGTTGCTCCTCGGCATGGCCGAGCTCCTGCGTCGCGTCTAGCTCAGGCGGCGGAGCCGAGACCGAGCGCACGACGCAGCGTCACTTCTGCGCGCGTGCCTTCCGCGACCATGTGCGCCCAGGTGGTGCGCACCAGGCGGAGCGTGAGGCTCGCACTCCCCAGGCTCGCGAGCCAGATCTCACGCGGCGGCGTCAGCAGGACGCGCGCACCCGCCGAAAGAGTCGTCGACAGGCCACCGGGCTCGGACGCAGGCACGCTCGTCGCCGCGCCCGGTCGGCGAATCGGAGTCGCCCTGCTGATCCACTCGTCCATCATCCCCCACCCCCGACGTCTCACCCGGAATCGAACGAGCCGGATGGATCACGCCGCCGATCCACCCGGCTCCGTAACGTCGGCCGATCGCCTAGGCGCCGGGACGCTTGAAGAGGCTCTGCATCTTCATCGCGAGCCCCATGTCGCCCGAGATCTTCAGCTTGCCGCTCATGAAGGCCATCTGACCGTTGAGCTTCCCCAGGATCATGTCGACGTAGTCCGACGACGACATCGAGAGCGTCATGTTGGGGGAAGAAGCGGTGCCCTTGCTCGTCTCGGCCTTCCCGTCCTTGATGGCCACGTACCACTGACCGCCGTTGTCACCACTCAGGTTGAACTGGATCGTCGCGTTCATGCCCTTCGCCGCATCGGCGTTGAGATTGGCGGGCATCTCCTTGAAGATCTCCTCGGGCGTCATGCAGACTCCTCCTCTACTTTGGATGGTGGGGGATTTCGGACCTCGGATTCCTAGGTCATGCTACCTGGCGTGTCAAGAATGTGTTGCCGGACCGCACATCCATGCTGAGTGGGCTCAGTGCGGCACTGGCCCCGTACGGACTGAATCTGGTCGGTACGACGCCGATCGCTGCTTATGACGTGGGGGTTCCGCCCCCGCTGGGGCTCCGGAGGCTGCTTCCGGCGGCCAAAACGGCGATTGTGATCGGCAACGGAGGCGGCGCGTTCTGGGTCGCGTTCCGGGACTTCTGTCGCGTCCATCCCGAGCACGAGCGAGAGCCCGATCCGATCGACGCCTTCACTTGCCGAGCGGTCGAGACCGCGATCGCCGCCACCATCGACCCCGGCGCGCCGGTGCGCCTGCTCTACCCGTTCCGGTACCCTGACGAACCGGTGTCCTTCATGCGCCTCGCCGAGTGCGCGGGGCTCGGACGCCGCAGCCTGCTGGGCGTCCTGATCCACCCGCTCTTCGGTCCCTGGATCGCGCTGCGCGCCGCGCTCCTCGTGTCGCCGATTCTCACCGCGCCACGTCCGGCGGACGGCTTCGATCCCTGTCCCGACTGCACGGAACGCGCCTGCATCGCGGCCTGCCCGGCGGGAGCGGTGACCGTCGCCGGCTGGGACGTGCCGCGCTGTGCCACGCACCGGCTCCGGCCGGAGGACACCTGCGCCGCACGCTGCCATGCGCGCTTCGACTGCGTGATCGGTCGCCCCTACCGCTATCCACCCGACGCGCTCGAGTACCATCAACGGCGCGCGCTCGAGGGACTCGCGACCCACGCGAGCGCCGGCACGTGAGCCGCTTCGTCAAGAGTCACGGCCTCGGCAACGACTACCTCGTGCTGGCCGAGGACGACCTCGGCTTCCCGCTCGTCGCCGACACGATCCGCCGCCTCTGCCATCGGAGCCTCGGCCTGGGTGCCGACGGGATCCTGCTGCGGGTCGCCTCCCCGCGGGCCGACTTCGGCGTGCGCATCTTCAACCCGGATGGCAGCGAAGCGGAGAAGTCGGGCAACGGCCTGCGGATCTTCGCGAAGTATGCCTACGAGCACGCCGGGGCGAGCGGGCCGCGCTTCAGCGTCGAGACGGCCGCTGGGGTGGTCGGCTGCATGTGCGAAGTCGTCGCGGGACGCATCGCCTCCGTCACCGTCGAGATGGGCCGGGCGAGCTTCGTCGCGCGCGACGTGCCCATGAGCGGCGCCGCGGGCGAGGCGGTCGGTGTGCCCCTCGAGCTGGACGACCAGGCCGTCACGGTCACCGCCGTCTCGCTCGGGAACCCGCACTGCGTCGTCCTTCGCGATCGGCTCGACGAAGCGGAGGTCCGCACGCTCGGTCCACGCCTCGAGCACCACCCCACATTTCCGCGACGCACCAACGTGCAGTTCGCTCGCCTGGCGAGTCCCGGTCGTCTCGAGATCCTCATCTGGGAGCGCGGCGCCGGCTTCACGCTCGCCTCCGGCTCCTCCGCCTGTGCCGCCGCCGCAGCCGCCGTAAAGCTCGGCCTCACCCCCACCGGCCCCGTGACCGTCTCCATGCCCGGCGGCACCCTCTCCATCGAAGTCCGCCCCGACTGGACCATATCCCTCTCCGGCCCCGTAGAAGAAGTGGCATCAGGCACGCTCTCGCCGGACCTCGTCGCGACACTGAACGCCCTGGCGCGAACGGCGTGAGACTCGAGCTCGGCGGCGTCCCCCCCGCCGCCGAGCGAGCGCCCTACGCCCCCAGCCGCTCCAGGAGGCCCCGCGCCAATGCCGGCCCCCGCCCCGCGTCCTCGTGCTTGAAGTACACGTACACCCGCTTCCAGCGCGCCGTGTCGCGGATGCGCTCGGCCCACGCGTCGAGATCGTGCGGCCAGTAGTCCTCGCGGCGGAGGCGGAGGTACCCCCACGGGGCAGTCGCGACCGGGGGCGTCGTCAGCGTCTCGCTGTCCGCGATGCAGAGCGCGGCGCGGTGCTTGGCGAGGAGCGCGTAGATCTCGTCGGTGAACCAGGTGTCGCTGCGGAACTCGAAGGCGCACTCGACGGCAGGCGGCAGGACGGCGAGGAAGTCGGCCAGGCGGCTGGCGTCGCAGCGCAGGTAGGGGGGGAGCTGGAAGAGGAGCGGCCCGAGTTTTTTCCCGAGCCGGGCGACGGTGGAGCAGAACTGGCCGGTCACCTCGCCGGCATCGCGGAGGCGGAGGTGATGCGTGATCCGCTGCGGCGCCTTCAGGGCGAAGCGGAACGTCGGCGGGGTCTGGCGGGCCCACCCGAGGAGAAGGGCGGGGGTAGGGAGGCGGTGAAAGGTGTGGTTGATCTCGACCGTGCCGAGCGTGCGACCGTAGAAGGCGAGCATGTCGCGCGCCGGAAGATCCTCCGGATAGAAGTGCCCGCGCCAGGCGGGATAGCTGAAGCCGGAGGTTCCGGCCAGGACCCGCGGGCGGCGAGCAGGGGTCGGGGTGCGCTCCGCCATCACCGGCGCCGGGGCGAGAGGCGCCGGAAGATGGCCAGGTGCCGGACCGCCTCGCGCCGTCGGCCGGCGCGATCGTAGAGCAGCGCGAGGTTGTAGTGCGCGTCGGCGAGCTCGGGCTCCACGTCGACGGCTCGCTCGTAGCAGGAGACGGCCTCGTCGGAGCGCGACCGATCCTCGAGCAACACGCCCAGGTTGTACCACCCGAGCCCGCTCTTCGGGTCGTAGCGCAGCGCCTCGCGGTAGTGGGCCTCGGCGCCGGTCAGGTTCCCGTCGGCGTGGAGCAGGCGGCCGAGGTTCAGCCGCGCCACCACATGGGTGGGGTCGAGGTCGAGCGCGTGGTGATAGGCGGCACGCGCCTCGATGGGCGACCCGTCCTCGAGCTCGATGGCGAGGTCACACCATTCCTCGGCGCTGAGACGGGGCAGGCCGGGCCGGGGTGGCGGTCCCGGGAGCTGCGCGATCTTGCGCGCCCGGCGCATCACCTGCTCCGCGTCGAAGTTGAAGAGGAACTGTCCGGACTCGGGCTGCCAGCGGCTCTCGCCGTCCCAGGCGACCACCCGTCGGCCGTCGGCGTAGATGCTGAGGCGCGTGAGGGCGCGGCCGCCGATTTGGCGGCGGAGCGAGCCGAGCACGTGCGCGATCTGCCGCAGGGGGACCCCCCGCCCGATGAGCCCGCGCATCGTCCGCAGGAGGACCAGGTCGACGAAGTCGAAGCGCAGCCGCCCGCGGGGGTCGCGCTGCGGGCTCAGCAGGCCCGCGCGAACGCACTGCCGGAGCCGCGGCGTGGGCACGCCGACGATCCGTGCTGCCTGTCCGGTGTCGAAGTGGACGCGGGTGCCGCCCGCGCGCCGCGGTGCCACCTACTTCTTGTGCGCGCGACGGCGATCGCCGCGGGTCTCGCGTCGGCGGACCGCAGCCGCAGGGCGTCGCTTGGCGGCCGCTTCCCGCGCCTCCGCGGCCCGCTCCTCCCCCCGCGCGCTCTCCCGGCCGAGGCTCTTCTTCAGCGCCTCCATCAGGTCGATCACCTGCGCGCGCGGCTTTTCCACCTCGGTCACCGTGATCTCTTCACCTTCCATCTTTTTCTTCACCATCGCCTCGACCCGCTCACGGTAATGATCCTCGTACTGCTCGGGATGGAAGCTCTTGGTGGCGAGCTGCTCGACCAGCCGCCGAGCCAGCTCGAGCTCGTTCGCCTTGAGCTTCGGCTCGCCGCCCGTGTCGATGTCCTTGAATGGCCGGACCTCGTCGGCGTGGTACATCGAGTGGAGCGCGAGGCCGCCGTCGAGCGGGCGGATCAGGATGAGCTCCTCCTTGCCGCGGCTCACCGCCTGGGCGAGGGCGACCTTTCCCGTCTCGCGCATCGCCTGGGCGAGGAGGTGGTAGGCCTTCTCGGCGCCCTTGTCGGGTCCGAGGTAGTGCACGTTCTCGAAGTAGACCGGATCGACCTTGTCGATCGGTACGAACTCCTGGATCTCGATGCTGCGGTTCGCCTCGGCTTCGAGGGCCCGCAGCTCCTCGTCGGTGAAGGTGACGTAGCGGTCGGGCTGGAACTGGTAGCCCTTGACGATCTCGCTCCGCTCCACCACCCGCTCGTCGCGCGGACAGTAGAGCTGCTGGCGGATGCGGGTCCCGCACTCGCGATGCAGCATGTTGAACGAGAGCTGCTCGGAGTGGGTCGCGACGTACATGCGGATAGGAATGGAGACGAGCCCGAAGCTGATCGTCCCCGAGCCGATCGAACGCGCGGCCATCCGTCCTCCTTTGCCCGCTAGGAAAGCGCATGGTGGGCGGGCGTGTCAAACCCGCGCTGTCGGACCCATGCTACCATACGGAAAAATGGGGCGAAGAAACACCGGCGCCACGCGGATGGACGAGCTCGGCCTGCCGCGCGCCCAGCTGAGCTTCGCCACGCTTCCCCTCATGCTGCCCGTGCTGGTGGACGAGGTCCCCGCGGGTCCGGACTGGGTGTTCGAGCCGAAGCTCGACGGTGTCCGTGTGCTCGCGTTGCGCGCGCGCGATCGCACTCGCCTCTGGTCGCGGAATGGCCTCGAGGCTACGGACC
>Ga0307469_10000504_pt1 | contig 14381 bp, 15 predicted proteins | sample atmos_gasesAM2C__FD_203084 | JGI IMG/M metagenome (GOLD analysis project Ga0307469, IMG submission 203084) | Hardwood forest soil microbial communities from Morgan-Monroe State Forest, Indiana, United States - atmos_gasesAM2C_515 | ecosystem: Environmental > Terrestrial > Soil > Temperate...
CCCGATGTCGTTGTTGAAGTTGCCTTCGGTAGCGAGCGCGTGCGTCTCGCCGAAATGCTCGCGCAGGATCGCAGCGATCATCTCCTTCACCGTGGTCTTGCCGTTGGAGCCGATGACCGCCACCAGAGGGATGTCGAAGCGCCCGCGCCAATGTGCGGCGAGCCGTCCGAGCGCGCGACGCGAGTCTTCGACGACGAGAAACGGAAGCTTCCCCGGGGAAGCATCGGGATCCTCGACGATCGCTGCGGCGGCTCCCCGTTCCTCTGCGACCCCGATGAATCGGCGCCCGTCGAATCGCTCGCCGCGCAGAGCGATGAACAGCGCACCCCGCTCGAGCGTGCGGCTGTCGGTCGACACGGAATCGAAGCGGACATCCTCCCCGACGAGGCGCGCTCCAATTGCGGTCGCGGCCTCGCGCAGGCTCATCATCGGCTCCATCGCGCGAGCGCTTGTTCGGCTTCGAGCGCATCGGAGAAAGGCAGTCGGCGGCCGGCGATTTCCTGGTACTTTTCGTGGCCTTTCCCGGCAATGAGCACGACGTCATCGGCGCTCGCCGAGGCGATCGCGCGGGCGATCGCCGCTCGCCGATCCTCCACGGCCTCGTGCGCCACGGGGATGGCCGCGGTGATTTCGGCGATGATGGCGGCAGGATCCTCGCCGCGCGGATTGTCGCTGGTCACCGTGATCGCATCGGCGTGCCGCGATGCGACCGCTCCCATCAGCGGCCGCTTGCCGCGGTCGCGCTCGCCCCCGCAGCCGAACACGGCCACCAGGCGTCCGCCGCTCGCCCGGGCGACGTCTTTCAGCGCGATCAGGGTCTTTTCGAGCGCGTCGGGCGTGTGCGCATAGTCGACCACCACGAGAGGCTTGCCGCCGCCCCCCAGGCGCTGCATGCGTCCCTCCACCGGCTGCAGGTCTGCGAGCACTGCCGTGGCGCGCTCGAAAGGCACTCCGGAGACGAGCATCGTCGTGAGGACTCCCAGGAGATTGGACACGTTGAAGCGCCCGAGCAAGGTGCTTTCGATGCGCGCCTCGCCCCAGGAGCTTCGGACATCGAACGCGATACCCTTCGGCGACACTTCGATCGCGTGCGCCTCGGCGTGGCTCTCGAGTCCCGCCCGGGCGGCGACTCCCGCGAAACAACTGTAGCCGGCGCGGTTCAGGCCGCGCCCGCCAAGCATTCGGGCGAGCCGCGCTCCCTGGACGTCGTCCAGATTGAGCACGGCGTGCTTGAGCCCCGGTACCTCGAACAGACGCTGTTTTGCGCGCGCATAGCTCTCCATATCGCCGTGATAGTCGAGGTGATCACGCGAGAGATTGGTGAATAGCGCGGCTCCGAAAGCGACGCCGTTGACGCGCCCCTGATCAAGGCCGATCGAGGTGACTTCCATCGCCACGCCCTGCGCCCCCGCGGCCAGCAGTTGGGCAAGCGAACGGTGCAGCGCAACCGCGTCGGGCGTGGTGTTGAGTCCGGCATCGAATTTTCCAGGCCCCTTGGTTCCCGGCAGCGCAGGGAACCCCGTGCCCAGAGTGCCGATCACCGCGGTCCGGGCACCACACGCTCCACACGCCTCGGCGATCCAGTGGCTGCACGAGGTCTTGCCGTTGGTCCCGGTCACGCCCATCGTCCACAGTTTCTCCGAGGGACGTCCGTAGACTTCGTGCGCAAGAAACCCGGCGATCGCACGCAGGTTCCCAACCCCGAGGTTGGGCACGCGCCAGGCAGCGTTCCATTCGAAGCCCTCGCTTTCCCACAGAACGGCTGCGGCGCCGCGCTCGAGCGCGCCCGGAATGAAGTCGCGCCCGTCGTGGCGCGCACCCGGATAAGCGAGAAACACTTCCCCCGCGGCCAACGTCCGGCTGTCTACCGCGAGGCCCGTCATGCGCGCCCCTTGCGCAGCGAGTCGCTGCCGGATGTGCTCGACCTGATCCCGCACACTTAAACGCTTTCCTTCACTTCCTCTCCTTCGGGGGGCAGCTCGATCGGCTGCATCGGTCCATCGGGCGGCACGTCGAGCACGCGCAGCGCGCCCGCCATCACCTGCGCAAATACCGGGGCCGCCACGGTCCCGCCGTAGTACCGACCGGCCGAGGGCTCGTCGATCATCACTGCGATCACGAGGCGAGGGTGCGAAGCGGGCGCAAAGCCGACGAATGAGGAGACGTACTTGTCGGCGATATAGATGCCGTTTTCCTGCTTGTGCGCGGTGCCCGTCTTCCCGGCGACGCGATAGCCCATGATCTGCGCTCGGGGCGCGGTGCCGCTCCGGTTGACCGCCATCTCGAGCATCGCGCGAACTGCGGCGGCCGTTCTGGGCGCCATCACGCGCCGCGCAGGGGGAGGCATGTCCACGCGAAGCATGGAGAGCGGAACCAGCTCTCCGTCGCGCGCGAAGACGCTGTAGGCGCGCGCGAGCTGCACGAGCGAGACGGAAATGCCGTGTCCGTAGGACATTGTCGCCTGCTCGATCGGTCGCCAGCTCCGGTATGGCCGGAGCTTTCCGGCAGCCTCTCCGGGAAAACCGAGGCCGGGTGCGGCGCCGAAGCCCACGTCCCGGAACATTTCCCACATCGACTCGGCTGAGAGCGCCAACGCGATCTTCGCCGCGCCGACGTTGGAGGACTTCTGGATGACCTGCGCCACGGTGAGCGAGCGCTCGAAATGGGCGTCGTGGATGATGGATGCCCCTATGCTCATGCTCCCAGGCGCGATCTGGATCACGGAATCCGGCCTCACCCGCCCCCCTTCAAGTGCGAGGGCGACGGTAAAGGGCTTGAGCGTCGAGCCGGGTTCAAAAGTATCGGTCAGCGCGCGGTTCCGAAGCTGCGCACCGGTGAGCTTGCTGCGGTTGTTGGGGTTGTATGTCGGGAAATTCGCGAGCGCGAGCAGCTCCCCCGAGTCGACGTCGACCACGACGACGCCGCCCGCCTTCGCTTTGTGCTGAGCGACCGCCGCTTTCAGCTGCGTGAAAGCGAGGTTCTGGATTCGGGCATCCAGAGCAAGGGTGAGATCGTGCCCGTCCAGCGCCGCCTTGATCGACTCGATGTCCTCGACCGTCTGGCCGAGTCGGTCCTTGATCACCCGGCGGCTGCCGGGCTTGCCGGCGAGCCCATCCTGAAACGCGAGCTCGACACCCTCTTGGCCGATGTCGTCCACGCCCGTGAAGCCGAGCACCTGCGCCGTAACTTCGCCACTCGGGTAATAGCGCCGGTACTCGCGGTTCTGGAATAGCCCCGGGATGTGCAGACCCGCAACACGTTCGGCCACTTCCGGCGGGATCTGCCGCTTGAGGAAAACAAAGTCTCTGCCCGTGTCGGAGAGGCGTTTTTCGATTTCCCTCGGCGCCATCTCGAGTAGTGCCCCCAAACGCGTGAGCTGCCGCTCGCTCGGATGCACTTCGTCCGGGATCGCCCAGATCGATTTCACTGGGGTGCTGATGGCGAGTGCTTCGCCGTTGCGGTCGAGGATGCGGCCGCGGTTTGCCGGAATTTCGATCACCCGGCTGTAGCGGGATTCGCCTTTTGCCTGCAGAAAATCGTTGTTCAGGCCCTGCAGGTAGACGGCGCGGCCGAGCAGCACGGCAAAGCACGCGATGAAGACGTACAGCAGGAGTCTCGAGCGCCACGTGGGCAGAGTGAGCGCGAGAACCGGACTCGCGGCGAAATTCATTTCGCCGTCTCCTGCGGCCGTACGATGTGGAGGCGTTTCGCGTCGGGGACACGCATGTGCAGCTGGCGGCTGGCGATGCGTTCGACGCGTGCGTGCACTGCCCACGTGCTGGCTTCGAGCTGCAGCTGACCATATTCGACTCCGAGCTGGCGCGAACGTTCCTGCTCCTGCTCGAGCTCGCTAAAGAGCGTGCGCGCCCGGTGCTGCGAGGTCACCAAGCCCAGGGCACATGCGGTCAGCACAGCCACTAGGAGCAAGTTCAAGCGGGTCATGGCGGGCTGAACGCAAGTTTCTCGGCGACGCGCAGCACGGCGCTCCTCGCTCGGGGATTCGCCTTGATTTCCTCTGCGCTGGGTTTCACGGGGCGGCCGACGATACGCAGCGTCGGAGGCGGCAGCTCCCGGGCTCTTAAGGGCAGACGCTCGGGCAAGGTGGGCCGCGCGGCGCGGCGCATGAAGTTCTTCACGATGCGGTCTTCGAGTGAATGGAAGCTGATCACGGCGAGGCGTCCATGGGAATCGAGGACGGCGAGCGCCTGCGGCAGCGCTAGCGACAACTCCTCAAGCTCCTGATTGACGTGAATCCGTAGAGCCTGAAACGTCCGCGTCGCCGGATCCTGCCCCGGTTCACGCGTCCGGGTGGACGCAGCCACGAGAGCGGCAAGTTCCCCGGTCCGCCGGAGAGGCCTTCTTCGCCCAGCAGCAACAATCGCCTTTGCAATCTGTTTAGCAAACCGTTCTTCGCCATAGCCGCTAAGCACCTCCCTGATCTCGGCCTCGTCCGCCCGTTCGAGCCACTCGGAGGCGCTTTGGCCTCGCGTAGGGTCCATGCGCATGTCGAGCGGCCCGTCGGACCGGAAGCTGAAGCCGCGCCGCGGGTCGTCGAGCTGAGGCGAGGACACGCCCAGATCGAACAGCACCCCGTCGACACCACTGGGACGCAACGCGGCCAGCCTCGCCTGCAATTCGCTGAAGCGCGCGTGGACGGGCGTAAAGCGCGGGTCGCGTATCCCGCGCGCCGCCGCAATAGCCTCCGGATCCCGGTCCATCCCGATCAGCCGGCCTTGAGGTCCCAGCCGCTCCAGAATCAAGCGGCTGTGGCCGCCCCTGCCGAATGTCGCGTCCACGAAAGTGCCGTCGTTCCGTGATTCGATCGCAAGCGCGTCGACTGCCGGGCGGAGGAGAACGGGAAGGTGCGCATCGGCGCTCACAGCGAAAAGTTTTCTGTGCCTGGGGGCGGGTCAGTGCCCACTTGCGCGAGACCCCGCGCAAGACGCTCGTCCCAAGCTGCGATGTCCCAGATCTCGAAGTGGCTCCCCTGCCCCACGAGCATCACGTCCTTTTTCAATCCTGCGAATTTGCGCAACGCGGGCGACACGAGGATGCGCCCCTGAGCATCGAGCTCCAGCTCTTCAGCGAAGCCGACCAGCAGCCGCTGCCACCAACGCGCCTGCTCGTTGAAGCTGGAGAGCGCCTGAACCTTGGCGCCGATCGGTTCCCAGGCGACGCGTGGATAAAGAAGCAGACAGCTATCGGGGTGAGCGGTGAGAACCACCGCGCGCCCTCCCGATAGCAAGGCATCCCGGTACCGGGTAGGCACAGCAAGCCTTCCCTTGGCGTCGAGACTTAGCTCTGTCGCCCCTTGAAGCAACGGTCCCCCTTTGAGTGGCGGATCGAAGCGCCACAGTTCCCCACTAAAATCTACTTCTTACCACTCTAGAGGAAACCAGGGAGACGGTCAAGCCTGAAATTGATGAAATTTTAAGCTACAACAGGGACTTAAGAAGGCTTTTCTAGAAACTGCATGACGTAGAATAAGAATATATAAATTAATATGTTATCGTGTAAAGTGAATGTAATACATTAGGAAATCAAGGGCTTCCGATGAAATACCTGGAAGCCGCCTGTATAAGGCGAATCCAACTCCGGCCGGCGATTTCTAATGCAGGTGCTTTTTTCCGGAGACACCGCCGGGACGGGCCTGGGTCCGGTCCTGCGGCGTGTCGGGGGCGCGGCGAGCGAACATCTGATTGACCAAGGCGGTCACCTCGCCGATCTCGGCGTCCCCGAAATGACGCGCGAGCAGGGCCGAAAGGTCGTCTATCATGCGTCGGCGCTGCATGTCGCGGATTGACTCGGGCGTCGGGCCGACGAACACCCAGCTGTGCTCATCCTGGCCGTCCTCCTGGTAGTAGCTCACCTCGACCGCTGCCGCCTCCTCTGAGTAGGGCGACAGCGATTCGAAGGCCCCCTCGAGTGAATGCTGGAAATTGCGTCCGACATACCCGGTCCAGCAGATGTCGAGCGAGCGGCGGCGCCTGTCGAATACGATGCCGGGCTCGTCCTGATGGGCGCTGCGCGCATCCGCGAGGCCGTCTACGTCGACGTAATCGAACCAGTGCCTGAGCGCAAGGTCGATGTCAGTCTGGCTGACGCCGCTCTTCAACAACACCGTGCCATGAACATGAACTTCAGTATGCATTTGCCGCTCCCGAAACACCGATGCTAGTCCGAGAAAGCCGGGACTTCAACCCTTTCCGGTCATAGTCTGGACGGGGGAATGGGATAATACCGCCTCAGCCATGTCCAAGGACCCGAAATGAGCGCATCGAGCGACACCGTAAACATGGCGCTTTTCTGCGACTTCGAGAACGTCGCGCTCGGCGTGCGCGACGCAAAGTACGCCAAGTTCGACATCAACAAGGTCCTCGAGCGCCTGCTCCTGAAGGGGAGCATCGTGCTGAAGAAGGCTTATTGCGATTGGGAACGCTACAAGGAGTTCAAATCCGACATGCACGAGGCGTCTTTCGAGCTCATCGAGATCCCGCACGTGCGCATGTCGGGAAAGAACTCGGCCGATATCCGCATGGTGGTGGATGCGCTGGATCTTTGCTACACCAAGTCGCACGTCGACACTTTCGTCATCATCAGCGGCGATTCCGATTTCTCGCCGCTCGTCTCGAAGCTGCGCGAGAACGACAAGACCGTGATCGGAGTGGGCGTGAAGAACTCCAGCTCCGACCTGTTGGTGGCGAACTGCGACGAGTTCATCTTCTACGACGACCTGGTGCGCGAGAAACTGGGCCGCAGGCCCCCGAGGAAAAAACCGCAGGCGAAGCCCCCTGTGAGCGGGGAAGCCGTGCCAAGGGACAACGAGGACAAGACCGAGGAGGCGCTGGATCTGGTGATGCAGACCGTCGAGGCGTTGATTGCCGAGCGCGGCGCCGAAGAGAAGATCTGGGGCTCGATGGTGAAGCAGGCGTTGAAGCGCCGCAACCCCGGCTTCAACGAGTCCTACTACGGTTTTTCTTCCTTTTCCAAACTCCTCGACGAAGCCGAGTCGCGCAAGATGTTGCAGCTCGAGCGCGACGAAAAGTCAGGCGGCTACATCGTCAGGAGCGTCGCGCACTAGGAAGTTCAAACCCGCTCGATAACCAGAGCGATCCCCTGCCCCACGCCGATGCACATGGTGCACAAGGCATAGCGGCCCCTGACCGCCTGGAGCTGGTACGTCGCCGTGGTAACGAGGCGCGCGCCAGATGCGCCGAGCGGATGGCCGATCGCGATCGCGCCGCCGTTGGGATTCACATGTGCGGCATCGTCGGGGAGCCCCAAGTCGCGTGTCACCGCAAGTGCCTGCGCGGCGAACGCCTCGTTCAGCTCGATCACTTCCAACTGCGATAGCTTCAGTCCGGTTTTCTCCAGCACTTTCCTGGTCGCGGGCGCAGGCCCAACGCCCATGATGCGCGGCGCGACGCCCGCCGTAGCCATGCCAAGGACGCGTGCCTTGAGGCTGAGCTTATGTTTTTTCGCCGCAGCCTCCGAGGCGAGGATCAGGGCGCAGGCGCCGTCGTTTACGCCTGAGGCGTTGCCCGCTGTGACCGTGCCTTCGGGGTTCACCACGCCCTTCAGCTTCGCGAGCGCCTCCAGCGTCGCGTCCGGGCGCGGGTGCTCGTCGCGATCGACCGTTGTTATCGCACCTTTCTTGCCGGGGACGGAAACCGGGACGACCTCGCTCCGATAGAAGCCCTTGGCTTGCGCCGCCGCCCAGCGCTGCTGGCTGCGCAGCGCGAACCCGTCCTGGTCGGTGCGAGCAACCTTGAATTCCCTGGCGACGTTTTCGGCGGTCTCCGGCATCGAGTCGATGCCGTACTTCGATTTCATCAGCGGATTGACGAAACGCCACCCGATGGTCGTGTCCTCGATTTTCGCCGTGCGCGAGAACGCGCTGTCCGCCTTGGGCATGACAAAGGGTGCTCGCGACATGCTCTCAACGCCTCCGGCGATCATCAATTGAGTCTCGCCGCAACGGATCGCCCTTGCGGCGGTGCCGACCGCGTCCAGGCTCGATCCGCACAGGCGGTTTACGGTTGCGCCCGGCACCGTCTGTGGCAATCCGGCGAGAAGCAGCGCCATGCGCGCCACGTTGCGGTTGTCTTCTCCCGCCTGGTTGACGCAGCCGTAGATCACGTCGTCGAGAGCGGCCCAGTCCACGGAAGGATTGCGCTCCATCAGCGCCCTGATCGGAAGGGTCGCGAGATCGTCGGTGCGGATCGAGGAGAGCGCGCCACCGTAGCGCCCGAAGGGCGTGCGAACGGCGTCGCAGATGAAGACTTCGGTCATGCCTCGGAATCTATCAGACGAGGCCGGTCACGGGAATCGCGGCTCCATGGATAGCGCGGGCGGCGTCCGAAGCCAGAAACAAGATCACGTCGGCGAGCGCCTCCGGTGCTACCCAGCGCCGCGGATCGGCGCCGGGCATATCGGCGCGATTCTGCGGCGTGTCGATGATGCTCGGCAGAACGCAGTTCACGTTGATGCCCTTGTCGCGCAGTTCCGCCGACATGCTCTCGGTCAGGCGGATGACCGCGCTCTTCGCTGCGCTGTAGGCGCCCATGTTCGCTTTGCCGGCGAGACCCGCGACGGCACCGATGTTGACGATTTTTCCACGCCTCGCGGCCAGCATTTTCGGCACGACTGCCCGTGCCGTGTTGATCAACGATTTCGCGTTGAGGTCGAGCATGAGTTCCCACACGTTTTCGGGAGTCTCGTGCACCGGCTGCCCCATGCGGAAGCCCCCTGCGATGTTGCACAGAACGTCTATCCCTGGGAAGCGAACCGCCGCCACCGCCTGCGCCACCGAGGCGGCGTCGAGCAGATCGGCGCGCAGCACGAGCTTCCTTTCATCGTCCCGCCCAAAGGTGGACCGCAAGACTTTGTCGTCGAGATCGACGAGGACCAGGGAGGCGCCCGCCGACGCGAAGGCGGCGGCAGCCGCCCGGCCCAGATTGCCGGCGGCGCCGGTGATGAGACAAGTCTTCCCTTCGAACGTCACGGCGTGGGCGGCGGGCGGGGACCCGCCGGGCTAGGCGACCTTCTTCGAATCTGCCGGGCCGGACTTCGCCCAGTATTCGGACGAGGCCTTCGCCTCGGCAAGGGCCTTGGCGTCTTCGAACCCCGGTGCCATCGACGCCGAGGTGCCTGCAAGCACCTGGTGGTGCTCGATGTTGAGCAACCTCAGCCAGCTTTGCTGCCCCATGGTAAGGGCGATGAAGCAGCCCAGCTCGACCAGCTCGGGCTCGCTGAAATGCCTGTGGAGCCGTTCCCAGAACGCATCATCGGTGTTCAGGTGCCAGGTGATTGCCTCGGCATACGCAAGAGCGGCCTTCTGGCGCTCGTCGTAGTTGCCGGACTTCTCGAAGTTCAGCAGGTCCTTGACGTGATCCTCCATGACGGTGCCGCTCGAGGCCGCCTTGATCGAGCGCTGATTGCCGCAGTATTCGCACTGGACGGAGCGCGACACGTAGAGCCGGCACAGCTCCTTGATCGAGTGATCACAGACCCCGTTCTTGAAGATATCGCGCCAGGAGTTTGCAAACGCCCAGAAGCATTCGGGCACATGCGCGCGTACCGCGGAGCTCTCGGGCCGCGGCGTACCCTCCCGCTGGCAGCGCTCCATTTCCCTGCGCATCTCCGCGTCCATCCTCTCCAGCGGAACGTAGCTGATTCTCTGCTTTACCATGATGCCTCCTTTCCTACTGCGGCTTGATGCCGGCCGCCTTGATGACGCGCGCGTACTCGTCGATTTCGCTACGCACGAAGCGGGCGAATTCTTCTGACGACATGTCCATGGTGTCGTTGCCGAGGTTGGCCAGCCTGTCGCGCACGACCGGATCCGCGAGCGCCTTGCGCGTGTCCGCGGAGATCTTGGCGACGATATTCGCCGGCGTGCCGGCCGGCGCCCAGATGCCGAACCACAGGGGTGCATCCGCACCGGAGACCCCCGCCTCTCCCGTGGTCGGAACGTCCGGGAGTTGGCTGTTGCGCTTCGCCGTGCTCACGGCGAGCGGTCGGACTCTGCCTCCCTTGATGTGCGGTATCGCCGCCGAGATTGGCGCCCAGTAGCAATCCACTGATCCGCTCAACATCGCCTGGATAACTTCGGGCGTGCCCTTGAACGGCACCTGGGTGACGTTGATTTTCGCCGCGTCGACGAACTTCTCCGTGTTCAGGTGCGTGCCGCTGCCTATCCCGGCGTGCCCCCAGTTGATCGAACCCGGCTTGGCCTTCGCCGCATTCACGATGTCCATCACTTTCTTGTAGGGCGACCCCGCGTTCACGATGAGGACATTCGGCTGCGAGGTGAGCGGCACAATATCGATAAAATCCTTTGCCGTGTCGTACGGCAGCTTCGCGTAGATCGACGGCGTTACCGTGTGCGCGTTGGAATCGACGAGCAGCGTATAACCGTCGGGTGCCGCTTTCGCCACCACGTTCGTGCCGATCGATCCCCCGGCGCCGGAGCGGTTTTCGGGGATGACCGGCTGCCCCCAGATTTCGGAGAGTTTCTGCAAGACGATCCGCCCGACGATGTCGGTCGAGCTGCCAGGCGTGAAGGAAATGATCACGTGCACCGGCTTGTTCGGGTAGTCCTGCGCTGACGCCTGCTGTGCCGTTGTAGCCAGCGCCACGAGGGCAAGGCCAATTATTTTTTTCATGCGAAGCTCCTGTGTGAGAGATTATTGCGACAGCCCGTCGCCGACCGCCTTGTTTTCCGGCTTCAGTTCGATGCCCGACGCCTTCGCCTGCTGCAGGAGCAGGGCAGAGAAGTCCTCCTCGGTCATGCCGGCGCCCATCATCGATTGGATCAGATCGCGGGTCAGCGAGGCGAGCGGCATCGGCACTTCGAAATTCCGGCCGGCGGCCAGCCCCAGGTCCATGTCCTTGCGCAGCAGATACGGCGTAAACGTGACGTGGAAATCCAGATTCACGAAGGCCGGCGCCTTGTAGCGGGTGAAGGTCGAGCCCATCACGCTCTTGTTGAGGAAATCGAGGAAGGCGTGGCGCGGCACGCCCGCTTTCTGCGCGAGCACCGTGATCTCCGCCATGCACTGCGTCACCACGCCCAGCATCACGTTGTGACAGATCTTGACGATGCGCGAGAGCTCCCCTTCGCCCACGTAGGACGAGCCCTGCCCCATCATGTCGAGGTAAGGCGCCGCCGCGTCATACGCGGGCTTGGGGCCCGAGACGACGAAGGTGAGCTTGCCGGCCTTGATCACCTTGGCATTGCCCGAGACCGGCGCGGACAGCAGCTCGACCTCTTTAGCTTCGAGAATCTTGCGCAGCTCCGCAGAGCCTTCGAGCGAGATCGAAGAGCACTCCACCAACATCCTCGGCTTGGCGCTCCCGGACAACAGACCTTTCGGTCCCGCGACCACTTCTTTGACGTCGTCGTAGGTCGAGACCATGCAGAACACGATGTCGCAACCCGCGAGCCCCGGGAGGGAGCCGACGATCTTCGCGCCGTCCTTCGCGAGCGGCTCGGCTTTTGCGCGGGTACGGTTCCATACCGTGAGGTCGCAGCCGCCTTTTGCCAGGCGGCGCGCCATCTCGAAACCCATGCGGCCGGTACCAATCCAGCCGAGCTTCGCGGCTCTTGCGGCAGTCAATTTCAACTCTCCTATGAGCTTTCGATCACCGCGAGCACTGTGCCCACCGGCACCGTGGCGCCCGCCTCGACCAGGATCGTCTTGAGGACCCCGCTCGCGACAGCCGGGATTTCCGTGGTCACCTTGTCGGTCTCGACCTCGAAAAGCGGCTCGTCGGCCTTGACGATGTCGCCCACCTTTTTGTACCAGGTGGCGACCGTGCCTTCCGTCACCGTTTCGCCCAGCTGAGGCATGATCACGTCCATCGCTTCTCTCCTTCAGCTCAGGCCGCGCGGCGCGGATCCAGACCGCGGCGGACTTCCGCCACGATGCGCGCGACCGAAGGCACGACCGCGTCCTCGAGCTGATCGGCGGCGGGCAGCGGCACATGCGGCGTGGTGATCCGCACGATCGGTCCCTTGAGCGCGCCGAAAATCTCCTCCTGGATGATCGAGGCGATCTCCGCGCCCCAGCCACATAGCCGCGGATTCTCCTCGACCGTGAACACGCGCCCGGTGCGCGCCGATTCAGCGAGCAGGGTCTTGGCGTCGAGCGGCACCAGCGAGCGCAGATCGATCACCGTCGCGGAAATTCCGTGCTCCGCGGCGAGAGTCTCGGCGGCCTTGAGCGCGCGCGGAACCATGGCGGCGAGCGCGATCACGGTGATGTCCTTGCCCTCGCGCAGCACCTTGGCCTTTCCGAGCGGTTCGACGTGCTCGCCCTCGGGCACCTCGGCCTTGTTGGCGAGCAGGCTCTTGTGCTCGAAGAACACGACGGGATCGGGATCGCGAATCGCGGCGGCGAGCAGCCCCTTCGCGTCGGCCGGCGTCGAAGGCGCCACGACCTTCAGGCCCGGTATCGCCATCGCCCAGTTCTCCACGCTCTGCGAGTGCTGCGCGCCGAAGCGCGAGCCCGCGCCGTTCGCGGTGCGGATGACGAGCGGGATGGAAATCTGCCCGTCACTCATGTAGCGCGTCTTGGCGATCTCGTTGGCGACATAGTCCCAGCAGCAGGCAAGGAAGTCCGAGAACATGATCTCCGCCACCGGCCGCAATCCCGTCATCGCCGCGCCCATCGCCGCGCCGAGGATGGCGAGCTCCGAGATCGGGGTGTCCTTCACCCGCCTCGGGCCGAACTCCTCGAAGAGTCCCACCGTCGTCTTGAATACGCCGCCTGCGGCGGCCGTGTCCTCGCCGAAGAGCACGACGCGCTCGTCGCGCCTCATTTCCTGAGCGATCGCGGCGGCGACCGCGTCGCGGTAACTCAGTTGCGCCATGCATTGCCTCCGTCGGCCCATACGTCGGTCAGTCCCGACTCGGGCGCGGGCGTAGGCGAGGCCTTCGCGGCTTCGGTCGCGCGATCGAGCTTCGCCGTCGCCTCGGACTCGATTTGCGCGAGCTTCGCCTCCGGGATGCCCGCGGCCAGCAGCCTGGCGCGATACAGCGTCACCGGATCGCGCTTGAGCCATTCCTCGAGCTCCTCTTTCGGACGGTATTTCGCCGGGTCGGCGCGCGAGTGACCGCTGTGCCGGTAGGTGAGGCATTCGATGAGGGAGGGGCCTCGCCCCTCGCGCGCCTTGGCGAAGGCGTCGCGCGCGGTGCTGTATACGACGTCGGCGTCGTTGCCGTCGATGACTTGGCGCTCCAGGCCGTAGCTCGCGGCGCGATCGGCGGCCGGGTGTTTCACCGCGGTGACCGCGGAGATCGGCGTGTACTCCATGTACATATTGTTCTCGCAGCAGAAGACGACCGGGAGCTTCCACACCGCGGCGAGGTTGAGGGCCTCGTGGAAAGCGCCGATATTGGTCGCGCCGTCGCCGAAGAAGGCGACTGCGACCTGCTTCGTTCCGCGGTACTGCGCCGACCACGCGGCCCCGGCGGCGATCGGCAGGTGCGCGCCGACGATGGCGTAGGAGCCCATCACCCCATGCGCGACGCTCGTGAGATGCATCGAGCCGCCCTTGCCGCGCATCAATCCGCACTGCCTGCCCATCAGCTCCCCCAGCACCGCGAGCATCGGAGCACCGCGCGCGAGCGTATGGTGATGGCCGCGATAGGTGCAGAAGGTGTAGTCGTCGGGGTTCATCGCCGCGGCGAAGCCCGCCGCGACCGCCTCCTGGCCGAGCGCGAGATGGCTCGTCCCCTTCACCAGGTTCTGCAGGAAAAGATCGTAGGCGCGCTTCTCGCAGTAGCGGATCTCGACCTGCAGCTGGAACAGGCGCAGCCGCGTCGCTTCGGGGATCTCCTGGGACCGGTTCGCCGGATGCGCTTCTCGGGTGACGCTCATGTCTGAAACTGGCTCCTTCAGCTTCGGTAGGGATTCGCGATCGGCAACTCTTCGGCCGGATAGAGCGAGATGATCCTCGCGCCCTGCGGCGTGAGAATCACTTCTTCCTCGATGCGCGCAGCCGAGATGCCGTCGCTCGCCGGGCAGTAGGTCTCCACGGCAAACACCATGCCCGCCTTCAGCTCGATCGGCTCCTTGAACGAAGTGAGCCGCGAGATCAGCGGCCGCTCATGCAGGCCGAGCCCCAGCCCGTGGCAGAAGTTGAGGCCGAACGCCTCCATCTCGCTCGCAAAGCCGATTTCCTTCGCCTCCGGGAAGGCGCGCGCGATCTTGTCGCTGGCAACCCCCGGCTTCAAGAGGCCGATCGCCTTGTCCATCCACTCGCGCGCCTTCCGGTAGGCGGTGCGCTGCGGAGCCGTCGCGCGCCCGACGTTGAAAGTGCGGTAGTAGCAGGTGCGGTAGCCCATAAACGACTGGATGATGTCGAAGAAGGCC
>Ga0307469_10000505_pt1 | contig 14355 bp, 13 predicted proteins | sample atmos_gasesAM2C__FD_203084 | JGI IMG/M metagenome (GOLD analysis project Ga0307469, IMG submission 203084) | Hardwood forest soil microbial communities from Morgan-Monroe State Forest, Indiana, United States - atmos_gasesAM2C_515 | ecosystem: Environmental > Terrestrial > Soil > Temperate...
TTAGATTGTAGAAACGGTCGGCGCCGTTGGGAGCCCATGCGCGAGTAACGGTCACCGTAAACTCTCCGTGGGTGGTCACGAACTTGACCTGATAATGCTCCGGGGCTTTGGCTTTCAGAAGAGCCGGTTTGAGGAGCGCGGGATCATACGCCGCTCGTGGAGTGGTCGAGCTTTTCCCCGCGGCTGTTCCCGGCTTTGCCGCGGTCCCCGTCTTAGGCTGAGCGGGAGATTGCGCAGGAGTCTGCGCCAGGGATCGCGCTCCGCTTCCCAGGGTGACTGCAAGCACCAGCCAGGCCGTTTTCTTGAGTACCATGTTTTAGTTCCTCTCATCCCATTGAATTGTCGTTTATTTTGATGGCGCGGAATTCAATTCGCGGCTGACACGCTCAACTTCAGCCATCACGCGGAGAGTATTCTCGCCGAGAATCTTCCGGATGTCACCTTCCGCGTAGCCTTTTCGCAACAGCGCTTCCGTGATCTTCGGCAAGCCCGTGGCATCCTCCATGCCGTACGGCATGTTGGCGCCGTCGAAGTCCGAACCGAGACCCACGTGGTCCACCCCGGAAACCTTCACCGCGTGGTCAATGTGCTCGATGATTTTTGTGTAGTCGACCCGCGGGAGCAGGCCTTTCGCGACATATTCCCGCGTCACTTCGTCGCCCACGATCAATTGGCAGCTTTCTTGACCTCCGCAGCGCCTCTGGACTTCGGCGGCGATAGCTTTTTCGATCTCGGGGTTGGCCTTCTCCGCGTTGCGGAATTCCTGGTTCAAGAAACCTACGTGAAAATTAATCTGAATGACCCCGCCCTTGGCGGCAAGCGCTTTGATCATTTCGTCCGTCATGTTTCGCGGCGCGTCGCAGATCGCGCGGCACGAAGAATGTGAAGCGAAAACGGGGGCTCTGCTGACTCCTAGCGCGTCGTAGAACGTTTTATCGCTGACGTGGGAAATATCCACGATCATGCCGAGGCGGTTCATTTCCCGCACTACGTCCTTGCCAAATTCAGCCAGACCATTGTGGGCAGGCGCGTCCGTCGAAGAATCGGCCCACTCGACATTGCCGCTGTGCGTGAGCGTCATGTAACGAACGCCCAGGGCGGCGTACGTGCGGAGAACGGCCAGGTCGCCCCCAAGCATGTGGCCGCCCTCGACGCCCATTAGCGCTGCGATCTTGCCCTGCGCATTAGCGTCGCGAATTTCTTTGTTGGTCGTGGCAAGAACCAGATCTTTCGGATGCTTGCGAATCTGTTCGCGAACCGCGTCGATCTGAACGAGAGCGCGTTTCACGGCTTCCGGGCCGGTGACCTTGCTGGGCATCCAAATGGAAAAGAAGATTGCGCTCATGCCGCCCTTTTTCATCCGCGGCATGTCGATACTACCGCTTGCATTCCGCGGGCCGAGATCAAACCTGCCGTCGAGAAAACGCTGCGTCGTGTCGTCGTGCGTGTCCACGACGATCGCGGAAAAGTGCAGTGTATGCGCCCGCGTGCCGAGGTCGTCGCCGGTCACCGTCGCCACCAAGAACGCACCCGCCGACAAACACAGAACGCCACTAAGAATGGTTTTGAACATCTCACCCGGCCATTTTCTCCTTGGAATGTCTTATCGTTGCGATTGTATTTCCCGGCTTACTCGCTCGACCTGTTCCATGACTCGGAGGGTATTGCCGCCAAGGATTTTGCGAATGTCGTCTTCGCTATAGCCTTTGCGAAGCAGAGCTTCCGTGATTTTCGGCAGCTTCGAACAATCCTCCATTCCGTCCGGCATGGTGGCACCGTCAAAGTCGGAACCAAGTCCGACATGATCCGCGCCCGCGAGTTTTACGGCGTGATCGATGTGTTCGATAATCCGCTCCCAACTCACATGGGGGAGCTTGCCTTCCGCGGTGGCTTGCTTCTCTTGTTCGGCCATTTTCCGCCCGAAGCATTCCTGGTCATCGCCGCACACTTTCTTGAATTGGTCGAATTGGGCTACTACTCCGCCCGAAAGCTTTTCCGAAGCGTCTTTGTACGCCTGGTCGATGAAGCTCTTTTCGTAGTTGATCTGAATAACGCCGCCCTTCGCCGCCAGCGCCTTGATCATATCGTCGGACATGTCTCGCACATGATTGCAGAGCGCCCGGCAGGAAGAGTGCGATGCGATCAATGGAGCCTTGCTCACTTCCAGCGCGTCATAGAAGGTCTTGTCGGAAACGTGCGAGATATCCACCATGATTCCCTGCCGGTTCATTTCTCGGACGATGTCCTTGCCGAAATCCGTGAGGCCGTTGTGCACCGGCTTATCGGTCGAGGAATCCGCCCATTCATCGTTGTAGAAATGCGAGAGCGTCATGTAGCGGACGCCTAGGTCGCCGTACATGCGCAGGGCGCGAATGTCGTTGCCGATCATGTGGCCACCTTCGACTCCGATGAGCGCGGCGATCTTGCCCTGCGCGTGGGCGCGGCGAACTTCCTCGGCCGTGCGGCAGAAGACTAGGTCCTTGGAAAACTTGTGGACGTTTTCATGCACCGCATCGATCTGGTCCAGCGCTTTTTGCACGGCTGGCGGACCCATGATTCGCCCGTCGATCCAGATGGAAAAGAAAATCGCGTTCATTCCGCCCTCGCGCATACGCGGAATGTCGATATGGCCATCAGGATTGCGCTTCCCGAGGTCGAAGTCCTTGGAGAAAAAACGCTGCGTCGTGTCGTCGTGGGTATCCAGCACGATCGACGAAAAGTGCAGCTTGTGAGCCCGTTCGGCAATGTCATCCGCACCGGTCGAGCGCACCTTCAACAAAGCAAAACACAGACACAAACCTAGACACGCAACGGCAATCGCACGGCGCATATTTCCTCCAGAACGTAATTTCCGCAGAGAGTTTACCCCAACAGCCAACCAAAGAGAGCTTGTTTCCATGCCTGGCGGTTCACTTCGGCGATGGACTCGGTCAGGGGAATTTCTTTGGGGCACGCTTTGACGCAATTCTGCGCGTTGGCACAATCCTCCACGCCGCCGTTGCCCATCACGCCCAGCAGCCGCTCGCGCGCGTGCATCGCCCCGGTAGGATGCATATTAAAAAGCCGCACCTGGCTGATAATCGCCGCGCCAATGAACTTGCTGTGCTCGTTCACTTGCGGGCAGACCTCCAGGCAGCTTCCACAGGAGATGCAGCGCGACAACGGATAAGCCTTTTCCTGCACCTCGAACGACATCCGCGGACCTTCTCCAAGATCGTAAGTGCCATCGATGGGAATCCACGCTTTCACGCGCTTGAGGCTGTCGAACATGAATTGCCGGTTCACCGCCAGGTCGCGCACCACGGGAAACTTCGACATGGGCTCTAGACGAATGGGTTGCTCGAGCTTATCCACCAGCGCGGAACACGCCATGCGCGCCTTTCCGTTGATCAGCATGGCGCAGGAGCCGCAAACTTCTTCGAGGCAATTCGATTCGTAGGAAATCGGCGTGGTTTTTTTGCCGTCGCGTGTGACGGGATTTTCCGCGATGTCCCGCAGGCAGATGATCATGTTCATCGAAGGCCGCCACTTCAGCGCAAACTCTTCCCAGCGCGGCTTCTCCGACGGGCCATTCTGCCGCTTCACTTTTACGATGACTTGTTTGGCGTCTGCCATAAATCCTCGAGCAACAATAACTCAGACCAGAACTCTGTCTTTTAGAAACCAGCCACGCCGGCGCCCAGAACTGTACATCCTACTTTGCTGCGTCGTAGCGCCTCGCCCGCGGCGGAATCTGCGAAATATCCACCGGCTCGTACGTAAACTTGATTTCGTCATTCACCCATTTGGCCCGCGTGGTTTTTAGCCAGTTGGCGTCATCGCGTTCGGGATAATCGGGTTTGAAGTGTGCGCCCCTCGATTCGTTACGCTGGAGCGCGCCAAGAGTGACGACGCGCGCGAGCACGAGCATATTGCCCAGCTCGCGGGCAAAGTTGAGCGTTTGATTGGACCACTTGCTGCAGTCGCTCAAATTGATTTTCTTAAATCGTTCGCCAAGTTCGCGCAGCTTGGCGTCAGCGAGTTCCAGATTCTTGTTGATGCGCGTCACGGTCACGTGCTCGGTCATTATTTCCCCGAGCTCCCGCCAGATGGTCATAGGGTTTTCCGTGCCATCGGTTGAGAGCAGCGCCTGATTTTTCTCTTCCTGCCGCTTTCGCTCGCGGTCGAAGATGCCCGCTGGAGCAGCTTCCGCCCCCTTTTCCAGATTCCGCGCGTACTTCACTGCGGCCGGCCCGGCCAGTCCTCCGCCAAAAATACACGACACCAGTGAATTCGCCCCCAAACGATTGGCGCCGTGATACTGGTATTCACATTCTCCCGCGGCATAAATCCCGGCAACATTCGTCGCTTGATCCTCCCCGTTCACCCAGATTCCTCCCATGGTGTAATGCATGCCGGGAAAAACTCTCATCGGCTCGACGCGCGGATCGACTCCGAGAAACTTTTCGTAAATCTCCAAAATGCCTTCGAGCTTGCGGTCGAGTGTTTCTCGGGGAATGTGCGTAACGTCAAGATAGACAGCCGCCTGCCCGGCCAGGCCCATCTTCTCCTGGTAGACAATGCGATGAATGGCGCGCGTGGCGATATCCCGCGGCACCAGGTTGCCGTATTTCGGATACCATTCTTCGAGGAAATAAAATCGCTCGCTCTCCGGAATGCTTTTTGCCGGACGATTGTCGCCCGGGTTCTTCGGCACCCACACGCGGCCGCCTTCTCCTCGCGCCGACTCGCTCATCAGCCGCAGCTTGTCTTCTCCGGGGATCGCCGTGGGATGAACCTGGATGAACTCCCCGTTCGCGTAATCCACGCCCTGCTGAAATAGCGCCGACTGCGCCGAGCCCGTGCACACCACGGAATTCGTGGATCGTCCGAAAATCGCGCCAATCCCACCTGTGCAAAAAATCACCGCGTCAGCCGGAAAAGTCTTCACTTCCATCGAGCGCAGGTCCATCGCCGTGATTCCGCGGCAAACACCGCCATCATCAATCACCGCCGACAAAAATGTCGACCCTTCGAACTTCTTCACCTTGCCGTCGGCTTCATGGCGCCGCACCTGCTCGTCAAGTGCGTACAGCAATTGCTGCCCGGTTGTGGCGCCGGCAAACGCCGTGCGGTGATATAGCGTTCCCCCAAACCGCCGGTAATCGAGCAATCCTTCGGGCGTGCGATTGAACATTACGCCCATGCGGTCCAGCAGATCGATGATTCCCGGGGCCGCTTCGCACATGCGCTTCACGAGCGTCTGATTCGCCAGGAAATCGCCGCCGTAGATTGTGTCGTCAAAATGCTTCGCCGTCGTGTCGCCTTCGCCCTTCTGATTTTTCGCCGCGTTAATGCCGCCCTGCGCGCACACTGAATGCGAGCGCTTCACTGGAACGATGGAGAAGAGGTCCACCGGAACGCCGGCTTCCGCAACGCGGATGGTGGCCATCAATCCGGCCAGACCTCCACCCACGACAATTATTTTCGGCTGTCTCATTTGTAATAGAACTCGAAGGGGTGCCAGTTCAGGCGGAAGCTAAGGAGTGTAAGAACGCCCGCTAAACTGAAGGCTACGCCGACAACAACGCCCAAGCGCCCCGCCGCACGCTGCGCCTGCACCGTCGCGGCCAGTCCCCATTTACATAGAAAATTCCAGATACCCACTCCAAGATGGAACGACGACGCCACAACGCCAACAATCATGAATCCCAAAGCATAAGGATTCCGCAGCAGTTGCTCGACGTCTGTGTAAGTGGACTTGCCGTGCGTGAGCCACCGCTCCGTGTAGAGATGCCAGCCGATATAGACGAAAGCAATCAGGCCGGTGTAGCGCTGCGCGGTGTACAGCCAATTCGAAACCCACGGATACGCGGAGACGTTGGATTTGCCCCGCAGCCAGATGTACACGCCATATCCGCCGTGAAATAGCATCGGGAGAAAGATAAGTCCCCACTCCACAATCAACCGGAACGGAATCGTCTGCAGTTCGCGCGAGGTTTCATCGTATTTCGCGGCGCTGACCAGGGCCGAACTGTTCGACCACAAATGCTCGGCGAGAAATGCGCCAACGGGGAGCAATCCGGTCAAGGAATGAAGCTTTCGGAGCAGATAACTCGAGTCAGGCGGGGTTTCCGTTGCGGACATGCCCTCTCCGCCGCGCAAGTCCCTTTCGGGCATAAAAACTTCGCGGCTCATTCAGTATAGGGAGTTGCAGAACTTCCTGCAAGCCAGGGTCGCGGCGCGGTAAAATATCGGCTCGTTCGGAACATCCATCAGTTACGAAACAGCGAAAAAATTCTTGCTTGCAGGGGCTACCGACTCGATTTGTATAATGTACTGTACCTGGACGGGTATTAGCCTCGGAACCTCTCGCCGGGCAGTTCGTCGTAGCCGTAGGGAAACCGGATGAGTACGCATCTGAACCTGGTTTCGGAGCTTGAACATCTCGCCAACGAACTGGAAGCGGATGCTTCCCCCAGGCCCGAAGTCTCTTTGACTTCGATCGCAGAACGCATTGCGAAGCTGGTCGGAGTCAGGCCCGACGAAGTGGCCATACTCGGACTCTCCACGAAGTGGCGCCACCTGTATTTTCTGGCGCCCCAGGCGCTTCGCAATGTGGGACACATCCCGCTCTCGAGCACTTCCGCGCTTGCCGCGCGCACCGCTCGCGAAAGCCGGCCGGAAATCAACAACAATTTTGCGAAGTCACGCCACGCCAGCGTGTTTGAAGGAGTGCGGGTAAGCGGAGAAACCATTGAGGCCATCCAAAAAATTATCAGCGCCCCGATTTTGGCCGGCGGAAAAGTGGTAGGCGTCATCCAGATCAGCCGCAAAGGCCCTCACGCAAAAGGAGTGGGACCCGATTTTACGGCAGAGGACGTGGGCAGCGTGCTTTCCTTGTGCAAACCCCTTGGCCGGCTTCTGCAACGCCTCACGGCCGAATGAATTCGTTGTCATCCTCCATTCATACTTTCCTTCCACAGCCGTTCGTCTCGCATCCTGTACCCGGCAGATTTCCCCTGAATTGCGTTGACACCCGGATACCTTCTTGTTAGGTTTCCACAGCAGGAAATTTTTTTGCGGTTAGACCACCTACGGAGGTACCGCATACCGGTACTATGTCGTTCGTCGCTAAGAAGATTTTCCTCACCAAAGGTGTCGGCAAACATCGAGAGAGGCTTTCCAGTTTTGAGCTTGCGTTGCGCAACGCGGGCATCGCGGCATGTAACATCGTGCGTGTTTCGTCCATCTTTCCCCCGAACTGCAAATTAATCTCCCGCAGCGAGGGCCTCAAATACATCCGGCCCGGACAAGTCGCCTTCACCGTGATCAGCGAAAATTCCACCAAGGAAGCTCACCGGCTCATTGCCGCGAGCATCGGGCTCGCTTTGCCGAGCGACAAGTCCATGTACGGATACCTCTCCGAGCATCACTCTTTCGGCGAGACGGAGGAAGTCGCCGGCGAGTACGCGGAAGAGCTTGCCGCGGAAATGCTGGCGACGACACTCAACGTGGAATTTGATCCCGATCTCTCGTTCGATGAAAAAAAAGAAGTCTACCGCATCTCTAACAAAATCGTTCGCACCATGAACGTCACGCAATCCGCGGTGGGCGACAAGCGCGGCCTCTGGACCACTGTCCTCGGCGCTGCCATCCTCATCGGCGAAGACGACTAGTTCCCCGCGCTGTTGTAGTGGCCGGTCTTTCAGACCAGTACTTTCCTTTCCTCTTCCTCCCGCAGGGTATGCCTAGCTATCCAGGTCGTACGCCGTTTTCAACCACTTCTCCACTTCGCTGTCGATTTCGTGTAGAGATTTAATCTCGATGCGGTGTGTGATGCGATCCTTCTTCGCCAAGCCTCCGGTATCCACCAGACGCCTCGGTAATCTGCCTTTGTAATGTGTCAGGGCAAATCCCAAATCGATTCTCGTGTTCGTCGTCGGCTTGATCTGCCCAAAAACGTGCTCTCGGTAAAGCGGCACGATCGTCTTACACGGGCACGCCTTCACGTCCCCGCCGAGCGATTTTCCCAATCTCAGAAGCCGCTCATAAATTGGCCGCAATTTCTCTTTGGGGCCCGCGTATTGCCCTTCTACGTACCGCGCCGCGGTCATCAAGTACGCGTCCGGACTGTCTTCTTCGCCGCCCTTGCCTTCCGCGCGCTCCGCAATCCACCACGCGCTATTCGTTCCAAGTTTATGTTTTGTCTTGAGCCAGTCGCGGCGCGACTTCTCTTCCTTCGGCCCTTCTTTCTTGACCAGCGCTATCCATTCTTCCAGCGAGCGTCCCGTCTTCTCTTTCAATTCCGTGATCCACTTCTGTACCATCGCCACACCGGGATGAACGTCATACAACGATTCGCTTCTTGCTGCACTCCCTCGCGTCATGTTTCCCTCCTATCGTCAGGAGTTGTTCTTGATGTACCCGATACGCTGCAGCACCGCGCCAACGATTAGCGGAAGCGCGACCGTCGCGTCGTCGAAGACCTCCGCGAACCGCCCGCCTTCTTCCGGCGGCACGAATTTCCCCCAGGAGACCGCCTCCGTATACGTGCTGCCGGACAGGCCGCCCCAGCTCACCGGTTCCGGGCAGATGCGCACGCCGTAGTTGTACCGCTTAAGTGGAATTTTCTTATAACCGCGTCGCGCCAGAAGTTCAGCATACACGCCGAACTGTTGCGTCCAGTTCCGCGGAACGCCGCCCCCCACGGTAAAAATGCCCATACGTTTTGTCGAAAGCATGGTATTCGCGAATTTTTCGAAATCTTCAAAGGGATCGAATCGCAGCAAGGGACGTTTCTCTTCCTGGCGCGCGATTTTGTGCAGCGCGAAATCGATGCCCAGCTCCGAATCCGTGAACGCCGGCACGAAAACGGGAACATTGTGCTCGTAAGCCGATTTCAGAATTCCCCGCCCCGGCATCTGCTTGTGCAGCAACTCTCCGATCCGCCGGTGAATCTTCCAGCTGCACGCCGTTTCCTCCGCGTCCCAATTATTCAGAATCTCATCCATTACCTCTTCGACATGATCGAGGTTCACTTCCGGCTCGAGCGAATCGTAAACGCGGTTGTAGCCCGCGTGGAACAGTTCCTTGTCGTCCATTTTCGGGTCGTATCGAAAATGCGAATGTCCGGTCGCCTCCACCAGGCCGTGCGCCATGAGCGCGCCGGTGGACACGATCGCATTGACGACGCCCGACTCGATCAAATCGCAAAACACCAGGCCCATTTTGCCGACCGTAAGCGCTCCCGACAGCGTCATCACGACAAAACATTCCTTGTCGCGCGCCATTGCTTCGAGCACCTCTGCCGCATCACCAATCTGCCGCCCGGTGAACGCCGTGTTCCCCATCGCGCGGACGAGTTCGTCGATGGTTCGGCATTTGGCCAAATCCAGAGGGAACATCGGCCGGAGTTTGTCTCTCACCGGATCGTGCAGCACTCTTCCGGTGACCGTCTTCTTCGGCTTTTTGGCCATCGCGTCTCCTCGACTTCTCGAAATGAATTCTGACTTCAAACAAACGGCACTTGCACTCGTGGCGCACACCGGTGATTGAATTCTTCGGCAATTGATAGTACAAACTCGTCCGTAAAGGAAGAGCAAAACGCGAGCGCACGTTGCGCTCATGTTAAACTAAATTCGATGAGAAATAAATTTATCATTGGTCTCGTGCAAATGCGCTGCACGAAAAATGCCGACGACAATCTCGCCCGCGCCATCACGAAAATTCGCGAAGCCGCCGCGCGCGGCGCGCAAATCATTTGTCTACACGAACTTTTTCGCGGCGAATATTTTTGCCGCAAGGAAGATCCGGAACTTTTCAATCTCGCCGAACCTGTTCCTGGGCCCGCGACCGAAGCGCTCTCGAAAATTGCCAAGGAACTCGAGGTTGTCCTGGTTGTGTCGCTTTTCGAACGCCGCGCCCCCGGCGTCTATCACAATGCCTGCGCCGTGCTCGATCGCGACGGCCGCTTTCTCGGTAAGTACCGCAAAATGCATATCCCCGACGATCCGCTCTATTACGAAAAATTTTATTTTACGCCCGGCGACTTGGGCTTCCCCAATTTCGACACCGGCTACGGCCGCGTCGGCGTCCAGATCTGCTGGGACCAGTGGTATCCGGAAGGTTCGCGCATCACCGCGCTCAATGGCGCCCTGGTCATTTTTTATCCCACCAGCATCGGCTGGCACCCCCATGAGAAAGCTGAATTTGGCGCAGCCCAGCTCGACGCCTGGAAGACTATTCAGCGCGCGCACGCCATCGCCAACGGCGTTTATGTGGCCGTCGTGAACCGCGTGGGATTCGAAGGCAATCCCGCACAGGGCGACGCCGGTCTCGAATTCTGGGGCAATTCGTTTGTCGCCGATCCCTTTGGCCGGATTATCTCGGAAGCTTCGAACGACAAGGAAGAAGTTCTCGTCGTCGAATGCGATCCTGCCGTGAGCGAAGACACTCGCCGCAATTGGCCGTTCCTTCGCGACCGCCGCATTGACGCCTATTCGCCCATTCTCAATCGCTGGCTGGGCGAATGAAGCGCAGATCCCCTCCGCCTGCCGACCGCACTCCCTTCGAACAAGGTTTCTGGATGCCCGCGGAATGGGACCACCATGAAGCCACCTGGCTCGCATGGCCGCACGAGCTCTCCGACTGGCCCGGCAAATTCGGTCCCATCCCCTGGGCTTTCGCGGAAATTGTCCGCCACCTCGCGCGCGCCGAAGAAGTCTATCTGCTGGTCGAAAACCGCGAAGCCGAGTCGCGTGTCCGTGCCATTCTGAAAAAATCCGGCGTGATTCTCGAAAACGTGAATTTTCTTCGCGTCCCCACCGACCGAGGCTGGATGCGCGACTCCGGTCCGATCTGCGTGAAGAGTTCTTCCGGCGAAGTCGCTTACACACACTGGCAATTCAATGGCTGGGCAAAATACGCCAACCACAAAAAGGACGCCGTTGCCGTTGCCAAAGCCAACAAAAAACTAAAACGCCGCGTCTGGCAGCCAACGCACAATGGCCACCGCGTCGTGCTCGAAGGAGGCAGCATCGATGTCAACGGCCGCGGCACGCTCCTGACCACCGAAGAATGTCTCCTTAGCAAAACACAGGAGCGCAATCCGGGTTTCACCCGCGATGACTATGCGCAGGTATTTCGCACCTACCTCGGCGCGACGCAACTTCTGTGGCTCCGGAACGGTATCGCCGGCGACGACACCCACGGTCATGTGGATGATCTCGCCCGCTTCGTAAATCCCACCACTATCGTTGCCGTCGTTGAGCAGGATCCCTCCGACGCCAACTACGCGCCGCTTCGCGAAAATCTCTCCCTGCTCAAGTCCATGAAAGATCTCGATGGCCGCGCGTTTCGCATTGAAACCCTCCCGATGCCCGCGCCTGTCTTTTTCGATGGACAGCGCCTCCCCGCCAGCTACGCCAACTTTTACGTCGCGAATAAAATCGTGCTGGTGCCGACGTTCAATGACCCCAACGATCGTGCCGCCTTGAACACGCTTGTAGGACTTTTCCCCGATCGTGAAGTCGTGGGCATCTCCTGTCGCGATCTCGTCTTGGGCCTCGGGACGCTGCACTGCATGACACAACAGCAGCCGAGCATCCGATGAGTCATCCGGTGATTCTCTTCCTGCTCTTTGCTACACTCAGCGGCGGAACAATTGCTCAGCCCCGTCCGCGGAGGTCCGATGACGGCATTTGATCTTCCTTCTTTCTTTAAGTCGACTTTCTTCGTCCTCGATGTTCAACAGCGATTCATCTATGGGCTGTTGGTGGGGCTGGTTGCCGGATGGCTGGCTGGAAAGATTGCACGCGGCCGCGGCTTCGGCTGCATCGCGGATATCATCCTCGGCTTGATCGGTTCCTTCCTCGGTGGATTTGTTTTCGCCAAGCTGGGAATTTTTGGCAATGGGTTTTTGTACTCACTCGCGGCCGCCACGCTTGGCGCCGTTATTCTCGTCTCCATCGCCCATCTTTTTTCCAGTAGCCACCATTGAATCTCGCCCCAGTCCCCGGTTCCACCTCGTGCACGGCACTGGTGTGATACGATTCTCGTTCGCGTCTCGGAGATGACGCTTCCTTGAGCAAGTCCACGCAATCCCTCACAGCGATTCCTCTTGGAGGTCTCGGCGAATTCGGAATGAACATGATGGCGCTGCGCCTTGGCGAAAACATTCTCGTCATCGACGCGGGCATGATGTTCCCTGAATCCGAACTCCTCGGCGTCGATCTCGTCATCCCCGACACCACTTACTTGAAGCAGAACCGCTCCATGGTTCGCGCCATCGTCCTCACACACGGCCACGAAGACCACATCGGCGCCCTCCCTTACATTTTGCGCGACCTCAACGTTCCTGTGTACGGCACTCGCTTCACGCTTGCGTTGGTAAAAAAACGCCTTGAAGAAGCCGGTCTCCTCGAATCCACCACCCTTCGGGAGGTCTTGCCCGGCCGCCTGGTCGAGATTGGCCCGTTCGAAATCGAATTCATTTCCGTAACGCACAGCACCATCGACTGCGTGGCCCTCGCGGTTCGCACTCCGGTCGGCGTCATCATCCACACGGGCGATTTCAAAATTGACCAGACTCCTGTCGACGGCGCTCCGCTCGACCTTCACGCCTTCGCGCGTTACGGCAACGATGGCGTCCTCGCCCTTTTCTCAGACTCCACAAACGTCGAGCGTCCCGGCTTCACGCCGTCCGAGCGTGCGATCGTCCCTCGCATCGAGGAGTTGTGCCGTTCCGCGCCGCGCCGTGTGATTCTTTCGTGTTTCGCCTCTTCCATTCACCGCATCCAGCAAGTCATCGACATTGCCGGGCGCACCGGCCGCAAGATCGCTTTTGTCGGCCGCAGCATGGTGGACAACGTCGAAATTGCCCACTCGCTCGACTGTCTCCGTATTCCCGACGGCATGGTCGTTCGCCCGCAGGATATTCGCACCTTCGATCCCCGGCGCATCGTGATTCTTGCCAGCGGCAGCCAGGCGGAGCCGATGTCATCGCTGTCGCGCATTGCCGTTGACAACCACCGTTTCGTTTCCGTCGACGAAAATGACACCGTCATTCTTTCCGCGCGCATCATTCCTGGTAACGAAAAGGCGATTTTCCGCATGCTTGACCACATGTTCCGCCGCCGCGCGCTGGTCTACTACGATAATTCCGCCGGCACCATCCATGTTTCCGGCCACGCCAGTCAGGAAGAGCAAAAGCTACTCCTGCAGCTCGTCAAGCCGAAATATTTCATTCCCGTCCACGGAGAGTACCGGCATCTTTTCCGTCACGCCGCACTCGCCCATCAGCTCAACTGTGTCAGCGGTGAAATCCTGCTCCTCGAAGATGGTAAACAGATCGAATTCACCGAGGACGGCGTCCACCGCCGCGACCCCGTCACCGCCGGCCGTGTCTGCGTGGATTCCGGCTCGCTCGAGGAAATCGAGGAAGTCGTCATTCGTGACCGCAAGCATCTTTCCGAAGACGGTGTCGTCGTTCCCATCATCGCCATCGACAAGCACACCGGCAAACTCGAATCGCAGCCCGAAATCGTTACGCGCGGTTTGATGAGCGACAATGGCGCGGAACTCATCGCCGGCGCCCGCGACGTCGTTTTGAAAACCGTCGAACAATCCAACGCCGAGGAAAAAAGCGATTGGGGCGTGATCAAAGAAAAAATCCGCGTGGATCTCAAGCGCTACATCAACAAACACACCTCGAAGCGCCCCCTCATCCTTCCCGTTATCTTGGAAGTTTAGTAGTCTCTCTTGACGATGTCCGATTCCGCCACGCAACCCCTGGGCCGCCAGGCCGGTCGCGCCGCCTTCGTTTTCATTCTCGTCACAGTGCTATTCGATTTCCTGGCCTTCGGCATCATCGCTCCCGTTCTACCCAACCTCATCATCCAGTTCGAAGGTGGCAATATCGCTCACGCCGCTGCCGTTACCGGCTATTTCGGGTTTGCCTGGGCCCTCATGCAGTTTATTTTTTCCCCTATTCTCGGTGCATGGTCCGACCGCTTCGGTCGCCGCCCGATCATTCTCATTTCCTGTTTCGGCCTCGGCCTCGACTACATCTTCATGGCCCTTGCCCCTTCCCTCAAATGGCTCCTCGTTGGCCGCATCATCTCCGGCATCACCGCTTCCAACATTTCCAGCGCTTTCGCTTACGTCACCGACGTCACTCCTCCCGAAAAGCGCGCCAAACAATTCGGCTATCTCGCGGCCTCCTTCGGCTTGGGTTTCATCATCGGCCCTGCCGTCGGCGGATTTCTCGGCAACATCAATCTGCGTTTTCCCTTTTGGGCTGCCGCCTGTCTCAGTTTAGCCAACGCCCTTTACGGCTTCTTCGTCCTTCCCGAGTCTCTTCCGAAAGAGCGCCGC
>Ga0307469_10000506_pt1 | contig 14354 bp, 11 predicted proteins | sample atmos_gasesAM2C__FD_203084 | JGI IMG/M metagenome (GOLD analysis project Ga0307469, IMG submission 203084) | Hardwood forest soil microbial communities from Morgan-Monroe State Forest, Indiana, United States - atmos_gasesAM2C_515 | ecosystem: Environmental > Terrestrial > Soil > Temperate...
CCCGTGCGGGTCCAGTCGCCGGCAAGAAAAAGGCCCTTCGCAGGACTCTCCTGCGCCGGCCGCCAGCGATCCACTCCGGGCTCGGGTGAAAAAGTGGCGTTGATTTCCTTGATTACCGTGGCTTTCAAGAGCTTCGCTGTGCGTGTCGCGGGTAACACAGCGCCAAGCTCCCGGACGCAGAGGTCGATAATTTCCTGCCGCGAGCGCGGCACAAGGTCGTACGACGCGCTGATTACGAGCTGCAGATACTGGCCGCCCGGCGCGGCTTCTTCTTCCGCAGGGCCTTCCCCTGCCTTCCGCATTGGACGCGCCTTCCCCCCTTCGTTTCAGGCCCGCCGGAAAGCAGCGACTTGTTGAAGACCCACTGCGTTGTGTGATCGAGCAGCGTCAAAAACGGCTCGGCCATCACCGCGCGATCGAACCAAAGATGCACGCCCGTGATCGGCGAAGTCTTCAGATGCCGCAATCCTTCGAGCGGCGAATTGCTGTCGCTCAATTCCTTCGGCAACATTTTCAGCAGCACGTCATGCGGCACCGCTGCGACGCACGCGTGCGCCTCTATCTCCGATCCATCCTCAAGAATCGCGCCTGCAAAACGATCTTGCTGCACTCGTATTTCACGCACTCCCGCTCGCACTCGCACTTCTCCGCCGCGCTGCACCACAGCCTGCTCGCAACCTTCATAGAGTTCGGCTAACGGCACCGACGGAATCCCCACGCGATAACCTTGCCTGTTCGCAAGAAACGCCTTCCAGAACACTTCGATCCCGTACCGCGCATCGGTGCGCGCCAGCTCTTCATCGAGAGCGCTCACCAGCACCACGCGCCAGAAGCGCTCGATCGCCCCGGGCGTTTGCCCCATGCGGTGAAGCCAATCGAGCATCGAAGCTCCGGCCGCGATGGGCGAATTCCCGCCGGCCCGCGCGATTGCCAGCATTGCCCTGGCAATGCCTCGCTTGTCCGCCCACGTCAGCGCATCGAAAAAGAGAAACGACGGCACCATGTGCAGTGGCGGCGGCAATGCCGTGGCCTCGATCGACGACCGCCGCCCCTGCTTGTCCGCAAAATACAGCCGGTCGTAAAAGCTGATTTTCCCTTCGGCCCCCACCCGGCGGTAAAAATCAGCCAGGTTCGTGCAGCACCCAAGCGTCACGTGTTGGCAATTGTCCACCTCGGTGCCATCGGGCAGCGTGTAGGAAGTGGCGCGCCCGCCCAGGCGAGGGCGCTTCTCGAACAGGCGGACACGAAAGCCCGCTTCAGCCAGCACGACGGCGGAGGAGAGGCCCGCCAGGCCGCCGCCAATCACCAAAACGCTTTGCGAGGGCATCACCCTTCCACCAGCCGGCCCGATGAACCGCCAGACCTGCCGTGAGGAGATATTGAACTTTTTCCGCGCTCGAGAGTGAGACACGCGAAGTGAAAACGTCGAACCCGCGCTCCTCGATCCTTGCGAGCAGCGTGCTGTAGGTTCGGACCAGCGCCCACAGAGTCGCGCGGCTGTCCGCGTCCACTCGTCCAACCAGCGGCGCTCCTTCTTCGTAAAAGCGCCATGCGCGATCCGCTTCGAATTCGAGTAGTTCTCGAAGCTGAGCCGTGACGGGTCCGCGCAAGTCTCCTGCGCGAACGCCGAATCGCTCCAGGTCCTCTTGCGGCATATAAATTCGTCCCATCTCGAAATCGCTGCGGATGTCGCGAATGATGTTAGTCAGTTGAAACGCTAGCCCCAGCCGCTCTGCCAAATCCGGATCGCGCGGATTCTGGAACCCAAACACGTGCAGGCAAGTGAGTCCCACGGTTCCGGCCACGCGATAACAATATTCAGAGAGGCGGTCGAAAGTCGCGTAGGACGAAACCGTGAGGTCCATCTCCGCGCCAAGAATCAAATCGTGAAAATATCGCGTGGGAATCTCGAATCGCGTAATAGTGTCCCTGAGTCCCGGAAGGATCTCGTGGCCTTCGGTGCGACCGGCGATGGCGTTGTCAAGCATCCCGCGCCATCGCGCCAGTTCCCGGCGCTTCGAATCGAGGTCGCCCGGCTCGTCCGAAACATTGTCCACCAGCCGCATGAACGCATAGAGCGCGAAAAGCGCGTTCCGCTTCTCCCGCGGCAATCCGAAAAATGCGAGGTAGAAACTGCTGTGCGCTGCCCGAGCGATCCGGTTGCACTCCGCATAGGAAGCGTTGATGGCCTGAGCTTCAGCCGGTGGCAACGCTCCGTCTTCATGCGCCAACACTTCCTCAACAAGATCCAATTCTCGCGACATTTCCGTTGGAGCAAGGGATCCGACGAGCTTCGAACTCATTGCCGCTGCGAGCAGGCGTACTTGCTTCCATTTCGTGAGCGCCGGACGATGCTCGAGCGTGTTGTAGCCCGAACTCTCGATTGCATTGAGAATGGCCAGACCTCCGCGGCTAAACATCTCAATGTCGACCCGCAACGCGCCATCCACGCGTCGCGCGAGCGGCAGGCCTGCAGCAAACAGTGCCTGCGTGCGCGCGATCAGTTCTTTCATCAAGCCAACGTAGCGCGCGTCAAATTTCCGCTCGACAATATCCGCCTCCGATAATCCGTGCGCCGCGAGCGCATCGAGTGGAATATAAATGCGTCCCTTCTCCAGATCCCTCGAAACATCCTGCCAGAAATTCGCGAGCTGCAAAGCCGTGCAGGTGTAGTCCGAAAGTTTCTGCCGCTCCTCATCGCGGTAATCGCAGAGGTACAGCACCAGCCGCCCCACCGGATTCGCCGAATAATCGCAGTAGTTCAGCACGTCGCCCCACGTCGCATAGCGATGGACCGTCTGGTCCTGCCGAAACGCGCGCAACAAATCTGAGAACGGCCGGGCGGGAACGTCTTTCGCGCGAATCGTCTCCTGCAGCGCGATCAGGACAGGATGCAACGGCCCCCGCCCCGCTGCATAACAAAGCCGCAGCTCATCTTCCCAGGCATCGAGCAATTCGAGCGACCGCGCAGGGTCCGCTACTTCGTCACCCAAATCATCCGACCAGCGGCAGTAGGCATAAAGATTATAGAAATGCTGGTGCAGTTGCCCGGGCAGGAGCCATGAGACGACGTTAAAGTTCTCGTAGTGATGCGTCGCCAGCCAGCGCGTGTAGCGCTCAGCTTCCGAGGGGGCGCAACCTGCCGCAGGCAGGCGGCGCGCGATTTCCAACTCAGGTGTGGCCAGCATGGAGCCCTGACGCGGGCGATGGTTAGGGGATGACGGCGGTCTTCAGCTCGCCATTCCGATGCTTCATGTGCTCGAAGACGTGCGGCAACTCTTCGAGCGGCACTTCGCCGGTAATGAAATCACTCGAACGAATCTCTCCCCGCGCGATGGTATCCAGCGCTTCGCGGATGAAACGCGGCGTGTGATGGAAAGTGGACTTGATGGTGATTTCCGAATAGTGCAGCGCCGCAGGATCGAAATTCACTTGCGTTCCCCGCGGGCATCCGCCAAACAGGTTCACCGTCCCGCCCTTGCGCACCATTTGCACCGCCCACTGCCAGGTGGTCGCCGATCCAACCGCTTCAATCACCGCGTCTGTCCCGCGCCCGCCTTCGCTCAACTGGCGCACCAGGTTCACCGGGTTCTCGATGGTCGAGACGTCGAACGCAGCAATCGCGCCCAGCCGTTCGGCCGCCCGAATCTGGCTCTTGCGCTTGCCCAGCGCGATCACGCGCACCTGCCGGCTCGACAAAACTTTGATGAACTTCAGCCCAATCGGCCCGCACCCGATTACCACCGCCGTGTCGCCGGGCATGATACCGGTTTCATGAACGCCGCGCAGCACGCAGGCCAGCGGCTCGGCCATCGCCGCATCTATAAACGAAACCCTGTCGGGAATTTCCAGCATGTTTTGCCGGACGATTCTTCCCGGAATACGGATGAATTCCGCGTACGCACCGTTGTTGAATAGCAGGTCTTCGCAAAGATTGGGCTGCCCTTTGCGGCAATAGAGGCACACGTTGCATGGCGCCGAGTTCGAAGGTACCACGCGCATGCCTTTATGCACCCGGCCGTTCACGGCGCTGCCCTTCGTCTCCACCACGCCCGCCAGTTCGTGTCCGAAAAGCGCCGGCGGCTGAATCATCCGCGCGTGGAACCCCTGCTTCCATACTTTCAAGTCGGTGCCGCACGTCAACGCCACTTCCACGCGCACCAGCACATCATCATCCGCCAGGCGCGGAATATCCACCGTCTCGATTTTCAGGTCTTCTCGGCCATACAGCACGGCCGCTGTCATGTGACCGTTCGTTTCCATTTTCATAAGTGCGTGATCACCACTTTCAATGTATTATCCCCCGGCCGGGCCGCCAATTCCAATGCATCCGCGATCCGTTCGAGCGGAAACCGGTGGGAAATTAATTCGCGCACCGGCAGGCGGCGCTCGAAAACCAGCGCAGCCGATTCTTCCTGATCCTCCACCGAGGCACTGTAGCTGCCGAGGATTTCCTTCTCTTCGACCCCAACCGCCGAGGCTGGGAACTCGACTTTCATCACTGGGTCGTTATGTGCAAAGAGTAGCACGCGCCCGCCCGGCCGCGCGAGTGCGAGGGCTTCCCCAACCAATGACGGGTTGGGCACAGCAACCAGCACGGCGTCCGCGCCCCTTCCAGCAGTCACGCGGCGCATTTCCTCGAGCAGATTTGCAGCCGCCGGGTCGAATGACTTTTCGGCACCAAACTGTTCGCTGGCCGCCCGCCGCCCAGCCATCGGGTCGCTCGTAAACATTCTAGCCCCTTCGTGCTTCGCCAGCAGCATCAGCAGCAACCCGATCGGCCCTTGTCCGATCACCAGAACTGTTTCGCCTGCTGCGACGCGCGCCTTGCGCACCGCTTTCAAGCAGGTGTTTACGGGCTCAACGAACGTGGCCTCTTCAAATGTGACGTCGGCCGGCAGCGCCAGCATTCCGCGCTCAACAATCCAGGGCATCGCGCGCACATATTCCGCGAAGCCGCCGCCATTCGGGTCAAACCCTGCCGTCAGCCCGACTTTCTTGTACCCGGCGCACTGTGAAAACAATTTGCGCTCGCAATAAAAACACGCCCCGCACGGAATGTGATGGAAGCTCACCACGCGGTCGCCAACCTTGAATTTCTTCACGCCGCGCCCAACTTTCACCACCGTCCCCGCCAGCTCATGACCCAGAATCTGCGGCGGCTCGACAAATCCGTGATGGATTTTCTTGATGTCCGTGCCGCAAATTCCGCAAGCCGCCACGCGAAACAGTACCTCGCCTTCCCCAATTTCCGGGATGGGCACCGATTCCACCACCACTCGTCCCTTCCCGCGGTACACTCCCGCGCGCATCAGCCCCGCTGCCTTGTGCGCCTTCGAGTGCGATTCGAGTTGGGTGATCGTATGGCTCATGTTCGCGCTAATTGACAGCCAACGCTTCTGCCTTTGCGATTTCGTCCAAAGGCTGCGATGAAAGAGATTCAATATAGGCGTCCAAAAATGATGCCAGCGCCCCGGCCGCGCGCTCGCTATCGTTCGCGAGCCGCAGGAGACCGCCGATACGTCGCGGCTTCCTCGCAAGCTGCCCAATCACTTTCACAAGACTGACTTTCCCCCGCTTATCAAAGATGCGATCGAACTCGAGCGGCAGGTCCGCGTCGGCCGCGTCACTGATGGCTCGGATCACCACCGCACGCACCGATCGCTGCGCCGCGGCCGCAAGCACCCAAAGACTTTCCATGTCCACCGCGTCTCCGGATGCGGCGAGTTGCTGTTTTTCCGCCGCTGTCGCAATCACACGGTCGGAGGCGAGAATTCTGTCGGCAATTTTCGCTCCGGATTTCGCCGCTCTGGAGAGCAATTCTGCGTCGCTTCGGAGTACCCGCGTGTCAGGCAAGTTCGCGACAGTCCTCGCTGCCAATATTCGCCCGGGCAAATAGTCAGCCTTCAATGCACCTGCGAGCCCTGACACAATGCAAGCATCGGGCATCTCAGAAAACGCCTGGTCCATCGCGCGCTGGGAAGCGAGTCGGCCGGCCCCAGTCAAGAGCACACGCACATCTGCGTCCCCCACTCGAGCTACAAACGTCTTGTCCCAGGAATCAACGGCGACGCGCTGAAACCTCCGCAGCTTTCGCCACGGAGCGAATTCATTCTCGAGCGCAAATGTGACCAGTATCTTCAAATTAACTTCCCGTGCGGCGGAAAAAAATGCGAACAGTCTGGCTTGTGCTGACAATTTGCCGGACGACGTGGCTTACAACTATGCCCGTAGCGCCGGTAAAATGCGTGGTCATAAAATGCGGAATACCTCGTCCTGCGGTTGGTTTGCCGGCGCTATCGCCACCGGCCGCTTTTGCGATGTGCCATTTCCGTTCCCGTGACCGTTTCCATGACCATTCCCGTTGCCATTCGAATGTCCGTTGCCGGTTTTCTCCACTGGCTTCCCGATCAAGCCGCCCATTTTCCCGGAGAGCGTCCAGCTAAGCATTTTCCAGGTGTCGCCCAGCTTTTTGTTCCCGCCCAGCACCGCCGACGCTTCATATCCGGCGTGCACCATACAGTCTTCGCAGCGAGGGTCGCGCCCGCGGCCGTATTTTTCCCACTGCGTGTTGGCGATGAAATCTTTGAAATTGTCGTGGTGCGCGTCGGTCATCAGGTAGCAGGGACCTTTCCAGCCGCGCGGGTTGTAGGTCGGATTGCCCCAGGCGGTGCACATCAATTCACGCTCGCCGCGAAGATATTCCATATAAATCGGCGAGGTCACGATGTTGTACCGTTCGAGCAGTTGGCTGGCCTGTTGGAACTTCTCGCGAATCTCCGAGCGCGACATGAAAATTTCCTTGGTCATTACCGCCGCGTAAGAATAAGCCGGCGAAAGCATGTGCCCGTCCACACCCAGCTTCTGCAAATAGGCGAACAGCTCGGCAATTTCCTCGATGTCTGTTTCCTTGTAGATCGTCGTATTCGACGTCACCAGGAATCCCGCGGCCTTGGCCGCCTTGATCCCCTCGATGGCTTCGCGGAACACGCCATCGCGCTCCACGCAAATGTCGTGCGTCTTCTCCATCCCGTCCAGGTGCACGTTGAAAAACAGCCGTGAAGTTGGTTTGAATTCGCGCAGGTGTTTGCGGATGAACATGCCGTTGGTGCAGAGGTATATATGCTTCTTGCGCCCGAGGATCTCGCTCGTCAGCCGCCCAATTTCAGGATAAATCATCGGCTCGCCGCCGCAAATCGAGACAATCGGGGCGCCGCATTCATCCACCGCCTTCAGGCATTGCTCTACCGTCAGCATCTCGTTGATGGTGGACTTGTACTCGCGGATGCGTCCGCAGCCCGTGCACGTCAGGTTGCACGCGTGCAACGGCTCGAGCATCATCACCAGCGGAAATTTCTCCGCTCCACCGATGCTCTTCTTCGCCAGGTATCCGGCCATGCTGGCGGTCAAGCTCAAAGGAACTCTCATCCATTACCCCCGTCTCCGGTTAGATGCTGTATCTCTTCTGCAGGCACCTGCATGGCGTAAAAATTTCGCCGGCCTTTGCGCATATTGTCATAGCGCGCCAGTGCGTATAGCGGGAAGGAATTGCGATACAGGTGATACTTCAGGTAAAACACGCACGGGAAACCTGTCCCCGTGAATTCCTGCTCATCCCACGATCCATCTTCATTCTGTTGCTCCACCAGCCAGGCCGCAGCCCGTTCCGACGCGGAATCCTCTGCTCCCACCGTTGCCAGCAGCCCGATCAATCCCCAGGCGGTTTGCGAAGCTGTAGGCTTTCCCTTGCCTTTCAGCGCGGGGTCGTAATAGGAAAGTATGGATTCCCCGAAGCCGCCGTCCGGATTCTGCACCGACCGCAGCCAGTCCGCCGCGCGTTGTGAATCACGGTGCGATGCCAGCCCAATTGTTTCCAGCGCGCGAAGCACGCCGCTCGTCCCATAGACGTAGTTCACGCCCCAGCGCCCGTACCACGATCCATCCGCCGTCTGATCTCTCCGCAGGAATCCTCGCGCCCGTTCCAACACCGGATGCGTCGCAGACCAACCCATTTGCCCCAAGCATTCCACAACGCGCGCGGTTACGTCCGCCGTCGAAGGATCCAGCATGGCATTGTGGTCTGCAAATGGAATGTGATTCAAAAATTGCAAATTGTTTTCGTGATCGAACGCGCCCCAGCCGCCGTCCCTATTCTGCATGCCCACTAGCCATGCTAGCCCGCGCTCAATAGCGCCGCGCAGGCGGCCGGACTCGGAATCGGCCACACGCCCAAGCGCCATCAAAACAAATGCCGTGTCGTCCACATCAGGGTAAAAATCATTTTTAAATTCGAATGCCCAACCGCCGGGCTCGGCGTCCGGAAGTTTCACATTCCAGTCGCCCGCACCAAGAATTTGCTGCTCCAGCAGCCAGCGCTCTGCTTTGATCAGCGATGGGTGCGCTGGATCAAGCCCCGCTTCTTCGAGTGAAACCATGGCGATGGCTGTGTCCCATACCGGTGAAATGCACGGCTGCATGCGAAGCGTGTCGCTCTCTTCGATTTCATAGCGCGCAAGGTACCCGATCTGCCGCGCCATCATTGGATCGTCTTCGCTCTTCCCTTCTGCCAGCAGTACGTAAATCGAATTCATCATTGACGGATAAATGGTCGCCAGCCCTTCGCTGCGCTCCAACCGCTCGAGCATCCATTTTCGCGCGCGCCTAAGCGCGATCTTTCGGAATGGCTTCCATGGAGAACGCTCGTACACTTTCACTGCCCAATCCAGCGCCAGGAAAACGTTTCGCCAGCTCGCCAAGCGTCTGTCCCACCTGAACGAAGGCGGCTTCTGCCCTGGGACTTTGAAGAGCTCGCCCACCGTGACGCCCGCCGGGAAATGCCAGTCGGGCTTCAGCGCGTAGAGAATCGAAAGCGGCACCACGATCGCGCGCGTCCACGACGACATCTCATTCAGATTTATCGGGAGCCAGTTCGGCAGCAGCATCAACTCCGGAGGAATCGCCGGGACTATGCTCCAATCGAGCGCGCCCGCCATGGCCAGATAGAATCGCGTGTAGGAGTTGCTCGCTTCCACGCCGCCCAGCTCATGCACCTTCAGTTTCGCGCGCTCCATGTGCGGCGCTGAAGCAGGATCGCCAGCCAATCGCAGCGCGATATAAGCTTTGATCGTGGCATTCAGCTCCGCGGGACCATCCGGAAAAATATTCCAACCGCCGTCGGCTAGCTGTTTCCCGCGGATGTAGTTCGCAAGTTTGGTGACTTTCGGAGAGTCCAGCAGCCCGCGTACGTGCAGGTACACAATGTAGTCGGACTCCAGCGTGGTGTCCGCTTCCAGTTCGCCCCACCAATACCCCTCGCGCTCCTGAGCGGAAAGCAGCCAGTCCGTCGTCCGATTGATAGCCTGTTCGACCTGCGACTCTAGGTCCCGGCCGGCGACGACCGCCGTGCCTGATCCGCCCCCCAAGTGCCCGGGCTCTATGCGCAGTCTTGCTTCCGGTGTCATCAATCCCTCAGAAATCCCTTAGATATATAGTTCATCACCGACCCGCTCTGAAACAACTAACTGCTTCGCGGGCGACCAATCCTGCAACCCCGACACTGTGATTCCAACCGGTTGGGTCAGCGCTGGCCCCCTGCTGCGGTCCAAGGTAAAGCTCCAGCGCTCAACTACACGTCCAGATGCGGACTGCCGACCGCCCCACGCGGCTGGCAGACCCCCTCTTGGAATTGGACAGGCGGCATGGCATTGCGCCAAACGCGCGCCATTTTGAGAATCTGGAAAGACTCCAGTCCCCCAAACCTTCTGCCGCTCCCACCCTAAGCGTAACATTATCTTCGGGTTTCCACCCCTGGTCAACTAAAAATACTCCTCGGTTGTCCTGCCTTGGGATGGCCAGTCTGCAGAAAACGCTGCCTGACAAATTCTTGCATGGTCGCAGGAATGGCCGTTCCCAGAGGGTGAAAGAACTTGGGCCTTCCAGATTTTGGAATCAGCGCGCCTTTCGGATGCGCACCTCGGGCATATGGCGAACGGAAGACGAAAGCATCCGCGAGCCGCTTTACTGTGCGAGCCGAGCTCTTGAAGTCCGGATTCGATGGATCAATGACCAGCAAAAACAGATCTGCCTGCCAGTGACTCAATATTGCATTGCTTTCGACAATCACGTTCTCGGCATCCCCAATCGCTGACGCAAGCGCCGACAAAGCCCCCTTCAATCGCCCCGATTTTGTTTGAACCCAGACCGCCTTCTGAGCCCCCGCTGCCAAAAAACGGGATGTATCGGTCGTCCCCCTGCGTGATTTCTCGATTCGGATTGCGAACGTGTGCTTACCAGGGCCACATGGACAGTTCGCGCCTCTCACAGGACACCCCGATTCCACATAGGGCGTGATTTTGACTGCCGTCCATCGGCATTTTGGAAACGCCTTGATCAAATCCACCACCAACGCAGTTTTCCCAACCTTGCGGCTCTGTCCTCCGACCACCATGAGCCGACTGGTAAATGGAGGGCGGGCACGGCGCCCTGTCTTGGATTTTCGCTGCATGTTTCGATTATGCCTGGCCAACTGTTAAATCGCGCGGCGTCAAAAAGGATAGATGGGCTCTCCCCCGGGCGGCCGAGTCTTCCAACGCTTGTGAACCCATAGCCATTGATCCGGGTGCTTGCGGATCTGATCCTCGAGTATTCGAGTGAATCGCGCGGTATTCTCCAGCACGTCCGCTTCTTCGTCCCCCGTGCGTGTCAATTCTACAGCCGCTTCGAACCGCAGGCGATATTTGCGCAAGTGTTCGTCCCAGATCAGGAAGACTGGCACCACTGCAGTGTCCGTTCTCAGCGCGATGCGCGCCAGCCCGGAGGTCGTGCAAGCGGGAATGCCGAAAAAATTCACGAACACCCCTTCTTGGACTATGGTATTGATATCCGCCAAAATTCCCACCGTTCCACCTTCACTAAGAACTTTCAGGATCGCGCGTGCCGAGCGGTTCTTGTCAATCGGCTGATTCCCCGACAAGCACCGGTACGCATTGATGAGTGCATCCACGCGGCCATTCGCCTGCGGGCGCACCAGAAAGTGCAGCGGGTAACCATACAGCGCATGTGAAAACGACATAAGTTCCCATGCGCTGAAATGGCCCGTCAGGAACAAGACGCCCTTCCCGCGACGCTGCCCCGCGTCAAAGTTTTCCTGGCCATCGAGCATCACCACTTGCTCGATGTTCTGTCGCGTGTGCTTTGGAAATTGCGAAAACTCTCCAGCCAGCCACCCAATCTGCCGAACCATTCCGCGAACAATGCGCCGCCGCTCCGCTTCGCTTGAATTCGGAAACGCAAGCCGAAGATTGAGCATTGCAGTACGCCGAAGCGGAGGCCGCAAGCGGTAAGCGATGGCCGCAATCCGTGCACCCGCAGATCGGGCCGCGGGCCTCGGCAGCATGCCAAGTACCTTCACCGCCGTCCAGGCGATCGCGTATTCCATCCACTCGCGCATAGCCGCCCATTATGCGCGAGCCTCGCTCCCCGATGCCAGCGTTCGTCGTCCGCTATAAACCTTCGCCACTCCGATGTTAAACTCCACTGGTTTTGACCACCAATCCTCAACCGCGCCTCGCTGCAAGTCTGGCCGCTCCCGCTGCTGCACTTACGATTCTCGCTTCCCTGTTCTCTCATCTCGGCGCGATGGGCCTGGTTGGCCCCGACGAGCCGCGCTACGCATGGGTCGCGCGCGCCATGGCCGCTTCTGGGGATTGGGTCACGCCCCGCCTCTACAGTCAGCCCTGGTTCGAGAAACCAATCCTGTATTACTGGCTCGCCGCGATTGGATTCAGAATGGATTTGCCGACCGAATGGGCCGCGCGGCTGCCCTCGGCGTTCGCTGCGCTCGCCGCGGCCCTCGCAATTGCTTGGCTTGCATGGAAGTACTACGGAATTGAAGACGACCTTGCCGGTTCGCCCGTTGTGCTCGCGCCTGTGATTTTTTCCACCAGCGTCGCCGCCATCGGCTTCGCGCGCGCAGCCGCACCCGACATGCTGTTCGCCGCTTGCCTCACGCTTGCGATGGTCAGCGCCGCCGGCACCCTGCGCCGTGCAGGCTCATTCCGCGCCAGCCCCGACACAACGGCCGGCACTTCGCAGCGCGACGTGATGTCGCTCCTATTCTTCGGCGCAGCGCTCGGATTCGCCGCACTCGCGAAAGGCCCCGCCGCCGTAATCCTCGCCGGAGGAGCTATCGGAATCTGGGCGTTCGCAACTGGTCAGTGGCGCGCCGCCCTCCGACTCGCGCATCCACTAGCAATTGCCGCCTTCTGCATAGTAGCCCTGCCCTGGTACATCCTCTGCCAGCGCCGCAACCCCGAATTCCTCCACGCTTTTATTTTCCAGCACAACTTCGAGCGCTACCTCACTCCGCTTTTCCAGCACAAACAACCTTCCTGGTTTTTCGGTCCGATTGTCTTGCTAGCTCTCCTGCCGTGGACCGTTCTGCTGGTTGCCGCCGCGCAGGAAGCCCGCCGCCTCTGGCGCGAAAAATCCTGGCGCGATTCGCCTGGTCTCTTCATTTCCTGCTGGGCGTTCTTCCCTATTCTCTTCTTCACATTCTCGCAATCCAAATTGCCCGGCTACATTCTCCCCGCAGTTCCGCCGCTCGGTCTTCTCCTTGCTGTTGCGTGCAAGCGCTTCGCAAATCCTGATTCCAAATCGTGCCGCGGGATCAGCATCGCGCTCGCGCTGACTTGGGCAGCGATGGCTTTCTCCCCTGGGATTCTGATTCATCGTCTTCCGCCCGGCGCGCGCGACGCCCTCGGTCGTTCGATCCTCATCTGTGCCGCGGCCGCGATCGCCGGCGGCATCATAATCGCGGCTCTTGGATTACGTGGCCGCCGCGGTGCCGTTCTGATTTCCGCTCTTCTAGTCGCGTTGCTCGTCGAAATCGCCGGCGCGCGCATTCTCCCCGCGCTCGATCCCTATATCTCGGCGCGCACCCACGCCCAGATCCTCCGCAACGACCGCCGCCCCGAACAACTCTTCACGTTCCACCTCAATCGCTCCTGGAACTACGGTCTCGCCTTTTATCTCTACCGAGAGCTCCCCCAATGGTCGCCGAATGACCCGCAAGCCGCACTGGTCCTCACAAATCCAAAAGGTCTGGAAGAAATCCGGAATCTCGGCAGGCTGGGTGGAGAATTAGACGAATCCTACCAGGGCATTCTCTATGTTCCGATTCTGCCGTCCTCGCTGCTTTCGCCTTAATGCCGCGAGCTCGGCGGAATGCTCTGCAGAAAGAAATTCACAATCAGATTTTCGTAGTTGTGGCGGTCTTCGTCGGCCATCTCGGAATAGCTCAGGCGGTCCCGCTCCAGTTGCTTTGGATCGGGAGCGTGGAGAAAAATCTGCAATGTCTCGGCCGCCAGTGCCTGGCGGTCTTCGGCCTGGATAAACAGCTTCGGAACTCCCCGGGTGCGCGCCAGACTCAGCGAACCAGGCATCTCGTTGTGGAATTGAAAATTCATCAGCCGGAATCCCCAATCGCAAAAGCTGCTGACCAGTGGAAGAATCGTAAGTCCCGAGCGTTTCATTTCCATTTGCACCATGTCGCGCGGGTCGTCGAAAACGTTCTCCGCCGCAAAGGCTGCCACGCGCGGGTCCGTTCCCGCAACTTTCAACACCGCGTACCCGCCCATATCCACGCCCCACAAACCGAAATGCAGCGGGTCCACGTCATCGCGTTTCGATAGCGCCTGCAACGCTGCTTCCAGCTCGCGCGCTTCGTGGTACCCGAGCGTGGTGATTCCAGGGCTTGAGCCGTGGCCCGTGAAATCGAAAAGGAATACGTTGAACTGGTGATCCTGCAGCGCGCTCACAAGCGTCAGCAGGCCCAGCCGCTGCGACAGATATCCGTGCGCCACCACCACCGTCGGCGCCGATCGCAGTCCCGGGAAAAACCATCCTTCGCGGTCCGGTCCGCCCGGAATCGGGAACGTGAAAGTCGTCGGGTGGCCCATCATCACCGTCAGGTCAACCGCCGAGGGAGTTCGCGCGGGCTTCAGCAACTGGTAGAGAAGGAATCCCGAGATCGTGGCGACTGAAACAAAAGTAAACAGAAATATCGCCAGTAGGCCTGAGAAAACCTTGGCGAGGCGCGTTGTGGGATAGCGTAGCTCTGAAAGGACGGCCATCCGTTAGGCGCGGGCGCTCAGCGTACCGCGCCGCAGCGAAGCGCATGTTAACACAGTTCCCTGCAACCTGATTCGTCACCCCCCGTTACGCTTGCGGCAATTTCACCAGTTTGGGTTCTCCCTGCACACCCGGCTATAATGTTTCAGGGAGCGTTACGCGGGCTTCATGCAAATTGTAGATTTCCGGCAGGTCCATTCACGGGCGCTCGAGCCGCTTTTCCA
>Ga0307469_10000507_pt1 | contig 14341 bp, 10 predicted proteins | sample atmos_gasesAM2C__FD_203084 | JGI IMG/M metagenome (GOLD analysis project Ga0307469, IMG submission 203084) | Hardwood forest soil microbial communities from Morgan-Monroe State Forest, Indiana, United States - atmos_gasesAM2C_515 | ecosystem: Environmental > Terrestrial > Soil > Temperate...
AGTTCGACCCCGGCAAGTTTCACCGACCGTTGGAAGCAACCCAAACCCTCCCTCATCCTCAGCGTTGCAAACGACCTATGCATTTTCTTCGAACGGATGCAGATTGCTGCGAGAATCCTGTTGACCCTGGAGCATCCTCCGGGGTCTAAACTGGGCCAGTGAAACAGAAACCCTCACTGCCGCTCCGGTCTGGCAACCTAGCCAAGGTTGTCGGCGTGAGCCCCGATACTCTGCGGCTCTACGAACGTAAGGGCCTTCTGCCCTTGCCCTTGCGATCTTCGAACGGATACCGCTGCTATTCCACTGAATCTGTCGCGAGAGTGCGCTTAATTCGCGCCGCGCTTTCCATCGGTTTCACCCTCGATGAGCTCGCAAGGGTTCTTAAGATTCGTGATGCGGGCGGTGCTCCCTGCCACAAAGTTCGCGACCTGGCTGCAGCCAAACTTCAAGGCCTCGAACAACACATCCACCAACTTCTCACCCTGCGCAATCAGCTCCTGGAAGCCCTGGAAACATGGAACGACATTCTCGAACATCACCCGCCAGATAAGCCGGCAGGGCTACTGGAAGCACTCGCCGCCGCTCCCGGGCGGGCCCGTTCGTTGCCTGCTCACTTCTATGCAGCCCTGGCGAAGGAGACACGACGATGAATTTCAGGATTCTCTACGGGCTGTTGCTTCCCGGAGTGCTCTTCTCCACTTCAGCGGCATGCGCCCAGCAATCTGACGCGCAGCATGCGAAATGTCCGCATGCACCGGCTACGTCGGTCGCTTCTCAGCACGACCACGGAGTCCTGATGAATCGTGGGGAAAAGGCGATGGGGTTTTCTCAGACCAGCACGACCCATCACTTCCTCCTCAAGGCTGACGGAGGCGTCATCGCCGCTTCCGCCAACGATGCGAAAGACAGCGAAACCCGCGATCAGATCCGCCTGCACCTTACGCACATTGCCCACGCCTTTTCCGCCGGAGATTTCGACATCCCAATGTTTGTGCACGACCAGGAGCCGCCCGGAGTTCCCGTGATGAAACGCCTCTCCAATAAGATCCAATACGATTTCCACGAAACCGACCGGGGCGGCGAAGTAGTGCTTTCCAGCCCTTCATCCGAGGCCGTCGAGGCAATCCACGACTTCCTCACCTTCCAAATCCGAGAGCACAAAACCGGAGATCCAGTCCAGCTGTCCAACCCAAAGTAACGACTCAAACCTTCACTCGGCACGCGGTTCGCCCTGCGGTTCCGGGGTCTTTTTGCGTCCTGCGCGGCTTTTCTCCGTGACCTTTGGCGGCTAAGAGGTCTTTCTTAACCCCGCACGATTGGACATGTTCCAACGGACCTGAACCCAGCTTGTTACCCCGTTTTAGCCGCTCAAGGGTTGTGGTAGTGTTGAAATTACCCCATATTCTCTAGGTTTGGCTGGTTTTCAGTGGCCTCCGTGTCGTCGAAACGCAAGCCGGGCGTCTACATAGCTTGGAAGACGGTCACCTACCGCAGCGTCCTGTTGATTTTGCTGGCGGTGGCCCTCGTCTTCGGAGTAGGGATGCACTTTGCCTTTCCGCAGTTCACCGACAACACGGTCAAAGCTGCCGGAAGCCTGACCACCAGCATGCTCGAGCGTATTGCGGGCATGGCCCCTCCGCCGGAAAAGTCGTCGGCGGGAGTGGAAAAGCAGGCCCGCTTCACGGCTCTCGAGGGTGGGGTCAAGATCAAGAAGTCGAGCAGCAATACCTGGATCAACGCGGACTACAACATTCCGCTCGAAAAAGGGGATGTGGTGCAGACCGGTTCCGAGGGAATGGCAAAAGTCGTATTCAACGACGGCACGAACTACACCGTGAAGCAGGACTCGCTGATCGTGATTGAGGAGAACTCGGCCAACGACCAGCAGCAGACACACGTGGCCGTCGCGGTGAGCACCGGAACCGTCGACCTCTCGACCGCCACCTACACCCAAGGTTCGAAGTCGCAGGTCATCGTGGCCGGAGCGACCGCCACCCTCGCTCCCGAGAGCGCCGCCATGGTGCGCAATGATCCCAAGAACGATCAGCACGAAATCCTCGTGAAGAAGGGCAGCGGCGAGGTGGCGCGCAACGGTGAAACCGTCCGCCTGTCCGATTGGGAACGGGCCACCTTCAAAGCCAAGTCCGAGAAGATTGCCAAGGTCAAAGAAGTCGGGCCGCCCACGCCTATCTCCCCGGCGAACATGATGCCGATGTTTACCACGGGCGGCGCCACCACCAAGGATGTCCAGTTTTCCTGGACGCCGATGACGAACGCGACCGGGTACCGCCTGCGCATCTCCCGGAATCCGTATTTCTCGTCAACCATTGTCGACAAAGCCGTTGGTACGCCCGACGTTACCGTGACCGGCCTCGGCCTGGGCGCCTACTACTGGATGGTGCAGTCCCTGGATGCGACGGGGAAGGAGTCGGTCGAGAGCGAAAAGAATCGCTTCACCATCATTCCCAAGGGCAAGGATGCGGTTGCCATCGACCTGGAAATCGATCCTCTGATTCAGCATGGCCACGTCATTGAGGTGACCGGCAAGACGGAGTTGGGCGCGCGCGTGATGGTCAATGGCCACGAGGTCCCGATTGTGACCACGGATGGCAGTTTTCATTACTTCACGCCTCCTCTGCCGACCGGGGAGAGCATGATCACCGTCACAGCGCAGAACTCGCAAGGCGGAGTAAATACTAAGCAACAGAAGGTCGTGATTCAGTAGCGGCCCCGTACTTTTTCCAGGGTTCAAGACCTTTCGTGTCCGGCAGGGAATGGGAATATCCCATAGAATGAGGAAGTAACCCCCTAACCGGAAGTGTGAAGCATAGCAACGGACAGGGCAGTCGTCCGACTTGAGTGAGAGAGAAGTTAACCGTATGTCATCCAACGGATTCCATTCCAGCGCAGGGCGCTTTCACAATCTCCGGTCGCTGTTTAGCATTTTCTCCAGCGACTTAGCCATCGACCTGGGTACAGCCAATACGCTCGTTTACGCGCGCGGAAAAGGTATCGTGGTGAACGAGCCTTCGATCGTGGCCATCAATAAGAACACCGCCGAGGTCGAGGCGGTCGGCAAGGAGGCGAAGGAAATGCTGGGTCGCACGCCCGGCAATATCGTCGCCATCAAGCCGATGAAGGATGGCGTCATCGCCGACTTCAAAGTCACTGAGAAGATGTTGAACTATTTCATCCAGAAGGCGCACAACCGCAAGATGCTGGTGCATCCGCGCATTGTGATCGGCGTGCCCTCGGAAATTACGCAGGTGGAAAAACGCGCGGTCATGGACTCCGCATATCGCGCGAAGGCGAGCGAAGTGTACCTGGTTGAACAGGCGATGGTGGCCGCGATCGGCGCCGGCCTTCCCATCACGGAGCCTAGCGGCAACATGGTGGTCGACATCGGTGGCGGCACGACCGACATCGCCGTCATTTCTCTGAGCGGAATCGTCTACTCGCGTTCCGTGCGTATGGCCGGCAATCAGATGGACGAAGCCATCATGAATTATCTGAAACGGAAATATAACCTGCTGATCGGCGAACGCACCGCCGAGCAGATCAAGATCGAGATCGGCAGTGCCTATCCGCTCGACAAGCCGCTCACCATGGAAATCAAGGGCCGCAACCTGATTGAAGGCGTGCCCAAAACAATTACCGTCGATGACAGCGAAATCCGCGAAGCGCTGAGCGAGTGCGTTTCGACCATTATGAACGCGGTGCGCGTCGCGCTCGAGCGCACGCCTCCGGAATTGTCGGCCGACATCAGCGACCGCGGTATCGTCCTGACCGGCGGAGGCGCGTTGCTGAAGAATCTCGACAAGCGTATCCGCGAAGAGACCGGCTTGCCGGTCTCCATCGCCGACGATCCCCTATGCAGCGTAGTCCTGGGCACCGGCAAAATGCTCAGCGACTTCAAGCTGCTGCGCAAGATTTCGATTGAGTAACAGGGTTTCGAGTTTCGGGTTTCAAGTTTCAGCTGTGCTGTGCAGCCGGTTACGGCCCGAACCACTTGACCAAGGCTGAGTATTCCGTACTGGAAACTCGAAACCTGAAACTGGAAACTTGAAACTGGTGTTATGGAATCCGTCCTCGGCCGTTACAAGAACCTGATTGTGCTGGTAGGCGTCCTGTTCGCCCAGGTCCTCGGCCTTGCCGTGCAGGTCAAACGCACCACTGACACGGAATCTTCCCGCCTCATCCGTATCTGGGCCGTGAACAGTGTTACCCCGTTCGAGAAGGTCCTGAACTGGATGCACCACGGCACCGGTAATCTCTGGCACAACTACTTCTATCTTCGTGGCGTGCGCGCGGAGAACCGGGATCTGAGGGCACAAATCGAAAAACTACGCCTCGAGCAGGTTCGCCTCAATGAGGATGCGGCGCAGGCCCGGCGCCTGCAGGCCCTGCTCGCCTTTAAAGAGCAGTTCATCTCGCAGACTCTGCCCGCCCAGGTCATCGGATCGGGCGGAACCGAGCAATCCCGCATCGTGTATATCGACAAAGGGGAGCACGACGGCCTCAAGACCGACATGGCCGTCATCACGGTCGACGGAATTGTCGGGAAGGTGCTGAAAGTATTTGGCTCCACCGCGCAGGTGCTGCTGATCGACGACCAGTCCAGCGGAGTGGGCGCGATCCTCGAAAAGTCCCGTCTGCAGGGAATTCTTCGCGGAACGCCAGCCGGGGAAGTCGTACTCGAACGGATCATGAGCGATAACGCCGTTCAACCCGGCGAAGAGGTCCGCACCAGCGGAGGTGACCGTATTTTCCCGAAGGGCCTGCCCGTCGGCACCGTCACCCGGGTTGGCAACGGACCCGACTTGTTTCTTTCCATCCGCGTCCGCCCCGCCGCCAATCTGAGCAAGCTGGAAGAAGTGCTGGTGGTCACGAAGTTGGTGGAGCAGGAACCTACTCAGTTGCAGACCGGACCAGTCCGCGCCGCCGACATCCTTGCCCAGCGATTGCCGTCCGTACCGGACAAGCCGGCCGCCGATGCCGCGAAGACGAGTGAAAGCTCTCAGGCCGCCGCGCCGCCCGCGAACAGACCAAGTGGAGGCACCGCGCCTCCGAGGGCTGAATCTATCCCGCCCGCTCCCAAGCCGAACATCTCGAGTGGCGCGAGTTCCGCGGCTTCCACGAATAAGACGCCGTCGATTACCCTGATTTCCCCGGCCGCCGGATCCACCGGGCTCAGGCCGGCTACCGAGCGGCGCCCCGTTCCGCCTCCGGTAAAGGTGGCCAACCCGGCGACCCCACCCGCGCAGAATCCGGTTCCCCCAGACTCTTCGACCACGCCCCAGGACGGACCACAATAACGTGCCCATTACCTACACATCTGGGGAGCAGGTCGAGGTTTACCGGTTCAATTGGCTGATCACGCTCGGGATCCCCGCGAGCGCGCTCTTCCTGCAGGCCTGGTTGCCGCACCTGTTTCCCGTGTTCGCCATGCTCGATCTGCCGCTGCTGGTCACGATTTTCTTCGCGATCTCGCGCCGCAATCCGATTTCCGGGCTGTTGACCGGCGGCGCCATCGGCGTGTTTCAGGACGCGCTCACCGGGCTGCCCATTGGCATCAACGGAATCGCCAAGACTATCGTGGGATATGCCGCTTCCTCGCTGGGGGTCAAACTCGACGTCGAAAACGCGGGCGCGCGTCTCCTGGTGACGCTCGTATTCTGCGTAGTTCACAAAATCATTTATTTCATGGTGGCCCGCGGCCTGGTCAACCTGAGCGTGCAATGGAGCTGGCCGCACGAGTTATGGTCCGCGTTTGTCAATGCGATCGTAGGGGTGTTCCTGTTTTTTGCCCTCGACCGCTTCAAGCTCAGAACGTGAGACTGGCGGGCAGATGGCTCGTGCTCATCGCGAACGGCCGATGGTCGTTGGCCCTTAGTCGTTGGTATTTGAATGCAGCAAGCGAGACAATAGTGCGGGAGCCTGAGATCCAAAGGTTAAGAGCTTCCAGCCATGAGCTATTGGCTGACAGCGTTTTTCTATGTTTGGTCGCGACGAAAAAGTCTCTTCAATTCGCCTGACGGCGGTGCAGTACATCATCCTCGTCATCTTCATGATCCTCGCCTACGGCTTGTGGCGGCTGCAGGTCATGCAGAGCGATTTCTATGCGCAATTAGCCGAGCGAAACCGGATCCGGAACGTCCCCATTCTGGCCCCGCGCGGCAAGATCCTCGACCGCAATGGCCGCATCATTGTCGACAATTACCCCTCATTTTCCGCTCTCTTGTTACGCGATTCCACCCGCGACCTCAGCACTGACGCTGAGGCCATCGCACAAGGTCTGCATCTCGATCCCAAGGAAGTTCGCGACCGCATCCGTAAGTTCACCTCGATGCCGCAGTACCAGCCCATCTTCCTTAAGGACGACATTACCCCTGACGAACTTGCCTTCATCGAAGCCCACAAGAACGAACTGCCGGAACTCGACACCATCATGGCCCACCGCCGCCTGTACCCGCGCAACGGGTTTATGGCGCACCTGGTTGGCTACGTCGGCGAAGTCACCGAGACCATGCTCAACCAACCCCAGTTCGAGTTTTACAACCCGGGCGATGTGGTCGGCGTCTCCGGCGTCGAGAAGCAATACAACCAGATCTTGATGGGCCAGAACGGCTCACGCCGCGCCTTGGTCGACAGCCGCGGCAAGGAAATGGGACGTCTCGACGAGACGCCGGCTGTTCCCGGCAAGCAACTCAAGCTCACCATTGACGTCGATCTTCAGATTGCCGCCGAAGAGGCTCTGGCTGGGAAGAACGGCGCCATGATTGCGATGGACCCGCGCAACGGCGAAATTCTCGCCATGGTCAGCCGCCCCACCTTCGACCCGAACGACTTCGCCGTGCGCGTCTCGCGCGACGAGTGGAACAAGCTGGTCAACGATCCCGACAAGCCGCTCCTGAATAAAGCCATCCAGGCGCAACTGGCTCCGGGATCCACTTTCAAAATCATCATGTCGGTCGCGGGATGGCAGGAAAACATCGCCCAGACGCTGAACGTGCATTGCAGCGGCGGAGCGACGTTCTATGGAAGACGGTTCGGCTGCTGGGTCAAGGGCGGGCATGGCCCGGTCGATTTTCCCAAGGCCATCTATCAATCCTGCGACGTTTTCTTCTACACCCTCGCCGAGAAGCTGGGCATCGACCGCATCGCGAAGTACGCTACCGCGCTTGGCCTCGGACAGAAAACCGGCATCGACTTGCCGAACGAGGTCAGTGGCGTGATGCCCTCGGAAGAATGGAAAATCCGCAACTTCAAGCAGAAATGGTTCGCGGGTGAAACGATCTCGGTCGGTATCGGGCAAGGTGCCATCGCCACCACTCCGGTTCAACTGATGCGAGCGATTTCCGCCATCTCGATGGATGGCCGCTTGGTCATCCCGCACGTCGTGAATCCCACAGAATTGCCACCGGGAGTGGTCGACGTCCAACGCTACACAGAAGTGAAAACCATTCCCATCGACAGCGCCGGATACACCACCATCACCGACGCGATGGCGCGTGTTCTGCTGCCGGAGGGCACCGCTCCCTCTGCCCACATTCCGGGCATCGACATCGCGGGCAAGACAGGCTCCGCGCAGATCGTCTCTCTGGCCCTGCGCGCGAAACACGAGAACGACGATAACTTTGCCCAGAACGGCTGGTTCGTCGGATTTACCCCGCGCCGCAATCCGGAGATTATTGTCTGCGTCCTGTTCGAAGGCGGCGAGCACGGCAAGCTCGCGGCCCGCCTTGCGACCCAGGTCATCAAGGCCTACGTCGACAAACAAAACCGCCAGCCCACCAAGATGGCGAAAGACGCCAACCGAGTCGACATCGGAGCTCTCTGGAGCTCCACTGACGAAGACGGGAAGCAAAACAATGGCTTGCAAGCCGGACATTATTTCGTAGAAGCCGCCAAGAAACGGCCGCCGCTAGCCACGGCCGCCCCCGGGCTGCAATGAAAGCAAGATTGAATACTGTGGACTTTGCCAACGACCGACTACCGACGACCGACGACTAAGAATGTCCCGCTACGTCTCATACCGCGACTTCGATTGGCTGCTGCTGATCTTCATTCTGGTGATCTGCGGACTCGGCGTCTTTGAAATTCAGAGTGCCACGGTCCACACGAAATTCGCCGGCGCTCATATCAGGCAGCTTTATTGGATTTTGGCTGGACTCATGGGCATGTTTCTCATGAGCCTGCTCAACTATCAGGCGCTGCTCGACAAAGTCCACTGGATGTACATCGTGGCCATCGCTTCGCTGATATCGGTCCTGATCTTCGGCCAGAAATACCTAGGGGCGAAGCGCTGGATCAAGCTTCCCGGCGGCCAACATTTTCAACCCTCGGAATGGGTAAAGCTCATTCTGATCCTCGCAATAGCAAAGTATTTCGCCGATCTTCACGACCGCGAGCTTTCGTGGTCTGATTTTTTGAAGGCGGGTGCCATCGTCGGCATCCCCATGCTCATGGTCTTGCGCCAGCCCGACTTGGGCACCGCGCTCACCTACATTCCCATCGCCGTGATGGGCATTTTCCTGGGGAATGTGCGCGCCAAGCAGGCCATAGCTGTGGTTCTGTTCGCCGGGCTTATCATGCCCTTGGCCTGGCACAAACTGAAACCCTATCAGAAAGATCGCCTGATCAGCTTCATGGAGCCGGAAGCGGATAAACAGGGCTCGGGGTACCAGGTTATCCAATCAAAAATTGCCGTCGGTTCCGGAGGAATCTGGGGTGGCACGGGAACCCAGACTCACCTCTCGTACCTTCCCGTACCGCAAACCGACTTCATTTTCGCGGCATTTGCGGAGGAACATGGCTTCGTAGGAGCTTTGGGGGTGCTCCTGCTATACTTCATTGTGCTGATGCGGTTGACCCAGAATGCTCAGACAGCGCCCGACCGTGCTGGAACGTTCGTGGTCATGGGTGTGGTGGCTGTGCTTAGCTTTCACATCCTGGTCAACGTCGGCATGGTGGTTGGCTTTATGCCGGTCACCGGAATACCCTTACCACTGATGAGTTATGGCGGGTCCTCTGTCCTGTTTATGTTTTTAGCGCTGGGCATGGTCATGAATGTCCGCATGCGCCGCTTTGTGAACTGACGCAGACAGCTCCCGCAGCCAGTTTGTAGTACCCGCGCCTCGGCGCGGCTTAATGAGATTACGATCGCCCTCGCGTAAAGAGGGCACTCACCGGCCAGGAGAAGAAGAAGGCCGGGCAGGATTGAAGCCCGCGCCGCCGGGCGGGAAACGGCCCCCTCCCCATCGAGGAGAGAGCGGCCACAACCCCGGGACGGCGCACATTGCGATACGTGCAAAAGATTCCCAAGCTTCCGCTGAGGATTCGCTTCTGGAGTGCTTTCCAGGAGGCTCGTCCACCTTTGCGTGGACTCGTACCCATCGCGACGTTCGATCCTCCCCTGCTCTCGCTATCTCTGCCCCGGTGAAATTCTGCTGGCTCGAAAGGCCGACAGAACCGGAGTAGGAATGACCAAAGAATTATTCGTCACCTCGACCCCCCACGAAACCAAGGTTGGTCTTGTCGAGGATGACCAGCTCGCCGAAATTTACCTCGAACGCGAAAACGAATACACCTTAGCTGGTTCCATCTACAAAGGGCGCGTTACCCGTGTGCTTCCTGGTATGCAGTCCGCCTTCGTCGACATTGGCCTCGAACGCGACGCCTTCCTCTACGTTTCCGATTTCATGGACCTCGAGGAACAGGATGACGACCTCACCGATGTCGTCCCGACCAATCGTCCTCCGCTGCCGGAGAATCGTCCCCAACAAGAAAGCCGGCCGCCGGCTGCGCGCACGGAAGCCGCTCCTGCCCTATCAACGGATAGCGCTTCCTATGTGATCGAATCGGAGCCTTTTGCCGACGACCAGGCCGCCGTCCTAGAATCGTCCGCCGCTGCCCCGTCCGAGCCCGGGAATGGAGAGGCCCAGCCTCTCGAGCGCGGAAGCTTCCGCGGCCGCCGGCGCCGCCGTGGCCGCCGCTTCGAAGGCGACCGCACTGAGCGTACCGGCCGCGATGATCGCATCGAGCGGAGCGACCGCAACGATCGCCCGGAAAGGCGATTTACCCGCACTGAGAGCAACGATTCGCAATCATCGAATTCGAATCAAGGCCGGTCGCGCTCCCGGGATAGCGAGTACGGCCCCCCCCCGGGATATCAGCCGATCGTGCTTCCCGGCGAGTCCATCTCGAAATATCGCGGTCGCAGTGGCCCGCCGGGGGCTGTCGCCATGCCCAGCGAACTGCCCGGATCCGATGCAGCTTCCTCATCGGCGACGCACGCGCCCGGTCTCGCGAACAATTTTCCTGAGGACGAACCTCTTTTCGCGACCGGCTTGACAGAACCATTGCACGAGCAACACGGTGATCTGGAACACCAGGACGAAGCCGCCCATCAGGACTGGGAGCGGGAGCACGCCATTCACGACCGCATGCACCTGACCGCTGCCTTCTCCGGTCGTACCGACGAGGACCACGAGGAAGTGGTCGAAGAAGTTTCCAGCATCGTCGCCCAGCCCGAGACCCATGAGTTCGCCGCCTCTTCCGCAGTTGTCGAACCGCCCCCTCCCTCTTCTTCCGCCTATGACAGCCCCGCGGGGGCGGTTGCCGAAGAGGTGATTGAAGAGGAGGAAGCCGACATCACGCACTACGTCGAGGATCTCGAGGAAGACGCCGTCTTCGATGAAATGGAAGAAGAGACCAGCGCCGCGGAGGACTATCAGGCGCCTCGCACGCTCGAAATCGCCGCAACCGGCGAACCGCCTGCTCATGTGTCTGCGGAAAGCCGAGAACCCGCTCAGGTCGGCGACGAGTCTGCGGCCGCCGTTTCTGCCGAAATGTTCGGCACCGAAGCGGAAGTCGAATCGGAAGAAGAAGGCGAAGAAGACACCGCTGAAGCTGAGATTGAAGATGCGCAGGCCGAGGCCGAAGCACTTCTCGATGCCGAGGCACGCGGCAATGGCGCCGTCGATGCTCGCGTAGAAATGCGGGCCCCCGCCGGGACCGCCGCCTACACCCAGCGTGCCCAACGCCCTGCATTCGACCGGCGCCGTGGACGCCGCGGTGGACGCCGTTTCCGCTCGGGTGGCGGCGGTGGTGGCAGTTCTCCCCGCCGCAACAATGCCCCGGTTCCCCTTATTAGTGATCTGCTCAAGGAAGGTCAGGAAGTGTTGATTCAGATTGCCAAGGAACCCATTGGCAAGAAGGGCGCTCGCATCACCAGCCACATCGCGTTGCCCGGACGCTTCCTGGTTTACATGCCGACCGTGAACCACACCGGTGTCTCCCGGAAGATTTCCTCCGAAGAGGAACGCCAGCGTTTGAAGCGCATCATCATCAGCGAGCGTGAGAACGGGCAGGGCGGTTTTATCGTCCGCACGGCTGCTTCTGGAGCTTCGGAAGAAGACCTCCGCGCCGACATCCGCTTCTTGAAGAATCTCTGGCACGAGATCAAGACTCGTTCCGAAGAAGGCAAAGCCCCGGCGCTCATTTATCACGACCTCAACGTCGTCGAGCGCGTGCTGCGCGATCAAGTCACGTCCGACTTCTCCGCCATCTGGGTCGATACCGAAACCGAATACGAGCGCATCCTGCGCTTCGCTAACCGCTTCCAGCCCGCGCTGGTCCGCCGTGTGAAGCTCTATACCAAGGAAACGCCGCTATTTGAGCAGTTCGGCCTGAAGGAAGAAATCGACAAAGCCCTGAAGTCCAAAGTCTGGCTGAAGAGCGGTGGATACATTGTCATCAATCAGACCGAGGCTCTCGTTGCTATCGACATCAACACCGGCAAATATGTAGGGAAGACCGCGCGCCTCGAAGACACCATCGTCAAGACCAATGTCGATGCGATCAAAGAGATCGTCCGCCAGATTCGACTGCGCGACCTGGGCGGCATCATCGTCATCGACTTCATCGACATGGACGAGCGCCGCAACCGCCAGAAAGTCATGCAGGCGCTCGAAGAAGAACTGCGCAATGACCGCGCTCCTTCAAAAGTCCTCCAGTTCAACGATTTCGGATTGGTGGCCATCACCCGCAAGCGCGTGAAACAGTCGCTTGAGCGGACTATCGGATCTCCCTGCCCGCACTGCGAAGCCACCGGCTTCATCAAGTCCGTAACCACCGTCTGCAACGAGATCTACGTCGAGATGCGGAAGATGGCGAAACACATGGAGCGCCAGGACATCCTGCTCAGAGTTAATCCCGAAGTCGGAAAAGCCCTGAAAGCCCAGAACGGCCGCTGGCTCAGCGAAATGGAAGAACTCACCAAGCGCACCATCATCGTGAAATCCGATGGCACCCTGCACGAGGAGCAATTCGACATCAACTAGCTGGAGTGAAGTAAAGCGTAGTAAGGATGGAGCGACGGGCGTCCCCGCCCGTCGAAGCCGGGCGTAAGCCCGGCTTTCCTTCGCAGCCCGGCTCGCTTTTGCAGCGCCGGCATCCTGCCTTCAGTCGCGACGGTGTCCTCGCCCTCGCCCCTTCCTCGCTAATCCTCCCCACACGCCGCTCTCCCTTTCCATACAATCTCCGTCTAAACCCGATGCCCCGACGACTTCAGCCAAAACCCCTCCTCCTTGCGATCGTCCTATTCGTCACGCCCGCAGGGCTAGCTGTACAGCAATCCTCTATCGCCTTCGTCCACGCCCACGTCATCCCGATGGATCGCGAACGGGTCCTCGACGACCAGACCGTCATCATCCAGGACGGCAAGATTGCCGCCATCGGTCCCTCGAACTCCGTCAAACTCCCCGCCACCACCCGTAAAATCGACGCGACCGGCAAGTACCTGATCCCCGGCCTCACCGACGCTCACGTCCATCTCTACTCAACCATCGAATTTCCGCTTTACCTCGCGAACGGTGTCACCACCGTCTTTAATCTCGACGGCCGGTCCGCGCACCTGCTGTGGCGTAAGCAGGTTGCGAACGATGAGATGCTCGGCCCGAGGATTTTTACGACCGGCCCAATCTTCGACCGGCCGCATAAACCCGATGAAGCTGTGCGCATCGTCGACGAACAGGCCGACGCAGGCTACGACGCGGTAAAGATCTTCAATCAAACTTCCCAAGCGGAATTTCCCGCCCTCATCGCAGAAGCCAAACGTCGCCACCTTTTGCTGATGGGGCACATCTCACGCGCGGCAGGTTTCGAACTTACCATTCAATCCGGACAATCCCTCGCGCATCTCGACGAAATTCTTTACACCTACTTCAACCCGCAACACGACAACAACGACCACGTCGTGCTCGATGAATCCAAGATTTCCACGGTTGCGAAAGAGACGGCTGATGCAGGCGTGTACGTGATCCCGACCCTGCACACATACGCCACCACGGTTCAGCAGACTACCGACCTCGATGCCTTTTTAAAAAATCCGGACCTGCGTTATCTACCACCCTGGGCTCGGGAGGAATTTCAGTCTCCGTTGAACCATTTCAAGGCGGCATCGTCGCCGGAGCAATCGATGCGCATGCAGTCTGCGCTGGCCTTTCAACGAAAGTTGGTCAAAGCCCTGTTCGAAGACGGCGTACCCTTGCTGGCTGGCAGCGATGCCCCGGACGTTGGGCCGATGGCTGGATCTGGCCTCCACGAGGAATTGCAGGAACTTGTCCGGGACGGCTTGTCCCCCTTCCAGGTGCTGCGGACCGCTACCGTGAATCCGGCCCTGTACTTCGGTCGGTCGCAGGAGTTCGGCACCCTCGAGGCCGGGAAACGCGCCGACCTCGTGCTGCTTGCGCGCAATCCGCTGTCCGACATCGCGAACACTCGCGCGATCGTGGGAGTCATGGTCCGTGGAAAGTGGATGTCCAAAACCGATCTTGCCCAACGAGTGGAAGCCATGCCGGGGGCGTACCAGAACGAGTTACAACAAGTGGAGTCCGCGATGGCGAGCCACCGCCCCGCTGAAGCGGAGCGCTACTTGGACGATCACGATCCGCTGCGCACGCTCGGAACGGCTGTCACGATGGATCTCTTGCGCACGCAGTCACCCCCCAAGTTCCATCAGATGATCCTCCAAGCGCGCGCCGCTGCCCCCAAGTGGAGGCTGGTTTCCGAAGCCGGGATCAACGCGCTGGGTTACAGGCTGCTGGCTCAAAAGAGATTCCACGAGGCGCTGTCGGTTCTCCGCATGAATACGGAAGATTTTCCGGGTTCTCCCAACACCTTCGACAGCCTGGCTGAGGCGCTTTTCAAATCCGGAAACATGCCAGAAGCCCGCGCCGCCTACGCCCAGGCCCTTTCCCTCGATCCGCACTACGCGAACGCCGACTTTGCCCAAAAATTTGTGGCTGAGCACGCACTCGAGTAAAAGCCATACGTCTCT
>Ga0307469_10000508_pt1 | contig 14314 bp, 11 predicted proteins | sample atmos_gasesAM2C__FD_203084 | JGI IMG/M metagenome (GOLD analysis project Ga0307469, IMG submission 203084) | Hardwood forest soil microbial communities from Morgan-Monroe State Forest, Indiana, United States - atmos_gasesAM2C_515 | ecosystem: Environmental > Terrestrial > Soil > Temperate...
GTACCGAGAAACGCGCATGTGTTTACCGACACGCAGTTTCACTTGGACGAAAAGTCGGCTATTCGTTGAAGTGCCCAACTGCCCAGGAATTATGCAGGAATGCATCACCATTCAACTGATTTGGATTAGCCTTGAGCGAACAGCGGATTGCGAGATTTGTTGTAAACGGGAGCAGTTAAACTGACCTAAACACTTGATGCCCCCATGCTTATGACGAAGGGCGAACAAGGCGATCTCAAGCTGTTTGCGAAGCCGCCTGCGATTCGTTGGCGTGACGCCGGCGACGGCCGCTTAGCAAGTAAATGGCTGCCCGCAGTTGGAGCAATGGATCATCCGAGGGTTCGATCCCGTCGACGCGAGGGATTGGGTCGAAGATGATCCGACGATGAGCCTCGTCATCGGGGGCTTTCGCGGTCAGTTCGACTGTGCCGAAATGAACCAGCGGACGATCGGCAGCCCAATGAATCGTGGCGTCATCCACGACGTCCTTGTCATTTGCGATCTGGACATGGATGTCTAACTCAACCGGGCCAGCCGCGATGCGGCGCGCCAATTCGTCAAACAGGTAGTTCTCGCCCTTCGCCTTGGCTGCCGCGTCGTCGAGATGCTTCACGCCCGCTTTAGGCGAAATGCGATACCTGCCGTGCCGCGCGAGCCCCTGCTGGTTGATAAATCGGAAGGCCGTCACGCCAAAATAGGCTTCGGTCGCGAAACTGGCCGGACTTGGCTTGGGCGTTTGAACGAACGCGAGCGCGGCTGGGTGTGCAGCCAAAAAGGCCGAAGGATCCCCGGTCGCCGCGGCTCGGAGAAAATCGAGAAATTCCTGCCCCGTTCTAGTCGGGAAGCCGTCCGTCGAATGGCTCACGATGTCAGTATGAACGCGATCAGCGAGGTGGAAACGGATCGCGAGTCCGCGAGGATTCGAATCGGGAACGTTGTCGGGAATTAAGGGAAGACCTGTTCCGTTGGAGAATCGCACGGTTACAGGAGTAGATTCGCGCGTAACGTGTGGCGCGCGAGTTAGAGAGCGCGCCTCGGGTGATGGGGCGAAGGTCCCGCTCAGCATCATGCCTTTTGCGTGGGCTGGACGAAAGCCCGGGTGGAGGCCAAAGATGGTATCAAATTGCGCTAGCAAATCGTTTGCGAGCTGGACGATCTTCTCGTCAGATGGAAGCGGCATCAGTTCCTCCTTCTTGGTCCGAGGCTCGCATCATACTCCATCGTTGTTTCAAAAACTTATAGTGATCCTGAATCGGTGCAGTGGCACCTAACTCCCCGATGATGAGAAGCTCATGGCGCATAGAAACGCACTGTGCGGCACTTCTCCGGAAAGCGCGTTTTCCGCCAAGTGGATGGCGATTCGCTATTGGCATGAAACGCTTGGCTCATATGGAAGTTCAGTTCTGGCGGTGTCGGTGCTAGTCTGGGTGTGAGCATAACGACCTGGAGACCAGCCTTGGATCCGTCAACACGCCACTCACACTGCTACCTAAGTTTCGTCGTTGGCTTCGGGCTGCGAGTTTGGCCGCTGAGGCTTTCCCTTGTCTGGCGCCGCGCCTGCGATAAATGACGGTCGCGAGCCGCCGCAAGTTTACGGCAGCAATCAGGTGGAACTTGCCTGGACGGTGATTCCTGTCCTGATCGTGCTTGTGCTATTCCTCGTCACGGCACGCGTGATCCATTCAATCCAGGATGCTCCTGAGCCGCCCGGTGCGACTGAAGTCGTCGCCATCGGTCATCAATTCTGGTGGGAATTCCGTTATCCCGCCCTGGGTGTGGTCACGTCCCAGAGGCTAGCGGGGCAACAGGACAATAGCCAGTGAGGGAGCATACGGAATAGCACGATGAGCAAAACATTCCCTTCCGTTTACTTGGCCAGACACGGCGAGACGGCATGGACAATCACCGGTCAGCACACGGGCCGCACTGATTTGCCCCTCACCGAGCGTGGCGAGATCAATGCGCGACGACTACGGGAGCGGCTCAGCGGATTGACCCTCGCGAAAGTATTCACCAGCCCCTTGAAGCGGGCCATGCGAACGTGTGAGTTGGCCGGCTTCGGATCTGTCGCTGAAATCGACGGAGATTTGTTCGAATGGGACTATGGAGACTACGAAGGCCGCCTTTCGTCCGATATATTAAAGGAGCGCCCGGACTGGCAACTTTTCCGCGACGGCTGCCCGGGCGGCGAATCGCCGCAGCAAGTGGCTGCAAGGGCTGATCGCGCAGTTGCCCGGGTGCGTGCGGTGTCGGGGGATGTTCTACTTTTTTCCAGCGGGCATTTCCTCCGGGTTCTGGCTGTGCGCTGGATCGGGATCGAAACAATCAACGCCAGATCTCTTGTGCTGGGCACCGCGAGCCTGAGTGCATTGAGTTATGAGAACAGCCTTTCGCATCCGGCAATCAGTTTGTGGAACGACACTCATCACGTAGTCGCGACAAACCAGGAAAGCTCCCTGGCTCAAGCGAGCAAAAGCAATTTGCAACGAACGAGGTTAAACGATGAAAGCGACACAACTACTTCACGACGAGGGCCAGAGTCTATGGCTCGACAATATTACGCGCGAACTGCTGGACAGCGGTACGCTGAAACAATACATCGACGATCTTTCGATCACCGGACTCACGTCCAATCCGACGATCTTCGACCATGCGATCAAAAACAGTTCGACGTATGACTCGGAGATCATGCAGAAGGTGAAGAAAGGCGTGTCGGCTGAGCGGCTCTTTTTCGAGCTCGCCATCGAAGATCTCACACGGGCCGCAGATCTTTTTCGCCCGATTCATGAAAAGACGAATGGAGTGGACGGGTGGGTCTCGCTGGAAGTATCCCCACTGCTGGCCTACGACACGGCCAGCACTATCGCTGCAGCCAAGGATCTGTTTGCGCGAGCGAATCGTCCCAATCTGTTAATCAAGATTCCGGGGACGAAGCAGGGCCTTCCTGCAATCGAAGAGGCTATCCTTGCGGGCATACCCGTTAACGTCACCCTCTTGTTCTCACGCGAACACTACCTGGCGGCGGCCGAGGCATTCCTGCGCGGGATCGAGCGGCGCATCGATGCCGGCCTCAACCCTCAGGTTGGTTCCGTGGCATCCGTTTTTGTCAGCCGCTGGGATGCCGCTGTTGCCAGCAAAGTACCCGAGAATCTACTCAACAAACTTGGCGTCGCCATCGCCGAGCGCACATACAAGGCAGCCAGCGCTCTGCTCAGTTCGGCGCGCTGGCGGCGCGTTTACAACCTCGGCGGTCGTCCGCAACGTCTGTTGTGGGCCAGTACGGGAACCAAAGATCCGAAAGCCTCCGACATTCTCTACATGAAGGCTCTGGCAGCGCCTTTCACTGTGAACACGATGCCCGAGGCCACATTGAAAGCGTTGGCTACTCACACTGAATTGGGCGGGCTGTTGCCGACCGACGGCGGAAATTGCGAGGAGGTGCTAGTCCAGTTCGCGAAGGCTGGTATCGACGTCAATGCTTTGGCTGCGCAACTTCAGGAAGAAGGAGCCGATTCCTTTGTGAAGTCCTGGAACGACCTGATGACCGTTATTTCCTCTAAGAGCGCTTCGCTCGACAAAAGCGCAAGAGCCGCCGGTTAGGTGGATCGAGGTGCTTGACGCCGAAGAGCAGATCGACGGAAAACGAAAGGAGCATCGCATGGCTACACAAGTTCAACCCAAGCCTTTGGCTTGGGACGCACTCGCGTCGCATTACAAAACGGTTTCGAAGCTGCACCTGCGGCAGCTTTTTGCAGACGATCCAAAGCGCGGTGAGCGCATGGCGATGGAAGCTGTTGGCCTCTATCTCGATTACTCCAAGCACCGTGTGACCGACGAAACTCTCCAGCTTCTTCTTCAACTTGCTAACGAATCCGGCCTGCGAGCGCGAATCGAAGCCATGTTCCATGGAGACAAGATCAATATCACGGAGAAGCGAGCGGTCTTACATGTGGCTCTGCGCGCTCCGAAGGGAGCCTCCATTCTTGTCGATGGAAAAAATGTTGTGCCCGAGGTTCACGCGGTGCTCGACAAAATGGCGGACTTCTCCAACAAGGTGAGAAGCGGAGCCTGGATGGGCCAAACGGGCAAGCGCATTCGTAACGTGGTGAACATTGGCATTGGCGGCTCTGATCTCGGACCGGTGATGGCTTATGAAGCGCTGAAATACTACAGCGACCGCGCCATAACGTTTCGTTTCGTTTCGAACATCGATGGCACCGACTTCGCGGAAGCAGTGCGGGATCTCGATCCGTCAGAAACCCTCTTCATCGTCTCTTCAAAAACCTTTACTACGCTCGAAACGATGGCGAACGCCCACACGGCTCGTGCCTGGTCACTTGCTGGCCTGGGCGATGAAAAGGCGGTAGCAAAGCATTTTGTCGCGGTGTCAACCAATGCCGCAGAAGTCGCAAAGTTCGGCATCGACACCGCGAATATGTTCGAATTCTGGGATTGGGTCGGCGGCCGCTACTCGATGGATTCGGCGATCGGACTCTCAACTATGATCGCAATCGGTCCGGACAACTTCCGCGCAATGCTAAATGGTTTTCACCAGATGGACGAGTATTTCCGCACGGCCCCCTTCGAGAAGAACCTGCCGGTGCTGATGGGCTTGCTCTCGGTTTGGTACAACGACTTTTTCGGCGCAGAGACTGTGGCCGTCTTGCCGTACGAGCAATATTTGAAGCGGTTTCCCGCATACCTGCAGCAGTTGACGATGGAGAGCAACGGAAAACACGTCACACTCGAAGGAGGGCAAGTTACTAATGAAACCGGGCCGATCTACTGGGGAGAGCCGGGAACGAACGGCCAGCATTCCTTCTATCAGTTAATCCATCAGGGAACGCGGCTGATTCCTTGCGACTTTATTGCGTTTACCAAGCCGTTAAATCCGCTTGGTCGGCACCACGATATGCTGCTGGCGAATGTTTTCGCCCAGACGGAGGCGCTCGCGTTCGGTAAAACGCCGGAGCAGGTGAAGGCCGAGGGCACGCCGGACTGGCTTGTGCCGCATCGAGTTTTTGATGGTAACCGGCCGTCCAACACAATTTTGGCCGAGCGGCTAACACCGGAAACGTTAGGTAAGCTCGTAGCACTGTACGAGCACTCGGTATTCACACAAGGCGTGATTTGGAATATTGACTCGTTCGACCAGTGGGGAGTCGAGTTGGGCAAGGTTTTAGCTCAGCGCATCATTCCAGAACTCGAGAAGGATCCTGCGCCTCCACTCAACCACGATAGTTCAACCAATAATTTGATTCGTCGCTACCGCGAGGGCAAGGAATTGCAGTGACCACATTCGGCTTTTACGGCCATTTTGAAAAGGAGCGCTTATGCAACTTGGAATGGTAGGACTCGGACGGATGGGCGCGAATATGACACGGCGGTTGATCAAAAAAGGGCACGAGTGCGTCGTTTTCGACGTAGTGCCGAAAGCGGTGAGTGAATTGGTCCAGGACAAGGCCGTGGGAGCGTCTTCGCTTGCGGATCTGGCAAAAAAGCTGCAGAAACCTCGCGCCGTGTGGCTGATGGTTCCCGCGGCAATCGTCGACAAAATGATAGCCGGCTTGGTGCCAAATCTGGAGGCGGACGACATCCTGATCGATGGTGGCAATTCCTACTATGTGGATGACATTCGCCGCGCGCGGCAACTTGCGGAAAAGAAGATCCACTACGTGGACGTTGGAACGAGCGGCGGTGTGTGGGGTCTCGAACGCGGCTATTGCATGATGATTGGCGGAGAAAAGGGTGTCGTCTCCCGCCTCGATCCCATCTTCTCGGCCCTCGCGCCGGGCATAGGAGACATTTCACGCACGCCAGGCCGCGACAAGATCGGTGGTACAGCCGAGCAAGGGTATCTGCACTGTGGCCCAAACGGAGCTGGCCATTTCGTTAAAATGGTTCACAACGGTATCGAGTACGGAATCATGGCAGCCTACGCCGAAGGGTTGTCGGTACTGCGTTGCGCCAACGTCGGAAAGCGGGACCACACAATTGACGCAGAGACCACACCTTTGCGCGATCCCGAGCACTATCAGTATGACCTGAATCTCCGGGACGTTGCCGAGGTGTGGCGGCGAGGCAGCGTAATCGCGTCCTGGCTATTGGACCTGACGGCATCGGCCCTGGTTCAGGACCCAGGCCTTTCGAAGTTTGCAGGCCGAGTCTCGGATTCCGGCGAAGGCCGCTGGACGATCAAGGCGGCCATCGACGAAGCGGTGCCAGTGCCGGTCCTCACCGCGTCCCTGTACGAGCGTTTCAGCTCACGTGGCGAAGCAGACTTTGCAAATAAGCTCTTGTCTGCCATGCGCTACGAATTTGGTGGACATCTGGAGAAACCAGCAACCGCTTGATGGAGAGATATTCATGGCCAATCCCCACTCAGACGCCCTCGTTTTCTTCGGTGCCACAGGCGATCTCGCCTACAAGAAGATCTTCCCGGCATTGCAAGCGATGGTAAAACGCGGGCACCTGAATGTGCCCGTGATCGGCGTCGCCAAAGCCGGTTGGAATCTCGATCAGCTTCGGGCACGCGCGCACGATAGCCTAGAGAAGCATGGTGGGGTCGACCCTCAGGCTTTCGAAAGGCTATCGGGTTTGCTGCGCTACATCGATGGCGACTACAAAGATGCCGCGACGTTCGCTGCCCTTCGCAAAGAACTCCAGGGAGCGCAGCGGCCCGCGCACTATCTTGCTATTCCTCCCCCTCTGTTCGCGCCGGTTGTGGAGCAGTTGGTCCAGTCAGAGTGTGCCAAGGACGCTCGGGTGATTGTCGAAAAGCCCTTCGGGCATGATCTTGCATCCGCAAGGGATCTCAATCGCATTCTGCTTGCCGCCTTCGATGAATCCGCGATCTTTCGCATAGACCACTACCTCGGAAAAAAGGCCGTCAACAACATGTTGGTCTTTCGTTTTGCGAACTCGTTTGCGGAGTCGTTTTGGAACCGGAACTATATCGAAAGTGTGCAAATCACTATGATGGAGAACTTCGGAATAGAGGGCCGCGGAGCCTTTTACGACGAGACCGGCGTCATCCGTGACGTAGTTCAGAATCATCTTTTTCAGATCCTTTCCAATTTGGCGATGGAACCGCCGGCGCGATTGGACAGTGAATCGGTTCGTGACGAGAAGGTTAAAGTCCTCAAGTCCATTCCACCGATCGATGAGAGAAATTTGGTGCGCGGCCAGTTCGTCGGCTACCGCGATGAGCAGGGGGTTGCGAAGAACTCGCAAACAGAAACCTTTGCGGCGCTAAGGTTGGAAATCAATTCCTGGCGCTGGAAAGGAGTGCCTTTCTACATCCGCGCCGGAAAATGCCTGCCTGTAACGTGCACCGAAATCGTTGGCCGCTTCCATAAACCTCCATCACTAATACCCGCCAGCGCGCTGAAGGAAAACCATTTGCGGCTTCGCCTGAGTCCTGAGGTAACGATCGCAATGGGGATGATGGTACTGGCGCCAGGCGAAGTGGTGGCCGGCCAAGCGGTTGAAATGGTGGCGAGCCGGTCTCCGCGCGGGGACATGGATGCATATGAGCGGGTGTTGGGAGCTGCGATGGAAGGCGACGCCACTCTGTTCGCGCGCGAAGACTACGTGGAGGAGGCGTGGCGGATTGTCGATCCGGTCCTGCAGAAGACCACACCCGTTTATCAGTATCAGCCGAATACCTGGGGACCGCCTGAGGTTGAGCGGGTGACGCCAACGGGAGGCTGGCAAAATCCGCCCGCAGGAGAGGAAGCGGCTGTGGCCGCAAAGAGCGCCGCATGAGAAATAAGCGGAGCCGCGAAATGCCGAGTGCAGAGGGAAACGTGCGATGAAAATAGAAGTCTTTAGCGACGCCGATTCCGTTGCCCGAAAAGCCGCTGCGCTCATCGCGAGCGAGGCCAGGTCAGCGGTCGCACGTCGTGGCTCCTTCATCATGGCCGTCAGCGGTGGCCACACCCCGTGGATTATGCTGCGTGCCTTAGCGGGTGAAAAAGTGCCATGGAATTCCGTTCACGTTGTTCAGGTTGATGAGCGGATTGCCGCAGCAGGAGATCCTGATAGGAATCTCACGCACCTGCGCGAGAGCCTTCTAGAGCATGCGCCTTTGACGCCTGAGCAGCTTCACGCGATGCCGGTCGAGTTGCCCGACCTAAAGGCTGCGTGCACGCAATACGGCCAGACTCTACGAGCCGTCGCCGGTTCTCCGCCAGTGCTTGATCTCGTTCACCTGGGACTTGGACCCGACGGTCATACCGCTTCGCTGGTGCCCGGAGATCCGGTCCTTGAGATTACAGATGCAGATGTCGCGCTCGCGGGCCCTTACCAAGGACGGCAGCGCATGACTTTGACGTACCCGATCTTGAATCGCTCCCGCTACGTGCTGTGGCTTGTAACTGGGGACGAAAAAGCGGGAATGCTTGCCCGCCTGCAAGCGGGGGACACCGCGATTCCAGCGGGTCGGATTCGCAGCGATCGCGCCGTGGTGTTGGCGGACCGGGCGGCGGCTGGGCGGTTAGAAAAAGAGTCGAAAGCGGAAGGGGCTTGAGCGAACGCGAATCCACTGGAAAATCTCCGCGCAGGAGAGGAGGCAGTGATGGGTGCTCCGAGAGCTTCCGTCAACAATTTGGCGAATCCACAACTCGACCAGTTGTGCGTTAACACTATCCGTACACTCTCGATGGATGCAGTGCAGCAGGCCAACTCCGGTCATCCCGGTACGCCCATGGCGCTCGCGCCGCTCGTCTATACGATCTGGAACCGCGTTCTCCGCTTCGATCCACAGAATCCGATTTGGCCCAATCGCGATCGATTCGTGTTGTCGAACGGCCACGCCTCGATGCTGCTATGGTGTGCGCTGCATCTCACGAGCACCCAAGCCGTCAACGCCAGCTATGAAACTCTGGGTCAGCCTTCAGTCACACTTGACGATATCCGCCGTTTCCGCCAACTCCATAGCAAGGCGCCTGGTCACCCCGAATATCATTGGGTATCAGGAGTGGAAACCACTACCGGGCCACTTGGTCAAGGCGTGGCCACGAGCGTCGGCATGGCGATTGCAGAGAAGTGGCTTGCTAATCGCTACAATAGGCCAGACTTTGATGTTTTCGACTACAACATTTATGCGGTTTGCGGCGATGGCTGCCTCATGGAAGGAATTGCATCAGAAGCCGCATCACTGGCCGGGCACCTGGGCCTCGACAATCTTTGCTGGGTCTACGACAACAACCACATTACGATCGAAGGTAATACCAGTCTCGCATTCACCGAGGACGTTGCGACACGCTTTCTGGCCTACGGTTGGAACGTCTTGCGAGTCGGCGATGCGAACGATCTCGATCGGATCGAAAACGCCCTCGACATCTTTCGGAGGACAAAGGGGCGCCCGACATTTATTGTGTTGGACAGTCATATCGGCTACGGGTCACCGAACAAGCAAGACACTTCTGCCGCTCACGGCGAGCCGCTCGGCGATGAAGAGATCCGTCTAACCAAGCGCAGCTACGGGTGGCCAGAGGACGCAAAGTTTCTTGTTCCCGAAGGGGTGTACGAACATTTCACAAGCGGCATTGGCGGACGCGGCGCCGAAGCGAGGCACAAATGGACTCAACTTTTCGACGCCTACCGAAAAAAATATCCCGAACTCGCCGCCGAAATCGATTTGTTGCAGCGCCGCGATCTCCCGGCAGGATGGGATCGCAATCTTCCGGTGTTTCCCGCCGACCCCAAGGGAATCGCGGGGCGTGAATCCTCAGGCAAGGTACTTAACCTACTCGCACAAAACATTCCGTGGCTTTTGGGCGGCTCTGCGGATCTCGGTCCTTCGAACAAGACCACTTTGACTTTCGCAGGCGCGGGTGATTTCCAAGCCGATAATCGGGGAGGGAGGAATCTGCATTTTGGCATTCGCGAGCACGCGATGGCTGCGATTGTCAATGGACTCGCTCTTTCGAAACTGCGGCCTTTTGGCGCTACGTTCTTTATATTCAGCGATTATGCGCGGCCCGCTATTCGTCTGGCGGCGTTGATGGAATTGCCTTCTCTTTTTGTCTTCACGCACGATGCCATGGGCGATGGAGAAGACGGCCCTACCCACCAACCCATCGAGCACCTCATATCCCTGCGCGCGATACCGGGACTAATCACCTTGCGTCCTGGAGATGCAAACGAGGTCGTCGAGGCATACCGTTATGTCATGCAGCTGCGTCATCAGCCTGCAGTTTTGGCTTTGTCGCGGCAACCGCTTCCGACTCTTGACCGCAGCAAGTATGCGTCCGCAGCTGGTGTTGCGCAGGGAGCATACGTATTGGCGGATTCCCCAGGAGGAAACCCTGAAGTAATTATCATCGCCTCGGGTAGTGAGGTCAGCCTTGCGGTAGAAGCCCATGAAAAATTGCTCACCGAAGGCATTCGCTCGCGCGTTGTGTCTATGCCTTCTTGGGAAATCTTCGAGCACCAAGCGCAAAGCTATCGAGACGGTGTTCTACCGCCAAGTGTGAAAGCACGCGTGGCTGTGGAACAGGGTTCAACCTTTGGATGGGAGCGATACGTTGGCCATTCTGGTGATGTCATCGGCATGAACACGTTCGGCGCTTCGGCGCCGCTTAAGGAGTTACAGAGAAAGTTCGGATTCGAACCGGATCAAGTGGTGATGGCCGCGAAGAAACAACTGGGCAACAGTTAACCAGCGGCCTGTGAGTGGCCGACTCAGAGTCGAATGTCACGCAGATTTAGAGGCTGAGAGGAATTTATGAATCCGCTAGCCACTGCGAAATCCGCCGAAGGCTCACCTTCCGCTCGAAGTGACTGCTTGAATAAGGAGCCAAGCCAATGAGAGTCGTCATCGTTGGGGGAGGATTTGCCGCGGTAAAGTTCGCAAAGACTCTCCGCGAGAAGCTGAGCGCTGCTGAGTGTGAAATTCTCCTGTTTAACCGCGAAAACCACATGGTGTTTCATCCCCTCCTGGCGGACGTCGCCGGAGCTTCGATCAATCCAGACGCAGCCGCAGCCCCTCTGCGCCAGATGTTGCCCGGGGTCAGCTGTCGCACCGAGCGAGTCCAGAGAATAGACCTTCAATCTTCAGAGATCGAGTTTGACGATGGGAGTGGCGCTCTGAACCGTCTCCACTACGATCACGTGGTGATTGCCTGCGGTGCGGAAAGTAATCTAGGGTTAGTTCCAGGAATGACCGAGCATGCGTTCGCCTTCAAGGTCATGCGCGATGCAATTGATCTTCGGCAACACATCGTTCGTCAGATGGAACGGGCGGAGGCCTCGAGCGATCCCGAGCGTCGTCGCTGGCACCTCAGCTTCATCATCGTAGGAGCGGGCTTCAGCGGCACCGAGGTGGCCGGAGAGATCAACGAGCTCGTTCGAAGTAGTACCCGCTTTTATCGAAACTTTCGCAAGAGTGATGTCACCGTTGCCCTGGTTCATTCCCAAGATCAGATTTTGCCCGAAGTAGCGCCGACGCTGCGGGACTTCGCCAAGAAGAAAATGGAAAAAGCCGGTATCACCATCCTGCTCAATACCCGCGCGGTTGCAGCGACGCATGAAGGGGTTGAACTGAAGGACGGACAAATGCTCAGAGGCGCCACGATTGTCTGCACAATCGGAACGGCCGTCTCTCCCCTAGTGCAATATCTCGACGTTCCAAAAGAACGCGGACGCATTCGGACTTCGCCGGATATGCGAATCGAAGGACAGACGAATGCTTGGGCCATCGGCGATTGCGCCCTGATAGTTAACTCTTTCGACAATAGGTTGTCAGCAACTACCGGTCAGTTCGCCGAACGCCAGGGTCGTCAAGCAGCGCTAAATCTTATTCGAATTCTGAAAGGTGAGCCCACTCAACCCTTCCGCTTCAAAGTTCTCGGGCAGCTTTGCTCTATAGGGGGCTACCAGGCCGTCGCGGAAATGTTTGGCGTGCGCATCTCGGGTTTGCTTGCCTGGTTTCTGTGGCGCGGAGTCTACCTTTTTAAGTTGCCCACGTGGTCGCGCAGAATCAAAGTAGCTTTCGACTGGGCATGGGATGTGGTTTTTCCGCGCGATCTCGGATTCCTCAGTACCGATGCAGCGCAACGATTCACACACTCTTACTATCGCGCAGGAGACTTCATTCAGCGACAAGGAGAGCCACCTCGATTCTTTAGCGTCATCGAAGAAGGCGAAGCAGAAATTCTTCAGACGGCTGAGCAGAGCGCTGAAGCAAAAGTCCTGGCTGTCCTGGGGAAAGGCGACTTCTTTGGCGAGGCCGCCCTGCTGGGAAATCGTCCGCATGAAACTAGCATCCGCGCCCGCACGCCTGTTCGTTTGCGACAAGCCGGCAGCGCTCTGTTCGCGCAAATCGCTGGGACCTTTCCGCCATTTCGCGAGCTGCTGTCTCAAGCCATCATCCACCGCTCGGGCGATTTCTGGAATCGTCTGCCAGAGGTCAAGCCGCTTTTGGACAGTGAGCCGCTCGCCCCTCTTCTCGACCCGCTTCCTGCCGAACTCCTTCGCAAAGACACGACCCTCGCCGATGCAATTAGAATCCTGAACGAGAGTCCCGCTGGTGAACTTCTCGTTTTTGATGAGACGCAGCGTCTGTGGGGAACACTCGACCGCAGCGACCTACATCAGATCATCGCTCGCATTGCCGTCATTCCGAAAGATAAGCGAGGAGACGTTCGCCAGCGCAAGCTAAGTGAACTTCTACCCGCAAATCCAGTGCATGTTGCTCTTGAGGACTCGGCTCTCGCGGCATATGCCACTATGCTCGATCATGGAGTTCCCTGGTTGCCGGTTGTCCACAGCAAAAACGATCCTCGACCTGTCGGTTGCCTCCGGCAGGAAAAGATCAGCAATCTAATCATCCAAAAGATCGGTCAAATGGAGAAGGAACGCGCCCGAGCCGCGAGCTGAATCTACACTCTTACCGCCTCCTGAGGTGTCGCCGCGACTCCCATACTCTGGGTCCGGACAACTCGCCGTCTTCCCGCCCGTCTCACTCTCCGAGAAACGCGTTACTCGCCGCAAGATTCCCAGTTTCCGTGCCACCGCAATCACGGCGGCCTTCTTCGCCCTTTTCCCGCCCCGTGCCGCCAACTTCAGACCCCAGCGCCGCATCCGGATGTTCGGAAAATTGACGCCCAGCAACCTAGCGCGCAAATAGAAGACGCCGTTGGAACCTCTATGGGTGGAGGTACATACCAGACCGCTTTCTATGGCAGTGTAAATAGACTTACGACAATGACCGACCCACACTTCATCGAATCGATGCAGTGCCTCGCGGTAAAGAGATCACCGGAAGGCGAAGCCTGGGAATACGAGCTGAAGCTGGACGGGTACCGAGCGCTCGCGGTGAAGCGTGACGGACTGGTGACGCTGTTTTCCCGCAACAGAAAACGGTTTAAGGGCCGCTTCCCTGGTATAGCTGCGGCTTTCGCAAAACTGCCGGATAACACAATCATTGATGGTGAAATCGTGGCGATGGATGAATCCGGCCGGCCGTCGTTCAGCCGCCTGCAGAATTTTTCTGCTAACGCCGGCTCCATTACTTTCTACGCTTTCGACATGCCGATGTGGAACGGGAAGGATTTGCGGACGCAGCCGCTCGACAAGCGGCGCGAGTTGCTGCGCACGAAGGCGATGTCGAAGATGCCGGCGATTCGTTTCTCCGAAAGCTTTACCGCCGACGCCGAAAAAATGATTTCAGCTGTCAGATCGCAGGGGCTTGAGGGCATTGTCGCGAAGCGCCGCGATAGCCTGTACGAGCCTGGCCGCCGAAACGGCGCATGGGTGAAAATGCGCATCGGCGGCGGGCAGGAATTTGTCATCGGCGGATACACGCCGAGCCCGAAAAACTTCGATGCCGTCCTCGTTGGATATTACCGGGGGAACCAGCTAATGTTTGCAGCGCGCGTGCGTAACGGCTTTGTCCCCGCGCTGCGCGCGACAGTGTTCGTACGTCACGGCGGGCCCGTATTTGTGCGCCAATCCCGGATATAAAATTGCAACCGAAAGGTTCGTGGCTAGCCGATGGCCCGAATTGTCAGCGGCGTAGTGCGCCAGCGCGCCCAGCGCGAATGCATATTCGTTTAGGTCGCGAGATTCTTCGATCAGCGCAAGAACAAAATCGCCGCTTCGAACATAGTGCGTGAGGTCGCTAAAAAAACGATTGCCGAAAGGGTAGTAGCCCAGATCCTGGATGATCGCGCCGCCATAAACATAGGCGTGGGCTTTGAGCAGATCCTCGGGGGTCGCATCGGGGAATCGTTTTAGGAGAAGCGGCACAATGCTGTCTTTCCAAGCAGCGTCGATGATCGCTTCATGGGTGAGGATGGAATAACCA
>Ga0307469_10000509_pt1 | contig 14310 bp, 16 predicted proteins | sample atmos_gasesAM2C__FD_203084 | JGI IMG/M metagenome (GOLD analysis project Ga0307469, IMG submission 203084) | Hardwood forest soil microbial communities from Morgan-Monroe State Forest, Indiana, United States - atmos_gasesAM2C_515 | ecosystem: Environmental > Terrestrial > Soil > Temperate...
GTGGCGCATCGCCGCCATGAAGAACGCCGCCTCGAACAGCGAAAGATCCAGATAGGCGCTTTTCCCCTCGTGCAACGCGGCGAGCACGGCGATCGCCGCAAAGGCGCCGCCGCCCATGTCGGCCACGGGATAGGAGGAGCGCGCCGGAGGCTTTAGCCAGTGGCCCGGAAAGGCGAGGCCGCCTGCCGCGGCGACGTAGTTCACGTCGTGCCCCGGCCGCTCGCGCCACGGGCCGGTCTGGCCGTAGCCCGAGATCGAGCAGTAGATGATTTCCGGGTTGTGGGTCTTCAGCTTCTCGTAATCGATGCCGAGGCGGCTTGCGACACCGGGCCGAAAGCCCTCGACGACGATGTCCGCCTTCTTCACCAGCTTTTCAACGACGTCCTGGGAAGCAGAAGATTTCAGGTCAAGGGCCAGACTCCTTTTGTTGCGGTTCTCGGTATTGAACTGCACCGGCACGTAGGAGCGCCCGGGGTCGCCGCGCGGCGGCTCGACCTTGATCACCTCGGCGCCGAGGTCGGCGAAGATCGCCGTGGCGAACGGCCCCGGCACGAACATCGAGAAATCCACCACCCGTACGCCGCGCAGCGGCAGCCAGGGCTCAGCGGCCATGCTTTTCGAGATAAGGCGGCGAGTAGACGACCAGGACCTTGGCGCGCTCGCTGGTGACGATCAGCAGATGCAGCGCGTCGGCGGGAAAGAAGCAGGCCTCGCCCGGCTGCATCTCGAACTTCTGGCCGCCGACCTCGACGTGCGCGTTGCCTTCGAGCAGGTAGCACACCTGCTCGATTCCCGGGTGCGAGTGCGGCAGCGCGCCCTTGCCGCGCTCGATCTCGCCTACCAGGACCTCCACCTGCTTCGCGCCCACGGTTTCGGGTCCGATCAGGCGGAAATTCCGCGTGCCGGTGTGGTTGGCGGGCGAGTACGGCTGCACGTCGCCCGGTCTGACCAGAAACTTCTTCACAGGCCGGCCTTCGCCCGCTTGGCGGCGAGGCGCTCGCGCGTCTTCGCCGTCTCGACGACGAAGCGCTCATGCGTGCCGCGGCCGACTTCCTCGATCGTGTCGCGAACGGAGAAACGGAACACGACTTTTCTTCTGTCGATCTGCTCTACATTTATCTGGATGGTGACCTGTAGCCCGAGTGGGGTCGCCGCAAGGTGATCGATCGAGACATGCGTGCCGACCGAATCCTCGCCAGCGTCGAGATGCTGGAGGAGGAAGTCGCGGCAGGTGTACTCGACATCGCTCACCATGCGGGGCGTGGCGTACACCATGCCCTCCTTGCCCATGAAACCGATGCAGCGGGGTTCGTCGACGGTGAGCGTCCGGCTCGCTGAAAGATCCTTCTTCAATGTCGGCTTCACGGCGCGCCTTTATTTGACCAGCAGCACCGGAACCACCGAAAGATGGAGCACCTTGATCGCGGTCGATCCGAGGAGCGCGCTCGCCGCCGACATCCCCCGGTTGCCGATGTAGATCAGGTCGCAGCCGCTTTCCTTGGCCTGCTTGACGATCGTCTCGGCGACCGGGCCGACCAGCACGCGCGCGGTGTACTTGATGCCGGCGGCGTCGAGCTTTTTCTTCGCCGGGGCCAGCCTTGCCTCGCCCTCTTCCTCGTAATAGCTCTGCAGCTGGCTCTTGCCGACCGCCAGGCTGAAGCCCGGCAGCTTGGGAATCGGCAGGTGCACCGTCAGCGGCTCGACCGCGGGGCTTTCGCGGTACCAGTCGGCGTGCTCAACCAGGGAGTCGACTGCGTCGAGCGAGTACTTCGAGCCGTCCACGGCAAGCAGGATCTTCATTGCGTGTTTTCTCCGGTTGGGGGTGGAAATTCTAGCGGATGGCCCACAGTTACTGCGTCATCCCCCAACCCCCAGCGTAGGAGATCGTCATGTTCAAGCACATCCTGGTTCCGACCGACGGCTCGAAACTGGCCGCAAAGGGCATCAAGGTCGGTGTGCGGCTTGCCAACGCCCTGGGCGCAAAGGTGACGGGCGTCTACGTCATTCTGCCGTATCTGCCTCCCGTCTACGGCGAGATGGGCGTGGTCCTCCCCGGAACGGCTCTGGAGGAATACAGGAAGTTCAGCCAGAAAGCGGCGGACAGGGCGCTCGCCGCGGTCAAGCGCGAGGCGAAGGCGACGGGCGTAAGCTGCACGCTGCAAGCCGTTTACGACGCGCCGGCCTGGCGCGGGATCCTGGCCACCGCGCGCAAGCGAAAGTGCGACGCCATTGCGATGGCGACGCACGGCCAGGGCGGCATCAGCGGCCTGCTGCTGGGCAGCGTGACCAGCCGCGTCCTCGCCCATGCCAAGATTCCGGTGGTGGTGACGCGATAGACCGCTCTATATTCAGAAAATGAAATACAAGGACTATTACAAGATCCTGGGCGTCGAGCGCGGCGCGAGCGACGAGGACATCAAGAAGGCCTACCGCAAGCTCGCGCGCAAATACCACCCGGACGTGTCGAAGGAGCCGAACGCCAAGGAGCAGTTCCAGGAAGTGTCCGAGGCGTACGAGACGCTCAAGAACAAGGAAAAGCGCGCCGCCTTCGACAGCCTCGGCACGCACCGGCCCGGGCAGGATTTCCGTCCGCCGCCCGACTGGTACGAGCGCTTCGGCGGCGACGCCGGCGAGGATCTCGGCGGCATCGACCTGTCCGACCTGTTCGAGTCGCTCGGCGCATTCACTCGCGGCGGCCGCGGCTTTCGCGGCGCGAGGAACGTGCCGCTCCGCGGCCAGGACTACGCGGTCAATGCCGACATCAGCCTGGAGGAAGCCGCGCACGGCACCGAGCGCCAGCTCGAGCTGGGCGGACACAGCATCCGCGCGCGCATCCCGCGCGGCGTCACCGACGGCGAAAAGCTGCGGCTCTCCGGCAAGGGTGGGCCGGGGGCCAATGGCGGCCCTGCGGGTGACCTCTACTTGAACATTACGTTGCACCCGCATCCTCTATTCAGGGTGGCCGGCCACGACCTGCATCTGGAAGTGCCGATCGCGCCGTGGGAGGCCGCGCTGGGTGCGCAGATCGAAATCCCGACGCTCGAAGGCCGCGTCTCGCTGAAAGTTCCCCCGGGCTCGGCGAGCGGGCAGAAGCTGCGGCTCAGCGGCAAGGGGCTGCCCAGGCCGCACGGCGGCGCCGGCGACCTCTACGCCAATCTCAGCATCGTGCTGCCCGGCACGCTTACCGAGCGCGAGAAAAAGCTCTACGAGGAGCTGCGCGACGCCTCGCGCTTCGATCCGCGCAGCCGCTTCCGCCGCTAAGCGCCGTGGCCTCTCACTCCTGCCGCTCGACAAGCCGGCCAAGCGCGGCAAGAGCTCTCTCGAGCAGCGGCCGGCGCCGCCACTCCTCCAGGCTCACGGCGCGGCTGTTGCCGATATCGGCGGCGAAATCCGCCTGCAGCAGCCTGGACAGCGCCGGGTCGAGCAGCGCGACATTGACTTCGTCGTTCAGCACGAAGGAGCGGTTGTCGAAATTGGTCGAGCCAAGCACGCTCCATTTGCCGTCGATGATCAGCACCTTGGCGTGGATCATGCCGGCCTGGTATTCGAAAATCCGCACTCCGCCGCCCAACAGCACGCCGTAGCGGCGCCGGCTGGCGAGGCGCGCAAGCGGATGGTTGTTCCACTTTCCAGGCATCAGCACCGTTACCGACGCGCCGCGCGCCGCGGCGCGCAGCAGCTCGTCGCAAAGGCTGCGGTCCGGGAGAAAATACGGCGAGCAGATCTCGATCGACTTCCTTGCGCTCGCCACCAGGACCTGGAACAGGATGCGCGCCCGCGTGGAGCGCCCCGCCGACGGCGTGCTGTTGATGACCATGCCGAGGGCTGAGCCGGGTGGCACGCTTTCCGGCTCGCGCGCATCCGAAAGCAGGAACTCCTCTTCCGGCAGGATTTCCCCGGAGGCTTCGAGCCAGTTCTCGGCAAACGCGGTTTGCAGCCCTTTCACCAGGTCGCCCGTGACGCGGAGCATGGTGTCGCGCCACGGCGTGTTATTGGCGGCGGGCCCGATCCAGTAATCCGCGACGCCGGCGCCGCCGACGAAGGCCAATTCGGCGTCGACCACGAGGATGTCGCGGTGGGTGCGATTGTTGAAGCGCTTGAGCGTGTACCAGGCGATCGGCTGGTACCAGTAGACCTTGCCGCCGGCCGCGCGCAGCTCGGAAAAATACCGGTTGGGCGTCGAAAGGCTGCCGAAGCGATCGACGACCAGGCGCACCGTAACGCCCGCCCGCGCGCGCTCGATCAGGGCGGCGAGGACCTCGCCGGCGATCTTTCCCCGCAGGAACAGGTAGGCCTCGAGGTGGATACTGCGCTGCGCGCCGCGGATCGCGGCGAGCTCCGCAGCGTAGATCGCAACGCCGGAGTTGAGCACCTGCACCTCGCGCGCCGCGAACAGCCGGGCGTTGACGATCGCGCTCAGGAAGTTGACGAACTCGCGCGAGTCGTTGGCGCTCTGCGGCGGCGTGAAATGATAGGGCAGCCCTGGCTCGAAGAGCAGCAGCAAAAACAGCACCGCGACGACGACCACCGCCGCGCCGGAAAGCAGACCGGGAAGGGAATCAAAAGCCATGCCTCATTCGGCGGCCTGAAATACCAGGAAATACTGCCGCGGCAGGAAGCCGTGCTCTTCGTACAGCGTGTAGCCGGCCTTCGCCAGCTCGGCCTTGACCTGCTCCGGGGCGATGCGCGCCTGCCTGGGCGGCCCGCCGGGCGAATCGAGGCGGAAGTCGATGATGGCAATGCGGCCGCCGGGCTTGAGCGCAGGGCGCAGCCGCCTCAAGTACTGCTCGCGTGCGTCGATGTGATGATAGACGTCCACCAGCAGCATCAGGTCGATCTTGTCGGGCAGGCGCGGGTCGTCGGGCTTTGCGGCGACGGCGATCAGGTTCTTGCGCCCTTCGCGCTGCGCGCGCTCGGCCAGGTACTTGACCATGTCGGGCTCGACGTCGATCGCGTAGACGCGCCCGCGCGGCAGCATGCTCGCCAGCCGGATGGCGAAGTAGCCGGTGCCGGCGCCGATATCGGCGACGACGGCGTCGGGCTTGAGCGAGAGCGCCTCGATGACATCGTGCGGCTTTTGCCAGGCGTCGCGCGCCGGGTCATCGAACACCCGGGCCCATTTTTCCGCGTCGCGGAAGCCGTGCTCGTGCGTGGCGGGCGATTGGGCCGCAAGCGGGCCGGCGACCAACAAAAGAAACAAGGCAGCCGCAAGCTTGCGCGGTTGCAGGAGCAGGTGGGTGGAGAGTAGGCTCATGACGGCTTTGACAGGGGGCACGATGAACGGCGAAAAGAGAATCTGGTCACAACATGTCGCAAACCTGGCGCGCGCGGCGTTCTGGCTTCTGCTGCTCGCCATTCTACTGCTGCAGCTGCTCGGTTCCCGCGGCCAGGACAGCCAGCGCGCTGCGCTGCTCGGCAACTTCGAGAAGGAACGCAACTCCCGCGTCATCGCCATGATTCATCGCCAGGAGAGCGCGAGCATCCTGGGCGTCCCGGTCTCAGGCAGCATCAGCATCGACGATTCGGAGGCGATCTTGCGCGCCATCCGCCTGACGCCGCCCGACCAGCCCATCGACCTCATCCTGCACACGCCCGGGGGCCTGGTGCTCGCCGCCGAGCAGATCGCGAAGGCCCTGGTCGAGCGCAAGGCGAAGGTCACGGTGTTCGTGCCGCACTACGCCATGAGCGGCGGAACGCTCATCGCGCTCGCCGCCGACGAGATCGTGATGGACGCCAACGCCGTGCTCGGCCCGGTCGATCCGCAGATCGGCGACATGCCCGCGGCTTCCATCGTGAAGGTCGTGGAGCTGAAAGGACCCGCGAAAGTCGGCGACGAGATGCTCGTCCTCGCCGACATGGCGCAGAAGGCGCGCATCCAGGTGGCGAGCTTCGTCGTGCAGCTCCTCTTGAAGCACATGCCGGAGAAGCAGGCGGTGCAGCTCGCCACCATTCTCTCGGAGGGCCGCTGGACCCACGATTTTCCGATCACCATCCAGGCCGCGCGCCAGCTCGGCCTCAAAGTGTCGACCGACATGCCGCGCAGCGTCTACGACTTGATGGACCTGTACCCGCAAGGCGGCGGCCTGCGGCCGTCGGTCCTGTACGTTCCGATCCGCAGACCTGCGGCGGCCGGCAAGGCGCCCCAGGACAAAAGCGCTGCGGGCCAACCCTAATGGCGTAGCACGCACTTCGCGTACAGGTCGGCGAACGCGCCCTCCCGGTCGTACTTGTTCTTCAGCCGCCGGTACGCGTCGCCGCCGTAGATCCGCTTGAATTCGTCCTCGGGGAAAAAGCTCTCCGAGTAGAGCGACTTGATGCCGCCGAGCTCCTTCACCTTCTCCTCGATCATGCGGTTGAAATGCCCGCGAGGGTACGCCGCGCGCGTGCGCTTCACGTCCCAAAACCCGAAATTGACATACCAGCCCGGCCGCATCGGGTACAGCGTGAAGCGCCCGCTGCCCGGCGCCGGGCCGATCGGGCAGATCCACTGCGGCCAGAGGCCGATCTCTCGCGCGTAGAACTCGAAGAACTCGCCGGCGCGCGCAAGCGGGATGTCGACGTCCTGGATCACCGATTCGGAGTGCAGCCCGGCGAGGCGCTCGATCCAGCGCGTCGCGCCGACGCGGCTGTTCCAGCGCATGATCTTTGTGTAGGTGCGCGATCCCAGGCGTTCTTTCCCGTAGATCTTTCGTATCCAGGGATGCTGCGCAAAAACGTTCTTCGAGCACCAGAACCAGTCGGTGTCCCAGCGCCACAGATAGTCGTGCACCGTGAGGTAGTCCTCGCGTTTTGCGCGTATGGACTGGTAGTAGATGTTTTCGTACGTGTAATCGCTGGTGTAGGGCGCGGAATCGGCGAAGCTTCCCAGCGTGATGAAAAATTGGCCGGGATTGAAAACGGTGCCGTCGATGAAGTTCGCTTCTCCTGCCTTTAAACACCCGGCCAGCTCTTCAAAGAACTGCGGTGAATTTTTGAATTCCATGTGTTGAAGGCGCACGAACGGCTTCACCGGCACCGTTTTGGCCTTCACGCGCAGCGCGTAGCCCAGCGTGCCGTAGGAGTTCGGGAAGCCGAAGAAAAGATCGGCATGCTCGTTGTCGGGAGTGCAGGTGACGACGCGCCCGTCGCCGAGCAGGACTTCGATCTCGAGCATGCTGTCGTGCACGAGGCCGTGGCGGTGCGAGGAAGATTCGATGCCGACGCCGGCGACCGCGCCGCCGAGGGTGATGGTCTTCAGCTGCGGCACCACCGCCGGCATCACGCCGTGCGCGAGGCATTCCGCCACGAGCGCCTCGTACGTGACCATGCCTTCGGCCTCGACATGGCCTTCCTTGATCAGGAGAACTTCATTGAAGTGGCGGACGTCGAGCCGGCGGCGCGCGGCGCCGGCGCGGTCGCGGAACAGATTCGAGGTGTCCTTCGCCAGCCCGACCGGGCCGCTGCCTTCCCTAAGCCGCGCTGCTAAGGCTTCTTTTTTCGTGGTATGCAGGCTGTTCGTAGAGGAATCCCCGGCCCATCGGATAGCTGGCCTGCGTGACGTTGCCCTTGGAGAACACGACCTGGAACAGGTGCGTGTGCCCCTTGGGCGAGCGGAACATCTCGGCGCAGCCATAGAGATAGACGCGCCACACGCGGCGGAAGCGCTCGTCGAAGCGCTTCGGATCGAGCTTGCGAATGCGCTCCCAGTTGCGGTCGAAGCGCTCGGCCCAGGCGTCGAGCGTGAGCGCGTAGTGGCGGCGCAGGTTCTCGATGTCCAGCACCTCGAGGCCGGCGCGCTCCATCTCGACGATGGTATCGGCAAGGCTCGGGATCCAGCCGCCCGGAAAGACGTGCTTGCGGATGAAAAACTCGGTCTCGAAACGCCCGACGTGGCCGATGAAATGCAGCATGCCGAGACCGCCGGGCTTGAGGAACTTCGCATGCGCCCGCACCACCTCGGCGAGCTGGTCGCGCCCGGCGTGCTCGAGCGTGCCGATCGAGACCACCTTGTCGTACTCGCGGCGCGCATCCCGGAAATCGCTGAGCACCTGCAGGGTGCTGCCGAGCCGCCGCCGCTCGATCTCGCCGCGCACCATGTCGGCCTGCGAGGCGGTGGTATTGACGCCCGTGACTCGCACCCCGAAGCGCTCGTGGGCGTGGAACATGAAGCCGCCGAAGCCGGCGCCGATGTCGACCACCTCCTCGCCCGGCGCAAGCAGCAGCTTCCTCGCCACGTGGTCGATCTTGTTCCTCTGCGCCTCCTCGAGCGTGCGCGTGCCTTCCGTCCAGTACGCGCAGGTGTACATCATCAGCGGGTCGTCGAGCCACAGGCGGTAGAACTCGGGGCCCAGCGCGTAGTGGAAATCGGCGTTGGTCCGTGCCTGGCGCCACGAGGCGTTGGAGAAGCGCAACTCGTGCCACCAGTTGCGGACCCGCACCAGCGGCTTGGCGCGGTCCATGCCGCCTTCCATCCCCGCCGCCATGGCCTTGGCGAGGTTGCCCTCGATATCGAGGTCGCCATCGAAATACGATTCGAACAGGCCGATGTGCCCGAAGGCGGCGATGCGCCAGTACGCGCGCGCGTGGCGGAACACCAGCGTGAACGCCGGCGGCTGGTCGGAAGTGCGATGCTCGCCGCCCTCGGCGAAGCGGACCGCGAACGGGATGCTGGTCCGCTCGCCGACCTGGCGCAGCGCGGTTTCGATAAGGGATCTCACGGGCCGGGATTCTAACGCTTGTGCCGTCCGGCGCATGGGCGTAGTTTTGACATGTGTTGCGCCAGGCCGGCGAGCCGCCCGCGTTCCGCATCGTCTTCCGCAAGGCGCGGGCGCGCTGGCGCACCGCGCTCTACGGCTACATCGGTCTTCTGGAATCGTATTTCGACGGCGACGTCGACGTAGAGGGCAGCCTCGCGGCGGCGATCGCGCACGGCACGCAGGCAGGCGGCGACCGGATGAACTGGCTGATGCACGTGCGCAACCGCTGGCACGAGCTCACGCACTCCAACCGCAGCTGGACGCGGGCAAAGCGAAACGCCGAATCCCACTACGCGCTCGGCACCGAGTTCTACCGCCTGTGGCTCGACGATCCGCTGATGATGTACACCTGCGCCTACTGGAAAGAGGGCACGCGCACGCTCGAGGAAGCGCAGCGGAACAAGATCGAGCATGTGGCGCGCAAGCTCCAGCTCAAGCCCGGCGAGTCGGTGGTGGATATCGGCTCCGGCTTCGGCGGCTTCATGTTCCACGCCCACGAGAAATTCGGCGTGCGTGTGACCGGCGTTAACACCACCACGGCGCAGGTCGAGATGGTCCGCGGCGAGATTTCAAGGAGCAAGCTCGGCGGAGATCTGGAAGTCATCGACACCGATTTTCGCGACGCACGGCGCGAGTACGACAAGGTGGTCTCGATCGGCACGCTCGAGCACGCCGGGCGCGACCAGCTCGCCGAGGTGGTGCAGGCGCACGCGAAGTTCCTCAAGCCCGGCGGCCTGGGCATGCTGCATTTCATCGGCCATGTCAGCCGCTTCGACACCGAGTTCTTCATCCGCCGCTACGTGTTTCCAGGCGGCTGGATCCCGAGCCTTGCCGATACCATCGTCGAGATGGAGCGCGCCGGCCTCGAAGTGCTCGACGTGGAGAACCTCAGGCGCCATTACGCGCTCACGCTCGACGCCTGGGCGGAGCGCTTCGACCGCAACTGGGAGCGCATCCGCGCGCTCGATCCACAGCGCTTCGACGAGCGCTTCCGCCGCATCTGGCGCATCTATCTCTACGGCTGCGCCGAGGTATTCCGCCTGCCGCACGGCCGCCTGCACCTCTTCCAGGTGCTGTTTTCGAAAGGCAACGTGACCCGGGGCAGCTATCCCATGGGCCGCGAGTTCCTTTATAGCCGTTCTCAATAGATCGGATTGTGAATTTTGATTTGATCTATTGAGCAAGCGCTCGTAGGCTATGCTCCCCTTACTCCCTCCCGAGGAGGCACCTCCATGAAAGCGCTGAAAGGCACCAAGACCCACGAGAACCTCAAGGCGGCGTTTGCCGGCGAATCGCAGGCCAACCGCCGTTATCTGTATTTCGCCGCCAAGGCCGATGTCGAAGGCCAGAACGACGTCTCCGCGCTGTTCCGCTCCACGGCCGAAGGCGAGACCGGGCACGCGCACGGGCACCTCGAGTATCTCGAGGCGGTGGGCGATCCGGCGACCAACCTGCCGATCGGCCGCACGCGCGACAACCTGAAGGCGGCGGTGGCGGGCGAAACCCACGAGTACACCGACATGTACCCCGGCATGGCGAAGCAGGCGCGCCACGAGGGCTTCGCCGAGATTGCCGACTGGTTCGAGACGCTCGCCAAGGCCGAGCGCAGCCACGCCAACCGCTTCCAGAAGGCCCTCGACACGTTGAGCGATTGATGCGGGAAGGTTCGCTGGAGGCTCCGACCCGGCATCCGCTCGACTGGCGGAACCCCGAGTTCTACGAGCAGGCGAAGGTCGAGCAGGAGCTCGGGCGCGTCTTCGACATCTGCCACGGATGCCGGCGGTGCGTGAACCTGTGCACCGCCTTTCCCACCCTGTTCGACCTGGTCGACGCCTCGTCGACCATGGAAGTCGACGGTGTCGCGAAGCAGGACTACTGGAAGGTGGTCGACCAGTGCTACCTGTGCGACATGTGCTACATGACGAAGTGCCCGTACGTGCCGCCGCATCCCTGGAACGTCGACTTCCCGCACCTGATGCTGCGCGCGAAAGCGATCAAGTTCCGCAAAGGCATCAAGTTCCGCGATCGGCTGCTGTCCTCCACCGATGCGCTCGGCAAGCTCGCCGCGATCCCGGTGGTGGCGCAGACCGTCAATGCGCTGAACAAGAACGGACTTGCAAGAACCGTTCTTCAATCGGCTCTCGGGGTGCATAAGGACCGCGAGCTGCCGCCCTACACGAGCAACAAGTTCAGATCGAATTTTGAACCAAGCCCTTCGTTCCCGGTGAAAGACGGAAAAAATGCCCCGGGCAAGGTGGCGATCTTCTCCACCTGCTACGTGAACTACAACGAGCCGGGGATGGGCCACGACCTGCTCGCGCTGCTCGACCACAACGAGATTCCGTACGTGGTGGTGGAGAAGGAAGCCTGCTGCGGCATGCCCAAGTTCGAGCTGGGAGATCTCGAGGCCGTAGACAGATTGAAGCAGATCAACATCCCGGTGCTCGCGCGGGTGGCGAAGGAAGGCTATGCGATCCTCACGCCGGTGCCCTCCTGCACGCTGATGTTCAAGCAGGAGCTGCCGCTCATGTATCCGGATGACGCGCAGACCCTCGCTGTGCGCGATGCGATGTTCGATCCGTTCGAGTACTTCGTGCTGCGCAGGAAGGACGGCCTGCTGAAGACCGACTTCAAGACGCCGCTCGGCAAGGTCTCGTATCACATCCCCTGCCATTCGCGCGTGCAGAACATGGGGCAGAAGACGCGCGAGATGCTCGAGGCGATCCCCGGCACCGCGGTGAGCACGGTGGAGCGCTGCGCCGGCCACGACGGTACCTGGGGCGTGAAGGCCGAGTACTTCGCCAACTCGATGAAGATCGGGCGGCCGGTGTTCAGGCAGATGGCCGAGCCGCAGCCGGATTACGTGGCCTCCGACTGCCCCATCGCCGCGCGACACATCCGGCAAGGCATGGGGGACGAAGCGCAGGCGGCCGAAAAGGCGCATCCGCTTTCCCTTTTACGAAAAGCGTACGGCATCTGAAAAAGAATCGGGGTCTGTCCCTGATTTTGGTTTTTCTCGCCGGCTGCGCGGCGTTGGAGCCGGCACCGCCGGGCGCGATCGTCTTCGCGCTGATGGGCGATGCCCCCTACTCCGAGGCGGAAGTGCAGCGCTTCGATACGCTGATCGATGACCTGAACGCGCGCGACCTCGCTTTCGTCGCGCACGTCGGCGACATCACCTCCGGCCGGGGGCCCTGCACCGACGAGTGGCTCGAGGCGCGCAAGCGCCAGTTCGCGCGCATCCGGCATGCATTCATCCTGCTTCCCGGCGACAACGAGTGGACCGACTGTCACCGCACCGGGTTTGATCCCATGGAACGACTCCGGAAATGGAGAGAGCTTTTTTGTGATCCACGGCTGATCCATCAATCCGGCGAGTACTGCGAGCACGTGCGCTGGGAGACAGGTGGCGTGGTGTTCGTCGCGGTCAACGTTCCGGGAAGCCACAACAACTACCGCCAACCGGAATACGCGCCCCGCATGAAGGCGGTGTTCTCCTGGCTCGACGAAGCGGAAGCCGCCAGCCGCGGCCGTACGTTCGTCATCCTGATGCAGGCGGATCCTTTCGTTCCCGGAAAAGGCTACGAGACGCTGCTCGAGCGCTTGCGGAGGTTCGGCGCGGAGCGCCCGGGCAACGTGATCCTCGTCCACGGCGACACGCACACCTACCGGAACGACGAGCCGCTGCCCGGGCTGAGGCGAGTCGAGGTGTGGGGCTCGCCCTTTGTCGGCTGGCTGCGCGGCTCGATTACCGCCGACGGCGTCGCCGTCGAGCAGGGCGGCATGCGCTAGCGGACGGTATCGATCACCACCGCGACGCCGGTCGCATCGTTCGCCACCGGCGCGCTGATCCCCTGCAGATCGCCCGGCTGCGGCGTGGCGCTTCCCGACCTCGAAATCCGGGCACCCACTACGACGCGAGGAAAGCCCGACAGCTTCAGTCCCGGCGCCATCGCCATCGAGTCGTCGAGCGAGAAGGCGACCGGCAGGTCGCGCACCTGCCTGCGCAGCACGGCAAGCGGCATCGGCGGGCCCTCCGCGGCGCGCGCAAAGATGAACACGGCGTCGCCGGGCGAGGCTTTTTCTTTCAGCTTCGACGAAAGGCTGATCGTGCCTTTCAGCGCCTTCGCGCCGCCCGCCAGGCTTCTTGCTTCCTGCACGTTGGAGCGGATCGCACGCGCGTCCTCGGAATCCGCCGCCACCAGCGGCAGCATGCGCTCCCAGTACGCCGCCGCCGCCTTGAAGTCCTTCCTCTCGAACGCGGCGGTGCCGGCGAGGGCCAGCGCCTTCAGGTTGCCGGCATCGATCTCGAGCGCTCGCGCGATCAGCTTTTCGGGATCGCCCGCGAGGCGCTGCCCCTGCGCCATGCCGAGAGCGTCGGCGAAGTCGGCGAGGAGCTGCGCATCGCGCGGCGCGCGTGCGGCTGCCTTGGCATAGGCCTGGGCCGCTTCGTGGAAGCGCCCGAGCGCGCTGTAGGAGCGGCCGAGAAGCTTCCAGCCTTCGACATCGTCGGGATCGTCTTTGAGGCGGGTGGCGAGCCGCTCCACCATCGCTTCGACCTGCCGCGCAGTGATGCCATGCGCGACCTGCGGATCGATTGCGCCCGGATTGCCGACCACCAGGTAAACGGCGAGCGCGAGCACGGGAATCGAGACCCCCGTAAGAATCATCGCCGCACGGCCGCCGCGGCGCGGCTCGGTTTCCTCGGCTTGACTCTCTACATCTTCAAGCAGCCGCGCCTCGAGCTCGCGCCGCGCGCGCTCGTAGTCCGCCTGCGCGAGCGTGCCGGCGCGCAGGTCGGCTTCAAGCTCGCGCAGCTGGTCGCGGTACACGGCGACGTTCAGTGCGCGGCGCGAAACCGGCGCCGCGCCGCGGCGCCACAGCAGCGGACGCATGACGAGAAACAGCGCCACCGCGGCGAGTAGCGCGCTCGCGGCCCAGAAGAGAATCATTCCTTCAGCAGCTGATCCGCGCGCAGCCGCTCGGCTTCTGAAAGCTGGCGATTCATCGCGCCCTGGCGGCGGATGCGCCCGATCAGAACGCAAATTCCAGCGATCAAAAGGACGAACGGGCCGAACCAGAGGAAAAACGTGCTCGCCTTGAGCGGCGGGCGGTAGAGCACGAAGTCGCCGTAGCGCGCCACCATGAAGTCGATCACCTCGCGCTCGCTCGCGCCGCGCGCGAGCTGCTCGCGGATCTGGTTACGCAGGTCCACGGCCAGGCCGGCGTTCGACTCCGCGAGCGACTGGTTCTGGCAGACCAGGCAGCGCAGCTCGGCGGCGAGGTCCATGACGCGCTTGTCGAGCGCCGCATCGTCCGCAAAGGCGACTGAAGCGGCAAAGAGAAATGCAAAGGCGCTATTCGCGATTGAGTTCATTGACCAACGGGATGAGCTTTTCCTTGATCAGCTCGCCGGTGACCGGGCCGATGCGCTTGTAGCGGATCACGCCGCGCTTGTCGATGACGTAGGTCTCCGGCACGCCGTATACGCCGTAGTCCATCCCGATCCTGCCGTCGAGATCGAAGGCCGACAGCCGGTAGGGATCGCCGAAGCGCTTCAGCCAGCCGAGCGCAT
>Ga0307469_10000510_pt1 | contig 14280 bp, 13 predicted proteins | sample atmos_gasesAM2C__FD_203084 | JGI IMG/M metagenome (GOLD analysis project Ga0307469, IMG submission 203084) | Hardwood forest soil microbial communities from Morgan-Monroe State Forest, Indiana, United States - atmos_gasesAM2C_515 | ecosystem: Environmental > Terrestrial > Soil > Temperate...
TGAAGTAGTCCGGGTTCGCGAGCAGCACCACCTCGCCGTCGCCGGTCACGGTCTTGAGCATGTACGGGCCGGTGCCGATCGGGTTGCGCACGAACGGGTCCTCGCGCGTCAGGAACTGCGAGTTCGTTGGCCCGTGCCTGGGGATGATCTTGAAGCTGAACTTCGCCAGCGCGTTCAGGATCGGCCGCTTGAGCGTGCACACCACCGTGTAGTCGCCGGTCTTCTCGATCTTGTCGATGAACTCGTAGCGCACCTTGAGCGGCGTGATGGTCTTCGGGTGCATCATGATGTTGTAGGTGAACACCACGTCGTCGGCGGTGAACGGCCGCGCCTCCTCGCCTTCGCGCGGGTGCCACTTCACGTCCTTGCGCAGAAAGAACGTGTAGACGCGGCCATCTTTCGACGCCTCCCAGCGCTCGGCCAGCTCAGGCACGATTTCCTGCTTCTCGTCGATCCCGACCAGGCCGTTGAACACGAGCTCCGTGATGCGCAGGGAGATCGTTTCATTGCTGGTGATCGGGTCCAGCGTCGCAGTCCGGCCGTACTCGCTGTAGTTGAGGACGCCGCCGTCCGGGCGGCCGTCGCCTTTCGGCGCGGCGTGCGCCGGGATGCATAAACTCAGTACCGCAACAGTCGCGATCCACTTCATGGCTGCCTCCTTCAAAGAATTCTCACGTCGCCGGCGCTGCGCTGCTCCATGGAGTAGACGCCCTGCACGGCCTCCTGGATCTGGCGCACCACGGGAAACTCGTGGCTCATCTCGAAAAAGATCTCGAGACCCTCGGAGAACTTCTTGATCCGATAGTAGGCCTCGGCCAGACCGGCGAGCATTTCCGGGTCGTTGGCCTCGATCTTGTTCTTGTTGCTCTTGTCGCGCCCGGCCTCCATGTAGGCGATGGCGCGCGCGTAGTCCTTCTTCCGCAGATAGTAGCTGCCGAGCGCGAAGTTGAGCCGCCGGTAGCGCCGTGCATCACCCGCTTCGATCACCTGGCCGGCGCGCGCCAGCACCTTGGCGCACTGGGCCTGGGCGTCGGCGCAGCCGAGCACGATGTCGGCCAGCACCTCCGGGTCGCTGCTGCCCTCCGCCATCGCGGTCCAGGCGCTCTCCGCCTCGGCGCCCCGGCCCTGGCGGTGGGCGATCAGCGCCTGGCGTGCCCGCGCGCGCTCGCGGTACTGCGCCGGCGCCTGCGGCCGGGCGAGGAAGGCCTGCACGAACGCGAGCGCCTCATCGTTGCTGCCCAGAGCGTTCAATGCCTCGGCAAGATAGTATTCCGCGCTCGGCTTCATGCGCGCGTCGGCGGCGGCCTGCTCGAGCTGGCGGCGCGCGAGCTCGCGATAAAGCTGCGCCAGGTCCGTCAGCAGCGCGAGATCGTAGAAGGAGATGCTCTTGGCGGTCCCCTTGGCGGCTTTGAAGCTCTCGACGTAAGAAGCCGTTCCCAGGTCAGCGGCCTGCGCCACGGCGAGCGCCTTGTCGGGGGCGCCGGCCGCGAGATAGATCTCGATGAGATAGCGCCGCGCACGCGGCGACAACTCGCGTGCGTTACCCGCATCGTCCGCCACGCGCCGCAACGATTTCACGTCCACGGCCTGGGCGCGGCCCTGGGCCGCGGCGCGCGCGAGCGTGATTTCCTCCACTCCGCCCGCACGGGCCCACAGGCTGCGTGCCCGTTGGGGGTCACGCTGTGCCCACAAGACGCTGCCGAGGCCGACACTCGCGATCGCCTGATAGCGGCTCTCGATCGCCGGGTCGGCGCGGACCTGCTCGAAGTGCCGCGCCGCCTCGCGGGCGTTTCCGCGCGCGAGCAGCGCCTCGGCGAGGTACAGGCGCGCGTACCGGCTGCGGCCTTCGCTGCTGTAGTTGAGCAGCTTGTCGAGATAGTCCAGCTCGGCAGCAGCGGCGGTGCGCGCTAGTACTTCGTGCAGATCGGCGTTGCGCAGGTAAATCATGCCGAGCACGAGCTGCCCCTGGGGGGCGATATCTCTGACTCCCTCCAGCAGGCGCGCCGCCTGCTCGTAGCGGCGCTTCTCGTAGAGCTTCAGCGCCGCAGCCACCGGATCGTCGGCGCTGTAGGCCGGCAAGCTCACGGCGAGCGCCACGGCGAGCCATCCCATGAACAACATGGCGTCAGTCCCTGAGCTTCGCGACATACACCTGGTCCCACTGGTCGACCTGGGCGCGAAACGCAAGCAGGCCGCCGGGCGAGCAGGTGACGTCATGGTTCATCTTGGTCCCGGTGCGCACGAGCGTGCTGGCGCGGCTGTCGACGTCGGCGATGTAGATCGGGTTGTACGCCTGTCTTTCGTCGCGCACGTACGCGATGCGGCGGCTGTCCGGCAGCCACGCCGGCCCGCGCTCGACGTCCGGGACCACGTCGGTCGCCACCACCCGCGCCGCCAGAGCCTCGCCCTCGGTCGGATCGGACCCGTCAGCGGCAACCACCACGATGGCCCAGACCCTGGGATCGCCGGCCGGGTTGTAGTTCGTGTAGAACGCGAGGCGCTTGCCGTCCGGCGACCACACCGGACGCAGATCATCGTAGCGCCAGGTGCTGAACGGCTTGGGCGGCACCGGCGGGCTGCGTCCCGGCTCGAGCACGTAAATGTCGTGGTTCTCGTTGCTGCCGCGGATGACCGCGAGGCGCTTGCCGTCCGGCGACCACTGCGGATAGAGATAGGGTTGCTCGCCGAGCGTCAGCCGGGTCGTGGTCTTCGCGGCGAGGTCGAGCGAATACACGTCGCCCTTGCCGCTGCGGCCGGAGATGAACGCGATGCGGTCCTGTGCCGGCGACCAGTGCCCGTGCCCGTCCTTCTCCTTGTCGCTCGTGATGCGGGTGATGCGGCCGTCGGCCTCGCGCAGGTATAAATCGTAGTTGCCCTCGCCGCCGTTGCTCATGAACACGAACCGCTTGCCGTCCGGCGACCAGCTGATGCCGGAGTTGTAGCTCGTCGGCTCCACGACCCCCGGGAAAAAGAACTGGCTCTGTCCCGGCGCGGCCGCAGACTGCTGGTGAATGGTCTGCACGATGTCGCCGTTGAGGCGCACGATCACGATCTCCTTGTCGTCACCGCGCGAGCGCTCGAACGCCAGCAGGTCGCCGACGGGCGACCAAACGGGGTTCGAGTCGTTGCGTCCGGCGGCGATGGGAACCAGCGGCCGCACGAACTGCGGCTCGACCCCGGCCGGCTCGGCCTGCTCTTCGGCGAACGCCGGCAGCGCAGCCGCGGCGAACAAGACCAGCAAACAGCGCACGAGTTCACTGTTCCTGGATCTGGTCGCGGTAGCGGCGCGCCGCCTCGCGGGCCTGCACGAAGGTGGGATTGGCCTCGAGCTTTCTCGGGAAGAAGTCGAAGTACTCGCGCCACGCCAGGCTCGCGCTGTTCATCACCGCGGGTTGCTTCGTGATCAGGTACAGCTTGTGGTATGACAGCGCCGTGTAGTAGTAGGTGTCGTGCACCGCTTCGTCGTACTCGGCGCTCGGGAAGAAGCGCGTGTTCTGCCTGGCGGTCTGCAGTGCCTTGATCGCCTTGGCGAACTGGCTGGATGCGGCGTCGCGATCGCTCGTCACCAGGCGGTTGCCTTTCTCGCAATATGCATGGCCGAGGTTGGTGAAGGTGGACGCGAACTGCTTGTAGATGAGCTGCTGGTTCTCCGGCAGCGCCAGCACGGCCTCGAACTCGGCGATCGCGGCGTCGTAGTCCTCCTTGTCGTCGAGGTAGATCTCGCCCAGGCGCCGGTGCGCCTCGGCGTAATCCGGGTGGTCGCGGCCGGTGGCGGCATAGGCCTTGATGGCGCTGTCGATGTCGCCCTTCTGGCGCGCTCGCTCGCCGATCTTGAGGAAATCCTTCTGCAGCACGATGCGGCGCTCGCCGGTGCGGTCTTCCTCCTTCTTGGTGAACTCCATGACCTCGAAGAAGTCGCGGTAGTCCTCGCCGTAGGTCAGGCGCACGCTGTGAAAGCCGAGCGTCACCGGCTTGCCGCCGGCGAGCGGCGTCTTGCCGACCGCCTCGTCGTCGATGTAGACGCTCGCCGCGGACGGCTCGGAGTCGACCCTGAACAGCGCGTTGTTGGCCGCGAGCACGAACTCGCGCGCCTCGCCGCTCTTGTCGACGCTGATCTTCCCGGTGACCTGCTGGTAGCCGTGGCGGTACAGCAGGAGCGCATAGCTGCGGCCGAGCCGCAGGGGGATCTCCGCCTGGCCGTTGGCCCCGGTCGCGCCTTTCCACTCGCCGTTCAGGTAGACATTGGCGCCTGCAAGCGGGTTGACGTCGGTGCCGACGCCGCCCTTCGCGGTGAGCAGGAAGTAGGTGCGCCGATCGCCCTCCTCGCCTTCGCGCCCGGTCCGTCGCACCACGCGATCGCCGATCTGGACCTTCTCGCCTTGCTTGAGCGTGACGACCTCCGCAAGCGAGCTGTTGTCGTCGCCGCGCTTGACCTCGATCCAGCCGGTCTCGCGGTAACCCGACACCTTGCCGCCCTCGCCGAACTTCGGCGTGGTCAGCGCGAACTCGGTGCCGCGCCCGATGCGCCAGTTCCTGCCGAGGTTGATGCGATAGCGGTCCTCCTCCGCACCGATCACCGTGCCCTCGAACGGGAAGCGCTCGATGACGTTGTTCACGATCTCGCGCACCGCACCGTCGATGCCGCGGGCGCTGCGGGCGCGCGCGATCTCCGAGAAAATGACCTTGCCGCCCGCGGTGTGGAATTTCGCCTCGGCCAGGTAGCCGTCGTCGTCCTTGGCGACGCTGCCCATCACGATCATGTCCACGCTCGCGCGCAGCGGCGTGTCCTGCCAGCCCTTGGCGACGATACGTTCGATGCTGAGCTTGCGCTGCTTGACCTCGGCCTGCAGCTTGTCGGCCGGCACTTCGCGGAACCCGGGGAACTTGAACAACTGCGTCGCCAGCGCCAGCTCGGTCTGGGCCGCGACCTCCTTCAGGTCCACCCCCGGGGTGTTGCCGACGACGCGGTAGATGCCGATGCGGATCGGCTTGGGCGTGGTCGGGTAGAAGTAGTGCTGCAGGTTGACTTGACCCTCAAGCTTGACCGTGGTCTTCCACGCCGCGGGGATATAGCCGGGCGCCGCGATCGCGATCACGGCCTTCTTGCCCGGCGCGCCGCGGTAGGTATACGTATAGCTGCCTTGCGCGTCGGTTTTGCCGACGGTATTGCCGTCTATGCTCACGCTGAGCCCCGGCATCCCGCTTGCCCGGCCGTACTCGTCGGTCAGCGCCTTGATCGCCACCACGGTCTGGCGGTTGAGCGCGACTTCGATCACCTGGCCCGGCTCGAACCGGTGTACCGCGCGGTAGGCGCTGTAGCCGGTCTTGGCGACGTTGAACTCGGCTCCCTTCGCAGGCGTCTGCCGGTAGACGTAGACGATCTCGCCCTTGTCATCGGTGACGCCCGCCTCCGCTCCCCCGACCGTGACCTTCGCCCCGGGCAGCGGCGCGTCTTTCTCGCTCACGCGAATGGTCACGTAGCGCATGGCCTTGAGATCGGCATCGAGGCGGTACGTGCCGACCTGGCCCTCCTTCTGCAGCTTCACGAGGACCGTCGATTTCCACGGCTCGATGCGGTAGCCGGGCATCTCTTTGCTCACCGTGACGTCGATCTCGGCGCCCGCCTTCTTGCGGATCTGCTTCGCGAGCACGCCCTGGGCGTCGGTGACACCGAGCACCTCGCGGTCCACGACGACCGTCGCCTGTGCCGCCGGCTGACCGTCGATGCGCGCCTTGACCTCGAGGTCGACGCGCTCGCTGCAAGCGCCGAGGAAGAACGCGGCGAGCAGCACGAAAAGAAGACGCAGATTGGTTGCATTCATGGCGATACCTCTGTTTTGGTTATTGCCGGCTCACATCGCGGGTGCCTGGATATTCACCTCGCCGGGATTGATGATCTTGTCCTCGTCGCTGCTCGCGCCCTTGATCGACTTGCGCTTGGCCTCGTCGATCTTGCGCAGCTTGACCTCGAGCTTCTTGCCGAACGAGCCGACCTCGACCGTCTCGGTCTGGGTCTCATAGCCGATGCGGCTCACTTCCACCTTGTAGACGCCGGGCTTGATGCTGTCCTTGGGCGACTCGAATTCACCCTTCTCGTCCACCGACGCCGAGGCCGAGGCCTGGTCGACCGCCGCCTTCGTATTGATCATGTTGACCACCGCGCCCTTCGGGCTCTCGTTCGCAATCGGCTGCGAGCGGCTGTCGACGAGTTGTACTGTGCCGCGGATGTTGGCGGCACAAGCGGACAGCAGCAGCAGGGCCGTCAGGGCAAGCAGTGCTCTCGCGTTCATGATCTGTCTCCGGTTCGCGTCAGGGTCCGCATAGTAAAACCTATTGTTCCGCTATGCATATGTGGCAAATGTCGCCTTTCAGCGACAACTGCCGAAGCGCGGACTATGCTGCGACCTACACTGGAAGCCGAAGCGCCAATCTGATCAGTCGGAGCCCGAATGGCCAAAAGCATTCAGATCGACCGCACCAAGCGCCTCAGCGACGACCCCGGCAAAGGACACAATCGCTGGCACCCGGATATCCCGCCGGTGCTGGAGGCGGACCCTATGGAAGAAGTCGTGATCGAGACTCGCGAGTCGTCGGACGGTCAGATCCGGCCGGGAGTCGTCGCGGCCGACCTTCTCAACATGGATACGAACGTCGTACACCCGCTGACCGGCCCGGTTTACGTCAAAGGTGCAAAACCGGGGGACCTGCTGGAGATCGAGTATCTCGAGATCGTTCCGCAGCGCTACGCCTGGACACGGTTCGTACCAGGCGTGGGCTTTCTGCCCGACCTCTTTGATCACCCGTTTCTGGTGCATTGGGGCTTGACCCGGGAATGGGCAACCTCGCCGTCGTTGCCCGGCGTGCGAATACCGAACGCCGCCTTCATGGGCACTGCCGGCGTCGCGCCGTCACACGAGCAGCTGCGTCGCTGGGCAAGCCGCGAGGCCGAGCTCAAGAACCGAGGCGGAACAGCTTTCCTGGCAGATGCGAGGAGCGCCGTTCCCCCGGACAAGGCGATCGCGGAGCACGGCTTGCGCACCATACCGCCGAGGGAGAACTGCGGGAACGCGGACGTGAAGCAGCTGACCGCGGGCTCCCGATTGTTCATTCCCGTGAACGTGGAAGGCGCCCTGTACTCCGTTGGAGACGGGCATTTCGCGCAGGGCGACTCGGAGTGTTGCGGCACGGCGATAGAAATGGGTGCTACCGTTGCCGTACGCTTTCGCATACACAAGGACGAAGCTGCGCGCAACAACATCGTCTGGCCACGCTTCTCGCACCCGGAGTATTTTGCCAAGCCCGAGTGGGCAACGCCGAGGAAATTCATCGCCACGATGGGCATGCCGGTGCGCGATGACGGCACGAACGAGAGCGGCGACATCACTCTCGCGACGCGCAACGCGGTCATCCAGATGATCAAGCTTCTCCAGGAGCGGGGCTGGACGCGCGAACAAGCGTATGTGATATGCAGCGTCGCCGTCGATCTCAAGGTGAGCAATGTGGTGGATATGCCCAATGCAGTTGTCTCTGCGGTCCTTCCGGAGGGGATCTTTCATGGATAGTCTAGGCGGTGTGCGGATCGGCATCATCGGCGCGGGGGCGATCGGCGGCGCCGTCATCGATCGCTTGCTGACCGTTGGCGTTGCCAAGAACAATTTGATTGCTTGCGAGCCCAAGGACTCGAGGCGCGACGAGATCCGACAGCGCTTCGGAGTAGCCGTCACTCAGGATGCAACGCAAGCGGCCGCTGCTGCCATCGTGCTGCTCGCGGTCCCGCCGCTGGAAATGAAGAAGGTGCTGCGCGCAATCCGTGACGCTCTCAAGCACCGCCCGCTGATCGTTTCGTTCGCAGCGGCGATGCCGCTTACCCTGATTCAGACTTTGCTGCCCGCGGGCACACCCGCGGTGCGCGTCAACCCGAACTCGCCTTCGCTCGTCGGCTCCGGTTTCAACCCCGTCGTGTATGGCAAGAACGCAACCGGCAGCGCGCGCGCGCTGGCAGAGAGCTTCCTGGCGGCGCTCGGGACGAGCTATGAGGTGCCCGACAGCAAGATGAACCTGTACACCGCGCTCACCGCGGTCGGCCCGACTTACTTTCTCCCGGTCTTCGATGCCCTCATTGCGGCGGGCGTCGCAGACGGGCTCAGCCGCGCCGATGCAGTGCAGGCCGCGGTGCAGACGGCGCTCGGAACTGCCGCGATGGTTTCGCGCCGCCCAGAGCCCCCGGAGCAATTGAAGCTCTATACCGGGCTGCGCCCCCTCAAAGACGCAGAAGTACGCGACCTCGTCAGCAAGGCCATCGCGGAGGCCGCGTCACGCATGAACGGACTGGAGCCGCAGATCGCCTCACAGCCGGACAACTAAGTCGATTTCGACAGCGGCGCCGAGGGCGAGGTTCGTGACGCCGACGGTTGTTCGAGCCGGATATTTCCCCGGCTTGAAGTATTCCGTATAGATTTTGTTCACCGCGGGATAGTCGGCAGCGAAGTCTATCAGGTACAGCCGGGCCATCACGACGCGGTCAAAGCTCGTCCCGGCCCCGCGCAGCACATTTTGCAGGTTACGCATTACCTGACGCGCCTGCTCTGCGGTCCCTCCCGGGACCAGCGCGTTGGTCTTCGGATCGACCCCGAGCTGGCCGGTTACGAATAGAAACTCACCTGCGCGCACCGCGTGGCTATACGCTGCGGTGGGTGGAGGCGGTGGGGCGTCAGGAACGTTGATGTAGGTAAGGTCCACTGCGTCTGTTCCTTATCGGTTATAGCGCTCTAAGAATTGACGCGAACGCTCGGTCTTCGGGTTTTCGAAAAATTCCTCTGTGGCTGCAGACTCCACGACGCGACCCTTGTCAAGGAAAAGGACATGGCTTGCCGCTTCTCGCGCGAAATGCATCTCATGCGTGACCACGAGCATCGTCATGCCGTCATCCGCCAGAGCTTTCATTACTGCCAGCACCTCGCCCACCAGCTCGGGATCGAGCGAGCTTGTCACCTCGTCGAATAGCAACACCTCGGGGCGCATGGCCAGCGCGCGTGCGATGGCTACGCGCTGCATCTGACCTCCGGACAGAAAAGCCGGATAGGTGTTGCGCTTGTCGGCCAAGCCGACCTTCTCCAGCAGCTGCTCGGCCTCGGCCACGACTTCGTGCCGGGGCCTGCGCTGCACATGAATAGGACATTCGATGATGTTGCCGAGCGCCGTCATGTGTGGCCAGAGATTGAAGTGCTGGAACACCATGCCGACGCGCATTCGCACGGCAGCGAGCTCGCGATCGGTCATCGGCACGGACGACCCGTCGGGCGCGCGGCGCACCCCGACATGTTCGCCGTGCAGAAAAATCTGGCCCCAGTCCGGCCGCTCGAGCCAATTGATGCAGCGGAGCAGGGTCGATTTTCCGGAGCCGCTCGGGCCCAGTATGCACACGGTCTCGCCCCTCATCACGCGCAGGTCGATTTTGGAGAGCACCTCATGGTCGCCGAAGCGCTTGCCGACGCCGCGAACCTCCACGGCCGGGACCGAGTTCCCGTCAGCCATGCCCGCGCCTTACAAGCGCAGCCGCCCGCTCGCCGCGCCGCACGAGATTTTCGACGCCTCCGCAAAGGACCCAATAAAGGAGGGTTGCCACCAGGAACGACTCGAAAGGTACGAAGTAGTAGGACTGTACCGCGTTCGCTGCGTAAGTGAGCTCCGGCACGGTAATGATGGAAAGAAATGCGGAATCCTTGATGAGCTGGATCATCTGGTTGCCGATGACGGGGCCTACCGAGATCAGAACCTGGGGCAGGATGATGCGGTGGACCAGTGCGAAGCCGTGGTAGCCGAGTGCGCGGGCGGATTCCGTCTGGCCTGCCGGCAGCTGGACCCATCCGGCGCGCAGGATCTCAGCCATGTAGGCCGTGTTGTAGAGAACCAGCGTCCCCAGGCCTGCCCACCATTTGTCGAGCACCACGCCGAAACTCGGCAAACCGAAGTACACGAGATAGGTAAGAAGCAGGAACGGTATGCAACGTCCGGCGTCCACCAGCCATCGTGCTGCGCGGCTCAGGTATGCGTTCTTCGATATTAGCGGCGGCAGCATGAGCATGCCGAACAGCAGCGAAAGCACCGTCGCCACCGCACACATCCACACCGTGTTGCCCAGACCGGCCGCGAACTGCGGCGCTTCCTGCCAGATGATGTCGAGCCGCAGGTTCATGCGGTCCGCAGGTGCCTGGTCAATCGATGCTCGAGCCAACGAGCGCCGGCAACCAGGAGAGCAAGCAACGCACCGTAGATGATCGCCGCCAGCACCAGCGGCGGCAACGCCTCGTACGTGACGGCGGAAATCTGCCGCGTCTTTCGGGTCAGCTCGACGACACCGATGACGGCGATCGCCGGGCTCGCCTTCACCAGAAGCGTCATTTCGTTCACGAGCGTAGGCAGGCTCGCGCGCCAGATCTGCGGGAAAACGATTCGCCAGAACGCAACGCGCCGCGTCATGCCGAAGGCCCGGGCCGCTTCAAGCTGACCGCTGGGAAAGTCCCGGATTGCGGCGCGCCAGATCTCGGAATTGAAAGCCGCGGTATTGAGTACAAGCGCCAGAATCGCCGCAGGAAGCGGATTCAGGGCGAACCCGAGCCTTGGCAAACCGAAATAGATCAGCAGGACGAACGTGACCACCGGAACGGCGCGCACGAAGCTCGAGTAGAGAGCGCACGCGCTTCGGATCAGAGGCGCTTGGCCTGTCCGGCCCGCCGCCAGCGCGAGCCCCAGCGGTACGCCAGCGAGAATCGCAAGGCCGGACACAATAACGGTAATCCCTGCTCCGTGGAGAAGGTCCAGGAGCATTGCCAGGCTCGGCATCCGCACCGCTCCTACGAGAGCGAAACGGCTACTTCATCGGACGGTCGCCGGGCAGCAGCGGCTGGTCGGGAAGGTCGAACGTAATCTTGAGATGCTCCGCCTGAAGCTTCTTGAAGTTGCCGTTCTTCTTCTGTTCGGCGAGGAAGGCGTTCAGGAAGGAAGTAACGCCGTTGTTACCCTTCTGCACCGCCCACGCCGCGTAGGATTTCTTGCCCACCCGCCCACCAAGCTCGTAGGTCGCTCCTTTCTCGCTGATCAGAGTGGAGAGTGAAACGATGTTGTGAATCACTGCGTCCAGTCTCTTGTTGGCCAGGTCCTGATAGGCCTCGGAAAAGGCGCCGTATTGGGCAATCTGGCCCAGCTTGCCACCGGTAGTCTTCAGCGCGGCCTCGAGATCGGGCAGCACCTGGAACGACGCGCCGCCCTGCTGCACGCCGAGCGTCTTCCCGCTCAGATCCTTCAGCGCCTTGATCCGATCGTCGCCCTTGCGCTTGACGTAAGCCATGGTCGACTCGGAGATCGGCATCGTGAAATCGAGTGACTTGGCGCGCTCATCGGTGATCACTGCTGCAGACACCGCCGCATCGTATTTCCCCGAGGCAACACCCGGAAGGATCCCTTGCCACGGAAGGATCTCCTGGCGGATCTCGAAGGGCGCGGATTTCCTGAGGATGGCGAGCAGCGCGTGGTCGTAGCCCATGGGCTTGCCATTGACCACGTACTCGAAAGGCGGGTAGTCGTCTTCAGTAGCCACGACCATGTAACCGCGTTTCTTGATCTCCTCCAAACTTGCTGCCGAAGCCGAAGAAATGAAAGAAACGAAAATTGCCGCTGCCAGGCAGATCGTTGTGCGAAATCGATTGGACACGTCCCCTCCCTCAAATGGTGCGATGGCTAGCCCGTGACGGGAGCCTCGAACCATGATAGTGCATTTACGCACGCTTCATCAGAGGTTCGAACAGCTTTCCGACATCAAGCAGAAAGTATTCCTGATTTGGACGCGCCGATAGCTGGATGCCGATGGGTAATCCAGCCGATTCGCCGCAGGGAACCGCCAGGGCCGGCAGACCGGTCAGCGACCAGAGCCCCTGCAAGTATGACGCGCCAGTTTGCTCTGACCACGGCGGCGCAACTCCGTCCGTCGCCGGTGCGAGCACGACAGCATCATTCGGGACAAGCTCGAGCAACGCCGCCCGGTAGGACTGCGCCTCGGCGATGGCTTGAAGATACTCCGCTTCGGAGACCTTGCGCCCAGCGGCGAGGATTTCGCGAAAGCGTTCGCTCATCCGGTCGCCGAACGCCTCTTGATCTGCACCGTGATACCTGGCCAGATCATGGAACAAGATCGTCTCCCAGCATTTCACGACTCCGGCAAACGAGGCCGGCAGAGTCCTGCGTTGCACCTCGAATCCGTGGCCGACAAGCAGGACCTGTCCCCGGTCCAGCGCCTCGCGCGTCGCCGGTTCCATCCTGTCATCCATGGGCCCTTCGAGGCGCAGGACGATGCCGGGATTGTCCTCACGCCGCTCGCGGTGCCCGCTCATCACCCTGTAGGCGAGGGCGAGATCAGCCACTGTTCCGGCCATGGGTCCGACATGATCGAGCACCGGCGAGAGCGGCATTGCACCTGCCGTTGGTACGGCGTTCTTGGTCGGCTTCAGTCCGAAGATCCCGCAGTACGTCGAAGGACGAACTATGGATCCAATGGTCTGCGTCGCGACGGCGAGCGGGACCATGCGCGCCGCTACGGCGGCGGCCGAGCCACTCGAGGACCCGCCTGGGGTACGGGATGCGTCATGCGGATTGGTGGTGGGCCCAGCGCGAGCGATTGCATACTCGGTTGAAACCGTAGTGCCAACGATCACGGCGCCAGAGGCTCGGAGTCTGCGCACCACCTCGGCGTCATCCGGAGCAACGCGGTCTCGATGAATATCCGTTCCGAATGTGCAGCGCAGACCGGCGACGTCCACCGTGTCCTTTACTGCAATCGGAATGCCGTGTAGAGGTCCGCGCGCCTTCTGGGCGTCGAGAGCCTTGGCTTGATGAATGGCGCCCTCTTCATCCAGGTGAACAAACGCACGCACCGTCGGTTCCCGCTCGCGAATACGCTCGAGGCAGCTCCGCGTGATCTCAACGGCCGAACAGGCACGACCCCGCAGCAATTCGGCGAGCGCGGTCGCCGAAGCTGACCAAAGTGGGGAACTCCGCGTGGAAGAATTCAAGTTAGGCTGTCTTTGACTGATTCAGATACCGCGCACAATACCGTGTCAACGGAAAAATGAGCTAGATTTCGTTGTTGAACCCAGGAGAGATGATTGTCATGGACGGCACCCCTGCAACCCGCCTGGCCGGCGCCATTCAGCGCCGCTTTGGCGAATCGATGGAAGTCCCGACGGATCTTCCTGGCGCCGACGCGCTCGCTCAAATGAATGAACGCTCGGTATGTCGACGCTACCGGCCCGCTGCGGTGCCGAAAGCGCTGCTTCGCATTCTGTGCGCAACTGCACTGTCATCGCCAAGCAAGAGTGATCTGCAACAAGCGAGCATCATACGTGTCTCGTCTGCCGCGGACCGGGGAGCGATTCAGGCACTCCTTCCAGGCTCCCCGTGGATTGCCGGAGCGCCGGAATTCCTGGTCATTTGCGGAGATGGGGCGCGCTTGCGGCGCATATTTTTCCGCCGCGGGCTTGGATTTCCAAACGACGACCTCGAGGCCTTCTTCAACGTGACGGTCGACGGCGCCATCGTGCTTTCGACGTTGGTGCAGGCTGCAGGGCTCGCCGACTTGGGCTGCTGTCCAATCAGCGAGATTCGAAATCACGCAAAGGCGATCGCAAAAATGCTCGTGCTTCCGGACTGGGTCTTCCCGATCGCAGGGTTGACGCTCGGATGGCCTGCGGAATTCGAGCCTCTCAGCCCTCGTCTCGCATTGACGGCTTCAGTGCACGATGGCCGGTACGATGCAACCGCGGTAGACCGCGAGTTGGACGACTACGATGCTCGGCGCATTCGAGATCGCCCCTATCCACGGCAGCGTGATCCAAAGCGCTTTGGCGTCGCAGATCGCTACGGTTGGACCGAGGACAAGGCAAGGCAATGCATGCAGACGCCTGCGAACGGATTCGGATCATTTGTGCGTCTGCAAAAATATCAGCTTGATTAGCAGCTCGCGCCACTATAGTGAATAGCCCCGAATCCCATACCCCGATGATGCAGCAGTACCTGCGCATCAAGGGCGAGCATCCCGACATCCTGGTGTTCTACCGGATGGGCGATTTCTACGAGCTGTTCTACGACGACGCCGAAAAGGCCTCGCGCCTGCTCGACATCACCCTCACCTCGCGCGGCGTGTCGGCAGGCACGCCGGTGAAGATGGCCGGCGTGCCCGCTCACTCGGTGGAGCAGTACCTCGCCAAGCTGGTGAAGCTCGGCGAGTCA
>Ga0307469_10000511_pt1 | contig 14267 bp, 15 predicted proteins | sample atmos_gasesAM2C__FD_203084 | JGI IMG/M metagenome (GOLD analysis project Ga0307469, IMG submission 203084) | Hardwood forest soil microbial communities from Morgan-Monroe State Forest, Indiana, United States - atmos_gasesAM2C_515 | ecosystem: Environmental > Terrestrial > Soil > Temperate...
TCCTACCAGTTCTGCGACCTTACCACCCATATCCGTCAGCCGCTGCTGTACCGCTTCATTCAGCTGGCGGCTCGTTTCGCGGAGATCTGTTGAGAGGCGGCTGAAGCTTGACTGAATCGATTCCCCCAGCTGCTCACTCGAACGAACATGCTGCTCTTTCAGATCCCCAAGCTGACTTGCTACCGATTGCCGGATCGCTTCAAGACGCTGCTCGTTGGAGGTCGTCAACTCACCAACCTTGCCCGCAAATTCCGTGAGACGTTCTTGGACGTTTTGGCTGAGCTCTTTGTTTGCCTCACGGAGCTCGCCGCCTAGGGAGACCAAGGTCCGTTGGACAGATTCCCGTAACTGATCGCTCGCATGCCCCTGCTCTTGGCGCGATGTAGCTACCGGTAAATCCTCCGGATGGATTGCAGCCTGCTAGCCCCAACCTCGCGATTCTTCAGGAGAAAGACCTGCGTATTCACGCCATCGTTGACTCACGAACTCCACGGAGCCGTCCGGGTGAGTTGACCACGTAACCGCAGGAATTCTGTCAACAACAAGGCGGATGTCCAGCAACTGTTCGGATCGTGAGGAACCATCCCTAGCGATGACATTGGCAGATTATATTCCGGAACACTCTACATGAATGAATCTCAAACTAGGTGCTGTCGCCCCGAGTAGCCACCGCCGCGGCCTGCGAGTGTGTATCTGGGATCCACGAGGCGGTCCTTCTGGAAGTCGATGGGATTTGAAACCGGACCTCGATACCACAGCATGGAGAAAAGTATCCGAACTGGGCCGGATGACAGAAAAGGGCTTTTCTCCGAAGTCCGGTTCAGCTCTAAGCGATGTACATTTGGGCGAAAATTCTCGCGATACGATGTTCTATGCTATGGAGAATCGAATTCTGCAGACTGAATGGCGGAGAGGGTGGGATTCGAACCCACGGTACGGTTCCCCGTACGCTCGCTTTCGAGGCGAGTACTTTCAACCGCTCAGTCACCTCTCCGTCGCGGTTTCTCTTTCCATCCTAGCAGAGCCGTTAAAAGATGGGAATCCGGCTGGGCCCTCTTGAACTCCCGGTACTAACGCCTTTCCGCAAAAAATGATTGCATGACGGCTGCGCACTCAGCAGCGAGCGCGCCAGTCGTCACTTCGACTCGATGATTCAAGCGATTATCCGAAAGGATTTCAAAGCACGATCGAACCGCGCCCCCTTTCGGATCATCCGCCCCATAGACCAGCCGAGTCACGCGTGCTTGTATCATCGCCCCGGCGCACATACTGCATGGCTCGATAGTCGCGTAGAGCGTCGTCCCGCCTAGGCGATGATTTCCCAACCTGCGGCTCGCCTCGCGAAGTACCACGATTTCCGCATGGGCTGTAGGATCGCAATCGCGAATCGTGCGGTTTCCCGAGCGCGCCAATATCTTTCCCTCGTGCACCATGATGGCGCCAATAGGAACTTCGCCCGCCGCTGCGGCTGTCCGGGCTTCCTCGAGTGCCAGCCGCATGAATTCCGTGTCGTCTGCCATGCCGACCGAAAGAATAGCATGCACGCGAATTTGCAGCGCACCGAGAAAACAAGCGGAACGTTCGTGTGTAAAGTAGAATGCAAACCATGAAAAGCAAAAGCGCATTCGCAGTCTGCCTCTTCTTCATCCTCGTTACATGCAGTATCCCCGCCGCGTTTGCGCAGTCTTTGCCCGATGAAGGCAGGGAGCAATTTGCCGCCTTTGGGGACTTCAAATTGCAGAATGGCGATATCATTCATGATTTCCGCTTGGGCTATCGCACGCTGGGCAAACTTAACGCTGACAGGTCGAATGCTATTCTTTGGCCCACTTGGATGGGCGGCAAGTCGGGAGACTTATTGCAGTTCATCGGCCCGGGAGAAGTGGTTGATACCAGTAATTACTTTGTGATTCTCATCGATGCAATCGGCAACGGCGTATCCGCTTCGCACTCGAATAGCAAAAGCCAGCCGCTTCTGAAATTTCCAAAGTTCTCAATCCGAGATATGGTCGAATCCGAGCATCGACTCTCGACCGAAGTGCTGCACCTCTCGCATCTCCGCGCTGTGATGGTCATTTCCATGGGAGGCATGCAAACCTTCGAATGGGCTGCGGCCTATCCGGATTTCATGGACTTGGCCATCCCCATGGCCCGATCACCTCAGTCGACTTCCTTCGACAAGCTGCTCTGGACCGCCCAAATAGATGCCGTTGAGCTTGACCCCGCATGGAATCACGGGCACCCAACCGGACCACTCAGCCGCGGCTTCGCACTTTCCGGGGAAATCGGTTCGATGAATCTCACTTCCCCCGCCGATCGAGTGACGCACACAACTCCAAAGGATTTCGATGCGTTTCTCGCGGAACTCAGAAAAAATGCCAAAGGTGACGGGGGAACAGCGAGCGACCAGATTCGCCAGCGGCAAGCTATTATTGCCCTGGACATCCCGAGCGAATTTGGCATGACACTGGCTCAGCTTGCGAAACACGTTCACGCCAAATTCCTTGTCATCGTTTCGCCGCAAGACCACATGGTGAATCCCGCGCCTGCGCTGGATTTCGCCGCTCCAAACGGAGCCCCTGTCGTCACCTTAGACTCACCTTGCGGACATCTAAGCACGGCTTGCATCTCGCTTGGACCGACCGTTGCCCGCTTTCTTGCTGACCCCAGCTCAGTTCATAGCGAGACGTTGCGCGACCCCGCTAACCAGTAGTCGCTTTCACCGCCAGCCAAAATGTATCCGGTCATGCCCATTGATGGGAGCACGGATTCTCACCACTTACTTGAGAGGCAAGCCCGCGCACCTGCCTCGTATGGCGAGGCGGAATCCTTTAAAGTAGCTCGACGCGACATAGACCGGTAGCCCTCAGCGTGCTCATCGTTGGGTATGGAGGTATTTGTGCCGTTGGAGCGCCATACACAATAAGGGCTGTTCACAGCTGCGGGACAGGAGATTGGGAATGGTCACAACACGAATTCGCACGCAGAGGTTCATTCGACAGCATTCGCTGAGCATCGCCTCGACCAGCATCCTCCTTTTGTGGATTTGTCTGTACAGTGTCTCCAGCCCAAGCACTCATCTTGGGTCATTCTTTGGGAATGCAATCGCCGACTGGTCGGGTGTCGTGGTCATGGTATTCGCGACCAAGTACATGTACGAAAAAGGGTCGGTTGAAAGTCGACGTCCACCCCAAAATCTCCTGAGTCCTGTCTGGGAGCGACTGCGTGATCACTCACTCAGCATCTTTCTGCTAATCACTGGAATAGTCTGGGTGGCGCTCTATGTTTCGATGGACTCCGAGGCAAAGTGGGGTCAGGTGGTCGGAAACATTGTTTCAGAGTGGACGCAGATTTTCGGTCTCGTGCTCTTGACGAAACGGCTGATTGAGCGACACTCAAAGGAAAGCGCTCGATGATTTACGAGAGATGCGGGGGGGGTAGTACGTAAGATGTCTGGTTATGTGACCTACCAGGAATTATCCGGCCACGGTTAAGTCCACGCGATGCTCTTCGAGCGTGGAGGACGTCAGGGAGCGGGGACGCTGGTGGAGGATTGGTTCTCGATTCGAGCTAGTTATCTTTGCTTTGTCCTATATTGCACAGTACCGCTTTGGGTTCGATGACATCATCGTTGTGCTCCGCTTGAGGTCCTGCGACCCCTACAAGCCTCCGCTTAGGATGCCGGGCACGTTATTGTTTTGAGAGGATTTCTATGACGACTGCTTCAGCAGATGTTTTGAGCAGCCACTTGAAGCCGCTTTGCCCACGTGAAAACCACGTGATGAAATACGAATCCAGCCATTCCCCGTCAAATCCCGGAGACGAGGCGTCATACCATTGCGGTCTCGAAGGATGCAGTGTTCGATATAACTCGACCGACGGATATTACATGCTCATCGGAATGCCTGACCACGCGAATCCGGTGGACGAGCCGGGCGCAAACATTCTGATGTGTCCTAGACACCACCAGTGGATGTATCGCCGGGTGATTGATGCCGAACCGGGCGTTTGCTGGTTTTGTGGCGTCGAAGGCTGTGACTACATGAGGCGGAGCTGACTTCATGGGGAACAAAGACGCACGAAGACGTGAAATCAAGAAACCAAAGAGAAAGAAGTTAGCACGCGAGGACGTGAATCAAACCGTTGGACGGAGCGTTAGGCAGACAGCGGCGGCGGAAAGAAGTCAATTGTCTTTAGCTAGCGTTACAAGGGTTCCGTGAAGAGCTTGAAGGGACGCGGATTGGGATCCGTGCGTACCTCCGGCCTTCTCATCCCGTCTGATAAACGCACTTATCGAAGAAGTGGTTCCGCCCACCTAAGTGGCTGGCCGCGCCCTCTCTTTCCGGCCCAAACGGAACCATCTGCCTCATAACACTCTTAACGTAAACAAATCCCTGATCTTTCTCCTCTCCTTGACAATTCGGAAGTCGGGAAACAAACTACGCTCATGCGAAATTCCTTTTGGCGTTCTTTTTTCTCTCTTGCTCCTTTAGAATTCGCTGAAGCCCCAGGCCTCCATCTACATCACGAGGGCTCATTACCTCTCTGCATCCTTTGCTGAAGATTACTGCATGGAACTCCGAAAAGATCCCATCACGCAGAGCTGGGTAGTTCTCGGCCACCGCGACGTGCCCCGCGAACCCGTCCAGGATTGCCCATTGGAACCTGCCGCTCTTCAAAATAAGCCGGCTATCCTAACCTGGCCCGCGGAGGGTCCTTGGCAAGTGCGCGTGGTCCCTCATCCCGAGCCCCTTTACCGCATTGAGGGAGAAGTCGGCCGTCTCGCCGAAGGCATGTACGATAAAATGGGTCCCGTCGGGGCTCATGAAGTCGTGGTCGAAACTCCCTCTCATGAAAAACGCTTGTCACAGCTAAGCGATGAAGAAATCGAACGCGTCCTCTGGGTCTGGGCCTCGCGAATTTCCGATCTGAAAAAAGACGCGCGCTTCAAGTACGTCAGTGTTTACAAGAATCAAGGCTCCTTAGCCGGCGAAGAATGGACCCATGCGCATTCGGAAGTGACCGCCACAATTTTTGTTCCCCGCCGCATCAAGTACGAACTACACTCCGCGAGCGATTGGTTCAGGGAACGCGAACGCTGCGTGTATTGCGATATCGTTCGGCAGGAGGAGAAACAGGGCAAGCGCATCGTGGATGTGCAAGGCGACTACTATGCCTTGTGCCCATACGCTGCCCGCGTGCCGTACGAGGTCTGGTTGCTGCACCGCCGTCACAATCACCTCTTCGAACAGCCTCGCCCAGGCTCTAATCGACGCCAGCTCGCGGCCCTACTGGGTCGGGTTCTCCGCCGCCTCGAGAAATTTGCTTTGGCCTTTCATTTGGTCGTCCACACCGCGCCGAATACGCGCAGCAAAAAGGGGGGACTTGCCGGTTATTGGAAGACGCTCTCCGACGATTTCCATTGGCACATCGAAATCCTCCCCATCGTCGAAAAGCGAAGCAAGTCCTACAGCATTAAAGAGGTTTATTTCAACGCGGTTTTGCCCGAGCAGGCCGCCGAATACCTTCGTTCCCTGGATCCAGGCTCGTGAAAGAGCGCTGCTCCCCATCTCTCGCCCATAACCAAGCCGGTGGAATTTTCGCGAAGTCCATGGCGGTCCTGTTTCTCTTCGCCTTTTGCGGTTTGTTTTATCTGGTTCGAGCCCCGGTCCTCCGCTTCGTCGGTGAATCCTGGATTGTGGAAGATCCTCTCGAGCGCTCGGACGCCATCATTGTCTTGAGTGATGATAATTTCTACGCCGATCGTTCTCAGCGCGGGGCGGAACTGTACCGCCACGGCATGGCGCCGGTGATCGTCGCCAGCGGCCGGCGCTTACGTCCCTATGCGGGGATCGCGGAGCTCATGGTCCATGACTTGGCCGAGCGCGGCGTCCCAAAGGACAAAATCGAAGCGTTCTCCCAGGATGCGGATAACACCAAAGACGAAGCCCGGGCTCTCGCGCAACTCGCTTCAAAAAAGAAGTGGCGAAGCGTCATCGTCGTCACCTCCAACTATCACACGCGTCGCTCCCGCTACATTTTCCGCCATGTTTTTCCTCCAGCCATTCGCGTGCTCCTCGCTAGCGCGCCCGATGGAGATTTCGACCCCCAGACTTGGTGGCAGCACCGTGAATCCATAAAACAGTTAACTCGGGAAATGGCTGGCTTCGTGGTAGCCATCTGGGAATTGCGGGGAAGCGCGCCAGACCATCCCGATACACAAGCGGTGGTAGGACTGTGCGGTCTAAATCCCCTACCTATAGTATGGACGTTCACGTCACACCCAACATTTGCTACCCCTCATTCTTGTTTACACCCGCTAAGTCGTATACTATGTTCACTCTTCTGAGTCGCGGCTCCCAACCAGCCCTGCGATAGGCGGCTTCGAAAATTCCATTTTCGATGTCGAGGTGTCTGATGTGGAAAAAAGAAGATTCGAAGACTCAAGCAGTTCCAGAGATTTCCACAGCCCCTGCTGTGATTTCTGCTCCCGTCGCTCCAGTGGCTTCGTTCGCTTCTTCGCGTGAAAATCCTCCCTCTCTCCCAGTTTCTCCGCGCGCCACTGCCTGCATCAGCCAGGGCATCAGGATCAAGGGCGACGTGAAAGGCAGCGAGGATCTTTTTATTGACGGCCACATCGAAGGCAAACTCGATATGGGTGACGTCAGTCTGACGGTCGGTCCGAATGGAACCGTCAAAGCCGATATCAGCGCTCGCGAAGTCATCGTGCGCGGGCGCGTCGAAGGTAAAATTTTCGGCCGCGAAAAAGTCCAGCTTTGGAATACCGGTCAAGTCATCGGCGAAGTTCAGACTCAGCGCCTTGCCATCGAGGAAGGCGGAACCTTGCGCGGAAAAGTCGAAGCAGGAAAGGCTCCGGTCAAAGCCGTGGAAGCGCGCGCTGCTTCGGCAGGCATTTCGACTCACTCGACAGACTCCTCGAAATTGAACTCCGGAACTGCGGCGGACTGATCCATGGGGCTTCTCAACAAACTCGGCATTGGTAGCGGCGCTCTGGGCCGGCAAGCCTCCCGCCCGCCACAAGCAAAGGGCAACCCACCTTCCCCCGGTTTTCATCCTCCTGCCGTGGGCTCGCCTCGGGTGCCTGAAATGGCTGAAACCACGCGTCTTTCGAATGGTCTGAAAGAATTCCTCTGGAACTTGGACGGTCTCGGCCGCGGAACTCTCCTCGATTTGGGCCCTGCCTGGCAAACCACCCTGAGCTTTTTTATCGAGCGCGGCTTTCGCGTCTCCTCGGAAGATATTCTCCGCGGTTGGAAAGCTTTCCTGACCGAGGAAGAAACTCGGCTCCGGGAAATTGGCGCCATCGACGAATCGCTGGACATGACCCCCAATGGCCGCGCCGCGCGGTTTCTCGAGTCCAATCTTCAATATCCCCCTTCTTCGTTTGACGCCGTGCTCCTGTGGGATCTCCTGGATTATTTTGAACCTGCCCTCGGCAAACAAATCGTTACTTCCCTCACCGATCTTCTCCGCCCCGGCGGCATCGTTTTTGCGATGTTTCACAGCAAGAAGCCCGCGGGATTTCAGCGCTACCGCGTATTCGATTCGAATAACCTTCAGGTCATTTCGTCTCCCGTATTGTGTCCCGCGCAAAAAGTCTTCCAGAATCGCGAGATCCAGGACCTTTTTCTTCGCTATCGCACCATGAAATCCTTTGTCAGCCGCGACCAGCTCCGCGAAACCCTCTTCATTAAGTGAGCGCTTCGCAATAAAAAGTGGGCGTTGCGCGAAGAACTGACGCTTCCTCAAAATAACGGACCGCCTCGTAGAAAATAATCTGCCCAAAAAATCCGCGACCTTCGCGAAGAATCTCCCCGGCGCTTCTGTGGGTTTTTTCTCTTCTCCATTTTTTCGCTTGCATTCCACTTTTCGCAGGAGTACAAGCTGGGCGTGAGCTCATCGAGCTCCGGAGGGGATATGACTCCACCGGGCTTAGAGCGAAGCAAGCGCTGATCACACCGCACTCGCGGTGCGCGTCGCTCGCGAAACGCACGCGCTGTTTACGTCGCTTTGCAGACGACACAGCAAATTGAAAAAGGGGAAGCCGCCAGGCTTCCCCTTTTTTCTTTAAAGCGTTTTCTGCAAACTTTCTTAGCGCGTCATTTTCTGAAAATTACTTCTTGGTGTTTGCGTGGTGATGCTGGCGGCGCTTGGCCTTGTTGGCGCTCGTGCGGTGATGCCGGTTATGGCGGTCGTGCGACGAGGCCTGGCTTGACGATTGTGCTCTTGCCGTGCGGCTGTTGTCTTGTCTGGCGCTGGTGGGCAGCGGCGCGGCTGGCAGGAGCGCCGGCAAACTTGCGAGAACGACAAGAGCTAAAGTGCGTTTCAAGTTTTTACTCCCCTACAGTTTGATCTCCCCTGCGCGCCCATTTAATCACATTCCAAAGAAAAAGTCGCGGGCGGGCCATCCCCTGGAATCGCCGCGTGCGCGCACAAGAATTTGCAGGAGCGCCACAGCACTCCCACAGATTTTGCTAACGACACGCTACGCGCCGAACTTCAAGCTTTCTAACCAGCGGATCGCGTCGCGCTGGTGCGCGATAATCTGCGCCTGCCAAACAATCACCAGCGACATCAAGCCCATAACCATGGCGCTGAGCGCGAGCACGAACCCTAGTTGCGATTCCGTGGCTGGAACGCGAAGGGCGCGAAGTATCCGAGTCATAGTTATTCATCTCCTAGTACTCGGCGTGCTCCCTTAGACAGTTTCAAGCCGGTCCGAGCCTCTAGAGGTAGATCGTGATGACCTCTTGTCCTTGATTAAAGGGGGCAATCGGTCGGCCATTTGACTCATTTCGGCAAGCATTCTTAATAAGCTGAAAATACGCGCCTTATATCTCTTTGCCAATGTCCGCGGCGTGTCAGATAGCAGTAGTCGGGTGCAATCGGCCGCGCAGGAGAGAAAGTTTGTTCCCACTTTCTTCTATCGCGTCGCCGCGATCTGTCTTGCGAGTTCCTCCCAATCTTCCGCCGAGGAGAGCGAAATCCACTTTGTGCGCGAACCTTTGCCTGCGGATGCTGCGGGTACTTCCCCCGGACTGGTACCCGCCAGGCCCGGTCTGGCGCCCAGAAAAAATTGCCTGTCGCAGGCTCCAATGGCCCCGCTGGAATTGCCGGTCTCCGCGGCTTCCTCCGCCGGGGCCACGGCAATCGTCGGAGCGTGCCCGTGCAGCGCGCGGTCGTAAAGTTTCGTGATCTCCCGCACGCACTGCGGGACGCTCGCCCCCGCCGCCAGCGACCACAGCACGCCTCGCGAGCGCAATTGCAGCTTGCGGCGCGCGGCTTCTTCGCGAAAGCGCTCGATGTCGCTGTCCGAAGCGCCCGCAAAGAAAAACAGCTCGTCGAAATCGCGCTGCCGCGCCAATTCCGCCTCGCGCTGCGGCAGGCCGGAATTCTGCGCAAGCTCGCGCGGGGAGAGCGATCGCAGCGCGACCGCTTCCACGCCCGTCTCCTGCGACAAGCTTTCCAGTGCTTCCGCTGCCACGGGCTGAGCCTGTGCCACGGGGATGCACAAGAAGCGTCCGCGGCGTTCGCTCTTTTCCCCGCGCAGATGGAAATAGTCCTCCGGGATGTACACGCCGCTGCCGCCTTCGGCAATAAAAGGCTCTTGGTGGTCCAGCTTGCGCAGCGGATCGTCAAGCTGCGCGCGGCTGCGGCTGGTGAGCCAAATGCACGGAATGTTCGCTTCTCTAAGCTCCGCGCAGAACTCCGGGAACCCGGGCGCGATTCTTCCGCGCAGCGGGATGAAGGCGTCAACCGAGAAATAGACAATCGCGTGCGTAGCGCGCAAACAGTTCTCCGATAGTGGCGCGCCATTTTAGCGTGATTCTTCTCTTGTTTCGCGAAATCGAGACGCAATTCGCAGATCTCGAAGATTTTTGCATCGCCGCAGTTCCTTTTGCACAAAAGAATTCTTTCGATTCTCCTTGACACCCGCACTATTGGGGAACAAGATGAACTTGAAGTTTCGCCGTTTCCGGCGAGACTCCCGCTTCGTAGTCCGAACGCAGTTTCTTTAAAGGCCAAGCTTCGCATCGAGCGCTAAGAGGGCGGAACCTGCTCGGTTCTTTTTTATTCCTTTGCGCGGAGCTCAGGCTCCTGTTCGACGTACAGGTTCGCACACCCAAGACGCCAGCGGTTTCAGGCCACGCAAGCCCGACTCGCTACACGCGGGGAGGACTCTCGAATTTCGTAAAAAGGAGAACTACCATGTCTGAAGCAAACAAAAATGTAATCCGTCGTCTGTTCGAAGAAGTTTGGAACAATGGCAATCTGCCGGTGGCAGACCAGCTCTTTGCCCCCAACTACGTTCACCATGACGCTTCTACGCCCGATGTTGGGCTCGGCCCCGAAAGTGAAAAGAAGAGAGTAACCCTCTATCGCACTGCCTTCCCCGACCTTCGACTTAGGGCCGAGGACATCATTGCCGAAGGCGAAACAGTGGTGGCCCGGTGGTCTTGTCGCGGTACCCATAAAGGCGATCTCAGCGGGATTGCGCCCACGGGGAAGCCGATCACTATCTCCGGGGTATCCATCGCTCGTTTCGATGACGGCAAGATGGTGGAAGGCTTCGTCAACTGGGACGCTCTGGGCATGATGCAACAGCTCGGCGTCGTTCCTCAGCTTGCCAAGGCCAAAGCCATGGCCGCCGTCCCTGCACGGTAGCCGTCGCAAGCCTCGTCGAAAAATCGGAAGGCCCGGCCACCCAGACCGGGCCTTCTATACTTTGCTTGTGTAGCGGCGGCCTTCAGGCCCGCCTCTTTCACGTGTAGAGGCCACGGACCTTCGCGGGCATCTTTCCCGTTGTAGCGGTGGGTCTTTCGAGCCTCTGGACTTCCGCCGCTTTTTGGCGGAGGACTCGGTTCTTTTTTTCTCGCTCTTCCGTAGGGATACGACACATCGTGCCCACAGTCATTTGCCCCGGTTGCCGCGCTCTTTGCCTCGTGCATCAGACTTGTCCATTGGCTAGTTTGATCTCCTCGCTCAGCACAATTGCCTCCGCAATTTCCCTCATTGATTTTCTCCGCTGCCGGCTTTGCCTTTGCAGAATCAGGTAGGCCTCTTCTTCGCTCAGTTGCAAATCGCGCGCTGCAAAATTCCTTTGGCCCGCTCCACGGCTTTCCTCGTTCCCATTGTTCGGAGAGCTCCGAGTTCGCTCCCTCCAACCGCTCCATTTTGATCTCCGTCCCTCCTAGGAACCGTTTATCAGCCACTCCAACAGACAAAACACAAATGTACTGTTACGGCAATACTTCCCGCGAGGCACCGACCTGTCTGTCCACTCGCAATCGCAGCTCGACCAGGTCGCGCCGCGCTTGAACCAACGTCCGAGAAAAACTCTAGGCTTTGCAACTCCTGCGGGTAAACTGCAAGTAAGTGTTGCGTCGACCGCCTGAGCCTGCAGCGTTTATCGGGACCTATCCTGTCCTTTGCTCGGTCCGAGCTCGTTTTCTAGTGGGTTAAGGGGCCGCTGCCCGCATCAAGAATAATTTTCTGTTCGTCAAGAGCAGACGAATTGCTGCGTGAGTCCAGAGTTTTTCCGTCATCATTCATGATCCCCTCGAAGGTCCCATTGGAGTGTTCATCCACGGCGCCGACGGCCGCCACCAAACAGGAATACAGGAAGGTTTTCAAGCCTTTGCTGAATTGTTCTGTCGCGCGTTCAGCGGAACGCGCCGCCTCGGTCTCGAGGGCCTGCCGCCGTGCATCACAGATGGCACGGCCATCCGCGTCGAGGGAGGAGAGCGCGGAAACCGCGCGTTCCTTAGTTTCGGCAAGAACCATATTTACATGCAGTTCCGCCTCCCGTTGGAATTCCTCGAGACCGGAATTCACCGCACTTTGCACGAGCGCCTGCACTTCCGCCGAGCGCGTATTCAGCTTCAAGAGCGCCTCTTGTGTCACGATCCGTACATTCTCCACTAGACGTCCGTAGCGGCGGTCGACGACCACGGCTGCAGCGCTCTCAAAATCCGATGTCGCCTGGGTCACCGCTTCCTTCAGGCGCGCCGGAATCTGGGGCGCAATTTCTCGCGTCATCTTATCCACAAATTCTTGCGCATTCGCCAATTCACGCCGCAATTCGCCTGCCTGTTTTTCGAGACGTTGAGCCGTCTCTTCCGCGCGGCCTCGATGCATCTCCATGTCGGCCTTCCATTGCGCGGCTATTTCTCCGGCGGATTCCACTTTTAGCGAAAGTTTCATTTCTTCCACCCGCCTCGGGAAAAGCTCCTGCACCTCTCGCACGCTGGACCGGCGCACATCATCAATCGAGGTGAGTGCCTCCCGAATTGCGTGGTTCACCTCCTTAGCGACCGCTGCCTGCACGGCCTTCTCCGCCTCTTCTTGCAGTTTTCCATGCAGCGCGGAAATCAGCTGGTCGGGTGTGACTACGACGCGCGGCGGTTGCGGAGCTTCCGTGACTCTTGAGACTGGAGGTCGAGGAGCGTCCGGCGACGGAGACGGAAAACTGGCGACTTCGGCCAGCTTCGGCTCCGGCTTCGTCAGGATCTCGCTGTGGGCTACTTTCTCCGTTGGAGATTCTTGTGTGGGGGCAATCACCGCTGCGAGCGGTGCCGACGACGTATTCGTCTCTCGGGCGCTCAGCCAATCCGGCGGCGGCGATGCAATTCCCCACACATTCGCGGGGGTTTCCAGCTCCACGCCAACCTGCTGGAGTTCACGCAAACTCCCGGGCGGATGGACGGACCGAACCAGCGCCCGCACTGTCGCAGGTTTTTCCGCAGAGTTGAGTAATCCCACCGGCTGCAGCGTAACCCACGTTCCAACGCCGTAGTCATGGCGCGAGGGATACCGGCAACCATGCATACTGAGGGTGACTGAAACGGTTCTCTCCATGAAGGGCTCTCCCGCTTGATTCTGACCCAAGACGAGCAGCGGCACGGATTTCACAATGCGTGTACTTCGGCGCGACTTTGCCGCCACCGAGTTTCCAGGATTACTTGCGAGAGGCGATTGGTTCACGTGACCCTCCTGACCAACCGATTTCCGGAACTCCTTCGGCTTAACCTTATTTTGTATTCTAGACTTGCACGCCAGGCAATTATTCGAGCAAATTATCAACTTTTTCGCATCGGTTAAGGGTGGAACATGAACCGTAAGTCAAGTCTCCCTGTTGGCTCCGAGCGGGTGAACTCCGCCCGTTCGGCTGACTAAGTCCTGATACGTCGGGTAACCGGACATCTCTAACAATGTCGGCTCTGTCAAACCCTTTTTTGAGAAGACCTCTCTCTTCACTCCCAGGAGTGGTCTTGTTCGTTTCATAGACCTCTGCATCGACGACCACGGCTCGCTCGTAAGAAGCAAAAGAGACCGACCGCCAAGATGCTCGGTACCGGACATGGTGTGAAGGAGAACACCGTTCACTTGGTTGGGCATCCCGCACCCTGTAAAGAGAGTTTGAAGAAGTAATTATGGTCGAAGTTTTGATCGGGGAGATGTTTGGGTCGGACTGAAACCGAGATCCGCTTGGCTTTGATCTCCGCGGGATCGCCGATCCACACCTCGAAACCCAACTCTGCGAGCAGTCGCTCGAACCAGCGGGAATATCCGGTCGCCTCCATGCCTACCCGCGCGCCGACTCCTCGCAGTTTCAGCTTCGATAGAACTTCTCGGCCTCCCCGTCGCTGTGGTTCAGTCGTCGTTCGCTATATTCGCCGGTCTCTTCCATCAAAAATGCAATCTGCTGAAAGCTCGGGTGATAATCTACGCCTATTATCATGTTCGGCTCCTTCCTCCCGAACCTCTGGTCGTCAAGCAACCGAAGTGTACTCAGGTCGAGGGAGCCGACACTGTTATGCAATCAAGTGAGGCTGGTACCGATTGGCCCCTCCGCCAGCCTCGTTGAACGGTTGACGGGCAAACCGGAAAGAACCGAACGACTTCATGTTTGCCGTCGTCATGTTGAAGTGCCCTGTATTCCAACCTCAGCGTCGCAGCGCGATCACTTTGCCTCAACGATTTGAACGGGCTTGTCGAGCTGGAAGGTTAGCACCGTCTCCGCCGGGACTCGAATCGCGCCGCCCTTGGTCGCGACCTGGGTCACCGCGCCCGCCCCTGCGCCGGCTCCGGCTCCGATCGCCGCGCCTTTCCCGCCGCCTGCAATCGCGCCGATAATGGCGCCGAGCGCAGCTCCGCCGCCCGTAAATTCCGCGGTCCTCTTGTTCGCACCAAACCCTTGCTTTCCCTTTTGTTGCAAATCGGTTGTGCTAACCAGATATTGCTGG
>Ga0307469_10000512_pt1 | contig 14249 bp, 15 predicted proteins | sample atmos_gasesAM2C__FD_203084 | JGI IMG/M metagenome (GOLD analysis project Ga0307469, IMG submission 203084) | Hardwood forest soil microbial communities from Morgan-Monroe State Forest, Indiana, United States - atmos_gasesAM2C_515 | ecosystem: Environmental > Terrestrial > Soil > Temperate...
CTGTAGCGCAGACGCGCTGGGCGTATCTCGCGACCGTGGATGACAATGTGCGCGATCTCACCGACGAGGAACGGCTCTCGTTGCGCTTCCTACACAAGGAACGTGGCGATTTGGCGAGGTATGCGGGATGGCAGAATTTACAGCCCATTCTTGCCCGGCACCATCCGGAATTGCTCAAGGCTTATAGCGATGTGATTATCGCGCAACGGATTCTTGACGCCCTGGTGGACGATCTGTGAGGTGCATGACGTGTCCGGAGACCGCGGTGATTCGTCTGAAACGACGAGACTCGCTGGACTTCCTGCACGTCGTGACGCTGTGCCTGCGGTGTGCCTACCGGCTGGTGGCTCGAGAAGGTGATCAGATCGAAGTGCAGGAAGCCTTATGAAGGACGGTTCTGGTAATGGGTAAATCCAGCGGAGGCTGCAAATCTCCGATTCATAGGTTCGAATCCTATCCGTCCTGCCAACCCACAGAGGATCAATGATACGCGAAGTAGAAACGGCGATCATGGCCAAACAGCGGTACGACGCCGCATTGGACGCGCTGGAAACGCACGGATGGGAAGTGGGCAAGATCGCCCCGGTTATCGATCCTGTGGCACTACTTCAGGTACTCCGGCTGGCCGGAGATGTTCATGGATCTTCAGGCGACGGCGATTAATGCTGCGGTAACGTTCGCCGCCGAGCGGGCGGACATGAGGAGCACGTCAATGATTAATGTGCACGTCATCGTGGGCATCGGATCATGGACCGCCGAGACGCACATCACTCTGGCGGCCTGCCCGCATGTCGGGGATCAGATCGCATGGGGACGATATACCGCCGAGTGTAGGCGCGTGACGATCTGGCCTGATCATGTGCAGGTCGAAGATCTCATCCGCTTCCAATCCGAAGACGAAGCCAAACAATATTTCAAGGAGTAGCGCGCATGGCCAGACGCCACAAGCGAGAGCAGGAGAACGATCACGTGTCACCGAAGCGGAAGTCTCGCAGCGACGTGATTACCACTGCGGCCACACAGGACGTCTCCGACCTCGCCACAACCGACATTCTCCGGCGACGGTCTGTGCTCCAGTGCGAGATCGATGTCGCTGATCACGAATTGGCCGAGCTGACCTCGCGCGTGGCCGCGACGCGCGTGAAGCGGGAACGGCTCTATGCGACCATGATAGGTCTGAATCTGGCCATCGGGCGACGGCAAATTTGTGACTAGGGACCGGCCCAGGACCGGCCCGGGCGCGGGACCGGCCAGACCACCAACCATTGCCCGGGCCGCGCCCAGAACCGTCCCGGGCGGCTGGAATCCACGCCCGGGCGGTCTGGCCGTCCTACCGGTCCGTGACCACAGCCGCCTCCCCGGCCTCGTCGAGGAGCCGCTGCACGGACGTGTAGCTGATCCAGGGTCGTGGATAGTCGTGGCCCCACGTATTGACCAGCCGGAAGGCCTGCCGTTTATCACTCGCCGCCCAGCCACAGATGGCGTGCCCACCGGCCACGGATCCCCACTGCGCCCGGCCAATCCACCACTCACCCGCGTTGATGCCTTTGGTCGTGCGAATGTACTGCGGGGAGAAGAATTCATCGTACCAATTGATGCCGAGGACAAAGGGCGTCCCCTTCGCAATAATCGTCCGCAACTCGTCAACCGTGGTTGCCCAGCGGACGTCCGCGATGCCCTCGTTGATACCCAGGAGTTTCTCGAGGCCACGAAAGTACCGCCAGTGTCCTTCGGTCAATAACACCTGCATGGCCGCGTGCACGCTACTGCCTTCCGCGGGCGGCGTATCGTCCCACTCGTCGATCTGCTGTGCCCGCTCATACAGCTTCATCGCGAGATACTTCCGACGGTTCAGAATGCTCATCATCCACGAGGCACTGAATCCCGTACACGCGCCGACGGCTCCCTGGTCATACCAGGGCACGTACTGGACCGGCACGTCCAGCGACCGCTCCACCACGGGCACGGTTTCCATCAGCATCGCCCGCACGCGGGCGCGTTCCACGTGGACAAATGACGCAGGCGTTCGACGTCCCAGACCCCGTCCTTGTGGCATGAATCATCTCCTGTTAAGGGGCAGGGAACGAGCAATCTGCGGACGACAAGCACGACGTCGCAGTTCCCTCGTCCTTCGGGCGATAACTTCCCAGGCGCTAGGGGCGCGCCCAAACCCTCCTGCCCACGAGGTTACATCTGCGGCGGCTGACTGGCCTCCGGGTACTTGGCGCGGAACTCGTCAATCGCGGACCGGAGCGCCTCGCGATTGGTTTCCCAGCGGGCCATTTCCTCCTCGAAGGGCTTGGTATCGACGCCCGCCTTCCGTGCGGTCGCGATGATCAGCGTCGCCAATCCGCCCACCACGCCAATCAACGGATTGATCTGCATGATAATCCGGTTCAGATCGATGAGCGTCCCTTCGACGCTTTGCAGCCGCGTGTGATCCGTGGGGGTGCTCATGACTGTCCTCCCATTGCCTTGGCTACTTCCGCTTGTACCGCGGCCACTGATGCCATCACGTTCGCCACCAGGGTCGTGATTTGTTGGAGTGCAGGCTGCGGAATCGCTTCCTGCAAGATTTTACTGAGCGGCGAGTTGACGTCATTGATCAATGCCTGCACCTCCGCCGCCTTCAGCTTCCGGAGATCTAACGTCGTGGCCGTATGGTACGCGCGCAAGGCATCACCCAGCGGACCACTTTTCTGGTAGATTTGCTCGCTGTACGACGTCAGTTTCTGGGCGATGTCTACGGGTAGGGTCTTGGCATCCGTGGCGGCGGTGATCCCCTTCTGAAGGGCTGTGGCGGTTTCCAGCACCGTATTGCCATAGTGCGCCACAGCGGTTTCCGGCTGTTTGTTTCCGGCACAGCCACTGATCACGAGCGCCAGCACAATGGCACTCACTCGTCGGTTTCTCACTCGATGCATGGTCACTCCTTGTCGTCCTTCGCAGGATGGTTTCGGAATTGGCTGGTGATGATCCGCCAACACGAGATGCCGCAGAGAACCCAGACTACCACCGCGCCGATACCGATCAGTACCAAGCCCCATTCGACTAACGTCACAGCGTCTTGACGAAAACGGGCTTGGTCCGTCCGGGGCGAATGAACGCGACCGGACGTACCGTCGTCTTCCGGAGGATGATGTTGATGATCGCAATGACCGTGGGCACGTATTTCATCACGCCCGGCGGCAGGACATTGATAATGTCCTTTGCCTCGGCCATGGCCAGCACAATGACCGCGATGTTCACCCAGAAGGTCCGGCTCACCCAGATCGATTGTGCGAAGTACGTCTTCATGCCGCACTCCCGGCGATCACGAAGGCCTTGTTACTGCCGGGCTGATCGCTGGACAGTCGAAACATCTGGCCCTGCTGGAACGTCTGCACGAGTCCGGGCTGACCGGTCAAGGCGTCATAGCAGGTGATGTGCCAGTTGCCATGCTGAACCGTGAGTTCCACATATTTCTTGACGCCAAACGCAATATTGATGAACTCGCGATCGGTGTATGCGCCGTAAATTCTGACCAGTCCGTGGTCGTAATGGTTGGGGTCGTCGGACCAGACCATGTCCGCCTTCAGGATCGCCTCCGCCCAGTGGCCTTTCATCTTCCGCCAGTTGGGACACTCGGGCGGCATGAGGGCCGTTACAATCCGGATGGCGACGACGGCATCCTCCAATCTCGATCCGTACTCCCACAGATTCGATTTGCGGCCTCTCGCCAAATCCGCACGCCCACCGCCACGAATGCCAGCACCGGTATGCAGCACAAACTGCGGCATACCGGAGAGATAGCCCACTGCGGCCAGACACCCGAGACGCAGGGGATCTTCCAGCACCGCTTCTGAGGACTCGAACCCGGGCGGTTCGTTATTGTCGCCGGTCGTCGGCATCGGCATGATCTCACAGCCCTGACGGACCTGCCGCCAGTCCTCATCACCCGGCTGGCGCTCCGAATGGAGATACAGCGTATTGGCAATATCGAGATCGAAGGCCTCCTGCGTATAGACCGCGGGTGGACTGCTAGTGCCGATCAACATTGTGGGGAACTCCCCACGCAGGCGCTGCACCACGCGGCGCAACTTATCTTCATCCTGAAAGTTCTGGAACGCCTCATTCGCGCCCTCCAACCATTGGATCGCCTCCTCGCGTCCGCGCACGATGTTGATAATCTTCTGCACAGTTAGGTCCGTGTTCGCGCCGCTGCCGCCCGCAAAAATGGTGAGGCCCGTGCGCACGCCATACGTACCCCATGCCGTATCGAGGTAGTCCTTCCAAATGTCCTCGTAATTGCTCTGCATGGGATTGATCGTGCGGTCCTCCCACGAGGGACCACCCACTTCACCAAAGGCACGCGTGTAGTCCGCCCAGGCTGCCAGGTACTTCAAGTTGTCCTCGGTCCGCTGGCGGTCGTGCTCCCAGCCCCAGTGTGCCCAGAAAAAGGACGTGCCGAGTGGGGTGTAGATACCCACATCGTCGCGGACGGCACGGCCACTGCTGACGACCGCACCACTCCGCGCGCCATGGGCCATGGCCGTCTGATACGGTCGGGCTTTTGGATAGGTCGTCATCACCTACTCCTCGACGATTTGCAGCACCGTGCCGCCACAGATGTGTCCGCGATCGACGCGATAGAGGAGGTTGATCGGATTCGGATCCGGAGCCGTGATTGCGTCGAGGTTCTCGTACCCGCCATACGTGCCCGCAGGACGGGACTCGAGCCGACCATTGGGTTGAATCGACAGCGTACAGTTGGCGTCGATGAACGTCGCATCGTAGTGGTGATCGTCGTGTTTGGTGATTTTGACGCGACCGGCGTTGCCTTTGGTTGCGCGCGTGGTAATCACACCCGCGCTATCACACTCGACGAAATCATTACCGAGTGTCAGGCGTTCTGCCGGTTCCGAGGGGCCGCCGCCCTGGAATTTCACCGAGGACGCCACGTCGTTCCACGTGCGTCCGGGGCCGGGACCGGAAAACTTCCGGAGGTCTGGCGCGTCGCCGGTCAGCGTGAGCGACTGGCCTTGATAATTGGCGTGCTCGTAGAGGACCACGGTCATGCCCGTTGGAATGCGCGCCGACGAGAACTGATCGTTGCCGTCTGCCAGCGACACCGCATCGCCGTCGTACGCCCATGACCGGCCTTGATAATTGATATCCTGATAGAACGTGACGCCATTGCTCATACGTGCCTCACTCGGTAAGCCCGCGCCGCGGGATACGGTGTTACGGGTGGTGGAATCGGCTCAGGTTTGGGTGGTCCGGGTTGTGGGGGCAACGCAGGCACCCCAGGAATCGACATGGACAGCGAACGCCAGTACTCATGGGTCTCGGGATGATCGACATAACCGGTCGCGCGCCCGTAGCCGCTGAAGGGGAGCAGGGCAATCACGTTCCGGAACTCATTGGCCAACCGCGCGAACACCGGAATCAACGGCGCAAGATCGGCGGTCAACGAAGTGTTGGAGGTGTAGGATTGACAGACGAGGGCGATTTGATAGGCCGGAGCTGTGAGCAGAATACTGCGCATATCGGTTTCCAACTGCTCAGGCGACTCGCCTGCGCGGCAGTAGGTCTGGAGGCACAGCACCGATCCCGGTGGCAACAGAGGCCAACGAGGCCAGCGGCGTTGATCCCAGTACGCATAGGCCACGAATCCCCGTTGATTGACCGCCCGTGCATGTTGCTCTACTTCATCCACGGATCCGCCGGAGACGAAATAGCCAACGTATGGACCCGGTAGTCCCTCAGACTCGGACGAGACAATGACCGGCACGGTACTTGTTTGGACATTGCGCACAGCCAGCAACGCATTACTGGGCGGGATCGGGGTAGACGTGAACTGGAACCACGCGAGCCAGACGGGGCGCGTGATGGGCGGTACAACAATTGGCTTGATGAAGGACTGCCACTGTGGAATCGGACGATGGGCGTAGACATCGATCAAGAACTTCACCGAAGTACGATTCGCAACCAATTTGACAATATCGCCCGGCCCTTCTCCTTGCGTGTAGGACCACGCAATCGTCACGTCGTTTCCCGTGGCGACCATGTGGTGCGCGAAGCCTTTGCCCTCCTGCTCCAGAATGTACCCTTCACTCTCGCCGTCCACCTGGAGCACCAATCCTGGTACTGCATTGGACCAATAGAGGATCCAGTCGGTGCCCTCCTGCGTCATGCAGGACTGCGTATTCATCGCATCTGCCCAATAGGGACGCAACCGTGGTCGCCCATACGCGCCGCCCCGCCACGTGGCTATCCCACCGGGCAAGGCTTGCAAGTCGTACGGGCTCAGTGCATTCGGCACATCAATCCAGCCGGGCGGCAGCGGATGCGCAGGCGTCGGCGGCCACACCACCGTTTCGGGGCGCGCGGCTCCTGGCGGAATGATGGTAATCCCATCGTACGACTGATAGATCGACTTGAACGCGATGGTCCCGTCGAAGGCGACGTCTCCCGCGCCCGCATAGCGCAATTCCGGAATGGACCCAAACAGCCGCGAAGCCTTGGTTCCGTCCGGTACTTCGCCGGTCAGGATGTATTGTCCCCCACCGCCCGCCGCGAAGTTGGCTAAACGATAGCGACTGCCATTCGTATCCGGGGGAAACTCAATGGGCGTGCACTGGAGACTGTGAATCGGCCACCGACACACGAGGGCGTCAGGCGCACGCGCGACAACCACAGTATAATCGTCGATGAATGCGCCACGACCATATGTCGAGAATGGATAAAGCACGCCATTGAGTGATCCAGGGACACCGCCCGCGCCCATGATCACATCGGTTCGTTGGCTTTGACGTGGCATCTATTCCTCCAGCACCGTGCGCCACGCTTCGGTAAAGTACTCCGGCCAACTGACGGGACGCGGTTTCCCGGGTCGCCAGCCTTGGATGTACTGCTGCCAGCCCCGGTCCGGTTCGTCCTGCTGGGGCAAACGGCCCGGGACCGTCCACAACAACAACCGCGCGAACACGCACGCGAGCGTATCATTGTGGATCAGCGCGCGGTAGCAGATATCTTCCTGCATGTCGTAATTCAAAGTACGACAGACAGAAGTCAAGAAGTGATTGGACGTGTGCAGCACCCCTCGGACACCGCCTGCCTTCTCAAATTGCCAATAGCCGTGCGCAGGACCGTTATTTTCCTGCACGCGCGCCATGAAGGCCGACTCCTGAAGCCCGATGGCTAGAAGCATGGCCCGCGCCTGCGGCGTGGCCATCTGGTTGGGCAGCAACGACAACGCCGTCGGAATCACGTACTTATGCACGTGATAGAACGCCTCGGCATTCATGCGGCACTCTTCATAGCGAGTGACCGCATGAACCGCCGTGATCGCCACCAGTCCCGCAGCCGTTTCCAGACACTACGTCCCATATAGGACTCGAACGCAATCTGTCGTACCAGTAACTTCTGGTACAACTCCATCACGTCGTGGATCCCTTGCTGCCGTTCGACGACCTCCGTGGCATACAGCGTTTCCAGGGAGATTTTCAATCGCTGGAGGTCGTCCGCGGTGGTACGCGTCAAATCTACTTGACGCTGGTCGAGCACCGTGAACAGGGCTTCGACGTCGGTGAGCCGTCGATCCAGGGCATGGGTGATCGTCCGATGAGTCGATTGTTCTTTCCCGTTCACGGATGTACTCCTTTATCCAGCAACGCCCACTTCACCTTCGGCCTCAAACGTAATCGACGTGGCCGCGTCGGCCTGCAACGTCAGAAAATCCGCGACGTCCAGCCGCAGCAAGCCATACCAATCCACGTAGCTGTTTGCCGGTATGGAGGTGCCGGAGAACCCCGTTTCCGTGCCTGCCGCCGACGCGCCGGTCGCGCCGATCCACGCCGAAATCGTGTGGGCTGCCGCTGTCTTGTTGACAAAGCGGATGTGCTTGATGATGAAATAGAGGTTGCCCGAGCCGGAGGGCATGCCCACGCCGCCGGTTGTCGTGCCTGGATTGAGGGCGTTAGCAACCGTCGCGCCCACTGCCACTGGACCGAATCGCACTGTCTTATTCGCTGCCATGCTATGTCTCCTTCCACGAAATCACGTTTACCGGCACGTCGAAGTTTGGCGTTACACTGTTCGACGTGAGTGTCAAAAACCCCACCTGATCAGCTCCTTGCAATAAGAAGTCAGTTCGAGCAATCGAATGCACTTGCTGCCATGTCTGCCCGTCGCTGCTGGTGGAACTGATAATATTCGTTCCATTATCAGTGATGCGGAACCACTCTGGAGGTTTGATCGCGCGCACTTCAAGATAGCTCGCACTGAAGACTGTTTCACTCGTCCATTTTTCAACTCGAAGTATACCGCCTGCATCAGCGCCTGCCGCGTTACCGAGACACCACCAAAACGTGTGAAGTCGTCCCGTACCGGTACCTGCACCATTCTGCCGCAAACCTATCCCATATCCAAGAAAGAGCTTCGTTACCGCTGGCGGTATGAGACGCGCTGTAATGGTAAAGGGAGTAGCGGGTGCCGTCTTCACACGAGCTACACCATTGAACGCGCTACCCGTTCCCGCTCCTAGTAGTTGTAGTGAGTCTTTCGACTCAGTAATTGTAGACGATCCTTGATTGCGCCACGACCACACACCCGTCGGTGGAAGTGTGAGCGCCGACACCGGACCCCACGTCTCCCACGCTGACCCACTATCACGCCCGATGGAATAGCCGTCATTCGGCAGGTAGATCCGGCCTTGGTTTCCGGCGCTTGGACGTGTGGCATGCGTACCGGTCTGAATCGTCGTGACCGGATATGTCGCATCCTTGACCACGCCATAGATACGAATCGCGGCTGACGCGATGTTGCCTGATGACAGCACGAACCGGAGCGCATTTACGGCTGTTGTCGAAAGATAGCGGCCTTCACCGATAAACGAGTAGTAATGTCCATCGTTGTTATGGTAACTCCCTTGCACCGTGAAGACTTTGTAGAGCGACGTGTTGAGTGGCAGATACGCCCGCACCGTCGCGCTCAAGCTACCCTGCGGCGTCGTCGTATCGAGGTTCCCTGCAAGGGTGATTGACGTCAGGCCCGTGTCGGCTCCTGCGACCGTGTTGAACGAGGCGTTGTCGGCCCTAATCTGCTTTCCGTAGTTCGTACCACTGTCGAAATTTGCGCCGCCATCGGTCGAGCAGCGCATCAACAGATCGACGTTATCAGTCGCTGGTACGAGGCCAAGAATCTCAATGACATACTCATCGTAGTCACTCTGAAAGATCGCACCCGTGAGACTGCCAACGTTGCGGCTAACGAAGTCGGCCTGTGCGGCACTGCTCAACGCCTGTGCGGCGAGCAGGACCGTGCCGTGTGCCGGAATAAGTGATGCGGTAGCCGACATGCCGTACAATGTGAAAATCGATCCGTCACGAAATGCAGTGCCATCCGTTGTGACTGTGATGCGATTAATCGCAGCCGTCGAAAACCACCATGACCCGAGCGTGGCAACAATATCTCCCGACGACGACGAGGCGATGACTGCTCCGACGAACGACTTGTACAGCGCCGCATTCGCGTAATCCGAGAAGACGACCTCGCCCTGTCCAACATAGTTCGTCGAACCTGCCGTCGAATGAAAACCGACTTGCGCGCCGCCAGACGTCGGAGCCGCGCCACTCGCGAACGCGACGCCGCCCTGCGATCCGATTCGTTGAGCAGTAGAGTAGTTGCCAGACGTCGAGTCTCCGTTGAGTCGAACGCGAATGCCGATGCCGACCGTACCGGTCGCCGTATCTTCTGAGCGCCAGATTAAGCGCAACGCTGTGAAGGTTTGCGGGATCGATGTAAAATCAACAGTGGTTTGACTACCACTGCATATGATTTGCGCGATGGGTACTAAGCCACCACCGATGATCATCGTCGTGCTGCCGCCACCTCCACCCGTACCAGCCGCGCCCGCCGGGCCGGGAATGACCATCCCGTCGTCACCGCCTCCGACTTCTGTGTCGAAGAAGATCGGTGTGACCGGCACACGCGCAGACACGCCACTCGGTCCCGGCGGACCCGGAATGTGCCAGTCGTCAATGATGGGATCTTCCGGCACGAAGAACGGCATCGGACCATCTGTCAACCCACGGATCTTACTGCGTTGAATCCCTGCCGCACTTGCGATCTGTGCGTCGAAGATGGACCCAGTTTTGATCTGCGTCTCCCCACGAATCTGGTTTCCTGCACCGTACCCCGCCACGGAATACAACACCTCCATGCCGATATTGGCAATGAAGGTCTGTTGCGTGCCATTCTGTTTCTTAACACCGAACGAGATCGCATTGAATTGCTTATTGGTGAGATCGAGGAACTGCACACCGCCATTGGGGTTTGACGAGGCGCTGCCGGGATAGCTACCAGTCAGCGTTCGCGACGTGGCCACGCCTCCCAGCATCATATCGACATTGCCGGTACCTGACGCCACCTTGGAATTGACGTATAGCTTCATGGCCTGTATGCCACCGAAGCCGAGCAAGATCCCTGAGGCGTGCGAGAATTCAACTTCCGTACCCGTACCTAATACCGACGACATCGTGTCGGCCGTATTGACAGGGTATTCATCAACGTTAGTATAGGTGCCGGTCTCCCACTGATTCAACACTACACCCGTCGGCGGGACCAAAGCAATATGCGTATTGGTCGGTAGCACAATCGGGTTCACGGCGTCAGCGTCCGACGTGCCCATGTACACGAAGTCATCGAAGTCGTAACTACCGGAGATGCCAAACGTACCTTGACGTACCTCACCCATACCGACGACGTCAAGAGCATCACTCGCTCCGATATTGCCAGTCGCTTGTATGGTTTCACTGAACGTCGGCACGGTACTGTCATCCGTGATAGTAAGAGTCGCCGTTACCAACGTATTTGCGGAAACGTCAAGTAACACGTCAAGGGTGCACGCGTACCATGTATTTAGTGCAAGGATGCCAGTCGAGAGCACTATCGTCCCACTACCGACCCTGACGCCGAAATTACGGTTGCCATCAACCCACATACCGCATGTGCCAAGGTCTTGACCGAAGCCCCATATATGTCCCGCCGATGTTGGAAATGAAAACGACTGCGAATTGATGCGAACGTATACACGCGCCCGCGCCCGCTTTTTATTGCCTGACGTGACCGTGCCGCTGGTCCCGATCACTGCGCCGACGGGAAAGAACGTAAAGTAACCGGTGCCAGCCAGCGTACCGGCGTTTACGCGGTAGCAATACGTACCGGTGCGCGGTGACGTGCCACTAATGAAATGCGTTGCTGGAATCGCGAGTTGATAGTTAAACTCGCCTGGATCCGCAATCTCAAACCCGCATATATTGCGTTCGATGGCCATTAGACCGTCCCGTTATAATTGACCGAGACCACGTCCGCAGGTGTCACGCCTGCCGCAGTCTTCGGGGCCAATGCCATAAGGAACGCCGTCGTGCTGCTTTCCTCATAGTCGATATCTTTCATCTGCTGAAGTCCATTCAAAAATACCTCAAGACTTTGGTACGCATTGGCGGTCGTGAAGGTGCGATTCGATCCATTGACTGAACCGACCGGAACCTCGCTGGTGTAGCGCGGAACCGTCGTGCCACCTCCACCTCCACCCGTGCCGCCTGTAGTCGCCGCCACGCGCATGATCTGGAAGCAGGTACTATAAGTACCGCCAACAAGATCATGCGTGGAATTGACGTTGTCAGTGATGACCGCACGCGCCTCGAAGATATCGCCCGGCTGTCCCTGTACTTGCACCGTGACTTCGAACGCTGCGCCCCCAAGACCACTAACACTCTCCGCGACAAGCGACCCATTGCGGTAGATACGGAGGTTCGTGGAACCCGTGCCACTAAACGTAGCAGGCTTCGCGGCAAAACGCGCGAAGTACACACCCGGCATGCCCGGTGGAATGATAACCTGCGTCGGATTGCTAATGTCCCAAAAGCCTGACGTATCGTACAACTCGTTGGAGAATGAAACGGCGGCTTCAACGGTAGAACTGAACGTCTGATTCGTCGCACGGTACACGTGCGCGCTGGCGACTTGTTGAAAACCACTGGTTGGAAATGTTGGAACGACGTCGCCGTCGATGCCGTCTTCAATCCAGAACACGGGACCGACTGGACCCTGTGGACCCGGCGAACCCGCAGGACCAGACGGTCCAGGCGGTCCCGGGAACACCACGCCATCCTCGCCGTCGAAGCCATAGCCGACCGGTCCAGGCGGTCCAGCCGGTCCAGCCACGCCTTGCGATCCCGGCGGTCCCGGCGGTCCAGGGAAGACCACGCCGTCCTCGCCGTCCACGCCAAAGCCCACTGGTCCTATCGGTCCCGCGGCTCCCGTTGGCCCGGCATTTCCGGCTGGTCCCGTCGGACCCCGTGGACCAATCGGACCAATGACGAGCATCGGATCGTCACCGTCCATGCCAAACCCAATTGGTCCCATGGGGCCTTGCGGTCCGGTCGGTCCTGCATTGCCTTTCGGCCCCGGCGGTCCCGGGAACACAATGCCGTCCTCACCGTCGAAGCCAAATCCGGGCTGGCCCATCGGGCCTTGCGCGCCTGTCGTGCCCGGTGTTCCAGGGTTGCCCTGCGGTCCTGGCGGACCAAGCACGATCATAGCGTCTTCGCCATCGAAGCCAAATCCGGCTGGTCCTATTGGTCCCTGCGCACCTGTGAATCCACGCGCACCCACGGAGCCCTGGATCCCAGGCGGTCCAGGGGGTCCGACGACCATCATCGGATCGTCGCCATCGAACCCAAATCCAGGCGGTCCTAGCGGTCCCTGCGGACCGGCAGGACCACCAGATGGTCCGGTAGGTCCAGTTGGGCCTGTTGGTCCGGTCGGTCCCGTAGGTCCAGTTGGGCCTGTTGGCCCTTCCGGTCCTTCCGGTCCAGCAGGGCCGGGCGCGCCCGCGGATCCCGGCATACCCGGTCCACCAGTTGCACCAATCGTGCTGCCCAGTCCCCCACGTCCGCCATTAGTCACACCTGATCCACCGCCGCCAGAGACATTGACTTTGCGTGGACCCACAATCAGATCGGTGAACTGCGAGGATTTCTTGGGCGAGACATCAGCGTTATAGACCGGCGAGGATCCTTGTTGAAAGTCGTTGATGTTGACGCGCTGAATGGTAAACTGCCCTGAGATCGCATCCGGATCCCCGAGGTCCACGTCGATCACGCGACCGACATGTGTCTTCGGGTCACGGCTCTGGAAAGTGATTTTACGTTCCAATGGACCATGTTCGGCCAGATACCGCTCGCCTACCGCTTCAATTTCGTCGGCGTAGAAACCCTCGTCCTTGATGTAGCCTTCTACGACACCATCGTCTCCAAGACGTGTCGCTAAGTCCGTTTGGGAATCAAAATCATTGACGGTCATGCAAACCGTGACCGCATCACCTTCCTGTACAGAGTACACAAGACCCGTCACACCCGTGAGCACATACCCTAACTCGTCGGCGGTATTTTCAATGGGAATGGCCGGAATCGAATCGTCCGTCTCTATACCATTCTCGTCGTACGTAATCTTAGCTTCTAACTCTGCATTAGTTTGACCATCCACCAATTCGCCGCCCGTCGGTGGAATACTGCCAATGAGTACGGACTTCGATAGCAGATCCTCTGTTGGGCCGCTATCCACCTTAGCACGGTACACGTTCACACGCGTAACACGCCAGCCTGCCGGAGCAATCTGTGGATCGGGCGGCAAGGGCGGCATCGTCGGAGGGGCCGCTGGATCGATGCCAATGTCACGACCATGGAACGACTGACCAATCGCTCCCATGGTGATCTTCCACGCATGCGGACCTAATGAAGTATCTTGGAATCCCGACGTGGCCATGATCGCCGGGGTTTCTCCCTGTTCTGTCGAATACGTGAACAGCCAATTCGTGGCAGAGTCCTCGATGTTGCCGCCCTCCACGGCTTCGATCGTGACGTCTGGCAGCGGCACGTTACCATGATAGACCGGCGAGATCGGAATTCTTGCTAGTCCTGTATATTCGATCTTCTGGAGACCGCCCACGAGGGCTTCGCCACCAGTGGCGCTGAAGATATGGCGGGGCGGTGTCTCAATGGTTTCACCGGTCTCCGGATCAATTTCGTCAGGAATTTCCTCCTGAAGGCGCGTGACGAACAACTTATTGGTCGGCACGAATGTCAGCGTACCGATGCCGCCCGAGTAGTGCACTTCGTAATGACCAATCGGCGTAAACAACCGGGCCTGTGCACCACCGCCTTCCACCAGTACACGGTTGACGACCTGACTGATGTTCCGGT
>Ga0307469_10000513_pt1 | contig 14237 bp, 9 predicted proteins | sample atmos_gasesAM2C__FD_203084 | JGI IMG/M metagenome (GOLD analysis project Ga0307469, IMG submission 203084) | Hardwood forest soil microbial communities from Morgan-Monroe State Forest, Indiana, United States - atmos_gasesAM2C_515 | ecosystem: Environmental > Terrestrial > Soil > Temperate forest...
ATCGGCCACCGAGGTCCGCAACAGCATGCTCTGTACCTCGATCGGTTGGCGATCGAGCATCTCGGCCATCAGGTATTCCCCGATCGCCCTGTCGGTCCCGGAGAACTCATCCACGAATCGCTCCGGTGCCGGGTGACCGCGGAGAGCGATCACGGCCAGGCGCAGACCGGCCGCCCAACCCTCCGTGCGTTCGTACAACGCGGCGGCTCCCGAATCCGACAGATCGATCCCAGAAACGGCCAGGAGTTCTCGTGTCTCGCTCTCGGTGAACCGCAGATCGCCGGCCCGAAGCTCGGAGAGCTCGTCGGCAAGTCTGAGCTGGTGCAGTCTCAGCGGCGGGTCACGGCGAGACGACAACACGACGCGCGCAGACTTCGGAAGGAGACTCAGCAGGCGCTCGAGTTGGGAGAACGCGTCAGCGGAACTCAGCTCGTGAAGATCGTCGATGACCAACACGACGACTCCGGCCGCGTTGGCTAGTTCCGATACAACCGCGTCGACCATCGCATCGCCGTCAAGAACGGACCCATCCGCCTGACTTCGGGAACCAGCGATGGCGTCGGTTTGACCGATCGCGTTAAGGACGTCGAACCAGAACTGCTGAGCATCCCGCTGGTCACGCGGAACCGACACAAACGCGACCCGGCGACCATCGCTCGAGCGGTCAGCCCACGCCCGTAGGAGCGAGGTCTTCCCGCTCCCCGGGGGCGCCGAGATGACGGTCACCCTCCTCTGGGTGGCGCGATCCAGCGCGGCCAAAAGGTCGTCACGACGAAGCAACCCCGTGACAGGCGAGAAGCTGGTCGATGTCGGCCGGGAGCGAGGCGCGGCCTGCGGTACCGTCCGCACAGCGGTCATGCTCGCACTTCTCGGGCTCAGTCGCACACCCACTGGAGTTAGGGGCGATCGCAACGCGCGGCGCTAAACTGACCGGCCTTGGCCACACGACCTGCCGATCAGGCGCGCTCGTTCTTCGTCCGGCTTCGCCAAGCGGATCGCCGGACGCTTGTCACGCTGGGCGGAATCCTCCTCCTCGCCGCGGTCGGACTCTTGGCCTTCCGGCGATTCGGCGTGAGCTGGGACGAGCCGTCGCTTCACATGCTTGGACGCTTCGCATTACGGGTCGTCACACACGGCGATCGAAAACCCCTCGACACGTCCGGCCCGCTTAGATACGTCGGGCCGGTGGTGCCGACGGTACTCGCGATCGTCGACCACATCATCTACGGGGGCCCCGGCTCGAACTCCCCCGGCCCCCTCGGCTTCCAACTGGGACATCTCGTCGTCTTCTCGTTCTTCTTTGCCGCCGTCCTCGCGCTCTATGGACTCTGCAAGCGTCAGTTCGGAAGTTGGACGTGGGGCCTTCTGGCGGCTGCCATCTTCGCCGCGTCTCCGCGCATCTTCTCGCATGCCTTCGTGGACATAACCGACACCTCGTTGATGGCGCTTCTCGTCGTCGCCGTGTACTGCGTCGTTCGCTTCCTCGAGTCGCGGCGGATGGCCTGGATCATCGCCGCGGCCGTCAGCAGCGCATTGGCGATCGACGCACGGATCAACGCAGTGATCATCGTCGGACTGACCGGACTCGCTCTCCTGATGGACCTGGCTGCGTCCGGGGACCGACGCCGTGCATTCAGGGAGCTCATCATCGTCTCGGCCGTGTATCTCGGCGTCACGGCCGTCACCATCGTCATCTTCTGGCCGCTGTTGTGGTCGAACCCGGTCCGGGAGTTCGCCGGCGCGTTCGGTGGCTTCGCCGTCTCGACGTTCTACAAAGGCGTGGTCCTCTACAGGGGTCATGTCATCCCCGCCACCAAGATCCCGTGGCATTACGTCCCGTGGTGGATCGCGATCACGACGCCGATCCCCTACCTCGTGCTCGCCGCGGTTGGGGTCTTCACCTTGCCGATCCAACGGATCCGCTCCGCGCTCGAGACGCGATCGATCGACCGATTGCTGCTTGTGTACGCGGCCTGGCTGTTCCTACCGATCGTCTACGTCGCCGCCGGACACACCGTTCAGTACGACGAGTGGCGACACATGATCTTCGTCTACCCACCTCTCGTCGTCTTCGCGGTTGCGGGTGCCGTACGGGTCCAGCGATGGCTCGGGTCTGCGCGTTCGAAGGTGCAGCTTCAGCGGGCGTGGGCGATCCTGCTGATCGCGATGGTCGGATGGGTTGCGATTCGCATGGCCGAACTGCATCCGTACGAGGCCGTGTACTTCAACAGCCTGGTCGGCGGACCGCACGGAGCCGAGAATCGCTACGAGATGGACTATTGGGGCCTCTCCTACAAGGAGGGCCTGAGCTATCTGCTCCGCAATACGCACGGCGTGCTCAAGGTCACCGCGTGCACCAGGCCGGGCACCTTCGCGAGCTATCTCTTCTCGCGAACCGCCAGCGAACGCTTCGTCTTCGTGGATCCGACGGCAGCACAGTACGCCATCTGCGCGCCGCGCTCGATGACGACGCCCTACTTACCGCACAACCAGACCGTCTACGCGGTACGCCGCGACGGTGCGACGCTCCTCGTGGTCAAGAAACTGCGTTAGCGCTCCACGCGCGGCGCAGTTTCCTCGGTCACATGAGGACGTGACAGCGAGAGGAAGAGACGCAGGTACGACCGGAACGTCGTCGCCAACGCCATCTTCGAACGGCCCGCGTGCCGGTACTCGAACTGTATGGGTCGTTCGATGATCTCTGCACCCGAGCGCGCGGCCCGCACGAGAAGCTCGGGCAGGAACGCGAAATCCGAGTTCTCGAACGACAAGGATCGCAGGACGTCGGCACGATAGATGCGAAATCCTGATGTCTTGTCGTGAACCTTCACGCGGTAGAGCCGCGTCATGAACGCATTGACACACCTGGAGACGACGCGCTTCCACACCGGCATGCCCGCCATGTGGCTCCCCCGGACGAAGCGGGAACCGACGACGATGTCGGCGCCGCTCTCCACGAGCGCGGACAGAAGCATGGAGATCTCTTCGGGGCGATGGTTCAGATCCGCGTCCATCGTGACGACGAAGTCGACCGAAGAGTCGACGGCCGCGAAGCCACGGCGGAACGCTTCGCCCAGTCCGGCGGGGTCTTCCTTGTACAGGACTCGCAGAGACCCGAGCTCCGGTGCAAGATCCTCAACGATCTGACGCGTCCCGTCACGACCTTCGATGACGAGGACGATCTCGGACGCGGCGTCCGGCAGTTGCATGAGGGCCGCCCGAAGCCGTCGAGCCAGGGGCTCGATGGTCTCTGCTTCGTCATACGCGGCAACGACCGCGGCCACGCGGATCACAAAGACGCCTTTCGCGCGATCGCGACGACGTGCACGAAGAGATCGCGCAGAGAGACCCGCGAAGCGACCGGTTCGAGTCCCGCCGAGCGCATCGTCGCGCGGGCTTGGCGCAGTGACCGGAGCCGGTTCACTTCGTCCGGGAAGAATCGGTACGTCCGGCCGCCCCGCGATCGGATCGCTTCGATCGGACCAAGCAACAAGCGCGAGAAGCCGAACTCGGGCGGCCAGAACAAGACCATGACACCCTTCTTCTCCAGGACGCGACCGAACTCGCGAAGGATCTCCACGCCGTCGGCCTCCGGGAAGTGTTCCATGACGCCGAGGTTCCAGATGCCGGCGACGCTCTCCGTCTTGAACGGCAGGTGCCGGATGTCGGCGCACAAGAAGTGCTGATGGAGGCCTTGCTCCCGCGCCGATCGGAGCGCGACGAGCGAGAAATCCAACGCCACGAGACGCCGGCCGTCCGAAGAGATGCGTCCCGAGGCCTGTCCGGTTCCGGACCCGGCCTCGACGAAGAACCCCTCGCGCACGAAGTACTTGTCCAGGAAGTGCCGGACGGCCCGCGACAGCAGAGACTTTCGATAGAGCGACGCGATCGCCCCGAAGGCGGCTCGGTCTTTGCCCAGCGTCTCCCAGTGGCGATCCCAGATCGCTTGTTCGTCGCGGCTCACCGACGGCGCACGCTCAGCCGCGATCTTCGGCCCCCGTACGGCCAACGTCGGCGTGGAACGCGATGGACATCGAGCGATAGTGCCGGACCACCCATGAGATGGCAAGCCTGCGCGGCACGTCACCCGAAGGGGCTACTCAAGCGGGCCCTGCTCCCCGCCGATGTCAGCCGATGTACGGGAGCGGTTGGCCGAAGATAGAGCGGGCGATGCCACCAGAAGAAGGACAACAAGCCGGTGCACGCTGGCGCGTGACCACAGGCGGAGGGAACACGGTCGTCACCCTGTCGGGTGAGATCGACCTCGCCGCCGTTCGCGGCCCAACAGAAGGCATCCTCGGCCCTCTGCGTGCGACCGTGGTCGGCGACACCGTCGTCGTCTGCGATCTGTCCCGCGTCGAATACATGGACTCGAGCGGCTTCCATCTCCTCGTTCAATTGAAGCGTGCCGTCGAGAACGCCGGCGGGCGGTTCCTCATCGCTCGACCGTCCGAGCCCGTCAAACAGCTCTTGCGGATCATCGGCGTCGAGGAGTTCTTCGACATCCAGAGCTAGCATCGGTAGGTGGATGTCGCGACGAGGCTCGCACCCTTCCTCGAGCGCCTCCTCGGTCCCCAGCCGCCGCTCCACGTCGCGTTCTGGGACGGCTCAGCCTGGGGGCCGGACGAAGCCGCGGCGCGCGTCGCCGTCCGGTCGCCGGACGCCCTGAAGCGCATCGCGCAGTCCCCCGGCGAACTCGGCTTCGGACGTGCGTACGTCGCCGGCGACCTCGACGTCGAAGGCGACATCTACGACGCGCTGAGGGTCCGAGACGTCCGCGACGATCTCACGCTCGGCCTCGGCGAGAAGCTCTCGATGCTGCGCGCGGCGCTCGCCGTCGGCGCGTTCTCGCTCCGTCGCGTGCCACCGCCGCCGGAGGAAGCTCGCCTGCGCGGCCGCCTCCACTCGCGCGCACGTGACGCCGCGGCGATCGCGCACCACTACGACGCAGGCAACGACTTCTACCGCATGGTGCTCGGTCCGACGCTCACCTACTCCTGCGCGTACTTCTCGTCATCGGACGGATCGCTCGAAGACGCGCAGCGGGACAAGCTCGAGCTCGTCTGCCGGAAGCTCAGACTGCGCGAGGGCGAGCGCCTGCTCGACGTCGGGTGCGGCTGGGGAACGTTCGCGGTCCACGCCGCGACGCGGCACGGCGTCCGCGTCGTCGGCGTCACGCTGTCCGAAGCTCAAGCGCAGCTCGCGGCGAAGCGCGTCGTCGACGCCGGAGTCGCCGACCGCGTCGAGATCCGTGTGCAGGACGAACGCGACGTCGACGACGGTCCATACGACGCCATCGCCTCGATCGGCATGTTCGAGCACGTTGGCGCGACGCGGCTTGGCCAGTACTTCGCACCCTGTACGAACTGCTCCGTCCGCAGGGACGCTTGCTCAACCACGGGATCTCGCGTCCCGCGGGCGGACGATCCGCCACCGGTCCCCGGAGCTTCATCGACTCGTACGTGTTCCCGGACGGCGAACTGCACGAGGTCGGTGCCGTCGTCAGCAACATGCAACGCGCGGGGTTCGAGGTGCGCGACCTCGAGAACCTTCGCGAGCACTACGCGCTCACGCTCCGCCATTGGGTCGCCAACCTCGAACGCAACCGTGAAGCGGCGCTCACGCACGTGAGTGAGGGACGCTACCGCGTGTGGCGGCTGTACATGGCGGCATCCGCGTTGAACTTCGAAGCCGGACGAACCGAGGTGCACCAGGTGCTCGGTGTGAAAACGACGAACGGTGTGTCCGGCGTGTCGCTGCGTCGCGGCGACATCGTTCTCTGAAGAGCGTCTAGGACGTCTTCTCTTCCGTCAGTCGCGCGTCGATGTGGCGTCGCGCCTGGTCGACGAGGCGCTCGCCGATCTTCTTGGCCGTCGCGCTGGAGAGCGTGTCCGCCGCGCGGCGCACACTCTGGAGCGCCGAGCGATACGCGGCCGCACGCGGCGTGCCACCTTCCTTCGCCGCGACGGCTTCGTCCTCGGCGATGAAGTCGGATGTCGTCTCGCGCAGCACGCGCACCTTCTCGATGCCTTCGATGTCCATCAGCGCGAGCATGTCGGCGTCGTAGAAGAGCCATTCGATACGCGTCTGCGGACGAGGCAGATGCAGATGTTCGCCCGTGCGCTGCGCGTACTTCTCGGCCTCCTCCTCGATGAAGGGGAACGGTCCGAGGTGGCAGCGGATCGCTTGCTGCACGGTCTCGATGAACGCTTCGTCCTTGCCGAGCTCGCGGAGCTTCACGCCCGCGACGTCGGAACCGACGTCGGCATGCAGCATCAGGTGGGTGTCCGCCTTGGCGACGTCGTGCAGGATCGCGATCGCGCGAAGGAGCTCGTGATCGTCGGCCGAGAGCCCCTCGCCCGCGGCGATCTCATCGACGTGCGAGAGCACGCGGTAGTTGTGCTCGTTGAGCGCCTCGACGACGTCCGCCGGCTGACCGCTGCTCTCGTACCGCTCGCAGACGTACGCGAGTAGCGCGGCCTGATCCTCCCCGGAGAGCAGCGACATGTGCTCACGTACGGTACACGACCCGGAGGAAAAGGACGGACCGAGAGCCGAGGCGCCCCACCTCGGCCCTCGGTCCGCTGGATCGCTTTTCGTGTCGGGAGCCGTCCCGCCGGGCGACTCACACCCCTAATACGCGCGAAGGGGACGAAACCTTGCAGTGCGGGGGCCCGTATCCTCCATTGGTCAGAGCGCCTGACCCGGCGTGGTCCGACTCGAAACTGTTTGCTGGCCTCCAGGAACGGGCGTCGTCCCCAATCGAACGCGGGTGACTTATCCGCTCTACCGTCGTCAGCCGCCCATATCGTTGAGCTGTGAACGTCGCCGAGCTGTGGGCCGTCCTCGTCTGGGTCGATGCGAACGTTAAGGATCGTCGCCTCGCCGAGCGCTACGGGACGTTGCGCGAAGTACTCCGACGGAACGCCGGCGGTGGCGGCGAGGCACAGCCCTTTGCCGCCGAGAAGGACGATTTAGAGGTAGCGCTTCGCGCTATCAACCTGGCGACACTCACGGACGACCAGCAGGACTTCCTTGAGCGCGTCGAACTCGCGCCGTACATCGCGGAGCGCGGCGTCAATTACATCGAAGATACGCTCGTCCGGAATCCCGTTGACCTTGCCACGGCCGCTCAGGCTATGGACCAGGCGCGCGCGAAGGTCGAAGCGGCGACGGAACGGGTCGAGTCCCTCCGAGATGGTCTTGACGGGTTGGTATCAGAAGTGCCGCCACCGCGCCTCGACATGGTCACTGTCCGAGCGAAGTTCGACCGCGGAACGGCGATCCGCAATGTCGTCGAGCTTCGCCGAGAGGTCGATCGATGGAACCTCATAGGCATTGGCGTAACCGCCGCACACGACTTGCCGCCGGAAGAGTTCCAAGTCATCGGCGCTGGCGTTGGCTCCCTCGTCTTCATCTTCGCTGCCGCCGCGGCGATCGCTACTTCAATCGCGACGATCATGAAGCAGGGGCTGAGCGTCACGAGTGAGGTCTTCGGCGTACTCAAGACGGTCGAGCAATGGAGGCAGAGTAAGGTTGTCACCGCGGCAAGCATCGAATCGCTGCAAAGAGACGCGGCGGCCTTACGCGAGTCGGGGACCGAGCGAATTCTCTCTGAGATTGCGACTGAACTCTCTCTGAGTCGCCAACAGAACGCCGAGCGGGTGCAAAAGCTCGAGCGCGCGGTTCGGGAGCTGATGGACTTCGTTGATAAGGGTGGACGGGTCGACTTTGTTCTTCCCGAGCCGCCGAAGGAAGCCGATGGCGAAACCGAAGAACAGCGCGCAGAACGCGCGAAGCTCGCCGAAAGTCTGGACGCGCTTCGCGCCACCGTCGAGGACGTGCGGCGCCTAGAGGACCAAGTGCGTCGGTTAGGGCCGGGAACAACGACAGGCGACGATTGAGCGACTAGTTCAGCGTAGGCTGGGAGCGGGGCGGACCGCTGACTAGCGAGGAGGTCGGGTCATGGCAACGGCTCCCGAAGCTGCCGAGGCGATTCTGGACAAGATCATCGAGTTCTTGCCGCACAGCTCGATCTCGAATGGCCCCCGAGCGATCCTGTATCTCGCCGAGGCATACGCGTACATCACGAGGCCCGACCAGCCGCACGGTAGCTCGCCTTCGCCGAAGTAATCGGATGCTCGAGCCGCATCGTCGAGCACCCAGCGCGGGATCCCCAAGAACATAGGCGTCTGCCGATGAGCGGGACCGCTCTCGCGTCGGAATGAGAACGCCGCGTCGCCTTTTCGCAGGGCGCTGCCCGCAGTCAGGACGGAGTGAGGATTCGCGCGGTCTTCCCCTACACTTTGGGCGTGACGTACGACATTGACGGCTGGTCCCCTCCCTGCTCCACCATCGCACCTGGTAATGACGGTGGTATGGCAAGACTTATCCGTTGTAGTCGCTCCGTGCGTCTAGCAGATTCGGCCTAGGGCTCGCGTTTTCGCAGGTCAGAGGCCGAACCATGGTGGCCGTAGCTCAGTTGGTTAGAGCGCCTGACTGTGGCTCAGGAGGTCGGGGGTTCAAGTCCCCTCGGCCACCCTTACGAAGGTGCGGGTAGACGCGTTCCGCGGGTCGTTCCGCCAGCGCGAACACGATGCGAAAAGCGCTTCGAGTCAACACGGAGTCAAAAGGGGCCTGACGATCGTGTCGTCGCTTCCCACTAGCGTCGGCGTCGAAGCAGTCGAATCCCGTCAGGAGGGCGAGATGACCGACGAAGTCGAGCAGCTGTTCACCGTGCAGGTCGACGGGAAGACCGTCATCGTCGACGCCGACGACGTGAAGATCGAGGGATCGTTCCTCGTCTTCGAACAGTCACGCGGCGAAGATCCGATGTTTCCCGAGACGACGCGCGTTGCCATCATCGGCGCCGGCGTCCGGGTCGAGCTCGTCGATGGAGCGTTCATGAATCCGCCCCGCGCGAGGGCGAGATCCGCGGGGTTCTAGAGTTCGCACGTAGCGCCAGCGGAAAGAATCGAGATCCCGCATGACACGCGCATCGGGCCGGCCTCCGGCGTCGCCTGCGCCAATTCCGCCGGAATACGCGACCGAGGGGCGGTCGGTGCGAGCCCACCTCTCAGCTCGGCTTTAGCTAGAGCTCGCCGAAAACGCTCGCGCCAGATGGTCTAACGGACCGAATGGACCAGTCGCGTGAACATCGGGGCGAAAATCCACCGCTCCAACGCTCCGCTGACAGCCCACACGGCGCGCACGAGCGGTCGCCCGATCGCGTCGGCGACGTCGACGAGCACGCGGGCACTCACCGCACCGAACGTCGCCTGATGGGCTGGCGCCAGCAGCCAGACGAAGAGGGCCACGGACAAGACGAAGCCGATCCCGTGGAGCCAGAGGCCGAGTCTCATGTCCGCGACGATAGCCGCGACGGACGACAATCCGAGTCAACAACCCGTGCCTCGACTTAGTGAGTCATCGAGCTCCGTCCGCCTTGTTGGCGAAGGCCTCTGGATCCTTCGCTGAAGACTCTGGCAAACTTGGGATCCGTGCTCAGGAGCTAAGACGCGTGAACGGCTCCGTCGCGCCGAATAGCCTTGAACTCATAGTCAGCGTCGCGCGAGTGAGACGAATCCCTCAGTGTCGACACATTGACCCGCGGATATCAGCGATTCCAGAGCGGCGTCGATTCGCCCACCCAAATCGGCCGATGTTCGTCCGAAGCCAAACGCACGACCGATGCTCGACGTTAGCTCAGGTCGAGGTGTTGCGCCGAGTAAGCGAAGTCCTTCGAGTAGACCGGCTTCAAGCTCGGCCTGAGAAATCTCGGCGGGCGTACGAGCTGACTCTACTGTGTTCGCACGGGGTCGAACTCGTCCAACCTCTGAGGACCACAAGAAGGAACCGACTTCTTTCACCCCATAAGTGACTTTGGCCGCGGCAATCGCCTGTAGGAGCGACGCCCGCACACGGCTCCCTACACGCTGGTACCCATAGGCACGGGCGATTCTTCTCAGTGCGACTTCGACGTGGACGGGCGATTCAAGCTCAACGAGATGCTGGACCTGTCGCGCGAGTTCGGTGGTGCCGTGATCCCAAATCGCACCGTAGACACGCCCCACGTCGTAAGCAGCGTAATCCTCGAACCTTATTGCCGCTGTAGGTGCAGCAACTTCTGCGACTGCAGACTCCGCAGCAGTCATCGGAGTAGCCACGGCACGAAGAGGAGCAGGCTGTTCTACGCGCTCGGGAGCAACTCTTATTCCGGATGCGCCCATCGCGCGCAGCGTCTCGACACGGTCGCGAATCCGCTGGACAGCTGTTCCTGGTTCGCGAATCCAGTCGGTGGACCAAATGCGCTCGATGCTCCAACCCAGCTCTTCGAGGATCTCCTGTCGCAGGCGATCTCTATCGCGAGCTGTTAGCGCCGAGTGATAGGCAACTCCGTCGCACTCGACACCCAAGATGTATCTCTCGGGCATCCCCGGGTGTCGCACGGCGAGGTCGATCCGGAAACCCGACGTGCCGACTTGGCAGTCGACGGCAAGACCAACGGCCGTGAGCGCGTCGTAAACCGCTTGCTCAAAGTCGCTCTCGGGCTCGCCGGTCGCCTCCGCCTCCGTTTCGAAGCGGCCATTGCGCGACGCGTACTTCAAGTAGTCAGCCAGCACTTTGGGACCGCGATTCTTTGACGCGTAGACGCCGTCGAGTTGCTCCGGCCGCATCGAGCTCACGATCGTTGTCGAGATCCGGGCACGGGTTACAGCGACGTTCAAGCGGCGCTCGCCACCCTCGCGATTTACAGGCCCAAAGTTCAGGTGCGGTTGACCGCCGGGCTCCGCAGGGCCGTAACCAACGCTGATGATGACGTCGTCCCGCTCGTCGCCCTGGACCGCCTCGAGGTTCTTCACAAAGAGCGGCTCAAGTCGGTCCTCCGAGAAGTGAGGCTCGAGGTCAGGACGGTCACGCCGCAGGCGCCGAAGCTCGAGGTCGATCGCATCGCGCTGAGCGAGACTCAGAGCCATTACTCCGAGCGAACGCTCTGGTCGCTGCTCGAGATGCTGCTTCACAAGATCAACAATGACTTCGGCCTCAGCTACGTTCGTCTTAGATCCACCCCGCTCGTAACATCCATTCGAGACGTAGACGTATCTGACGCCGCTGTCATCGCTCTCGACCGGTGGCGGGAATGTCACAAGCCTTCCCGAATAGAACTCACGATTCGAGAAGTTGATCAGCCGATCGTCACGGCTCCGGTAGTGCCAGCGGAGGTATGCCTCCGGTAGATAACCACGACAAATGTCGAGCACGCTCTCAAAGGCACCAGCGTCTGCCGCATCATCGTCCTCGGCTTCGTCATCTCCGTCGAGAATCTGAAAGAACGTCGTTGGCGGTAGTTGTCGAGAGTCCCCCAGCACAACTGTTTGCGCACCTCTCAGAATCGCACCAACCGCATCGGAAGGAAGCACTTGCGACGCTTCATCGAACACCACCAGATCGAAGAAGAACGCGCCACGCGGAAGGTAGTTCGCGACGGAAAGCGGACTCATAAGGAGACAGGGCTTCAGGCCGAGGAGTAGGTGCGGCAGACCGGGGAGCAAACGTCGCAGCGGTAGATGTCTTTTCTTCTTGGCGTGCTCCTTTCGGAGAAGTTGATACTCGTTAGCCGGCGGCGGCCGTGGAATCCGAGCCTTCGCTTGCCGCAGGGCCGCCTGGCACGAAAGAGCGAGGAGCTCGCGATCCACCTTTGCGAATCTGCTCACCAGGCTCTCTTGCGTGTCGTAGTCGAACTGCGCTAAGGCAGGTGAGTCGCGGTAAGCCGCCAGCAGCCAGCGCCGGAGCAACGCCGACTCTAGTGTCGGCGCAAGCTCGCCACCGTCGACGCCGACGCTTTCGCACTCGGAGAGGAACGGTCCCAGACCAAGATCGTTCGCACTCTCTCGCCTTACGCGATACGCCTCCCACTCACGAAGGGCGGCGGCGTTGTCGCGCCAGACAGTTGCCCGAGCCAACAGATCGTGCAGGGGGAGCTCAGTGACTCTCCGACCGTCAAGCCCGTCCGGAAAGAGGGCGTCGATTTGAACAACCTGGGCAGACGCCGTCGCAAGGTCTTGCTTGAGGGCACCGGCGGCGAGCGTCGCCTGCTCTCTTAGTCGCTCCGGTGCGTCCTTGAAAGCGTCAAGGAGAGCCGAAGGAATCGAGCCCTGGGTAAAGAATCCCCGAACGTTGGCGGTCCACCCGAGCGAGGTCTCGAGTTCGCCGTCTCCAAGGTCGATCGCCGCTAGGTGCCCGATGGCCGCCTCAAGCCCTTCAGTCCGTTCAGCGAGCTCCAATACCGCGCACGCTGAGCGAAGAGCCTTGAGCGCACTGGGGACATCAAGCTTCCTACCCAAGGTGGTCCTGAGCAGTCGTCTGTCCCCTCGGTAGGCGCTGTTCAGAGCTCTGAGATGCAACGTTTCATAACCGGCATACCTATCGAGGAGGCCGCGTGTAGTCGCGGGATCGTCGAGGAGCGCGGCGGCGCCGCTCGCGATGACGTGGTCTTCAGCATCTGCCCACTCGTCGTTGGCTTCTACAAACTGTTGCGCAATCGCGGCGAAGTGACTGAAGGCCTCGTCGCTCATCGCTAGCAGCGCGAGGTTCGGCGTGACTTCGTTCGACCCCACCGCGTCGAGAAACGACACGAGCCTCGAGAGCCCGCCCAGGCCCCATCTTGTGAAGTCTGCGCCGACGAACCCCGATATCCGCATGAGCGTCTCGCTGATTCGGCTTCCGGAGTCGAAGACGCGCTGCAGACCAGTGCGAAGCACGTCGGGCGAGATCAGCACGTCACTCGCTCGTGCTCCGCGCCAGGGATGCACGTCACTACGTCTCCAAACTGGTGACTGGCCGACCGCGGAGATGGCTTCGATAAGAACCGCCTCATCAGTTCGTGAAGGCTTCGCTCCCTCGGGGAACGGTAAGTCCGCCAAAACAGCTTGGGTTCCGACGAGCCGAGCGAGTTGGCCCTGAACGGTGAAGACCGAGCGATCAGAGCCATCTCGCGGCTCATGCAACGCGTCAACGTAGGCCTGCAGTCGCTCGCGGAGGGTTCGCCTCTCGGCAAGCTTGGTCTCGAAATCGTCGGACCACCCCGCGACCCCTTCTTCGAGCGCGCGATTGAGATCGGCAACGATGTCTCGCTTGTTCGTCTTGTTGCTGTGCATCTCAAGACAGAGATCGCCAAGGCCAACGTTCGTCAGACGACGCAGAACGACGTCAAGCGCCGCCTTCTTCTCACTAACGAAGAGAACGCTCTTTCCCTTTCGAACTGCGTTAGCGATGAGGTTGACGATCGTCTGGCTCTTTCCCGTCCCTGGTGGGCCTTGAACGACAAGGTTCTCGCCCTTCTCGACGCGCCCGAGGACGACGAGCTGACTTGAGTCGGCATCCATCACCGGGAAACTGTCCGGAAGCTCGAACTGCCGTTCTACGGTCGAGTCGAACAGCGCCTCGACCGGACTGCCTTCAGGGGTCTCGGCTTCACTCAGTAGAGACAAGACCGAGTGGGCAGCTATCGCCTCGGCGGTCCCTACCTTGTTCAAGTCCTCGAACATCACGAGCTTCTGGTAGGAGAAGAGACTCAGCCAGGACTCCTCGAAGACCTCCCACCCCATCGATTCCACCGTCGAACGCACCAAGTCAAAGAACGCGGGGAGGTTCGGATCTTCACCGAAACCGTCGTAGGGATCGAGCGATGGCAGCTCGATCCCGAAGTCATGGAGAAGCTTGTAGCGAAGCGTCGGGTTTAAGTCGACGTCGCCCTCGTAGAGCTTGAGCTTGTATGCGGCGCCTGACTCGCGAACCAGCTCGACCGGTGCGAAGATCAGCGGGGTCCGCACTAGGACGTCGCTGTACGTCGCATCTCGCCACTCGAGAGCACCGAGCCCGAGGTGGAGAACGTTGACGCCTTGTTCCGAAATGACCGACCGCGCGTCTGTCCTCAACCGATACAACCGAGTCTGGAGATGGTTGATGTCCTTCACCCATCGCCCGTCGAAGGCAACTTCGATGTCTCCGATACGAACCGCCGCCGAGCCTTCGGTCGTGGAATCCTCGGCGGACGACTCCCCTCCAAGCTCAGCGTCCTCGACAGACAGCTCGCGAGGCGTTGGAAAGCTCAGCTCACGTTCTTCGATCACAATCGCACCGTAGAGATCCGAAACCGCTGGACTGGTCAGCTGTACGCGAATCCCGCGTGCCGAAGAGAAGTAGAGAACCTTGTTTCTTCTCGTCAGGTCGAGAAG
>Ga0307469_10000514_pt1 | contig 14236 bp, 13 predicted proteins | sample atmos_gasesAM2C__FD_203084 | JGI IMG/M metagenome (GOLD analysis project Ga0307469, IMG submission 203084) | Hardwood forest soil microbial communities from Morgan-Monroe State Forest, Indiana, United States - atmos_gasesAM2C_515 | ecosystem: Environmental > Terrestrial > Soil > Temperate...
AGAGCGTCCGAACCCAGGGAACTCCCAGCGTGTAGGCCACCGCGTGCACCACGCGTGCCCAGAAGTAGACGCAGGCGGCCGTCGCCACCGCCGCCTCGTGGATGCCGGCGACGCACGCGACCAGCACCAGAGCGGCGAATACCGCGAGGTTCTCGACCGCGTTGTAGTGCGCGGCCTTGAGGCGCTGCGCCCATCTGGCGAGTGGTTTGGGATTGTCGGGGTACCCGACCGCGTCCATCAGGCCGCGCACCATGATCTCGTTGAGGATATAAGGCACCCACAGGAGTCCCGTCAGCACCGCGGTCAGCGTCAGATACTTGAGCTCAGGGTTCATTGCTCTTCCTCCCCGGCGGTTCGCAGTGCCGCCCGTTGGGGACGCAGTCTACGCTTCCGGCGTTTCGATTAGACTGGCGGCATGAACCCGTTCCCCGAAGACATCTACACCGAGCAGGAAGCGAGCCCCGATACGCTCGCGAACCTCGGGCCGCTGCGCCGCCTGGCCGGCACCTGGGAGAGCCGCGCGGGCGTCGACATCAACCCGAAGCCCGACGGGCCGCAGCGCCGCGAGTACAGCGAGCGAATCGTGCTCGAGCCCATCGATGCGCAGTCGAACGGCCCGCAGCTCTTCTATGGATTGCGCTATCACACGCGCATTCTCGCGCCCGGCGAGGATGCCACCTTTCATGATCAGACCGGCTACTGGCTGTGGGAGCCCGCCACGGGCCTCGTGATGCAGACGCTCAGCATCCCGCGCGGCCAGGTGGCGATCGCCGCTGGTCACGCAGCCCCGGATGCCACGGAGCTCGTGCTTACCGCGCAGCGCGGCCAAACCGAGTACGGGATCTGCTCCACGAGCTTCCTCGAGTACGCCTTCCGCACCGATTCCTACCGCATCGAGGTCGTCTTCAACCCCGACGGCAGCTGGAGCTACGTGCTCGACACGGTCCTCAAGGTGCGCGGGCGCGAGGAGCCCTTTCAGCACCGCGACCGCAACACGCTGGTGAAAGTGGCCGAGCCCACGCCGAACCCGCTCGCGCTGCTGCGCGCCAGGGCGAGGCCAGGCGGCTGACGCGAGCGCAAGCCGGAGTTAGCCCTGGGGAGGGTTCGCGCCCGCGAAGCGAATCGCGGTGGCGCCCGTGATCGGCCCGGTCGTCGCCGAGTCGCTCACGTAGAGCTCGACCGCCCGCTCGAAGCGCAGGTCGCCCTGCACCACTGCGCCCGGCCCGATCACGATGCGCGGCTTGTGCGTGTCGAAGTTGAACCACCCGCCGCCGCCGTGCTTTACCAGGATGCCGCCCTCGACGTGCGATCCGCCGCCGATATCGATGTCGCCGTTCACGGTATGCAGCCCGCCGGCGACGTGGGCAGCGGTCAGGGCAATGTGGCCGTTCACGTTGGACACCGGGCCGCCGACGTCGGCGCCGCTCTTGAAGGTCATGGCGCCGTTCACGGTGCTCGCATCGCGGGTGACGTGCGCTCCCTCGCCGAGAGTGATCGAGCCGTTGACCGTGCCGACCGTGTCGGCGGTCGCATGTGCGCCGAGCGCGACCGAGCCGTTGACGGTGCCCGCGCTGGCGACCGTCGCATTGTCATCGATCCGGATCGAGCCGTTGACCGTGCCCACGGCGCCGCTATGGGTCCCGGCGGGCACATGGATCGAGCCGTTGACGGTGTTCGCCCCGCTGCCATTCGCGGTGACGTCGCCTCCCGGCATGTTGTAACAGCCGGCGAGCGTGAGCAGCGCGGCAAGCGGAATGTAGCTTCGCATAGTGGTCCTCCCCGGCGGCACGAAACTACCGCCGCCGCCACCCAGTGTCCACTCCCCGGGCCCACCGCTCGGCGCGGCTGCCACACCGCCGGTCGCAGCGCCCGTCGCACGATGGACACGCGGCGCGCGCCCCCCGGCGGAGCGCCGCGCTGGGGGGCGTGGCGCTAGCTGAGCGCAGCCCTGACTCCGCGCGGGCGGCGCTGCCGCTCCATGCCGCGGAACTCGACGAAAGCGGTGATGCGCTCCCAGAGGTAGTCGCCGTAGAGGAACGGCTCGAAGCTCCCGGGATCATCGCCCGGCAGTGGGCGGATCTCGGCGTCGGCGCGCGCCTCGTAAAAGAACGGAATCGAGAAGCGCTCCCTCGGGCTGCCGATCACCCGGTGCTCGGTGGCGCGGATGCGGCCGGCGCTCCAGCGCTCGAGCACCTGGCCGAAATTCACCGCCAGCGCCCCCTCCTGCGCAGGCACGTCGAGCCACGCGCCGTCGCGGCTGCGGGCCTGCAGTCCCGGCACGCCGTCCTGGGCGAGCAACGTCAGAAACCCGGAGTCGGTGTGCGGCGCGCCCGTCAGAAAACGCCGCTCGCCCTGGTGCTCCACCCACACGGCGGGATCCGCGCGCTCGAGCTCGGCGAGGCCGCGCGCCGGATAGTGCAGCAGGCGCAGCGTCGAGAGCCCGCGGTGGAATGCGCCGTCGAAATAGTGTTCCTCGAGCCGCAGGCTCCGCGCTACCGACTGCATGAGCGCGCGCGACACCTGCTCCAGGGCAACGTAGCAGCGCTTCGCCGCAGCTCGCCACCCCGGGAGGTCCGCCTCCTGCGGGAGCGGCGTCGGCTCGCGCAGCGGGTCATCCGCGCGCACGACGCTCGAGCCGTAGACCAGATCGGGTCCCAGGTCGATACCCTCCTTCGCGGTGACGTTGCCCGGCTGCAGCGGAAAGTAGCCGCGGTAGACATTGGGGTTGGCGGGCGCGAACTTGCGCCGCCACAGCGCGCGCAGCGGCGCGTCCTCGAGCGTGAAGATCCCGAGCAGCACCGCGCGCGCCTCGTATGCCGGCAGGGCGTGCGCCGGAAGTCCGGAGATGGTCAGGAAGCCGATGTCGGCGGCGGCGGCCGCGATGGCCCGATCGACCGCCTCGCGCGCGGCCCCGGGGAGGCCGAACAGCGCGGCGGCGTCGATGCTGGGCACCATGGCGCGGATCCTACACCGCGCCGCGCGCTCGCCGGGGCGGGTGGTGCGAAGCGCGCGGGGATCGTGCGCCGCTTCAGGCCGCGCCGGCGGTGCGTCCGCCCGGGAGGGGCTTCAGGGCCTTGAAGCGCCCCGTCGGAGAGAGGTCTTCGCTGCGGGTCTGCGAGTTCCACAAGGCGTTGCGCCGCGCGACGAACGGGCTCTTCGAGAGGGTCTCGAGCGAGCTCGCCTTGGCGAACAGGAACCCCTGTCCGGCGACGCAGCCGAGCGCCAGAAGCGCCGCGACCTGCGGCTCGTGCTCGATGCCTTCGGCCACGGTCTCGAGGCCGAGGGTCTCGCCGAGCGTGATGACCGCGCGCGCCAGCTCCGGGCCGTTGTCGCTGTTGGTGAGACTGCTGACGAACGAGCGGTCGATCTTCAGGATGTCGATCGGGAAGCGGTGCAGGTACGAGAGCGAGGAATAGCCGGTGCCGAAGTCGTCGATCGCGAGCCGCACACCGAGCGCCTTCAGGCTGTGGAACCGCTCGAGGTTCGCATCGGTGTTGTACATGATGGTGCTCTCGGTGAGCTCGATCACGAGGTTGCCGGGCTCGAGCCCGGATTCCGCGAGCGCCTGCGCCACGTCGTGCACCAGCTCCCCGTGCTGCAGGTGGCGCCCGGAGATGTTCACCGCGAGCCGCAGTCCCGCGCCGCCGGCGATCGAGCGGCGCCACGCGCACAGGTCGCGGCAGGCCTGCTTGAGGACCCAGCGGCCGAGCTTGACGATCTGGCCGCTCTCCTCGACCACCTGGATGAAGCGGCCCGGCATGAGCACGCCCGCTTCCGGGTGGCGCCAGCGCACCAGCGCCTCGACGCCGAGCAGGCTCTTGGTGCCGAGATCCACGATCGGCTGATACTCGATGAAGAATTCCTGGTTGGCGAGCGCCCGCGAGATGTCCGCCTCGAGCCGCAGCCGCTCGTGCAGCATCGCCTGCATCTGCGGCTGGAAGCTCACGTGGCGGTTCTTGCCGGCGGCCTTGGCGTGGTACATGGCGATGTCGGCGTTGCTGAGCAGCTCCTCGGCGCCGGCTTCGGCGGCGGAGAGCGCCACGCCGACGCTCGCCCCGACACGCACCTCGCGGCCGTCGAGCTGGAACGGCACGTTGAGGGCCGCGATCAGCGCATCGGCCACCCGGCCGACCTCGCTCGAGCGCTCGACGCCCTCCATCAGCACCGCGAACTCATCGCCGCCGAGCCGCGCCACGGTGTCCGAGGAGCGCGTGGTCTGCAGCACGCGGTGGGCCACCGCCTGCAGCAGCCGGTCGCCGGCGTCGTGCCCGAGGGAATCGTTGATGTTCTTGAAGTTGTCGAGATCGAGGAACATGACGGCGAGGCAGTTCGGGCCGCGCTGCGAGATCGTGAGCGCGTGCTGCACGCGGTCGCGGAACAGGTTGCGGTTCGCGAGCATGGTGAGCGGGTCGTGGAAGGCGAGCTGGCGCAGCTGCTCCTCGAGCGCCTTGCGCTCGCTGATGTCGCGGAAGTTGAGCGCCAGTCCCTGTACCGCCGGATCCCCGGTGAGATTGCTGCCCACGGTCTCGACGACGTAGCGCTTGGAGCCGCGCTCGAAGCGCAGCTCTACCGGCCCCACCGTGCCCGCGGCCGTCGCGGCCACCTCGGCCAGAAACGCCCGCAGCTTCTGCGCATCCTCGCCCGCCCACAGCTCCGGCAGGCTCTTACCGGTGATCTCCGCGGGGGTGAGCCCCAGGGTGCGCTCGCATGCCGGGGAAGCGAAGCGCGCCGTCCCGTCGGCGCCCACGATCATGATGACGTCCGAGGCGTTGGCGATGAGCGAGGCGTAGCGGTCCTCGACGATTCGCGCGGCGCGCTTCTCGCGTATCAGCGCGTCCCCGCGCAGCACGACGCTCTGGCGCACCATGAGCAGCAGCGTCAGGGCGAACACGACCATGGTCATCATGTTCGTCGGGCCGCTCACGTCGCCGCCGGAGAGGTACACCAGCATGAGGAACGCCGCGAGCATGGCCGCATAGGGGAGCCCGCGCGCCAGCGCGTCGGCGTTGTGCAGGACCGCGGGCGGCGGCGTGGCTATCGACTTGAGCTGCACGCGCGCGGCGGCGGCCAGCGGCACGTAGCAGACGAGGTACATGACCTCGGAGCTGTCACCCGGCAGGTAGTAGCCGCGCATCTTGGCGAGCGACCAGACGATGTCGCCGGCGAACATGGTGGCGAAGCCGGTGAGCAGCATCAGCGGCACCCGCTGCCCGCCGAGGTTCCCCGAGCCGGTGAGCAGCAGCACCCCGAGCATCAGGAGCAGCACGCAGTCGAGCGTGAGATAGCTGAGGCTCAGCACCTGCTTCAGCCCCGACGCCTCGTGCAGCTGCGCCGCCGGATGCAGCACCAGGAACCAGAAGAAGGCGCCGAAGCCCACCGCGAAAATGGCCGCGTCCATCGAGAGCTGGACCCACGGCACGCGCACCGCCGCCGCGCGGATCAGGAAGATGGCCGCCGCCGGCAGCGCCATGTAGAAACCACAATAGGCGAAATCAGCCGGACCCGGGAAGGGGTCGAAGCCGCGCAGCCACGAGCCCGCGCCGATGCACTCGCCGATGCAGTAGAGCGCGAGCGCGCAGGTGAGGGAAACCCAGGCGCGGCGCAGATCGCCAGCCGGCGCGCAGCGCGCCGTGATCCCGCAGATGACGACCGCGGTGAGCGAGGCGGGCAGCGCCCAGAACAGATGGACGTAGTGCGCGACCTTCGGACCGGCGAAGTCGGTCAGCATCCACACGGCGCCGACGACGCTGTAGACCACCAGCCCCGCAAACAGCCGATTGGCCCAGCGGGGAGCCGTCACGAGGCGGTTCTGTTGCGCAGCTGCTTCTGGTGTGTCCACGGCCTGTCTTGGTATGGTGAAAGCGCCCGGGCGCAGGCGCCCTGTCTCCAGCTAAAGAGTCGGCCGCCCACGGTGAAATTTGAGGCTAAATCCCCGCGCCCGCTAGCGAAGAATCGCCCCGCGTGACGCAGTTCACTTAACAATAATGAGAACTGCGCAATGCGTTCAATTTGTGCTCTGCGCAATGAGCTCGCAGCCGGAGGAGCCTGCGAAGGCGCATCGATCCATGCCATCATCGGGGCGCAAGCCACGGAGAGCTCATGACCCGTCAAGGACATTCGCGCATGAGCCGCCGCGGATTTCTCGCCGCGGGCGTCGCGACCGGCGTGGGCGCGTTTGTCGGCCGCCCTCTCGTGAGTGCCGAGCCGCACCCCATCGCCAGGGCGATTCCCTCGAGCGGGGAGTCGCTGCCGGCGATCGGCATCGGCACCGATTCCTTCCGTAACGGCGTGCGCGACGACATCCGCGCCGAGCTCAAGCGCATGAGCGAGCTCGGGGCCACGGTCATCGACACCTCCGACGACTACGGCGACAGTGAGGCGTTGATCGGCGAGGCGCTCGAGGGCCTCGGCACGCGCGATCGCATGTTCCTCGCGACCAAGGTATCCGGCGGCTCGGCAGCGGGCGCGGAAGAGTTCGCGCGCTCGCTCGCGCGCCTCAGGACCCGGCGCGTCGATCTGCTGCAGGTCCACAACCTGTACGGCACCGCGGAGCTCCTCGCCCGGATGCAGCAGTGGAAACAGGAAGGCCGAGTCCGCTACATCGGCGTCACCACGTCCCGCGGCGGGCAGCATGCCGAGCTCGCGGACACCATGCGCAAGCATCAGCTGGATTTCATCCAGGTGGACTATTCGATCGCCAACCGCGAGGCGGCCGGGACGATCCTGCCCCTCGCGCTCGAGCGCAGGATCGCCGTGCTCGTCAACCTGCCCTTCGGCCGCTCCTCGCTGTTCCGCCAGGCCTCGGGCCGAAAGCTCCCGCCGTGGGCGGCCGACATCGAGGTGAACAGCTGGGCGCAGTACTTCCTCAAGTATGTGATCGGCCACCCCGCGGTCACCTGCGCCATCCCCGGCTCCACGCAGGTCGCCCACCTCGAGGACAATCAGGGTGCGGGTCGCGGCCGACTGCCCGACGCGGCGATGCGGCGCCGGATGGAGGACTACTGGGACGGCTAACCTACGGGGTACTTGCGCTGCACGACGCCGCGCACCGGCTGCGTGTCGTAGACCAGTACGATCGACTCGATGTGTCCGCTCTCGCGGTCGAAGTTGAAAACGTCCGCGCAGTCAAACGCGACGTGCGAGCCGTCCTTGAGCGTCCAGTCGTAGAGGTAGTAGGCAACCGCACGCAGGTGCCCCTCCGCGCTCACCAGCACATCGTAGACGGTGAGCTTCGAGGCCATCGACGCGCTGGTCACTTTGTGGACGAAGTCGCGCACCGGTAGCCTGCCGAGAAACGGCGACTGCACCCAGCCGTTGCGAACGAACAGCGCCGCCGCCTTCTCGGCATCACCGGCTTCGAGAGCCAACAGGTACTTGCGCACGGCTTGCTGCATAACTGCCTCACTTGATGATGGCGGCGACCCCGGCCTTGCAGGCCACCTCGTCCTGCGAGCCCGTACCTCCCGAGCAGCCGATCGCGCCGACGAGCTTGCCGCCCTCGATGAGCGGAATGCCGCCGCGCGAGCCGATCATGCCGTCGAGCGTCATGACATAGAGGTTACCGCTCTGCTGAATGCCCTTCTCGAACACTTTGGTCTCGCGGCGGAACGTGGCCGAGGTACGCGCCTTGTGCTCCGCGACCTGCACCGAGGCGAGCTGCGCTCCGTCCATGCGCTCGAAGGCGACCAGATTGCCGCCCGAGTCGACCACCGCGATGCAGAGCTTCCAGTCGTGCTTCCTGGCTTCGGCGGCCGTCGCGGCGATGGCGGCCATGGCGCGCTCGAGCGAGATCGGCGCGCCGTAGGGGACGTCGAACGGCATCTTCTCCGGCACGTCATCGAGCGGATACGGCGGCGGCGCGGGCGGCTGCTGGGCACGGCTCGAGGTGATCCCGGCCGCGATAGCGGCGAGCGCCAGCGTGGTCAGCACGAGCTTGGAGGACATGAGACGCTCCCCTGTTCCTGGCTTGGGCGCAGCTATCTTAGCGCCGCGCGCCCGCCGGAGCCTCGGGCGCTAGAAGAAATAGCGGGTCAGGTGGAAGAAGATCGGCGCGGCAAAGCTCAGCGAGTCGACGCGATCGAGCATTCCGCCGTGTCCCTCGATCATGGCGCCCCAGTCCTTGACCCCGAGGCTGCGCTTCACGGCCGAGAGCGTCAGCCCTCCGAGGAATCCCATGACGACGATGACGAACGCCATGGCGAGGGCCTGCAGAGGCGAGAACGGCGTGATCCAGTACATCGCGCCGCCGACCGCCGTCGCCGCCAGCCCGCCCCCGACGAGCCCCTCGACCGTCTTCGAGGGGCTGATGGTGGGCGCGAGCGGGGTGCGTCCCAGGAGCTTGCCGAATACATACTGCAGCACGTCGCTCATCTGAGCGACCAGCAGCAGGAAGAATATCAGCAATGCGTTCTGTCCCTCGTATCCCGGAATGCGCAGGAGCAGTAGCGCCGGCGTGTGGCTGACGCAGTAGACGGTGACCATGATGGCCCACTGGATCTTCGCCGTGCGCTCGAGATAGCGGTCGGGATCCCCGGCCAGCGCGGCGACCGCCGGCAGGATCAGGAAGGCGTAGACCGGGATCAGGATCGCGAACAGCCCGTACCAGTCGTAGCCGATGAGCGCGTATTGCAGCGGAATCAGCACGAAGAAGCTGAGGAACAGCGGCACGTGGTCCGCAGGCTTGGTCGGGGTGAGGGTCACGAATTCCCGCAGCGCGAAGAACGACATGCAGCCGAACAGCACCAGGGTCGCGATCGGGCCGGCGAGGAAGGCGACCGCGAAGATCGCCGCCATGGCCCACCAGGCGCGGATGCGGCTGTTGAGATTCGCCACCACCGCGCGCGTGCCGTCGGTGGCGGCGCGGGCGCGCAACCACGCTCCCGCGAGGCTGGCCATGACGAGCAGCGTGAGCACGCCGCCCATCAGCCAATAGAACTTCTCGCGGCCGCTCATGCGAGCGCCACCACCGCCGCCCGCGCGCGCTCGAGGAACGCCTCGCGCGCTTCATCCGCGCAGCGGGTGAGCGGCGCGCCGAAGCGCACCGTACAGATCACCGGGATCGGCACGAAGGTCCCCTTGGGCATGGCGCGGTGCATGTTCTCGAGGTACACGGGCACCAGCGGTACTGCGGGAAAGCGCACCGCGAGGTTATAGAGGCCGGAGCGGAAGGCGGCCGGAAGCGGCCCCGCGCCGCGCGTGCCCTCGGGAAAGAGGATGAGGGAGCTCCCCTCATCGAGCGCCGCCGCAAGCGGCGCGAGCGGATCGGCGTCGCGGCCCTCCCGGTGCCGCTCGACGAACACGACGTTGAGCACGCGCCGCGCCACGTAACGGCGCAGCCCGCCCCGCTCCCAGTAATCCCTGGCTGCGACCGGGCGGGTGTGGACGCGCAGCCCTGGCCCGAGCGCCGCCCAGATCGCCAGCGTATCCATGTGACTCGTGTGATTGGCGAAGTAGATGCTACGCGCGGGCGTCGGCGCCTCCTGCCAGTGCGCGTGCGCACCCACGAGCGTGCGCATCACGCCGCAGAGCATGGCGGCGAGCGGTCTCATTGCCCGGGCGCCGCCCGCGAGTTGAGGGCCTGCGCGAGCGCGCGCGTGCGGGTCACGCAGGTGAGAAGCGCGCCCACTGCGATCACCCACAGCGCCGCGCGCAGCGCGTAATGCGAGCGCCACAGGTACCCCTCGACGGCGCCCGGCACGCAGGCGGCCGTCAGCACGGCCATCCGCTGCGGCTTGGCCATCGGGCCGCGGAAGTCCTGCGGGAGGCCGAGCGCCCCTCCGAGCGCGCGGATGTAGGCCGTCGTGACCGCGAGCAGCGCGCCGCACCAGCCGAGCCAAGCGACGCCCGCGGCGTAGCCGGCCGCCACGATGAAGGCGCTGTCGGCGAGGCGATCGGGGAGCTCGTTGTAGAGACCGCCGACCGCCGACCCCTTGCCGCCCTCGACCGCCACCATCCCGTCGAGCAGGTTGCAGAGCAAGCGCAGCTGGATACAGAGCGCGCACGCGAGGAGCGCCCACGGTGCGCCGGAGAGGATGAGCACCGCGGCGCCGATCGCCGCGAACGCCACGCTCGCCACCGAGATCTGGTTGGGGGTGATGCGCGTGCGCGCCAGGGCGGCCGCGAGAGACCGGGCCCAACCGCTCGAGCGGCTCTTCAGCGGACGCCGATTGGCTGCCTCGGCCATCGATCGGCAGTGTAACCTGTGACTGATATGACAGGCGTGACAATCGGCGTCATCGGTCTCGGCAACGTGGGCGGACAGCTCGCCGGAAACCTGCTGCGCCACGGCGCGAATCTCACGGTGCGCGACCTCGACCCCGAGCGGGTGGCGGCCCTGGTGGCGCAGGGGGCCGGGGCGGCCGCCACCCCGCGCGAGCTCGCCGAGCGCGTCGACCTCGTCATCACCTGTCTCCCCTCTCCGGCCGTCTCCGCCGCGGTGATGGAAGCGCCCGACGGCGTGCTCGCCGGTCTTTCGCCGGGAAAGATCTGGCTCGAGATGAGCACCACGGACGCCGCCGAGGCGCGCCGGCTCGCCGCGCGCGTCGAAGCCCTCGGCGCGACCGCGATGGACTGTCCGGTCTCGGGCGGTTGTCATCGCGCCGCGACCGGCAACATCTCGATCTTCGCCGGCGGCAGCCGCGCGGCCTTCGAGCGGGTGCTGCCGGTGCTCGCCATCCTCGGGCGGCGGATCCTGCACACCGGCCCGGTGGGCTCGGCCTCGATCCTCAAGGTGATCACCAACTACCTGTGCACGGTGCACCTGGCGGCGCTCGCCGAGGCGCTGACGGTCGCGAAGGTGGCGGGCCTCGATCTCAACATGACCTACGAGGGCATCCGCATCTCGTCGGGCAACTCCTTCGTGCACGAGACCGAATCGCAGGTGATCCTCAACGGCAGCCGCGACATCAACTTCACGATGGACCTCGTGGTGAAGGACGTCGGGCTGTTCGACGCGCTGGCGCGCGCCCACCGGGTGCCGCTCGAGCTCTCACCGGTAATCCTGGAGCTGTTCGAGGACGGCGCGCGCCGTTACGGGCCGCGCGAGCATTCACCCAACATCATCCGCCGCCTCGAGGAGGCCTGCGGCGTACGGGTGCTGGGCGAGGGCTTCCCCGCGCAGATGGTGGACGAGGAGCCGAAGCTGGCCGGCGCCGAAGTGCTGCCGCGGGCCAGCAGCGCGCCGCGCTCCTGAAAGCCCGCGGAGCATGCCCAAAGCCCGGCTCATCGAGACGCGCTCGATCGACTACGTGCCGCTCGCCGAACGGCACGGCAAGGTGTGGCACCTCTGGCCGGTGTGGTTCTCGGGCGATGCGCACCTTGCGACGCTGGCGGTGGGCGTGCTCGGCATCACCCTGGGCGGCAATCTCCTCTGGACCTCCGTCGCGGTGCTGCTCGGCAACGCGCTCGGCACCTTCTTCATGGCTTTTCACTCGACGCAGGGGCCGCAGCTCGGGCTCCCGCAGATGATCCAGTCACGGCCGCAGTTCGGCTACACCGGGGCCCTGCTCGTATGGGCGGTCGCGCTCATCGCCTACATCGGCTACAACGCCTTCAACCAGGTGCTCGCCGCGCAGGCGCTGCACCAGCTCACCCCGGCGCTCCCGGCGACTTCCGCCGCCGCCATCATTCTCTTTGCGCTGATCGCGGTGAGCCTCGCCGCGGTCGGTTACGACCAGATCCACCGCGCGCAGCGCGCCTTCGCCTACCTGATGATCGCGATTCTCACCGTGTTCTCGCTCGGCGGCCTCCTCACGCTGCGCTTCTCCGCGGCGCAGTGGGATCCGGGCGGCTTTCGCGTCGTGCCGTTCCTCGCGCAGATCTTCGCCGCCGCCTCCTACCAGCTGAGCTGGTCGATCTACGTGTCCGACTACTCGCGCTACCTGCCGCGCGACGTCGGCGTGCGCGAATCGTTCTGGTGGACGTACCTCGGCGCCTTCATCGGCGGCGCGTGGATGATGCTGGTCGGAACGGTGGCGGCCGCGATGGCGCCGCAGCTCGACGTGGCCGCCGCCATGGAGCGCGCCGCGGATGCCGTCATCCCGGGTCTCGGCAAGGTGTTGATCGCGGGCGCCCTGCTGGGCCTCGTCACGATCACCTCGCTCAACTTCTACGGCGCCTCGCTCACGCTGCTGTCGGTCGCCGATACGGTCCGGCCGCTGAAATGCACCGCGGCCAAGCGCCTCGCGAGCCTCGCCGTCGCGCTCCTGGCGAGCACGCTCCTCGCCGTGAATTCCTCCGGCAACTTCGTGGCGCGCTTCCAGGATTACCTGTCGCTGCTGCTGTATCTGTTCACGCCCTGGACCGCGATCAACCTGGTGGATTTCTACCTGGTCCGCAAAGGGCACTACTCGATCCGCGAGATCTTCAACTCCCGCGGCATGTACGGCCACTGGAACTGGCGCGGCCTCACCGCCTACTTCGCCGGCTTCATCGTCATGATTCCGTTCTTCAGCACCGACCTCTACACCGGCCCGGTGGCCCGTGCGCTCGGCAGGGCCGACATCGCGATGCTGGTGGGACTGCCGGTCGCGGCCGCCGTCTATCTCCTGACCTGCCGCTCGATGGACCTCGAGCACGACCGGCGGCGCGCCGCGGCCGCCGACGTGGGCCTCGATCCCGACGACCCGGTCCACGTACCGGGGTAGGATCGCGACATGCCGAAGATCGTCGACCATGCCCAGCGCCGTGACGAGATCGCCCTCGTCGCCTGCCGGGTGGTGGCCGAGCACGGCTTCGATCAGGCGAGCATGGTGCGCATCGCCCGCGAGGCGGGTTACACCACCGGCATGCTGGCGCACTACTTCGACAGCAAGCAGGAGATCATCATCGCGGCTCTGCGCCTTATCCTGCGGCGGATCGAGGAGCGGCTGCTGCGCCCGGCAGCCTCCGGTGCGCCGCCCGACCTGCTGACGCTCCTCACCGAGGCGCTGCCCGTCGATACTCACCGGCGCATCGAGTGCGCCTTCTGGACGACGTTCTGGGGGCAGGTCTCGGCCGACAAGCGCCTCAAGCGCATCAACGCCTGGGTGCACCGCGAGTACCTGCGGCTGTTCGAGCGCTGCCTCGCGCAGTGCTGGCCGGAGTGGTCGAAGTGGCCGGCCGCCACACGCGAGCAGGTGCTGCGCTCCCTGGTCACCTTCATCAACGGTCTCACTGCGAGCGCGGTCGCCAATGTCGGCGACTGGCCCGCCCGGGCCCAGATCGGGCAGCTCGCGCTGCAGCTCGCGCTGCTGCACGCCTGGGCCGAGGGCCTGGGCAGCGCTCCTCCGGCGCGGCAGATGGCGAGCGGCTGACGCCGCGAGCCGCCTCGAAGCCGGCCCGCTAGTTGTGCGTCGCGGGCGCGGCCGCGTCCGGAGTCGGCGCGCTCGCGAGGCGTTGCCGGTAGGCGCTGAGCCGCGACTCGAATTCGGCCGCGGCGGCGCGGTTGGCCTCGGTGAGCGCGTTATCGCGCCAGGCGCCGGCGAACTTCAGCGCGCAGTCCCACTGTTGGGTCTGCGCGCACATGTGGGCGAGCGCGTAGGGGAGATTCGCGTTGCGCGGATGCCGGGCAAGCGCCTGAGAGGCCGCCGGCAGGAGCGCCTGGGCCGCGGCGCCGTCGCGCCGCGCGCCATAGAGCCCCGCCAGTCCCGACCACGAGCGCAGATCCTCGGGGTTGGCATCGATCGCGGCCTGGTAGTAGCGCTGCGCAAAAGCGAGCAGCTTCGAGGCATCCACCGGGAGGACGACGTGACCGGCGGTCACGGCCGAAGCCAGCACCGTCAGGATGCCGGCGCACTCGGCCATGCCTTCGGGCGACAGCGTCCCGGCCGAGAGCCGATCCACCGCGGCAAACGAGGCCGGGAAGTTCCCGTCCTCGAGCTGTGCCTCTGCCGCGACGCGCAGCGCCCGCTCGTTGGCGGGGTCGTCGTGCAGCGCCGCAGCTGCGAGGCTCAGCGCCTGAGGGCGCCGCCCTGCCTTGAGGTTGACCAGGGCGAGGCGCGCCTGCGTCTCCGCCGGCGTGAGCTTGCGTGGAGGATCCGCCTCCGCTTTCCGGTCCTCGGGACTCGCCACCTGAAACACATGCGCCTGGAGGCGCTGATCGTCGCGCAGCATCTTGTCGAGAACCTCGTAACTCACCCTGAAGCTCGCGGCGAAGGCTGCCCGCTCACTCGTCCCCTGCTGCATGAGCGCAAGGTAGCGGCTGAATTCATTGCGATACCGGCCCTCGATCAGGATCTCGCGGGTCAGGAACCAGCTC
>Ga0307469_10000515_pt1 | contig 14229 bp, 20 predicted proteins | sample atmos_gasesAM2C__FD_203084 | JGI IMG/M metagenome (GOLD analysis project Ga0307469, IMG submission 203084) | Hardwood forest soil microbial communities from Morgan-Monroe State Forest, Indiana, United States - atmos_gasesAM2C_515 | ecosystem: Environmental > Terrestrial > Soil > Temperate...
TGCCGGACTGTCCGGAGATCGTGTGGCCGTTCAGGTTCACGACGACGTTGTCCGCTGCGACGGTGATCCCCGTTCCGCTGCAGTTCTTGATGTCGTGCCTCAGCTTGATGCTGTGCGTGATCGTCGCACCGCAGCCGATCGCCGCCTCTGCGGGCACGAGTCCCACCAGCGAGACGACCGCAACCAGGATCGAGACACAGAAGAGCTTCATGGCATCCTCCTCGGCGCGACGCTCTCCAGTAGCGGATCACCCAGGTGCGTCGTGTCGTTGAACGTGCGGACGCGCCACGTGTCGCTCCGCGACTGGAACACGGTCACCGACGCCGGGTCGACCTCGAACACGACCATCGAGCGGAACGGCGCATCGACGAGATACCTCGTGAGCCAGAGGACCGGGCCGCCGTGCGTCACCGCGAGCACCGTCCGGTCCTTGTAGCGCTCGGCCGCATCGGCGAACCACGTCTTCAGCCGCTCCCCGACCTGGTTCCACGTCTCGCCGTCGGGCGGGCACACGTCCTCGCCGCCGAACCACGCGGGGAGCTTGTCGCCGTAGGCCTCGACGGCCTCGCCGATCGTCATGTTCTCGATGCAACCGAACGCGACCTCACGAAGCTCGGGCACGATCGTCGGCTTGCGGCCCGTCACCGCGGTGATCGGCGCCGCCGTCTGCTGACAACGCGTGAGCGGCGACACATGCATCACATCGATCCGTACGGCCCGCAACCGCTGTGCGAGCTCTTCGGCCTGGCGGTGGCCGTCCGGCGTGAGCTCGACGTCCGTCGAGCCGGTGAACCGCCGCTCGAGCGAACCAGGCGTCTCGGCGTGGCGAACCATGATGAACCTCGTTGTCATTCGAGCCGTCCAGTCTTGATGAAGTTCGCGAGTCCTTCGCGGTTGAGTTTCCCGTGGGAACCGAAGAGCCACGCCAGCAACAGCAAGCCGACGACCTCCTGCGCGATGGCGCCGGGCCGAAGATAGTGCGCCCAGCTGTGGACCGTCCGGTCGATGGGGAACTTCGTGCCGAAGAGCGGCCACCAGAAGGTCTTCGGCTGCGACCACATGCCGTCCTCGGCGAGATGCAGCAACGACGAGATCGGAACGAGCACGAACTGCCGCTTGGCGCGGCCGCGCATGAAGAACAGGACGCAGAAGAGCGCGACATTCAGCAACAGCGTGTGCGCGTACAACCGACCGGAGCCGAAGCGCTCCTTGAAGAAGATGCGTCCGACCGGTTTGTCGATGATGTCGGGCAGGAGCGACGCCACCGCGACGATCCGGTAGTCGACGCGCGGGTTCCCTCGCATCACGAACCACACGATGACGGTCGTGAGACCCGTGTGCCAGAAGATCATGCGAGCCGGGACTTCGCCTGCTCGGCCCCCGCCTTGGACAGCGCGTCTGCGCGTTCGTTCAGATCGCGGAGGACGTGCTCGAACCGGACGGACCCGAACTTGTCGATCAACGCACGCGCTTCCATCGCGAGGCGCTGCAGTTCCTTCTTCTTGATCTTGTACTCGCCGGTGACCTGCCGGACGATCAGCTGCGAGTCGGCACGGACGTGGAGCGTGTCGACGCTGTGGTCGAGCGCGAGACGTAAGCCCGTGATGAGCGCGCGGTACTCGGCCTCGTTGTTCGTCCCCCAGCCGATGTCTTCGGAGCGCTCGACGATCTCATCGCCGATGCGCAGGACGACACCGATCCCCGAGGGACCGGGGTTACCGAAGGAGGCGCCGTCGACATAGAGCTCGGCCTCCTTCAAATCAACGGACGACGAGCAGGCGCCGGCAGTGCTCGCAGCGGAAGAGCCACTCACCGCCGCGCGCGGCACGTTTGATCCTGTCGACCTCGACGGCGGAGAGCGCTTCGCGGCAAGCCGTGCACATCCCGTTCTGGAGCGCTCCAACGCCGACGCCCCGCTTGTTCGCGCGCACCTCTTCGTAGAGCTCGAGCGTGTCCGCCGGAACCTTCGGCGTGACCTCGCTGCGCTTGCTCTCCTCCGTGGCGAGCTCGCGGTCGATCTCGCCGATGGCTGCGTCGATCTTCGACCGGACCTCGCTCGCTTCGCCCTCGAGCGAGCGGAGCTCTTCCTCGAGCCGCGCGCGCTCGTCCATGAGTGTGTCGCGCGCTTCGAGCTCTTCGAGGCCTCGCTCCTCGAGCGGCGCCTTCCGATTGCGGAGCATCTCGACCTCGGCCTGGATCGCCGAGACCTCTTTCGGGTTGATGACCTTGCCCGAGTACATCTTGTCTTCCTCGGACGAGATCTTCTCCTCGATCAGGCGGACCTCTTCTTCGACCTTGCGCTCTTCCCGCATGAGGTCGTCGGCGTCACGCTGGACGCGGGCGATCACGCCGGTGAGCTCGGCCATGCGCGCCTCGACCTCGGCGAGCTCGGCCTTGAGCGGAAGGTGTTCCTTGCGCTCGTGGAGCCGGTCACGCGTCCGGTCGATCTCCTGCAGGTCAAGGAGCGCTGCGACAGCTTCGTTGACGGGCGCGTTGGTCTCGCTCATTCGTCTGACTCCATGGGATGCGCGCCGAGTCTAGCGACCGTTCCGGATGTCTGTCGGGCTACGACGGCGGCAGATACGTTTCCTTGCGCTCGTAGGCATCGACCTCGGCCCGGGCGCGTGCCAAGAGATCCGTCCGGCCGGTGTCTTCGAGGGCTTTCCCGACGATCTCGAACTCCTCCGCCGGACGGACCCGCCAGCCGTGGTGGAAGACGAGGCGGCCGCCGAGCCAGCCACCGCCGAGCACGAGGGCCGAGGCTGCTGCGAGGGCCTTCGTCCGGCGTCGCTTCGACACCGCGGCCACGGTCAGGACGCCGACGAGGGCCGAGTTGGCCGCGCCGTGCACCGTCGCCGGACGCCACGCCGGGTGCTCGCGCGGCATCTTTGTCCAGTCCCACCAGCCGACGACCGCCGCGGCGAGGGCGGATGCCCACGCGAAGCGAGCGATCGATCGTGCGGACGCGCGCGAGGCGTCGGATCGCCGTAGGACGGACCACACCTGCGCGAGGAGCGCCACGGGGGCCAGGGCCGCCGGACCGTCGGAGAGCGCGGCGTGGATGGGGTGCCCGCGCACGACCGGCTGCTTCTCCGGAAAGACACTCATCGGTTGCTGAAGATCGGGATGTTCGCACCGGACAGCGGCGCCAGGTCGGAGTCGAGGAGGGCGACGATCAGACGCCCGGCATCGTCCGCGGACAGCCCGGGGTTCAGGTGCGGCGCCGCGGCGCGCAGCATCTCCGTGTCGACCGCGCCCGGCGAGATGCAGATCGCGCTGATGCCACGGTCGCGTCCTTCGACGGCGAGCATCTCCGTCAGCCCGACGACGCCGTACTTCGACACGTTGTACGCCAGGAGTCCGGGGAATTTCTCGGTCGCGTACACGCCGGAGAGCGACGAGATCGTGATGATGCGTCCTCCTTCCGGCATGCGCGCGAAGGCTTCGCGGCAACAGAGGAACGTTCCGGTGAGGTTCACGTCGAGGGTGCGCTGCCAGATCTCCGTCGTCGTGTCTTCGAGTGAGGCCTTCTCGAGGATGCCGGCGGCGCAGACGAGCACATCGACTCGCTCGAGCTGTGCGAAGAGCGCGGCCACCTGATCGGGTTGCGACACGTCGCACTGCTCGCGGCCGACACCGATGACCTTGGCTCCGGCCTTCGCGAGATGCTCCGCGGTCGCCTTGCCGATACCACGTGTCGCGCCCGTGACGACGGCGACGCGTCCGTTAAGCCAGTTGTCCATACAGCTCCTCGTGTAGGTCGAGCGTGCGTTCGAGGTCCAGGTGAGCCTCCGCGTGCCTCCAGCACGCGGAGCGGTCGATCCGATCGCTGATGTCGAGGGCGCGTACCGCGCCTTCGACATCATCCACCAGGTACCCGGTCTCACCGTCCACGATCACCTCCGGAAGTGCACCTCGACGGAACGCGATGACCGGGGTGCCGGCGGCTTGCGCCTCGGCGGCCACGAGCCCGAACGGTTCGTCCCACCGCACCGGACACAGCACCACGCGCGATCCACCCATCAGTTCCCACAGCTTCTCGCGCGGGAGGGCGTCGAGCACAACCGCGTCGACGTCGTAGCCCGGATCGTAGGCCCCGCCGACGAGCGTGAGCGTGATCCCGGCGCGTCGCGCGATCTCGACGGCCTCGCGTGCGCCCTTCTCGGGACTGATGCGTCCGGCGAAGAGCGCTCCGTCTCCAGGCTCCTCCGACCACGGGATGCGCTGCGTCGGCACCCCGTTCCGCAAGACGGCGTCGACCGTGACGTACCGCGACCATGCGTCCGCTTGGGAGTCCGACACGCAGCACGTGACGGGATCGGTCGCGTTCGCCAGGGCCTTCGCGATCTCAACCGACGGCGGTAGATGAAGCGTGTGGACGGTCCGCGGCGGCGCGAGCTCGATCGCGGGCGCGTCGAACGCATGGTTGTGGACGATGTCGAAGCCGTCGATCAAGCCGTACACGCAGGAGAACGCCGTTCGGGCAGCGTCGTTCGCACGCATCGCGTCGCTATCCGCACGGAACAACGTGTCGGCAAGTGCGTCGGGATCGATACCTGTGTCGACGACGTCGACGCCTTCGATGGACGAACCACTCGCGGCGAAGACGCGCACATCGTGTCCGCGCGCCGCGAGTCCCATAGCGATGTCGGCGAGCAGGGACTGGGAACCGCCGAGCTGTGGTTCGCGGATGGGCGTCACGAGGGGCGCGACGAACGCGATCCTCATGTGACGAGCTTCCAGGCGACGTCGCGCGGTGGGTTCATACCGATCACGTCGTAGCGCACCGTCGAGCTGTCGATGCGATCCACTGCGTACGGATAGAAGATGCTCGCGATCGCGACGGCTTCTTCCTTCGACTCGAACTCGATCACCATCTCACCCGCGAATGATCTGTATTCGAAGCCTCGCGAGCGCAGCCAGTCGACGTCGGACGGCCACACGAGGGCGATCAACGCGCCGGGATGGGCGACGCGTTCCATCTCGGCGAGTCCCGCGTTCCCGCCGATGCTCTTCGTGAAGGCGGAGCAGGACACGACGAGGTCGGCCCAATCGTCGTCCACCGGCAGCGCGTCGAAGAACCCGTCGCGCGCGTCGACGCCGCACAAACGCTCGCGGAGCGGCGCTGCCGGTTCGACGGCGATCAGGCGGTCGCAGCGCGGCTGCAAAACGCGCGTGAGCCGTCCGGTCCCCGCACCGATCTCGACGCAGTGGTGCACGTGGCGTGGGAGCCAGTCGAGGACGTCCGGGTGGATGTGCTCACCCGCGATGAGTCGCTCGTAGAGGTCGGGTTCCATTCGGTACAGCAATTGCCACGCGACGGTTTCGTCCAGCGTGTCGCCGAAGCGTTCGCGTTCGTCCGGTGTGAAGATGTCGAGGTCTCGCTCGTGGTAGCGCGAGACCAGCGGCTCAGTCACGACACCGTTCGACCCAGTTCTTCTCCGTCTCGCGGATCCGGACGCTGTGCAGCATCCCATCGGGCAGGTTCGGGTCGAGACGGTCCCAGAACGCGTTGGCGAGGTTCTCCGTCGTCGGGATGACGCCGCGGAGCCAGTCGACGTCGACGTTGAGGTTCCGGTGGTCGACATCGTTCAGCACGAGCTTCCACATCAGAGACGAGAGCTCCGCGAGATCGAACACGAAGCCCGTGGCTTCGTCCGGATCGCCGCGCAGCGTGACTTCGAGGACGTAATTGTGGCCGTGGCCCGACGGATTGCTGCACTTACCGAAGATCTCGCGGTTGCGTTCCTCGGAGAACTCGGGGTTGAAGAGGGTGTGTCCTGCGCTGAACGTTTCCCGGCGCGTGACGAGGACGGCCACGGCTACTTCGTGTCGCGCGCGAGACGCAGGAACTCCTCGCGCGTGCGTGGGTCGTTCCGAACGGCACCGAGGAGCGCGGACGTCACAGTCGTCGACCCCGGCTTCTCGACGCCGCGCAGCGCCATGCACATGTGCTCGGCCTCGAGGATCACACCGACGCCCTTCGGCTGAAGGTTCTCCTGCAACCAATTCGCGATCTGCTGCGTCATGCGCTCCTGCACCTGGAGCGATCTCGCGAACATCTCGACGAGCCGTGCGAGCTTGGACAGACCGAGGATGCGGTCCTTCGGCAGATACGCGACGTGGGCCACCCCGACGAACGGAAGCAGGTGATGCTCGCAGAGGGAGTGGAACCGGATGTCCCTCGCGATGATCAGCTCGTCGTAGCCCTCGTCGTTCGGGAACGTCGTGAGGCGGAACGGTCTCGGCTTGAGGAAGTCGCCGAAGGCACGGGCGACGCGCTGCGGCGTCTCGCGCAGGCTCTCCTGCGTCGTGTCGACTCCGAGGGCTTCGAGGAGTTGGCCGACGGCACGCTCGGCCCCCGCCTGATCTATATCGTGCTGCGACTCTATCGTGACGAGAGGCACCGGAGCGGAAGATTCACGGGTCATGGTGAGTTCCTTCCCATAATGGCTGAAAGGAGAACACACGGGGTGTGTCCCCTTATGCCGAGGAGGAGGGAACCATGCGGAAGTTCTCTTTCAAGCCCACGCTCACGCTCAAGGGTCGCGAATTCCGCGGCCTACGCGGATTCGCCGGCAAGCCGTTCCACCCTCCGCTGACCGATATCCCGATCGGCGCATACACGATCGCGCCCGCCCTCGACGTGATCTCGTTCATCGGAAAGTCGAAGCCGTGGGGGCACGAGTTCTTCCAAGCGGCGACGTTCGTCTTCATCGCCGGTGCCTTCGTCTCTCTGTTCACAGCATTGACGGGATTCATGGACTGGCTGCGGTCGACCGAGAAGGGCACCCAAGCACGGCGCACCGTGAACGCGCACGCATGGACGATGATCACGATGACGCTCCTCGTCCTCGTCGACATCGCGTGGCGGTGGTTCAAGCACTGCTTCACAACCCCGCTCTCGCTCGTGATCCTCGGGCTCGTGATCGCCGGCATCATGTTCCTCGGAGCGACGCTCGGGGGAACCCTCGTCTTCGACTACGGCTTCAACGTCGAGAACTCGACCGACCATCCCGTCTGGCACGTGAGCGAGAAAGACGTGTTCCCCGGACACAAGGACGACGCCTCGTAGCATCGAGGGGTGGCACGTCGGCACGGGCAACGCACGTCCGGTCGTTGGGCGGTACTCCAGTTCTCGCTCGCCGGCCTCGCGGCCCTCGCCTTGCTCGCGGTCCTGGGCACCCTGCAGCTGCGGCGGCTCGGCACGGACCAGGCGCTTTCGAACGCGAAGCAGCTCACGGAGGTCCTCGGCCACAGCGTGATCGAACCGATCATCGGACCCGCAGTCGTCCGCGGTGACCCGGCCGCGATCGCGCGGCTCGACCGGCTCGTACGCGCTGAGGTGCTCCGTCCACCCGTCGCCCGCGTCAAGGTCTGGGCGCTCGGCGGGCGGATCGTCTACTCGGACGAACATCGCCTGATCGGCTCCCATTACACGCTCGGGAACGAAGAGACCGATGCGCTCGAACGCGGGAGCGGGCAAGCGCAAGCGGACGTCACCGATCTCACGCGTCCCGAGAACCGCTTCGACCGCTTCGCGAAGAAGCTGCTCGAGGTGTACCTCCCGATCCACTCGTCGACGGGAACGCCGCTCCTGTTCGAGACGTACATCCGCTACAGCACGGTCGCACAGGACGCGCGTAACTTCTGGCTTCCGCTCGCACCGTATCTCCTCGGCGCACTGTTCCTGCTCGAGCTCGTGCAGGTGCCGCTCGCACTCTCACTCTCGCGACGGATCAGCGAGAGTCAGCGCGAACGCGAAGAGCTGCTCCGTCACGCGATCGAAGCGTCCGAGCTCGAACGTCGTCACATCGCGGCCGACCTCCACGACGCGATCATCCAGGAGCTCGCTGCCGTGTCGTACTCGCTCGCGGGACACCTCGAACACCCACCGAAGGACGAAGCACTCGCCGAGACGATGCGCGAAGCGGCCGACGGCACACGCCGAACGATCCGCGAGCTCCGGAGCCTCCTGATCGAGATCTATCCGCCGAACCTCCGCGCCGCCGGTCTAGCCGCAGCGATCGCCGACCTCGTGTCGCCGCTCGAAGCCCGAGGGATCCGTCCGACCGTTTCCGTGCCGTCCGATCTCGAGCTCACCGACGCGGCGGAATCGCTCTTCTTCCGGACCGCGCGCGAAGGGTTGCGGAACGTCATCTCACACGCGCACGCGCGCCGCGTGTCGCTGGTGATCCGTCCGGTCGAGGGGTTCGTCGAACTGACGATCGAAGACGATGGACGCGGCATCTCCGTCGAGGACGCACCGGGCGTCCGTGAAGGGCACTTCGGTCTCCGTCTGATCCGCGATCTGGCCGAAGATATGGGTGGAACGCTGATCCTCGAGCGCGCCGCAAAGAAGGGAACCCGATTGCGACTGACCGTGCCGGTCCGGTGATCCGCGTTCTGATCGCCGAGGACCACGCGTTGTTGCGCACCGGCCTCGAGAAACTGCTGTCCGCACACGCCGATGTCGAGGTCGTCGGGAGCGTGGCGAACGGTGCCGAGGCGGTGGAGCTCGCGGCGACGACCGATCCCGACGTCGTCCTGATGGACCTGTCGATGCCGGTCCTCGACGGGATGGAAGCGACCGAACGGATCGTCGCGGCGAACGGCGACATCGCGGTGGTCATCCTCACGTCCTTCTCCGATCGAGACCGCATCCGGCAAGCGCTCGATGCCGGTGCCGTCGGGTACCTCCTGAAGGACGCGGAGCCGGACGAGCTCCTCCGCGGCATTCGCGCGGCTGCGCGCGGCGAGTCGCCTCTGGCGCCGAAGGTCGCACGTGCCGTGCTCACCGATCGTTCTCAGACGAAGAGCGGGCCCGAATTGACTACGCGCGAGCGTCAGGTGCTCGAGCTCGTCGCCGCCGGCCTCGCGAACAAGCAGATCGCCCGCAGGATGGGGATCGCCGAGAAAACCGTGAAATCGCACCTCACGACCATCTTTCAGCGCATCGATGTGAACGACAGAACGCAGGCCGCTCTCTGGGCGAAGGAGCACATGGGACCCCCGCGGTCTTAAGACCAAGGTCTGGGTCTCACTCCGGACCTCCTCCGTCGATAACTGGCTGATGAAGACCAGTCGAAGGAGGAGCAGATGACACGACTCTTGCGGAGCGTGCTCGTGGCGGTCGTTGTAGCGGCCGTCGCGACGGGCGTCGCGTTCGCCCACGGCGGCAGCAAGCTACCGGCGCAGCTCGTCTCGCGAACGAGTCACAGACACGGTCGCTCGCACGGCGGCAGGCGAGACGGCACGACGACGACTCCCGCGACGACGGAGACGCCGGAGGCGACCGAGGCGCCAGAGGCGACGGAGACACCGGAGCCGTCGGAGACGCCGGAAGTCTCCGAGGCACCGAAGACGCCGGAGCCTTCGGACGCTCCCGAGATCTCGGCAACGCCGGAGCCGTCCGACACGCCAGAGGTCCAAGACGCCGGCGACACGAACGCAACCCCGGAACCGACGGACTCGTCCGGTGACGCAGGCGGTGGCTCGGCTTCCGACTCGGGCGGACACGACGGCAACAGCGCTAGCGACGGCTAGAACAAGGAGAGAACAGGATGAATGCGAAGGCTCTACGAAGCACGTTTTGCGCGATAGCAAGCGTCGCGTTGCTGGCCGTCCCCGCGCTCACACAGAGCGCGTCGGCGAGACCGCGTTTCCACGTCGTCCATTGCAAGCCGGGGTCGACCGTTCAACACCCCTGCATGGGAACGAGAGGGAACGACAAGATCATCGGGACGCACGGCAACGACGTGATCCAGACGAACGGCGGACACGATCAGGTCATCACGAAAGGTGGCGACGACCAGGTCAACTGCGACGACGGCGAAGACCGGATCGACGACAACAACGGCGGGACCGTTGCCATGTCGAACTGTGAGAACGCGATCCAGGAGTACGAAGGCACCGTCACCGCGATCGGCGGCTCGTCGATCAGCGTGCAGTACACCGACGTCAACGATCCGGCTCAGGCATTCCTCGATGCCAACGGCGACCCGAACCCGGTCACGGCGAACATCACGCCCGACACGAAGTTCGAGGACGGCGGCGCGCCGGCGGTCGGCGACACGGTCAAGCTCGAGGCCGTGGTGAACGCGACTGACGCGACACAGATCGACGCCTTGAAGGTCGAGACCGAAGACGGCTCGGGCGAAGACTGAATCTATCCGCAGCGACAACGGCTCGGTCCCTCGCTGAAGGGGCCGAGCCGTCGTTCGTCGTCAGCCCTCTGACGGGCCCGACACGTGCGACTCGACGCGTGGGTTCAGCGCGCCGCCTGCGACGAACCCGGCGACCGCACCTCCGATGGCGAAGGCGACGATCGCGAGTATGAGACGAGTCGCGTTCGGCACGGTCGAGTGTGACAGCGCGATCCACAGGAACCCGACGATCACTCCGAGCACCGCGCCACCGGCGATGCCTGCGAAGGAGCCGAGGAACGCGCCTTTCGCCTGCGCCGGCGGTGCGTCATCACGGAACGCGGCGACCACGCTGTTGCGTTCGGCTCTCGCCATACCCACCACCTCTACTCTCGACCACCTACCCGGCGAGTGCGCGAAAGAAACGGCGTCAGGCGCTGCGTGCCATGTGCAGCCGAACGACCGAAGATGACTCGAACGTCCTGATCTGCACGAGATCGCAGACCTGGTTCGCGAGCCACAGCCCGTAACCGCCTAACTGCCCCGGTGTCGGTCGGATGCGTCCGGCGAGCGCACGATCGATGTGTCCATGGTCACGGATCTCGAAGACGAACGTCCCGTCGTTCGTCCACGTCCGAGCAGCACCGCGGCCGCCGCCATACCGCAGGCTGTTCGTCGCCACCTCGCTCACCGCGAGGATGAAGTCGCGCACCCGCATGCCGTTCATACCGAACGCGGTGGCGTGCTCGGCCACTCGCCGGCGCGCCACATCGAGGTTCGCGACGTCGACGTTGAAGCGGTCGTCGACGACCTCCGGCTCGGGAAGCGGAGCACCGAACGGCCGCGACGTCGTGAAGACATCTCGATAGATCGTGCTCGACTCGGTCTCGTCGCCGTGGATGACGCGGGGGTGCGTCCGGTACGCCTCTTCGATGACACCGTCGTCGAGTGATGCGGTGTCGTACGGACAGACGAGCCACCACGCCGGCGCGCCGTCGAAGGCGACGTTCAGCAACCCCTCATGACGCTGGCACTCGACGAGTTCATCCGACGACCGCTCCGCCCAGATCGGCTCACCGACACCTCGGAAACGAGCGGACGTGCGGGCCGAATGATGGTCGACGAAGTCGCGCCACGCCGGGATGATGCGCGCCGGGTTGGCGCCGATGTCCGTCATATCGGCGAACATCACGACGTCGATCGCATCGCCGAGGCCGTCGCGCAGGAGCCCGATCTTGTGCGCGGAGACGACAACGAGGATCGGTTCGTCCGCCTCGACGGAGTCGGCGATGAACGAGCCCACTTTCGAGACGAAATCGTCGTCACCGGCGTAGAGGAGCGCCTCGTGTCTGAAGCTCGTCTGGTGATCGATCGTCAGCGTCATCGTGCGGATATCGCTTGACCGCCGACGGCATGCCGATGCCGGGCGACGATCCACCCTTCTTCAGACCTGTTACCCGACGACTCAGATGTCCTAAACGTCCTTGTCGCGGGCCGTGAACTGCTCGGTCAGGCCGCTGACCTCGAGCAGGCGCGAGAGCGCTCGGGATTCACCGACCAGGAGGAACCGCTTCCCCGTCGCTTCGCACGTCTGCTTCGTGTCGAGCAGGAATCGCAGGGCCGATGAATCGGCGAAGGTGAGTTCGGAGACGTCGAACTCGACCGTCGTCTCGGGTCCGGACAGGGGCTCCGCGAGTCCGGTCACGCACTCGGTGAGGACCGCGATATCGAGCGCGCCGGCGAATCTCACCGTGAGCGTGGCTCCGGCGCTTTCGGCGCGCCAGACGAGATTCGGACGAACTTGCTCTTTGGCCTCGGTCATGGCTCGTCCTTGTTACCCGGCAGACGTCGAGCTGAAACGCTATGAAGCGAGATGGCGGGCCGGCGGTCGTCGCTGGCACGATGCCCGTGTGGAGCGGATCGAAGCCGACGTCTGCGTCGTCGGCGCCGGCTATGCGGGCCTCACGGCGGCGTGGCGGCTGCACGGCGAGGGCCGCTCCGTCGTCGTGCTCGAGGCGCGCGACCGCGTCGGCGGACGCGTGTGGACACAGGACCGGCCGGACGGAGGCGTCTTCGAACGCGGCGGCGGCTGGATCGCGCCGAAGCACGACGCGTTCCGCGGTCTGCTGAACGAGTTCGGCATCGGCACGTACAAGACATACGACGCCGGACACCACCTTCTGATCGGCGAGGGCAAGGTCCGGAAGTACAAGGGGCTGATCCCGAAGATCTCGCCGTGGGCCGTGATCAGCATCGCGCGCGCGCAGCTGAAGCTCGACCGGCTCGCGAAGCAGGTCCCCCTCGAAGCGCCCTGGACGGCGAAGAAGGCGGCCGAGTGGGACGCGACACCGATCTCGTCGTGGATCGAGCGGTCACAGATCTCGTCCGGCATCGCGCGCGACCTGTTCGAGTGCGCGACGCGCGGACTCTTCACCGCGGAGAACGGGCTCGGCGACGTGTCCTTCCTGCATCTGCTGTACCTCATCCACTCGCACGGCAGCATCAACACGCTTTTCTCGATCCGCAACGGTTCGCAGGACAGCCTCATCGAGGGCGGTGCCGGTCGCGCTGCGCGTGCGATCGCGGATGCGCTCGGGAGCTCCGTCCGGCTGAGCGCACCCGTCACGCGGATCGCGCATTCGTCCGATCGTGTGAGCGTCGAGTCGGCGGAGCTGACCGTCGACGCGCGGCACGCGGTCGTCGCGGTCCCGCCCGAGCTCGCGGGAGTCATCGAGTGGGACCCCGTCCTGCCCGACGATCGCCGCGCGTTGTACTCGAACTTCGTCGCCGGGCCGGAATCGAAGGCGCTGCTCGTCTACGACGAGCCCTTCTGGCGCGCCGATGGCTTCAGCGGACAGACCGCCGGGCCCGGGACCGCTGCCGAGGTGACGCTCGACGCGTCGCCGTCGTCCGGCACACCCGGTGTGATCGCATCGTTCACCTTCGGCCCGGTCGCGAAGCGCTTCGACTCGCTCGACGCGGCCGTCCGGCGGAAGGCCGTGATCGACGAGCTCGCCGCACGCCTCGGCCCCCGTGCGGCCGAACCGCTCGATTACATCGAGACGGTGTGGTTCGAAGAACCATGGACACGCGGCTGTTCGATGGCGCATCTGCCGCCGGGGATCCTGACCCGGTACGGCCATCTGCTGCGCGAGCCGCTCGACACCGTCCACTTCGCAGGCACGGAGACCGCGTCGATCTCGCACGGCGCGATCGACGGTGCGATCCGCTCCGGCGAACGCGCGGCGGCCGAGATCCTCTCCGCGTAGTTACGCGGAGAGCGGCGCAACGAAGTCGAGCGTCCCGCCGTCGAAGCTCGTCACGAACGTTCGTGCGACGTTTCGCAGGAGCGCGACCGATGCGCGGTTCACGGTGAGGATCGACCCGGAGAACGACTCGATCCCCTGGCGCCGAGCGCTCCGTGCGAGACTCCGGACGAGCGCACGCGCGATGCCGTGCCGGCGGCAATCTTCTGAGACGACGATGGCCATGTCGACGGTCGTGTCGTCCGGGTCGCACCGTCCCCATTCGGCGATGCCGACGATGCGGCCTTCGTGGATCGCGAGGAGCGACTCGTGCATCACATGGTCCGGACGCACCACCGGGTCGACCATCCACGGCATCACCCGCGGGACCGCGTTGTGGTAGCGCTTCCACCGCGAGTCCGCCGACAGCTCCTCGAGGAAGGAGCGCACCGCCGCCTCGTCGGCCGCCGTCGCCCGCCGGATCCTGAGCCTCGCCGCTTCGTCGCGCATGTCCGCCTCCATGGGTCGAACCGCCTGAACTGGGAACAGCTTCGTCCGGCCTCGCATGCCGCGTTGTGAAGTACGTCACACCGCCGCGAGCGACAATGGGGCGTGCTCCCGTTCGCGAAGGACACCATCGCGTGGCGCGTCAACATGGAGCCCGTCATCGCCCTCGGTGGTGGTCGTGCCCTGCTCCTCCAGGTGCTGCACCCGCTGGTCGCGGCAGGCGTCGACGATCACTCGAACTTCGTGGACGAACCGTTCCGCCGCGGGTTCCGAACCGCGGACGTGATGCTGAAGCTGGCGTTCGGTGACCCGGAAACTTCGCAGCATCAAGC
>Ga0307469_10000516_pt1 | contig 14214 bp, 7 predicted proteins | sample atmos_gasesAM2C__FD_203084 | JGI IMG/M metagenome (GOLD analysis project Ga0307469, IMG submission 203084) | Hardwood forest soil microbial communities from Morgan-Monroe State Forest, Indiana, United States - atmos_gasesAM2C_515 | ecosystem: Environmental > Terrestrial > Soil > Temperate forest...
CACCACTGTTTATGCCGGCACGATAAACCAGTCGGGAGCTCTGGAAGTCCGGGTGGAGGGGCTGGGGCGGGATACGACCTTTGGCAAGATCATCCAGGCAGTCGAACAAGCAGAGCAATCGCGCGCTCCTATCCAGCGTATCGCGGATCGCCTTGCGGGCTACCTCGTGTATTTTGCGCTGGGCGCCGCTGTCCTGACGTTCTTGATTACTCACAACATTCGTTCCACGATTTCCGTGATCATCGTGGCGGGAGCGTGCGGAATCGCAGCGGGGACGCCGCTGGCGATCCTCGGAGCGATTGGAAGGGCGGCGCAACAAGGCGCGATTATCAAGGGCGGCCTCTATCTGGAAAAGCTCGCGGATATAGACACTGTGCTTCTGGATAAGACAGGAACATTGACGTTTGGAACTCCCGAGGTTCAGGACGTGCATCCCGCCCCGGATGTCTCCGCACCTCTGCTGCTGAAGACTGCCGCGATTGCCGAGTCGCGTTCGGAGCACCCAGTGGCGAAAGCGATTTTGTGGAAGGCCGCGCAACTTGGAATTGCTTATCCGGAGCCGGAAAAGTTTGCGTACACACCGGGTAAGGGAGTGTCCGCAGTGTGCGAGGGTGTTGAGGTGATCGTCGGGAATGAAAGCTTCTTGCTGGAAAAGGGCGTTCGGCTGATACATGGCACCGCTCTCGGGCCGGCATCGGAAATCTTTGTGGCGCGAGGCGGACAATTTTTGGGAACACTGGTCATCGCGGATCTGCTTCGACCAGAAGCAAAGGAGGCCATTCGAGCGCTGAAATCCATGCGACTCAGAACCGTGCTGCTTACCGGCGATGCTAAGACGGTAGCGGAAGATATTGGGAAGAAGCTGGGTGTTGATGAAGTGGCAGCGGAACTCCTTCCAGAGGAAAAGCTGCAATACGTGGTGCGGCTCACCCAGGGATCACATAGTGTGGCGATGGTGGGTGACGGAGTTAACGACGCCCCCGCCCTGGTGCAAGCCGAAGTGGGAATCGCGATGGGCTCTGGGACGGATGTGGCGCGTGAAAGCGCGGACGTTGTCTTGATCGGAAGCGATCTATCGAAGCTGGTGGAAACGCTAAGGATTGCCCGGCGCTGCCGGCGCACGATCATGCAAAACTTCGTTGGAACTCTTGCGGTGGATAGTGTCGGTGTGGGCATGGCCGCGTTCGGCATGCTGAATCCGCTGCTTGCGGCGTTTATTCACGTATCCTCTGAGCTGGTATTCATACTCAATTCCGCCAGGTTGGTTCCTCCAGCGTCGTTGGCAAGCGCGTTCCGCGGACAAGCGACCGTTGAATCGGTCCCTGCCACTCCCGCAATCTGATCCGGGATTCTGCGAGATGGGCGGATCGAACATCGGCTCCAGGTAGGGGCGAATAGGCTATTTTCTCGGACTGAACGGCACATCCGGAGATATATCAAGGGCCACACCGAATGGGCGAATGAGAATCTGGAGGAGGTCGCGCTCCGGTTCGTCCTGATGAGAATAGCGGCACATCCCGACTTGGCGGGCCCTCCAATCTCGGAAGTCGAAATCGACAAAGATGGGCATGTTCACTGGCTGGACAAGGGCGCCTGCGATTTTAGTCAAGCAAACGGAGCTACTCGCGGGATAATTGGGGTTTAGCCTTTGGCTAGACCAGACCATGAACCTATTACGACCGGCGATTCTTCAGACTACAGACGTAGATTTCACGGGCGCGCCTTCACGCCGCTGTTTGTGCGGTTGGTTGCGAAAAACCGTTGCCGTCTCCGTGATCTTGCTCGCGACTCTCCCCGCATTTGGGCAAGAAACTCAAACCAGCAGCGAGAAACTGCGTCCGGGGTCCATTCATGGAACCATTACCACGACCCAAGATGGCGCTTCCTCTGGGCTCGCTGGGATTACTGTAAAACTCGACACGGAGCCGCCCGACGGCAGCCCGCGAACAGCAGACACGGATGAGGCAGGGCGGTATGAATTCACGAACCTACAGCCGAGAAACTACACCATTTCCATTAGCCAACTGGGGTTTAAGCCCGTTTCGAAGCTAGTTGCCATTGATTCCGGAAAAGCCGCGGTCCTGGACTTCAGCCTGGAATTGGAAACGGTCAGTCAGAAGGTCGAAGTGCAAGAAGAAAACCCGGCCTTCGAGCCGGAGACCGTCTCCACGCCCTCGGGGACAATCACTCACCGCGAACTGATTGCACTTCCCACCCCCCAGGAGAGGATCAGAGAGGTTCTTCCGGTGACTCCGGGAGTGGTTCGCACACAGGATGGAAAGCTGACATTAAAGGGCTCTGATGAAAACCAGAGCCTGTTGCTGGTAAATTCCGCAAGGACCGCGGATCCAGTGACAGGGAGTTTCTCGATCCCTGTGCCGACCGATGCTGTGCAGTCGTTTGCTGTGTACAAGACTCCTTACAACGCGGGACTTGGCAGTTTCTCTGGCGGCGTGACAACCGTCGAAACCAAACCGCCGCAGGAGGGGTGGAACTTCTATGTGAAGAATTTTGTTCCGAGTGTTCTTGGAAAGAACGACAGCATGGTAGGACTCTCGGAAGCGCTTCCGGGAGTGGACTTTGGCGGACCTTTGCTCGCCGGCAAGGTGTTTTTTTCGGAAGTTTTCCAATACGAAATGAAGAAGCGCACGGTGCGAGGCCTGCCCTGGCCGAACGACATCAACAAAAAGCAGGGCTTCGATTCGTTTAGTACCCTCGAGGCGATTCTTTCGCCAAAACAGATTTTGACGCTCACGGTGAATGCGTTCCCCCTTCGGCAGCAGCATGTCGATATCAGCGCTCTCGTTCCAGAGACCGCCGGAAACGACTTGGATCAAAAAGGGGTAGCGGTCGGCCTGGCTGATAAGTACCAGTTCAGTTCGGGGGCGATATTCAGCGGCGTTGCGCAATACACGCGGTTTGACAGCAATGCCCACGGCCAGGGATTTGAGGACATGCTGATAAGCCCTGCCGGCTGGGGCGGGAACTTCTTCAATCAATGGTCGAGGAGGGGCAAGGAGCTTCAGCTGCTTCCCACGTACCAGTTTGCGGAGAAGCACTGGTTTGGGCAACATGAGATCCACGTCGGTCTTGATCTCGACTATCGTTCCTACACCGGAACCAGCAACTCTGATCCCATACGGCTTCTGCGTCAGGACGGTTCGCTTGCGCAAGAAATCAATTTTCAGGGAGCAGGAGCAGTTGTCCAGAACGTCTCGGATACGGCCGTCGCTGAATTCGTTCAGGATCATTGGATCGTGGACCCCCACTGGGCAGTCGACCTCGGAGTGCGGCTGTCGAGCGAAACAACCGGCTGGTCCGCGGCCGTGGCTCCGCGAGCTGGCGTCGCTTATTCTCCTGGCAAGGACGGCAACACCGTAGTTCGAGCAGGAGCGGGCTTGTTCTACGGCGCGCTACCCCTTCTGGCGGGAAACTTTGCTGCCAATCCCACACGCGTTGTCAGCATGTTTGACCCGGCAGGACAGCCCATCGGATTGCCCGTTACGTATGCCAACGCCTACGTCGGCAATTTGAATCCTCTGTCTGCAGGCGTCTTGCCGACCCAACCCGGCACGAGCCCCCGCAATTTCACGTGGAACGCTGAAGTGGATCGCCGGTTGGGAAAAAACATCATGTTGCGCATCGGTTACATCGACAGCCACACCACGTACCTCTTCGTGGTCAACCCGTTTACAGCCGCGCCGGGCGGAAATTCGTTTTTGGGTCTTACGAACACCGGCTCTTCGCGCTATCAAGAAGTGGAAAGCACGGTGCGGTTCAAGATTCACGAACACAACGAAGTAAACGCATCCTACGTATGGAGCCGCACGCGCGGAGATTTGAACAATCTTTCCAGTGTGCTTATTCCTTTTGCGCAGCCGGTTATCCGCCCGAACGTCTACGGAATCTTGCCTTACGATGTGCCTAACCGCGTTGTCACCTGGGGAATTTTTTCTTTGCCTTTGAAGCTGACGCTCAGCCCGATCGTCGACGTGCACACTGGCTATCCGTACTCCAACGTCGACGTGCTGCAGAACTATGCGGGCGCTCCCAACGGGCAGCGCTTTGCCACCTATTTCTCACTAGACGTGAAGATTTACCGCGTATTCCGTATTCCTTTTCTCAGTTCCAGACAGGGTAAGGGTCATCATATCCGGCTAGGGTTCTATTCGCTGAACATCACCAATCACGGCAATTTCAACGCCGTGTTCAACAACGTGACCGCGCCAAACTTCGGGCAGTTCGTTGGCTTCCTGGACCGGAGAGATGGGGCCGTCATCGATTTTCTGGACTGAGTGGCTGAAGATCGGCGATTCGGCACCAGCATACACAGAGGGGCTCGGCTTCTAAGTAAAACTGGACGCGCGCCATGCGGGTCTTTCTTGTCGGGAACGTGCAGAGCATCGTGAATTGCAGGCCCCTGGTGTATCCTAGAGGCTCGAGGAGACAGGGCAAACCGTTCCGGGTTCATTTTGGACATGGATAGCAACGAAAAGGCTGGTGCGTCCGTCTAAGGTGGTAAGCTAAACACTGGAATTATGCCTTCGCAGGGAACCATATCGAGGGGGACACGCACGCATCGCGTGCTAGCGCTGCTTGGTTGCGCTGTATTGCTTTTTTTCGCGGCCGGCGGCACGTTCCTGCACCACCACCAGGGCGGGCCCGAGACGGTTTGCCATGTTTGCCAGGCGCTGCACATGCCGGCGCTGGCGGCGGCCTCGTTGGAGCTAGTCACCACACCCGGGCCAATCATCTGGCGTTCATCGGTTTTGCTCCACGTAGCTCCCGAAGATTCCTTTGCTCTCCACCGGGCGTCCCGCGCACCTCCCACCGCGTAATTAGAACCTCTCCTTGAAGTGTCCTTTTGCGCCGATCCCATGAACGGGACGGCGTAACCGCCATTTTTCCTGGCGGCCTCTATTCACCTGCAAAACGTAGCCCTCGAAGGGATGGAGAGACAATGTTGAAGAGATTGAGCATTTGCACGGTTTTCTTATTGGGATTGGTATTGTCATTTGCCGTCGGGCCCGCCACCGCACAGATGGGGAACTCGGGCTCGATCGAAGGAGTAGTGAAGGATCCTTCAGGGGCCGCAGTAGTCGGCGCGAAAGTTGAAATATCCTATCCGATCAGCGGGTTTCATCGCGAGACAAGCTCGGGAAGTGCGGGGGAGTTTCGCTTTACGAACGTACCGTTTAACCCGTATCACCTAACGGTCAGGACGGAGGGATTCGAGGCCTACACGGAAGACGTGGATGTGCGCTCGAGCGTTCCGACAAGCGTGCAGGTCAGCCTGAAAATTGGGGTGGCGGCGACGAGCATTACGGTCGAGGCCAACGGCGGGGACCTGGTGGAGAAGGAGTCTACATTTCACACCGACGTGGACCAGGGGATCATCGATAGGCTTCCGCTAGAGAGCGCGTCATCATCGGTGACGTCGCTCATCACGCTGGTATCCCCCGGCGTGGCTGCGGACTCGAACGGCAACATGCACGGGCTGGGCGATCATGCGCAGAATTCGTTCTCTGTTGACGGGCAAGCGATCACGGACCAGACGAGCAAAGTGTTTTCCAACCAGATTCCGGCGGATTCCATTCAATCGCTGGAAGTGATTTCCGGTGCGCCGCCGGCGGAATTTGGAGACAAGACGAGCCTGGTGATCAAAGTAACGACGAAATCAGGCCTGGGAGTGACCAAGCCGACGGGAAGCGTGACAGCTTCGTATGGAAGCTTCGGAACGGAGAATGTTGGATTCAATCTGGCTTATGGAAACCAGAAGTGGGGCAATTTCATCGCCGCGAACGGCCTGAGGAGCGGGCGTTTCCTCGATCCCCCGGAATTCACGGCGATCCACGACGTGGGGAACCAAGAGAACATTTTCGACCGGTTGGATTACGAATTGACGTCCAAGGATACGATACATGGGAACTTCCAGTACACGCGTTCCTGGTTCCAGACGCCAAATACCTTCGATAATCTCAACGTCCTCGATCCGAACGGAATTAACGTAGGCAACACCGATCAACGCTCCAAGATCGGAACGTTTAACATCGCGCCGACATGGACGAGGCTCATCAGTCCGTCCGCGGTGTTTACCCTGGGCGCTTATGTGCGGCGCGACCAGTACAACTACTATCCGAGCGGCAATCCTTTTGCAGATTTCGGGCCGATCAATTCGGAGACTATTTCTCAAGACCGGAACCTCACCAATGCGGGCGTGCGCTCTGATATTTCGTACGTGCACGGTATCCACAACATAAAGGCGGGAGTTACGTACGCGCATACATTCCTGAACGAAAATGACAGCCTCGGCATCATCGACCCCAACCTCCTTGGGACGCTCAGCGATGCGGCTGGCATTCCTTGTTTCGTGAACAACGCTGCCTTGGATGCTCCATGCACCACTCTCTTGCCTTTCGACCTGACACGGGGAGGGGGGTTATTCTCGTTTCGCGGCCACACGGACGTGAAGGAGCTCTCACTCTATATCCAGGACACGATCACGAAGGGAAGCTGGTCATTCAATCTGGGCATTCGCGGCGACTTGTACAACGGGCTGTCGTCGGCCAGTCAGGCGGAGCCTCGCGTGGGAATCGCCTACAACATCAAGCCAACCAATACGGTGCTGCGAATCTCGTACGCACGGACGCTCGAAACACCGTTTAACGAGAACCTGATTATTGCGACCACGGGTTGCAACAATCCGGTGATTGCCGGTCTGGTTCCGTGCGTTCCGGCGAATTCGCCGGCGGGATTCCGGAATGAGTTCCACGCGGGTTTCCAGCAAGCATTTGGAAAGTACCTGCTGGTGGATGGCGAATACCTCTGGAAGTACACGCACAACGCCTACGATTTCAGCGTGCTGGGCAATACGCCCATCACATTTCCGATCGATTGGCATAATTCCAAGATTCCCGGCTATGCCATCCGCGCCAGCGTGCCGAACTTCCATGGGTTTACCGCGCTGGTGGTGATGTCCAGCGTCGCGGCCCGCTATTTCCCGCCGCAGGTTGGCGGACTGGGAGTAACCGTCGGGCAGAGCGGATCGGTTTTCCGGATCGACCACGACGAAAAGTTCAACGAGACCACCCACATGCAGTATCAGCCGTGGAAGCGCGGACCCTGGATGGGTTTCAACTGGCGGTATGACAGCGGTCTGGTGGCCGGCTCGGTCCCTGATTTTGCGACGGCGCTGGCGCTCGACGCGGACCAGCAGGCGTCGATTGGGCTTTTCTGCGGCAATCTTCGAGCAACGCTTACAGCTCCGCTAACACCAGCGGCGTGCGCGGGGCTGGCACCGTTCGGCGCCACACGCGTGCAGATTCCGGCGCCGGGAACCGAAAACGATGACAAAAACCCGCCACGCATCGCGCCGCGGCATTTGTTTGACGTCAGCGTGGGTGACGATGACCTTCTACGCGGCGACCGGTACAAGTGGAGTCTGCGCTTCACGGTCATTAACCTGACGAACAAAGAGACGCTGTACAACTTCTTGTCAACGTTCAGCGGGACGCATTTCGTCTCGCCGCGGGCGTATACAGCGGAGCTGGGCTTCCACTTCTGAAGCTGAGCGGGGTGATACACCCTACCCCGCACAGATTCTCCCGCCCACCATCCCATTCACAGTTGTGTTTCCTTCTAACCCCTTTAGAAGCAACACTTACAAAACCTTCTGCAAGTGTTCATTCCAAAAGACTTACAGTAAGGCTAAGTCCTTTAGAATGCGCACTTACAAAAAACCAGGGGGGGAGGGTCCGATTCATTCATTATTTCGTGGCTTCATTGCATCCGTATCCGTTGTCGTCCCGTCGACGCGCCGTTGGAACACCGTTGTTTTCCCATGGCAAACGCACTCTATCCCTTTTCTCTTCACATCTTTGCGGGACTCTTTCCCGCACAACGAGGGGGGTACGTACACCCACCCCCCTATCGGAGAAAGCGGACAGGCCGGGGCTACAAGAACCGCCGGTGCGGGCACGATGTATCGTGCCCCTACGGGAAGAATGAGGAAAAGAAGGAACCGGTTTGAAAACCGGCCACTACATGTGCGGGCCGGGGAGGAGGTCAAGACGGCAACGCGGATTGACGCTGCTGGAGGAAGCGGCGGACGGAGGGGTCGCGTTCGAGACCGATTGCGATTTCGTACGCCTGGCGGGCTTCATCATGCGCGCCGGTCTTGGCGAGCAGTTCCGCGCGTGCCGCCCAGTAGGGTTGGTAATCGGCGAGCCGCGCATCGGCGGCTACTTCTTGAAGAGCGTCAAGAGCTGCGCGGGCACCATGCATCTCCGCGATCGCAAGGGAGCGATTAATCGCAACTACCGGTGAGCCAGAGAGAGCCAACAGCGCGTCGTATAGCTGCACAACTTCTGCCCAGTTGGCGTGACCCGTGCGGCAGCGATGAACGTGCGCTGACTGCAACGCACCTTCCAACTGATAGCGGCCGATGGAGCCCAGATCGCTGGCACGCTGCAGCAAAGCTTCGGCCTCGACGATCATTTGCGAATCCCACAGCGCGCGATCCTGCTCGGCAAGCGGTACGTACTCGCCACGCAGATTGCGCCGCGCGTGGCGGCGGGCTTCCGCGTAAAGCATGAGGGCGAGCAGACCCAGGGCCTCGGGCGCGGTGGGGAGCAACTCCGTCACCAGCCGGCAGACGAATATGGCTTCCTCCGCAAGATCGCGGCGGGCCATATCCGTTCCCGCGGCGTCGATCCAGCCTTCTGCGAAGGCGGCATAGATGGCGTCCAATACAGTGTCGAGCCGGGCGGGAAGCTCCTCGCGCCCGGGGATGCGGAACGGGATTCCGGCCAGACGGATCTTATCCTTGGCGCGGACGAGCCGTTTGCCCATGGCCTCCGGAGACGTGAGGAACGCCGAGGCGATTCTTTTCGCATCCAGCCCTAGCACCACCTGCAGGATCAACGGCGCGCGGATGCCGGCCTCGATTGCCGGGTGCGCGCAGGCGAACATCAGTGCAAGACGTTGGTCGGGGATTTCCGCTTTGGCCGCGGCAGCGTCCAGCCCTTCTGCCAGAACACGTAACTGTTCGGCTGCGATTTCATGGCGGCGCCGTCCTCGATGCATATCGATCACCTTTCGCCGCGCTACGGTCAGCAGCCATCCCTCCGGGTTGGCAGGACACCCTTTGGCGGGCCAATCTGCCAGGGCTGTAGCGAATGCCTCGGAGAGCGCGTCTTCGGCAGCAGCCACCTCCCGCGTGCGTGCCGCGAGGAAGGCGACGAGCTTACCGTAGCTGCGGCGCGCGACCGCGTCTGCCGTCTCGCGTGCATCGTCGCGCGCCTGGGCGTCGCCTCCGGGGAAGCTCATCCGTTCACCCGCGGCACAGTTCACGCCGGCATTTGCCACGAGGGACGCACCTCGACTACTCCGTGGCTTGCGCCCGGGCAGCGGGACGCCCACGAGATTGCCGCGTCCAGATCGGCCACGTCGATAAGATAGTAGCCACCGATCTGTTCTTTCGACTCGACGTAGGGGCCATCCAGGACCTGTGGCTTGCCATTCGCGACTCGTACTGTTGTGGCAGCAGAACTAGGCTGGAGGCGATTCGAGCCCTTCAGGACGCCCGCCTTCGACAGCGCCTCTGTGTAGGCTTTATAGGCTGCGACACCTTTTTCCTGCTCGGCCTTGGTCAGCCTGTTCCAACCAGCTTCTTCCGCATAGAGCATCAGCAAATATTGCATGTGAATCCTCCGTGATGGATTATAGGCGGGCATTGTTGTCCGCCACTACAATGACGTTCGAAACCCGGCGATTTGGACAGCTTGTGGTTGTCAGTACGAGATGCCTTCGCCTCTGGCGCTCCTACGGTGGCGCAGCCGGTCTAAAGGCCGCGGCTATAAAAATCACCGGAGCGGGCACGATATATCGTGCCCCTGCAAAGGCAGCGACGCGGCGAAGAAAAGAGCAGGGCTTCCCAACGCTTACGGGTTAGGCTAACTTCTGCCGCGCCTCCCCCACAAGGTCGGGGCAAACCGGCGCTACCCTTATTACCGCCGCGATTCCGGCGGTACCAGGTTGTTCGCGCGGTAGTAGACGACCAGCTGGCCGAAGTGCTCGGTGCTGTGCTCGATGGCAGTGATCCAGACGTACGAGTTGTGGACCACATGCTTCCCGGTTTCCCAGCCAAATGGCGTCGTTTTGTCCAGGCCCGCATCGCCCTGCTGTTTGATTACGGCCGCCCCGTCGGCGACTGCCTGCTCAATCAGTTTCACCACATCGGCTTTCGTCTTGTAAACGTCGCGCGACGGGTTGTGCTTGTCCTTGCCGAAGTCGGGGCCAATGTTCGATTCGGAAATCCTGCGGATCAGATCGTAATCGACGGCAGCGACGTGCAGAAGGTTTTCGGCAAAGGTCCGCTCGTCTTTTTGCAGCTTGAAGTCGTATTTATCTTCGGGAAAATCTTTGGCCATGGCGATCAGCTTATTGCCGATCTGGTTCCACCACTCGAGGGTCTCGTCGGCTCGGGAACGCGCCGAACCCGTGTCTTGATTCTGCGGTTGGCCCTGGGCGTAAACACTCGTTCCTGCGACGGTAAGCAAAGTGACCGCAACCAGCATGAGCGAAGACCGCTTCATCTTTATTTTCTCCTTCCTGAAGCGCACCGATGAACCGTGCTGAGTTGTTTCCGCGAGCAGAGCTTGCGCTTCAGTGCGACGCGAGGTCATTCCTGACCACTTGGCCGTCTTTCATCACGAAGCGAACGCGCTCGAGCTCGGTAATGTCGGCGATCGGATCTCCCCCAACGGCGACGAGATCCGCAAATTTTCCGGGCTCGACCGCGCCCACCCGGTCCTGCCAGCCCAGTAATTCAGCGGCGTTTGTGGTAATTGCGCGAAGAACGTCAATCGATGGCATTCCGGCCTCATGCAGAGCGGGAAATCTCGATGCCGTGGCTTGCCCGCGCGTTTTTCCGGGGTAAGACCAGCACATGTCGGATCCGGCGGCAAACTTTACCCCCGACTTCAATACGCGCTGAACCAAACTGTCGTATCGCTTCTGGCCGCGTTCATCGGCGCCGACATTCTCAGTTCGTAACGCTGGAGACATCACAATGCTCGCATCAAGAATCTTCGTCAAAAAGCCGCCATAAAACGTCGGCGTCAGGTCGAGGAACATCCCCTTGTCGCGCATCTGCTTCAGTTGCTCGTCCGTTACGCCATTGCCGTGCTCGATGGAATCCGCGCCTGCATCAATCGCAATCTGGATGTTAGGTGGTGTAAAAGCGTGGACGGCAACTTTCAAGTGCTGGCGGTGGGCCTCCTCGACAATAGCCGTCATTTCCGCTTGGCTGATGTCGTCCTCGATCGAAACCTTGATGACGTCGACGTTGTAGAAGACATTCTCGCGTATTGCCTGCCGGGCTTGGTCGACGTTTGCTATCAGGTGAAATTCCTGTTCCACAATTGCATGGGCAAGGGCGGGATTGAGAGTCTGGACATAGTTACCCGGCGCTATAAGCTTACGGGCGGCCGCCAGAATTCTCGGACCGGGAACGTTGCCTGCATTGATCGCGTCGCGCAGGACAACGTCGCCGTCAATGCCCGAGTGCCCGAGATTGCGCACGGTGGTGAAACCACTCTCCAAGTCTTCGCGTGCCAACCTCGCGCCCAGCAACACACGCTCGCTGGGCGGCATGGTGATCGCCAGCAACAGCCCCGGAACAAATATCCCATTCGACCGGCGGTTGATCTCAGCTTCTGTCGGCACAATCACGTCAAGAAGCAGATGGGTGTGACTGTCGATCAGCCCGGGCAGCAAGGTTGCGCTACCCAGATCAATTGTCTTGGCGCCAACCGACGCGTGAGCCTGCACCTGAGAAGGAGTGCCGACCTCTTTGATCCTCCCGCCTTCGATCAGCACCGCTGAGGGCGAAAGGACATTCCCTGTCCGTGGATCGAGCAGCCGGCCAGCTTTGACTAGCGTGACAGGAGCCGGAGCTTGGGCGGCGACCTCAACACTTGAAAACAGGGCTAAAAACGATGCTGCCAGCAGCAAGAAATTTCGATTTGGTTTCACTCGCCTTCTCTCCTCAATTTGCTTGAATCAACCACCGTCTACGTCTCAATGCGACGCAAAGTCATTCCGGACCACCTGGCCGGCTTTCATGACGAAGCGGACGCGCTCGATCTCGGTGATACAGGCTGTGGCGTAAGTCTTGGCGCAGATCCGCAAACATGGCCGACCCCCGTGTTTAGATGACTACGCGGGCGGGCGGGCCGGTCGGGGTTCACATCCCGACTTTGAACGGCACTGACGCGGCCGTCTTGTCCCACATGATCGTGATCTTGCCGCCGGCGTCGGTCATGTCGGTGAACTCCCACGTGAGCTGATCGACCGACCACGGCAGCGTCGACGCCGTCATCGACGCGCGCACAACGTCTTTGTCCGGGGTATAACCGAACGATCCCCAAATCTCGGCGGTGTTCTTCGGGTCGTGGCGCGTCTGCGCCTTCCAGTTCGACACGATCAACGTCCAGGTGTTCGGCTTCAGATCGATGAACATCGTGTAGGTACCGGGCGCGACTGTTTTGCCGTTGATGACGAGCGGCACCTCGGTCATGAGCTGCGTCGTCATGTTCGCGCCGGCGCGCCAGACTGGCGCACCAGAATTCGCGACCTTGCCGTAGTTCGCACCCGAGCCGAACACGTCGCGTCCGCGCTTGATCGGACGGCCGGACGTGATCTCTATCCACTTGCCGCTCGTGTATACGGGACCGACGATGCCCACGACATGCTCGTAGTGGCCGTCGACCTGGGTCGCGGCCGTTCCTGTCGGGCTCGCATCCCGTCCGCCCTGCGCGAGCACTCCCGCGGCAAACGCCATTGCGGCGATGCCGGCTGTAATCAGGCCGGATTTCATTTCAGTGCGCAGCGAAATCATTTTTGACCACCTCTCCATTCTTCATGACAAACCGGACCCGTTCGATCTCCGTAATGTCAGCGATCGGATCTCCAGCCACGGCAACGATGTCGGCCAATTTTCCCGGCTCAATGGCACCGACACGGTCTTGCCAGCCCAGCATTTCCGCGGCGTTAGTGGTAATCGCACGAAGAACGTCGAGAGAAGGCATTCCGGCTTGGTGCAAAACCGGAAACCTCGAGACCGAAGTCTGGCCGCGCGTCTTCCCGGGGAAATACCAGCCCATGTCGGAGCCAGCGGCAAACTTCACTCCTGACTTTAGGACATGCTGTACCAGACTGTCGTATGTCTGCGTGTCACTCACATCGAGCTTGGCCCAACGGTCTCGAACGGCAGGGGACATCACGACCGTTGCCTCGGCCATTCTCGTCCAGAAATCTCCGTAAATAGTCGGCGTGAAATCGAAGAATATCCCCTTGTCGCGCATCTGCTTGAGCTGCTCGTCGGTTACCTCGTTGCCGTGCTCGATGGAGTCGGCACCTGAATCGATCGCCGTCTGAATGGCAGTCTTGTCGACTGCGTGGACAGCGACTTTCAAGTGGTTGCGGTGCGCTTCTTCGACCGCCGCCGATAGTTCCGGGACGGTGAGGTTCTCGTCTGCCGAAACCTTGATGACATCCACGTTCTGGAAGACATTCAGCCGGACTGTCTCGCGCGCGCGGTCCGCCCCGTCAATCAACAAGAACTCCTGCTGTAGGACGGCATCGGCAAGGGCGGGATTGAGGTTCTGAATGTATTCGCCGCGCGTGATGAGCTTGCGTGCGGAAGCTAGGATTCGGGGACCAGGCACGCGGCCCGCATTAATGGCGTCGCGCAGTTCAGTGTCGCCGTCGATTCCGGAATGACCGAGATTGCGCACCGTCGTGATACCACTCTCCAAGTCCTCGTGTGCTAACTGTGCGCCCATCAACACCCGCTTGCTGGGCGATTCGGCAATCGCCAGCAATAGCCCCGGCAAGAAGCTGCCGTTGTAATGACGCGCCCGCTCGGCTTCCGCCGGCAAAATAGGGTCCACAAGCAGGTGAGTGTGGCTGTCGATGAGTCCCGGCAAAAGGGTGGCCTTGCCCAGATCGATGATCTTGACGCCTGCGGGCGCGTGACCCTGCAACTGAGAAGGAGAACCAACCTCTTTGATCTTGCCCTCTTCAATCAACACCGCCGCCGGCGAAAGCATATTCCCTGTTCGTGGATCGAGCAGCCGGCCAGCTTTGACTAGCGTGACGGGAGCCGGAGCTTGGGCAGCGACCTGCCGACATGAAAACAGGGTGAAAATC
>Ga0307469_10000517_pt1 | contig 14203 bp, 12 predicted proteins | sample atmos_gasesAM2C__FD_203084 | JGI IMG/M metagenome (GOLD analysis project Ga0307469, IMG submission 203084) | Hardwood forest soil microbial communities from Morgan-Monroe State Forest, Indiana, United States - atmos_gasesAM2C_515 | ecosystem: Environmental > Terrestrial > Soil > Temperate...
CGGATGCGAACCTGTGATCTCTGGGAAACCCGTGGATGTCAAGAGGATGCGAAGGCGTGAGGAATATCCGCAGACATAAGGAGAAAGGGAAAGATTCTTTCCTATAGATGGAAAATTGCTGGGATTTCTGAAAATGGAAGACCAACTCAGGCAAGCATCGAGCGCATACCTATGCCTATGAATATGAATTACTTAGCTAAAAAACAAGAGGCTCCTCATAGAAACCTGTAGCTGGCATTCGCCGTGCACTCCCTCCCGCGGAACGAATCGGGTTCCAGTTTAGGGTGGACCCGGCATGTTTGAAAGGCTGATTCGAAGGATTCTCGGCACCGAACATTATGACAACGAACACCATATTCAAAACTGCGTTGGAGGATCGCCGGGGCTTCGTACCCGGTATGAGCCCCGCCATGCGAGCCCTGGAAGGGGTTCTCGCGGAAATCGCAACAACCAACATTCCGGTGCTGTTGATTGGGGAAAGTGGCACGGGCAAGGAAATGTTTGCTCACCGCGTTCATCAGCTCTCGCTGAGGAACGGTGATCCGCTGGCAAGAATTTCGTGCGCTTCGATGAATACCGCCACATTTCCGCGGGAACTTGGTATGGACCCGAAAGGACAAGCTGAATTGCGGCGTGAATGCGCGGGAACGGTATTTTTCGATGAGATCAGTGAATTGGACGCTGCGTGCCAGCGTACACTGCTTTACGCACTACCGGACGGCATGGAGGAATCGCGTCAAGGGTCGCTGACTGCACGCGTGATTTCGGCGACCAGCCGAAGTCTTGATGAAGAGATGCGCGCGGGACGATTCCGGAGCGAGTTGTATTACCGGATCAATGGGGTGTGCCTGCGGCTGCCGCCGCTACGAGAGCGCAAGGACGATATACCGCTACTGGTGGAATCCATGCTCAGTAAACATGCAGGGCAATTGGGGCGGCCGCGCCCGGTGCTGAGCCCTCGAACCCTCCGCATGTTTCTGGATTATTCGTGGCCTGGCAACGTGAGGGAGCTGGAAAACGTTGTGAAGAAAATCGTCGCTCTGGGCGACGAACGGCTGGCGGTGGCGGAATTGGGCGACGCGCCGCGCGAAGCAACGGTCCCAGTGGATGCCCCTGAGGTCCGCGTGTACTCACTGAAAGCTGCGGCGCGAGCTGCTTCCCGAGAGGCCGAGCGGGAAATGATTCTGAAAGCATTGGAGCGCACGCGCTGGAACCGGAAACGCGCGGCACAAGAGCTGCAAATCAGCTACAAGTCGCTGCTCTACAAATTGAAGCAAATAGGCGTGCAGGACACGGAAGCGAATTAGGAGCAAGGAGAAACGGATGTTGACGCGACTACAACTCGTGATGGGGCTCTTGCTGATGGTAGTGGCGCTTCCCGCGCGGACGCAGGATGCTACACAGAATCAGACGCCTGCGAAGCCGGCCGCGGCTGGCGTGGCAGCGAAACCCGCCACCGATGATCCAAATTATATGATCGGGGCGCAGGATGTGCTGGACATCAGCGTGTGGAAGGAGCCGGAAGTTTCGCGGACAGTTCCGGTGCGACCGGACGGAAAGATATCGTTGCCGCTGCTAAATGATGTGCAAGCCGCGGGCTTAACTCCGTCACAACTGGCGGCGCAGCTCACCGAGAGCCTGAAGAAGTTCGTGGCGAACCCGCAAGTGACGGTGATCGTGACGACCATCAACAGCCAGCGAGTCTACATTATGGGAGAGGTGATTCGTGCGGGCGCCTATCCGCTGTTGCCGGGGATGACCGTCTTGCAAGGGCTATCGAGCGCGGGCGGATTCACGCAGTTCGCCAACTTGAAAAAGATCTATGTGCTGCGACAGGAGAACGGCAAGCAAGCGAAACTTCCGTTCAACTACAAAGAAGTGGTTGGTGGTAAGAATTCGGACCAGAACATTACGTTGAAGGCGGGCGACACGATCGTCGTGCCATAGAGGAACAGATGCGCACCACACCAAGAACAATCTGGGCGGCCGTTTTGATCCTGGGCATGACTGCTCCTCTGGCCGTGGCCCAGCAGCAGAGCCAGCCAGCGCCGGCAGATCAATCTGCCCCCCCGATTCCGGCTTATCGTTCACCACTTGCTTCAGCAGCGGGTAACGGTGATGACGAAGGCTTGATTGCCGATCCAAATAAACTGATTCCGGACAGCCACGCACTGACAGGGGCGCAAACATTTTCGCTCGGTGAGCTGGCTGCCCACCACAGCTACTGGCAACCGCACGTTGATTTCACTTCTACCGTCGATTCAAATGGGTTGAGTTCCACAGGCAATACCGGATGGACGACCTGGAGCACATTCAACGGCGGGATTGATTTGCACCGGATTGCCGGAAATTCGGACCTGAGCCTGCTTTACTCAGGCGGGGGGTCGGTTTCAAATGACGGCAGCACCAACAACGGAATCATTCAAAACCTGCAATTTGCAGAGAGGCTGGCATACCGCCGAGCCACCATATCGCTCTTGGACCAGTTCAGCTATCTGCCCGAAACGGGTTTCGGGTCTCAGTTCGGTAGTGGAGGAATACTTCCGGCGTCGGGTTCGATTGGATTGCAGCCCGGACTCTTGCCAGGCCAATCGATTCTAACAACTCGCGGCCAGCGACTGAGCAATTCATTTGCGCCGGAAGTGGACCTAAATCTGACGGCGCGCACATCGCTGACATTCGTAGGCAGCTATTCACTGCTGCACTACTTCGACAACGATTTCCTGAATTATTACTCTGCCGGAATCAAAGCGGGCTACAACCACGATATGACGCGCAAAGACACCATTGGGGTGTCTTATGGCTTCAATGCCTATCGATACTCGAACTTCAATCAATCCATTGATGATCATGTTGTGCAGGTCTCTTATGGGAGACGTGTGACCGGCAAACTGGCTTTTCAAATTGGGGCGGGTCCGGAGTACACCTCCTTTGAGACGCCCATCACAAGCGCCGGCGGCACAGGAACTACATCGAGTTCCAGCTCACATCTGTATTGGTCGCTGAATACTTCGCTGACTTATCAGCTGCGGCGGACGGGGCTGGGATTGACATATGTGCATGGAGTGAGCGGCGGTTCGGGCGTGCAGGCCGGCTCGATTGCTGACACAGTGACCGGATCGGCTACGCGGCAACTTTCGCGGACTTTTTCCGGAAACTGGAACTTGTCGTACGCACGGAACAACGGACTGACCGTCAATGGGCCGGGGTCCACGATTGCAAACCAGACCTTCAGCTATTGGTCGAGCAATGCCGGATTCACTCATCCAGTAGGGCGGACGATCACCTTAGCGCTGAATTATCTGTTGCAATATCAAGACTCAAATTCGGCGTTCTGCGTAGGCCCGACGTGCGGATCGAGCATTGTGCGCCACGAAATATCGTTTTCCTTGGGATGGCACGACCATCCCATTCCATTCTGAAGGCCGGAATGATTAAGAACTAGAGGCAGATGGGATTCGAAGAGGGGACGGAATGACTCAACGTGAATTGACACCGGCGGATTACCTGGCGATGCTTCGCCGGCGGTGGGTGCTGATTGTGGTTTTGACGGTTGTGGGAGGGCCACTGGCGTACGGGGTCTCACGATTTCTGCCGAATCGGTACAAATCGACGACGCTGGTCCTCGTACAGCAACCATCCGTTCCGTCAGAGATCGTGAAGCCCGTGGATACGACGGATATCGGTCAGCGTTTGGCCAGCATGCAGCAGCAAATCCTGAGCCGGACTCGCCTAGAGCCGATCATTCGCCAGTTTGGGCTGTATGCGGCGGACATTAATCGAGTCTCGATGGAGGAACTGGTCGGACGTCTACAGAAAGCCATCGAAGTTACGCCTATTTTGCCGATGGCCGAAACGCGCGCGCACGAATTGCCTGGATTTTATGTTGCCGTAACGCTAGATGACCCGCGGGCAGCTCAGGGGGTGTGCACGGCCGTAACCTCCATGTTCATCCAGGAGAATTTGCGGCTGCGCCAGCAGCATTCTGAGGACACCACGCAATTTCTAGTGCAGCAATTGGCGGACGCGAAGGCCAAACTGGATGAGCAAGACGCCAGGCTGGCTGCGTTCAAGGGCCGCTATCTCGGCTCCTTACCTGATGAAGAGAAGACCAACTTGAATCTGCTGATGGGACTCACATCACAACTCGATGCGGCCACCCAGGCACTGGCGCGCGCGCAACAGGACAAGACGTTCGCTGAGTCCATGCTGACGCAACAGATTGGAGCGTGGCAAGCGGCTCAGAGCGGGCGGAACCCTGAAACAATGGATCAGCAGCTGGTTGATTTGCAAGTCCACCTGGCTGGCTTGCAATCACGCTATACGGATGATTACCCGGACGTGATTAAGGCGAAAAATGATATCGCGGCGCTGAAGAGGAAAATTGCCGAAAACGAGGAGCAAAAGAAGCAGACAGTCCCGGACAAGAGCTCAAAAAGCACGGTCGAACCAGCGCAAGTGTCACAATTGAGAGCCCAGATACACAATTATGATCAAGTGATCGCAGAGAAGGCGCGAGAGCAGGAGCAGATCAAGCAACAAATCAAGGTTTACCAGGATCGCGTGCAATCGAGCCCGATCATCGAGCAGCAATTCAAGGAACTCACTCGCGACCACCAAACAGCGCTCGATTTTTACAACGATCTTTTGAAGAAGCGCGACCAATCGGCCATGGCAACCGACCTGGAACACCATCAAGAAGGCGAGCAATTTCGCGTGCTGGATCCCGCGAACTTGCCGGACAAGCCGTCGTTTCCAAATCGCCCGCTTTTTGCGCTGGGCGGCCTTGCCGGAGGATTAGGGCTGGGACTGGCGATCGCCTTCCTACTGGAAATGAAGGACACGTCGATGCGGAGTGAGCGCGATATTGAATTCATCCTGCGTTTGCCCGTGCTCGCCATGGTCCCTGCAATCAAGCCCTTGTCGGAGAAGAAGCCAGATGCGCCCACCGAGCCTGAGCGGGCAGTGGCGGGCGTGGTTGTCGGCGGGAGATCCTAAGGACACTATGTATCAGAAATTTTTTGGCTTGCGCGAAAGCCCGTTCAACGTCAATCCCGATCCTCGCTACCTCTTCCTAACGAAACAAATTCAGGAGGCTCTGGCCGGGCTGACGTACGGGATCCAAAACCGTAAGGGCTTCATCCTACTGACGGGTGAAGTGGGAACGGGCAAGACCACGCTGCTCAACCGATTGCTCGACTGGCTGCACGGCCAGCGGGTGGCGACTGCCTTCATTTTCAATTCGCAGGTGGATGTCGGCCACCTTTTCGATTTCATCATGGCTGATTTCGAGATTCCTTCGGACACGCGTGAGAAGAGCCAGGTGCTGTTGCGGCTGAATCAGTGGCTGCTCGAGCGGTATCGCGCGGGAGAAACTGCTGTCTTGATCGTGGACGAAGCGCAGAATCTCTCGCTCCAGGTGCTCGAGGAGATTCGCCTGCTGACGAACCTGGAGACTTCGACTGAGAAGCTGCTCCAGATCGTCCTGACGGGCCAGCCCGAGCTGGAGGAAAAGCTGAAGCTGCCGCAGTTGCGACAGCTTCGGCAGCGCATCACGCTGCGCTGCCGCACGGCGCCACTGACGCTGGAAGAAACATTCGGCTACATTGCTGAACGATTGCGAATCGCAGGAGCGAACAGCGAGCCCATATTTTCGAAGGAAGCGATTCAAACAGTCCACATGTATTCACGAGGGATTCCCCGCGTCGTCAACTTGCTCTGCGAACACTCGCTGATCAATGCATATGTAGACCACCTTCGGCCCGTTCCCGCTCACCTAGTAGAAGAAGTGGCGCGGGAATTTCAACTGGATGAAATTGAGCCCACTGCTTCCGCGGGATCTCTGCCGCGGGCCGCCCAAGTCGCAGATGCCCAGGCGCTCTTGCAAAACCTCGACGAACTGCTCGGGCGGTTGCGACAGTCAAACGTTGTGCTCTCCCCCTCACGGGAAAGGAAACCATGAGTCGTATCCACGAAGCTCTCAAAAAGGCTGAACAGGAACGTGCTGCTGTTCAAGCAGGGGACCGAGTAGTGTTGCCGGCAGACCCCGCAGGCGCGCCCGTCTCGCCACCCATCAGCGGACCGCCGGCCAATGGAGCCGAGACAATCGTGCGTAGCAGCCCGATGCCTCCACTGTCAGCCAGTTATTTGCGCTTCGACGATTTGCGGACGCATTGCGCGCACCCACATTGGCACCTGGACCCAAACGTCAACGTGTTTTTCAATTCTTCACTAAGCGAGCACGGTGCCGAACAATTTCGGACTTTGCGTTCACGGTTGTACCAACTACGTGGGGCTCAGCCGCTCCGGACTTTGCTGGTGACGAGCTCGGTGCAGGGCGAAGGCAAAACTTTTGTCACGAGCAATCTCGCTCAAGCGATCGTGCGGCAGCCGGACCGTCGCGTTCTGATGATCGATGCCGATCTGCGATGCTCCCGCTTGCACGTACCGCTCGGCGCGCCTGCGAATCCGGGACTGACGGACTACCTTCGTGGGGTAGCGGATGAGATGGCCGTGATCCAGCATGGGCAGGAAGGAAACTTGTGCTTCATTCCCGGCGGGAATGAGGTGACGAATCCGAGCGAATTGCTGTCGAATGGAAGGCTGAAGACGTTGCTCGACCGCGTCACCCCTGTTTTTGACTGGGTCATCCTGGATTCTCCACCTTGCCTTCCGGTTGCGGATGCGAGTGTGCTGGCCGATCTTGTCGATGGCATCTTGATGATAGTCCGAGCAGCCTCAACGCCAGCTGAAACTGCCCAGCGCGCATGCCAGGAGTTGCGGGGCAGGAACCTAATCGGGGTCGTGCTCAACGCTGTCGAAGAAGCCGTTGGATATGGCTCGTATTACTACGCAGGGTATGGATACGGCTACGGTCGGCAGAGCGATAAGTCATCCCAGAAGTGATGAATTTTGCCGTGCTCCATTGTCCAGCAAGAGCGAGTTTACATTGAGGTTTCACAAGCCTTTCATGACATTTTCTGGCTGAGTGGCGAAAAATGGCTCCGGTTAAACTTGAGATCGGCAGAATTGGCTGGGGAGCAATCGGAATGGGGCTTTGGATGAATTACATCCTTTGTTATCTGGTAGATACATAACGGAAAAGTATTGCAACTCTGGGATAGCAATGTTCTTACGTAACGCATGGAAGCGTCTCGAAATGATACATGGGTCAGTCAGTTGCCCAATTTAACCTATTTGCTGTCATAGAGTTACTAAAAGCACGGACCATCCTCTCGGGTGGCATTCATCGTGCAGCCGCCAGACGTAAGTGCAGGGAGATCAACCCTGGGACTTTTATGGCGGTAGCCTGCACTTATGGTGAAGAATTGTTACCTGCCCTCCAAATCGACTTGAAGTTGGCAAGGCCCAAAGAGTCGGAGGGCCGCTCCAGCAAATTGCCATGGTTTGCGCTTCAAGTCCGGTCGAGGCACGAACAGGGAGTCGCAGACCACCTCGATGGCAAGGGATATGAGTTGTTTCTGCCATTGTACAAATGCCGGAAGCGTTGGTCGGATCGAGTCAAAGAAGTCGAAGCGCCTCTGTTCCCTGGTTACCTTTTTTGCCGACTAAACCCGCAAGACCGCCTGCCCATTTTGAAGACACCTGGTGTGATTCAGGTTGTCGGCTCAAACCGCACTGCAATTCCCGTGGACGAGCAGGAGATTGAGGCCATTCAAGCAATGGTGGCTTCGGGAATTCCAAATCAACCCTGGCCGTTTCTGGCCATGGGCGACCGCGTAAGGATTGAGTCAGGTCCCCTGAGCGGGTTGGAGGGGATCCTGGTTGAGTTCAAGGGGAATCACCGGCTGGTACTTTCAGTGACTTTGCTGCAGCGTTCCGTGGCCGTAGAAATCGACTCGGCTTTCGTTGCTTCCCTGCGTTCCTCTGCAGCGCCGCGTCTGGAAAGAAGCGCCCTGCGAGTTCGAGCAGTTCCAGTGGCAGTGTAGGCCGGAATCATCCAAGTATTAATTCTGCAGAAGTGTTTTGACTAGGACCGTGGGTCTCCCAAGCATGTCAAACCAACGAGCGTATGAAGAAGTGATGACTCCCTCAAAAGGTGCAGAGGGCGTTGTTGGCGGCGTGACCGCCGGCATGATTTCAGAAGAACAGTTCCGGCGGATGCTGTGCCGGGAGAGGAAGCGGTCCGAACGCTCCCGGAAGCATCTTCTGCTGATGCTCATTGACAGCAAAGGAATGAAGCATCGGAAAGGCGATGCCGCCCTGATGGGGAAAATTGCCGGCGTGCTGAATGAGACCATCCGGGAAACAGACTTGGCGGGCTGGTTTGAGTCAGGGGCGGTGCTGGGCGTAATCTTTACTGAATTAGGCGGCACAGACGTGAGTGCGGCCGTGAAGATCATCGAATCAAAAGTCAGGACAGGACTGCAGAAGTCGTTCAAACCGGCGCAGCTGAGCAATTTCCAACTGTCGTTTTACGCATTCCCTGATGGTTGGGAAGGCAACGGTCATGGGCGCCCCGTGAATGTGGCGCTTTACCCTGATCTCTTTGAAGTGGAGAAGAAGAAGAAGCTGTCGCTACTGATCAAGCGAGTAATGGATCTTGGCGGCAGCGCTGCCGCAGTGATCCTCCTGTCTCCGGTATTTCTAATATTGGCGGCTCTGATCAAGTTGACTTCGAAGGGGCCAATCTTCTTTCGCCAGGAGAGAGTTGGCCAGTACGGCGTTCCCTTCGTATTTCTGAAGTTTCGTTCGATGCACTTCTCCACCGATGCCACAATTCATCGGGAATTCATCCGGAATTTCATTGCCGGGAAATCGGAGGATTCAGGTGCAAAGGGGAACGGCAAAGTCGTCTACAAAATTACGAACGATCCTCGAGTTACGTGGATTGGAAAAATCATGCGGCGCACGAGTCTCGATGAACTTCCCCAGTTCTGGAATGTCTTGATGGGCGAGATGTCGCTCGTAGGGCCGCGGCCGCCCATCCCCTACGAAATCGAAGCATACGACATCTGGCATCGCCGGCGGTTGCTCGAAGCGAAGCCGGGTATTACAGGCCTGTGGCAGGTGTACGGGCGAAGTAAGACAACCTTTGACGAGATGGTTCGGCTGGACCTGCAGTATTCCAGGACCTGGTCGCCCATGCTGGATTTGAAGATTCTTCTGCAAACTCCCCGCGCGGTCTTTTCTGGTGATGGCGCTTACTAACCTGAGGCGACGTCGCTGGAACAGCTCGCGGTTGGCGGTCAAACTACGCACTACGCCGATGTTTTAGCCCCTCATTGATTCGCTGTCGCCAGTAATTTTCCGCTCCAGACAGCCGCCGTTGCTTTCCCCAATCAGATTTAACGGCCAAGGTGAGAAGATGGCTACGAGTCTAGGTGTTAGCTCCTCGAGTCTCCCCATGAAAATTGAAACAGGAAAAGAAATAATTCGAGTTGGCGTGATCGGGTACGGCTACTGGGGCCCAAACATCGTGCGGAATTTTCACGCGCAGGAGCGGTCGAAAGTAGTCGCGGTGTGCGATCAGAGCCCGAACTCTCAGCGGCGCGCCCATCAGGCTTACCCGAGCGTGCGCGTGATGGGGGACTCAAAAGATCTGCTGACGGCGACGGATATTGATGTGGTGGCAGTGGTGACGCCGGTTTGGACGCATTACGAACTCGCAAAGACGGCGCTCGAAAATGGCAAACACGTGTTCGTCGAAAAGCCCTTCACCTGCACAACGGCGCAAGCCGAGGAGTTGATCGAACTGGCTGAACGCAATCACCTGAAGATCATGGTGGATCACACGTTTCTGTTCACCGGGGCGGTGACCCGTATCCGACAGTTGATCGACGAGGGAACACTCGGCGACTTGTACTACTACGATTCGACACGGGTGAACCTAGGATTGTTCCAGCACGATGTCAATGTGATCTGGGATCTAGCGCCCCACGATCTTTCGATCATGGACTATCTGATTAAAGAGAAGCCCCAAGCGGTGGTCGCCACCGGGGAACGGCACTTGAACGGAGTTGCCGACGTGGCCTTTATCACTCTCTATTATCCCAACAACATCATCGGGCACATCAATGTGAACTGGCTATCGCCGGTAAAGGTTCGCACAACGCTGATCGGCGGCGAGAAGAAGATGCTGGTGTGGAACGACCTCGAAGCGGACGAAAAGCTGAAGATCTATGACAAGGGGGTGCAGATGTCGAGCGGAGAAGGGATGTACCAGCTGCTGGTGAGCTACCGCTCGGGGGACATGTGGTCGCCGAAAGTCGAGCAGGTGGAGGCGCTGAAGGCCGAGGCGTCCTACTTCGTTGACTGCATTGTAAACAACAAGACGCCGTTTAACGATGGGGCCGCCGGGTTGCACGTCGTGAAGATGCTCGAAGCGGCGGACGAATCGCTCAAGCAGAAGGGGAAAATTATCCAACTATGATCGGGTACGTCTGCATCACTACCGAAGTTGAGCTCGCCCCGGGAGTGAAGTTCTCGAAGGTTATCAACCAAAGGATATGACCGCTGCGTGAATAAGTAAGCACCGCAAGGACAAGCCGAACCGAGCGTCGGGATTACACAATGCCAAACAACGGATTAAGCAACGAAAAAATTCCATTCCTGGATCTTGTTACCCTGCATCAAGAGTTGGAGGCGGAATTGGTTCCCGTCTTCCAACAGGTCCTGCGGACGGCCGGGTTTGTTGGCGGGCCGATGGTGGAGGAATTCGAGCGCGAATTCGCCAAGTTCTGCAACGCGGCCTACTGTGTTGGCGTCGCCAGCGGGACTGACGCGGTGCGCTTCGCGCTGATGGCGGCAGGAGTGCAAGCGGGTGACGTGGTCCTTACTGTGCCGCACACTTTCATCGCGACTACGGAAGCGATCACACAGGCGGGCGCGCGTCCGGATTTCGTGGATATTGACGAGCGCACTTACAACATGGACCCGGGAAAACTTCAGGAGTACATCGAGCGGGAGTGTTATCTCGACCGCGAGACCGGGAAACCCTACCATCGCAAGTGGAGAGCTCCGGTGACGGCAGTTGTCCCAGTGCACATTTACGGGCAATGCGCAAACATGGATGCAATTCTTGAGTTGGCGCGGCGCTACAACCTGATTACGGTGGAAGACGCGTGCCAGGCACATGGCGCGGAGTATTTTTCAATGAAGGACAATCGCTGGAAGAAGGCCGGATCCATGGCCCACGCCGGCGCATTCAGCTTTTATCCCGGCAAGAATCTGGGCGCTTGCGGCGAAGCAGGTGCTGTGACGACGAACAGCGAAGAGATGGCCCGCAAGATGCGCATGTTGCGCGACCACGGACAGGCCAAGAAGTACTACCACAACGTGGAGGGATATAATGGCCGTCTGGACTCACTGCAAGCAGGAATCCTCAGCGTCAAACTGCGCCACCTGGCATCTTGGAACGAGAAACGCAAGCAGGCCGCGTGCCGGTATGACGAATTGCTCTCCGGAGTTGAAAGCGTGATCGCGCCGCTTCGACCCGAGTGGTCACGGCCGGTTTATCATCTGTATGTGATTCGCGTGCAGGATCGCCAGGGACTTCAGAAACATCTCGCCGAGGCGAAAATTGACACGGGAATTCACTATCCGATTCCGCTCCATTTGCAGAAGGCGTACGAGGGCTTCGGTTATAAGGAGGGAGATTTCCCGGTCACGGAAAAAATCGCTCTGGAAATTGTGTCGCTGCCAATGTACCCGCAACTCGGCTTTGACGAACAGAAGTACATCGCTGAACAAATTGGGGAATTCTTCTCAGCGAAGCCTGGTGCAAAAGTGCCTTCTGGCTTGTTAGCCACCCAGTCTGATTAGAGCAGTATATGTTTGTTGCTGCCGTGGGTTAGCTGCCGTTTGATTCGAGTCATGAACGCAGGAGAGGATGATGCAGGGCGTGATAGTTCTCGGAAAGGGAGACCTGGCGATCCGTGTTGCTGGGTGGTTTCTGCAATCTCCGGATTACAAGCTGCAAGCAGTCGTCCCGGTCATCCCGGAGCCGAGCTGGACTCCCTCCTTCCAAACGTGGGCTGGAGCAAAAAACCTTCCCATTGTAAGTACCGGACATTACAAAGACATTGAACGGGTATCTCACGAAGATTGGAAAGTAGATCTGGCTGTTTCCATCTTCTACGACAAGATTATCAAGGAATGGTTCATCAAAAAGTGCGGGAGAATTCTGAACCTGCATAACGGTCCGTTGCCCAAGTATCGTGGTGTTTCGCCTATCAATTGGGCGCTAAAGAATAACGAGCTCGAGCACGGCGTCACGATCCACGAAATTACACCGGGGATCGACGATGGTCCAGTTGTGGGTCAGCTGAAGTACTCGATTTATCCGGAGTTTGACGAGGTAATTGATGTTTACAACCGTGCAATCGAATACGGCTGGACTCTCTTCCAACAGACCATGCCGCTTGTAGGGAAAATTCGAGCTAGGCAGCAACAAGAATCTCAGGCCACCTACTACAACTCAGCGCAAAACCATCTCCTCGGCGAACGTCGGAACTTCCGTAGGCAAGACAGTCCCGCAGTCAGGAATTCTTCAACTTAATCAGGATTGGATTCTGCGCGCGTCACCTGTGTCTAGAGAATTCGTTCCCGCAAGAGGATAAGCGGCCTGCCAGCGCTAGCGCTACTCGAATTGGGTTGAGCCGTCGGGCGGCGGTTTCGGGATACTGTCTGTCGCTGATCGGACTGGGTTCACCGATTGAACGAGCTGGGCGGGCTTTACATAGCAGTCGACGAATCTGAACTAGGTTTGACGTGGTCATGAATCATCCATAACCCCTCGATTCCCCAACTCTCCTTCCATGATCGTGAAAATACCCACTTACGTTCTTATTACGCCAGCGCGGGACGAAGCACAATTCATCGAACTGACCATCAAGTCCGTAGTGGCGCAGACGGTGCGACCGGCCAAATGGGTCATCGTCAGCGACGGCTCGACCGACGGAACGGATGAAATTGTGAACAAATATGCGGCTGACCATCAATGGATTGAACTGGTCCGGATGCCCGGAAGACATGAACGGCATTTCGCCGCAAAGGTCAACGCCTTCAACGCCGGATACGCCCGCGTGAAAAGTTTGGACTACCAAGTGATTTGTAGTATGGACGGCGATATCTCCATTGCGGAAGACCACTTTTCTTTTTTGCTTCACAGGCTGGCAGAGGATCCCACATTGGGGCTGGTCGGAACGCCATTCAAGGAGACAGCGCGTCAGGCTTACGACTATCGCTTCGTGAGCACTGAGCACGTGTCTGGCGCGTGCCAAGTATTTCGGCGCGAATGCTTTGAACAGATCGGCGGCTATGTTCCGGTCAAGGGTGGCGGCGTTGACCTTATTGCGGTCACCACTGCGAGGATGAAGGGCTGGAAGACAAGAACGTTTACGGAGAAGCTGTGCCTGCATCATAGGAAAATGGGGACCGCCCAGAACGGCGAACTAAGCGCTTGGTTTAAGCTTGGGGCTAAGGACTACGCGCTAGGGAACCATCCGCTTTGGGAATCCTTCAGAAGCCTCTATCAAATGACCAGGAAGCCCTTCCTCATCGGCGGGCTTCTACTGTTGGCCGGGTATGTTTCCGCGAGCGTCAGGCGAGTGGAACGGCCGATATCTGGCGAGCTTGTAGCCTTCCGTAGACGCGAGCAAATGCAGCGGCTGAGGAAGTTTCTCACGAGCAACAGAATTTTCTCGCGATCCCGCCTTGCCGCGATGTCCTGAGCGCATTTCAGGCGGACAATACATCGTGTATGAGTGCCGCGCCCCTCTGATCTCCAATACTTGATGTCCTGACAATCCTTTTTGATCATGCAAGAAGTAGAATTGTCGCTCTGCACTTATGTCTTACTGGTATGTGCGAGGCGCGTGATTCGGGTGCAACCCTTCCGCTTTATCATTGTGCTTCCGGATTGGACTGGTAAACCTTGGTATGGCATACAGGGCGCCCGGCATTTTGGAAACTGTGCTGAGCTTAGATAGGCATATGAACCGCGAAACAGACCGGATGCCGCATCCACTCGACGGCATATCGGTATCGTTGAAGACAAAATCTCCGGAGAGTATTGCCTTGGCCGCCGACTCGGCACACTTGAGCAGTGAGGCGCCTCATGCCGGACTCCTGATCGTGAACGCCGACGATCGGGGACGCGACCGAGAGGGACCCGATCGAATCTCCTATTGCGGCGCTCGCCAGTTTGTGGTCGAGGTGGAGACACATCCTGTTAACGGAG